>Ga0180435_10005752_pt1 | contig 12001 bp, 12 predicted proteins | sample SS_ome_3_FD_132467 | JGI IMG/M metagenome (GOLD analysis project Ga0180435, IMG submission 132467) | Hypersaline lake sediment archaeal communities from the Salton Sea, California, USA - SS_3_S_1 metaG | ecosystem: Environmental > Aquatic > Non-marine Saline and Alkaline > Hypersaline >...
CGAGTACCGTGAAACGGTGTATCGAGACCAAACGAGCGTAGCAATCTCAAGTAACCTCGAAACATGAGATTGCCACGCCCCTTCGGGGCTCGCAATGACAAGAATGAGGTTCCCATGAACAGGACCAAGATCGAACAGGGTTTGTTTCTTTACCAGTTCCCGCCGGTGGACGAGAATGCCTACGGTACGAATATCTATGTGCTGCTGGATGGAGATGAAGCCTTTATGCTCGACACTGGATTTGAGGAACAGGCAGATGCCGTGCTGGCGGACCTGCACGCCCGCGGCTGCGCATTGAAGCATGTGCTGGCCTCGCATTTCCACGGGGATCACATTTCCGGTTTGCTCGTGCTGCCGATGGAGGAAGTTCTCGGCAGCGAGCGGGCGGAAGAGACTCTGGCGAAATATCCAGCAGATGTGATCGCGCAGCTTCCTGCCTTGCGCAAAGTGAATGAGGAAACGGTTTTGCAGTTTGGGCGTTTCACGCTTACTTTTCGATTCGCTCCGGGACATTCGCCGTGCAGTTTGTTCACGATTATCAATGAAAAGACTATTCATGTGGCCGATACCATTATCGCGGCCAATGATGATACGCTTATATTGCCCTGGGCGCCCTTTGAGGAAGTTGAGGCGCATAACCGCTCGTTGGAGCTGCTCAAGGAATTGGCTCCTGATGTACTCCTGCTGGGGCACGGCAACTTTATCTATGGGGAAGCCATCGCGGAAGAGATTGCCATCCGGCAGGAATATTTGCAGCGTGTGCTGGATGGGGGTGGCAAGATCAGTTTGGAGGAAGCCACCGCGGGCTGGGTGCGTCCCTTTCTGGGTGGCAAGTGGCATATTCACGTGGAGGAGTGAGGAATAATGAGGGAAGAGAAGAAGGTCTCACGGCGGGTGTTTTTGAAGCAGGCCGGGCTGACGATCCCGGCAGTTGTGTTGGCATCCTGCACGCCGAAGAGGCCCGCACAGCCCACACCCACCTGGACAGCGACCGCGAAGCCAACACATATCCCATCGAAGACAATCGCCCCCACAGCGACGACAGCGCCCAGTGCTACCCCGGTGGCAGCCATCATGCCCGAGATGTTGCTGGTGGAAGCGGGCAGTTTCATGATGGGCTCGGCCGACGGGCAGCCGGATGAGGGGCCGGTGCATGAGGTGCAGCTTACACGGTCTTTTTATATGGGCGTTTATGCGGTCACCTTTGCCGAGTATGACCAGTTCTGTGCGGACACGCGCAATAACGTGCCTGATGATCGCGGCTGGGGGCGCGGCAGGCAACCGGTGATCCATGTGGACTGGATCAATGTGGTGGATTACTGCAACTGGCTGAGTGAGAAGGAAGGCCTGACGCCGTGTTACAGCGGTAAGGGCAAGCTGACGCAGTGTGATTTTGCGGCCAACGGCTATCGTCTGCCGACAGAAGCGGAGTGGGAATATGCCGCGCGGGGTGGTCAGCAGAGCCAGGGATATCGATATGCCGGCAGCGATGATCCGCTGGCCGTGGCCTGGTTTGACGAAAATTCTGATGGCAAAGTGCACCCGGTGGGGGAAAAGCAGCCCAATGAGTTGGGATTGTATGACATGAGCGGCAACCTGTATGAGTGGTGCTGGGACTGGTACGGCGCGAATTATTATGCTGAGTCGCCCCTGGAGGATCCGCAGGGTGGGCCGGCGCCCAAGTCATCCACGCCCTGGGATTGGGAGCGGGTGCGGCGCAGCGGGAGCTGGCGTGAGACTTCCGAGAGTGTGCGCGTGACCTTCCGCAGCTTTGATTCGGTCAACTACCCGGGAGATAACGGTTTCCGTCTGGCGCGGACGGCATAGGACGTGACTTAGATCACGGACGAGACCAACCCAATGATATATAATTAGACTATAATTATCTGGTTACTATATATTTGAATGGCTGGAAGAATGATGAAAGAATTAAAAAAGAATATTCTGATCGTCTGTGGTACTGTGAGCGTTGGGTTGGGCACGATCGGCATATTTGTCCCCCTGCTGCCAACGACCGTGTTTTATTTGTTGGCGGCGTATTGTTACGCGCGCAGCTCGCAGAAATTCTACAATTGGCTGCTGAATAACCGCTGGATCGGAGAGTATATCCGCAATTACCGCGAAGGTCGGGGAATCCCGCTCAGGCAAAAAGTGTTTTCCATCTCCCTGCTGTGGCTGACGATCGGTTATTCGGCATGGTTTGTGGTCTCGCTGTGGTGGGTGCGCTTGATCCTGTTGGGCATTGCCATCGGGGTTACGATCCATCTGGTTACCATCAAGACCTATAAACCTAATACTGAAGAGCAGGTTTCTCAAACAGGGATACCACATATTATTGCGGAAGATAGTGAAGCATGACTTGTTCGATGCTGCGTGAAATTTTCGCCCTCCTGAAAAGGAGGTTATTTTTGGGGTGGGAGTGTTGGTAGAATACTTATGCTTATACTCATTTTCTCAGGAGCGGGCATTGATGGAAATCGCGTTTAGCGGTGCATTGACACTGGATGAATTCACTCAGGGGATGAAACTCAACACAAGGCCGGTCGTGCAGCAAGAAAAATCCCGGCTGGATACCTGGCTGCTGGTGGTAGTGGCGGGCAGCCTGATGACGGTGATCGGGGTGTTGATGGTGATCTTCACAGAGCTGCAATGGAGCGTGTATCTGTTTCTTGCAGGGCTGTTCGCAGCTTTGATCGGTTCACGCATGCGCAAGACACCGCAGGAACTGTGGAAGCGGAACCCGGGGTATCGCGAGCAGCGCGAAGGGGTGATCAATGACGAGGGTGTGGTGGTCACTACTCCGGCCGGGTCCAGCCGCCTGGCGTGGTCTGATCTGAGCGGGTTTGGCGAGTACAAGGATGTTGTGGTGCTCTTTCAGGATGATGAATTTGAGGTAATCCTCTCACAGCGTTTCTTCCAGAGCGAGGCAGAGTGGGAACAGTTCAAGACTCTGGTTGCGCAAAAACTTGTATGCAGTCATAAGGTGCAGGGAAATTTCCAAGCATTCATTGGAAATTAACAAGAAAAGGAAGGAAAATGAGGGGTTTATCCGAATTGTTTATGACTGATCTGTCACAGACAGATGGCATGCTCTTTCCCATTCTCGAGAGAGTCAGGCAAGACGATACCTTGATGATCGCTATTCGCGAAAATTACATCAACGTTTACTATCGGGGTGGCAATATTCTCAGAATAACGGCACAGCGCAAAGGTTCGTATCAAGCTGCTTTTGATGAAAAATACCGAATTTCCGGACAGCATGCGCTTGATCTGCCAGAAAACATCAGAAGCCAGGATGATGCAAGGCAGTGGGTGGTTTCATTCCCTGCCCTCAAATGGTTTATGGATGAATACTTCAATCTTCACAGGAAGCCAGAGCGGGAATTTCAGCAATTGGTTGCGCGCGAGAACAATGACTCGATGATCTCGAACGAGAGCGAGTATTTCATTTCTGATATTGAGTTTGCTGATTCAGATCTTGGGGCACGGTTTGATATGCTGGCAATCCGCTGGTTGGCGTCACAGCGCACTGATGGCAGCAAGTGCCGTGCTGCTTTGATCGAGATGAAGTACGGCGACGGCGCGCTTGGGGGAAAAGCCGGGCTGCTCAAGCATTTGCAGGATATTGATGCACTGGTTTCAAATCGAGATCTTTACGCCGACCTGCTCAAGATGATGGAATCCCAATTTTACCAACTTGTCCAACTTGGACTGTTGAATTTCAATCTATGCAAGAATGGGACGAAAGTCAAATTGGACAGCCATGATAAGCCGGAAGTGATCTTTCTGCTGGCCGACCATAATCCGCGCAGTTCAAGACTAAAGACAATACTGGATGATCCCGAGATCCGGGCCTATGAGCGATCACCGCATTTTGATTTGAAATTCTATATGGCCCGGTTTGCCGGGTATGGATTGCATGCGGATTGTATGCTTGATCTGGCTGAATTCCGGCAATTTCTGTAGCAGGAGTTTAACATGGCGCAGGCCTTGATGTATAAGTTGTTTGGGACCGGAAGCATCCCCGCGGAGATGCGGGTGAAGCTGGAAGCAGAAGGGCTGGTTTCCTCAGACGAGGGCTTGCGCGGGACGTGGTTCTCGAAGAATTTCAAGGCTCCCGGACGACGGTCGTTGTACAAGGCGAGGGGATTTGTGGGCTTTTTGGTGGTTTCACAAAAACACATTCTCGCGTACGCCTTTGGCCGTCCGCAGATCAACCTGCCGGTGGACGATCCGCGCGTGGCGGACCTGCACACTGCGCTGAAAGAGGATGGCATGATCTGTATTTTTTTCGAGACGGCGCATTTTCACAGCGATTGGCAGGGTGTGATCGAACTGCGCTATCGCACAGAGAAGGCGCGGACGTTCCATGATGCGCTGCTGCATCTGGGGGTGAAGCAGGGAAAAGTGGGGTAAAAGCATATGACGAGAACTATGCTTGGTTTATATAAGGAATTCTTTACCGACCGTGATTTTGAACGCTTGGACCTGTTCCAACTGCTGGCGGAACGCTACGGCATCCGCAGCGCGGTGTACCCGGGCAGTTATGTGCATGTGACGCCGGCGTTCGTATACCCGCTGACGGCGTTTATCGACAGCGACAAGCGGGCGAAGAAGTTCTTTGCCGACCCTGGCCTGGCGGCGTTCATCGCCAGCCGCAAGACTTACCCCGAAGAAGCAGACTTTAGCTGCTATCCGCAGGACTATCGCGAGGAGATCTCTGAACTGCTGGGGCGCTTTGACCTGCTCATCTCGCAGTACGCGGGCTTTGTCTCCCAGCACGGCAAGCGTTATCTCAGACCGGGTGGCTATCTTCTGGTCAACAACAGCCACGGCGATGCGAGTATGGCTGCCATTGATGAGGATTTTCAGTTGGTGGCGGTGGTGAAGGGTAAGAATGGGGAGTATCGTTTGACAGAGAAAGACCTGGCGAGCTATATGGTTCCCCAAAAGCCGGTGGAGATCACCAGGGATTTGTTGGAAGAATGCCAGCGGGGGATCGGCTATACCAAAGCGGCCAGTATGTATGTGTTTCGATTATCAGATTGATTAGCTTAAGGAGTTAGCTTAGTGAAAAACAAAAGAAATACCATGATCCTCGAAACATTGATTTTGATCCCTTTTCTGACGACAGCTTTTGCTATTCTGTTTGCTTTGCGTGTGAGCCTGATCGATGGAACGGTGCTTGATCTCACAGCACGTAGGATGTGGGGAACAGGTTTTGTGGTGGCTTTGCTCATAACCAGCTTATATGAACTTGGGTTGCGGGAAAGATCCTCTTTTGACTGGCGGGTGTTTGCAGGCAGTATCGACCTGATGGTCTTGTCTACGATTTTGGCTTACAGCTTGCTGCCCGTCGAGTTTGTGGCTAGGATCAATGGTTTGCCGCCGCGCGCCTTGCAGGAGTCGGCATTGATGCTGGGTGTATTGGATGGCATTGTTAACGGTGGAGTGATTGGTTTGTTGGTGGGAGCTCTTGACAGGCAGGCAGCGCCAATGCGGGTGTCAAAATTCCTGATCTTGTTCTTTTTGTTATCGTTTTTGTTTATTCTTTTGAGGTATTTCAGATTGCTCTTGAAACTGAATGATACTATTGAAGGTGTGCTGGCTGTGATCATGTTCGTTTTGTTGGAGTATACGCTCAAGTGGTGGCGGAAAAAGCGTCATTTAGAGATGTAGCGATGCATTGTGAGGAGATGATGATCAGCATGGCGTAGACCAAGGATTGGATCACTAAGTGAGGAGCGCCCTCATCGAGGGGGGCGCTTTTTATGTTCAAGCGAAAGAACCGTGAGGAGAAAATTGGGTATACTTGCAGTTCAAGTTAACAAACCACTGGAGAAGGTTTTATGAAAGAATTGTCAAGTTTACAGAAACGTATGTATGTCCTACACGAGGACAGAGAGATGTTCGAGCAGGCCAAGGGCTATGCGTATGAGTATATGGACCAGGTCTATGAGCGTGAGGTTTTCCCCACGGACGAGGCTTTGGCAGGGTTGGCAAACTTCGATGAACCCGTGCCGGAGACGGGCGGCGACCCGGCCGGGATGCTGCGTATGCTGCATGAGTACGGCTCCCCGGCCACGGTGACCAGCACAGGCAGCCGGTATTATGGCATGGTGATCGGCAGCGTTTTCCCGCCGGTGATGGCGGCCAAGTGGCTGGCTGATGTGTGGGACCAAACGCCAGCTTTATATGTCAGTTCTCCGGTGGTGGCAAAGATCGAAGCCATTTGCGAGCAGTGGGTTGTTGATCTGCTGGGGCTTCCGCAGGGGAGTGTAGCGGGTTTGGTGAGCGGCAGTTCGATCGCGACGCTGTGCGGGCTGGCCGCCGGGCGGTATGAGATCCTCCGTACGGCCGGCTGGGACGTGACCAGCCAGGGCCTTTTCGGCGCGCCGCCCATCCGCGTGATCGTAGGCGCTGAGGCGCACAGCACGGTATTCAGGGCTTTGTCTACCTTGGGTCTGGGTAAGGACCGCGTGGAGCTGGTCCCGGTGGATGAGCAGGGGCGTATGCTGGCCTCAGCCGTGCCGGAGCTGGATGAGACCTGTCTGGTGATCCTGCAGGCGGGCAATGTCAACTCAGGGGCGTTTGATCCGATAGATGAAATATGTGAGAAGGCGAATTCCGCTGGGGCGTGGGTGCATATCGACGGTGCCTTCGGCCTGTGGGCTGGTGCTTCAGCAAGCAAGAAGCACCTCACCCAGGGCATTGAAAAAGCCGATTCCTGGTCGGTGGACGGGCACAAGACTCTCAATACACCCTATGACTGCGGGATCATCCTGTGCCGTGATGGGAAGGCGCTCTCGACGGCTTTGCAGGCTTCGGGGGCATATATTTTGTACGGTGAGCAGCGCGACGGCATGATGTACACGCCGGAGATGTCCCGTCGCGGGCGAGCAGTGGAGCTGTGGGCCACTTTGAAAATGCTGGGCAGGCGCGGTGTGGAGGAACTGGTGGATGGGTTGTGTGAGCGCGCGCAGCAGTTTGCTGAGCTGATGCAGGCGGAGGGCTTCCAGGTGTTGAACGACGTGGTCTTCAACCAGGTGTTGATCGCTTGCGATGCGCCCGATGAAACGGCATCCACGCTGGCGAATTTGCAGCGCTCCGGCGAGTGCTGGTGCGGGGCGGGCAACTGGCATGATATGCCCTTGATCCGCGTGAGCGTTTGCTCGTGGTCAACCACAGCGGCGGATATTGAACGCACGGTGGCGGCTTTTGTCGCTGCCAGAGGTAAGTAGAAAAAAAGCTGGTGTCCGCGAGACACCAGCTTTTTGTTTTATGCCTCTTCGATCAACCCCTTCAGGATAAGCCGCACAGATTTCACGAAGATGGCTTTGTAATATTCACGGGCAAAGACCATATCGACTTCTTCCATGGCCTGGTGCTGTTTTTCTGTCAGGTTCATCATCGGGTACATGCCAACGCCAAGTGAAATAAAGGAAAACAGGAACTCAATGGCCGTTTCCGGGGATAGGGCCGGGAAGAGTTGTTTGAGCTTTTCGACGATCACGCCGAAGGTGACAAGTGTATGTTGTTTGAAGGCGGTTAATGCTTCCAGGGAGGCATTGGGTTCCAGCATGGTGTAGAGAATGGTGTAGATCTCGATCAGACGTTGATGCTTGAGGATTAGGTTGACCCATTGTGCTGCAAATTCAGCGGGGGAGATTTGTGTTTCTGTGAAGCTGGTCAGTACATCTTCCCGCCAGACGATCATGTCCTGCGAGAGCAGGGCGAGGAATATCTCCTCTTTGGTCTTGAAGTAGCGGTACAGGTTGGAGCGCGTGAAGCTGGCTTCCTTGGCGATCATGGAGAAGGTGATGTCTTCGAAGCGGTTGTTTTTATACAGCCGCGCAGTTGCTTCGGTGATCTCCTTGATGCGGTGTTCGATCTGTTCTTCGCTGCGTGCTCGTTCCCAGGTCATGCATTTTTCTCCAATAATGTTCTTAAATTTACTTCAATTATTGTACTCTTGTTATTATCCAAAATGCTTGTCGATCGGTTCGCGGTGGCCGAGGATGGCGTCCACTTTCTTGAGCTGATCCGGGATCTGGATGTGCTGGGGACATTTCTCAAGACATTTGCCGCAGTTGACGCAGATGGAAGCATTGCCGTTGGGATTCTCTTTGTTTAGCGTTTCTTTTGAGTCCGCCAGCTGTTTGTAGGAACGCTTTGTGCGAAAACGTCGGATAGTGGTGCTTGCCATGGAAAGGTTGTTTAGGATGGCAAAGTTTCCCGGGATGTTCACCCCGTATGGGCAGGGCATGCAGTATTCGCAGCCGGTGCAGGGGACAAGGACCTTGCTGCGGTAGATCTCCGCCAGGTTATTAAGCATCTTTTCCTCTTCGCTGGTTAGCGATCCGATACCCGAACGGTCCGCGCTGGCGCAGTTCTCGTCTACCATCTGCTGGTTGCCCATGCCGCTGAGTACGGTCGCCACTTCGGGCTGGTTCCAGAGGTACTGCAGCGCCCAGTCTACGGGGGTGCGCCGGCTTTGGGCTTTATCCATCAGGGCCAGTGCTTCCTGCGGCGGGTTGGCCAGCATGCCGCCTTTGAGGGGTTCCATGATCACCACGGCGATGCCCTTGCTGTGTGCGTATTTCATGCCGTCGGTGGTGGCCTGAATGGCTGTGTCCATATAGTTGTACTGGATCTGGGTCATGTCCCAATCATAATAGTCGATGATCTCGCGGAAGACAGGCTGGATATCATGGAAGGAGAAGCCGATGTGGCGGATGCGCCCATGGCGTTTGGCTTCTTCCATTTTCTCCAGCAAGCCGAGGCGTTTCATTTTTTCAAATTGCCCGGCGTTCATGGCATGGAAGAGGTAGATATCCAGGTGATCGGTCTGTAGCTTCTCGAGTTGGGCATTCAGATAGCGGTCGAAATCTTCTGTTCGGCGAACGAGGAACATGGGCAGCTTGGTGACAAGATGCACTCGCTCGCGGTAGCCATCCTGGAGGGCTTCGCCGACGATGCGTTCACTGTCGCCGAGATGGTATGGCCAGGCGGTGTCGATGTAGTTGATGCCCTGGTCAATGCTGTTACGGATGAGTTGGATGGACGGCTCAGTTTCTGCGCGCAGGCGATTGATGCGCCGCGCTGGCAAACGCATGCAGCCGAATCCCAACGCCGAGACTTCCCAATCTAGTGAACCCATTTTGCGGTATTGCATATGCCACATCCTTTCTGAGGTTGGTTCTATTGTACAACAATCTTTCTGTAAGGCAGGCTGGTTTGCAAAACAGCCTGCCTGCGCTTTGGGGCATTTATGCCATCATTGAAGAAACAATGCGGTCATATATTCTGTCGCTGATCAATCTGCGCATGAAGATATTCATCACTGCGTCTCGGCCAGCTGCATAGCGTGCTTTGGGATTGCGCGCTGAGAGGGCCTTGTTGACCTGGCGCACGACAACTTCAGGCCCGGGCGCATGGGCATAGCCATTGCGGACCACTTTGGAAAAGCCGGTTCGCAGGTCGTTGTAGACAGCCGGGTCATCGGATTGGGCCAGGGTAGCCATGGCGACATCTTCAAAACCGGTGACGATGGAGCCCGGCTCGATCAGGATGACTTTGATGCCAAAGGGCTTGACTTCATTGCGCAAGGCGTCACTCATCCCTTCAACGGCATGCTTGGTGGCGGCGTACCAGCCCAGGACGGGGGTGGAGACCTTGCCGACGACAGAGGATACATTAAGGATGGTGCCGGACTTCTGCGCGCGCATCAGGGGAATGACGGCCTGGGTCATCTGGCCGAGACCAAAGACGTTGACGTCAAAGGCGCGGCGCACCTGCTCAGTGGTGAGGCCCTCGACCGTGCCGTAGATGCCGTAGCCGGCGTTGTTGACCAGTATGTCAATGCGGCCTTTGGTGGCCATGATGTGCGCCACGGCGGACTGGATGGCTTCGGGTTTGGTGACGTCCAGCTGTAGGGGTTCGATGTTGCTGGAGCGCATGGCTTCCAGTTTGTCCATGCGCCGGGCGGAGGCGAAGACGTAATAACCCTGTTTTGCCAGGTCTTCTGCGATGGCTTTGCCGATGCCGCTGGAGGCGCCGGTGACCAATACGATTTGCTGTTTGCTGCTCATATTTTAATCTCCTGTTATATAAAAGACAATGTGTTTCTTATTTGTAACTGTATTATAAGAGGCGATTTGTCTCTTGTCAAGAGATAAGGCGTCTTTTAATTGAAGTGTCCCCTGCTGGAGCCAGTTTAAATGGAAATTCAATGGAAAATTTGTTTGACAAAATGCTATACTGGATTAAGCGTCGGACACTGCTGAAAAACCCCATTGCTGCGCGATCGAACATAGTAGAGGTTGCCCCAGGGAGGTGGAAAATGACTATTCAGCAGAATCGCCGATGGAAATTTGCCTTGTTTATGGGGCTGATATTTGTTATCCTTTCTTGCAATCTTCCCTTTGATCAAGAAACATTTGCTGAAGATCAATCCCAGGATGGTGCGCCGGTTTTAGCCCTCGCGGTCAATATGGACGGCCACTCGCCGCTTATTCATATCTTCGTCGGAAATTCTATTGCTGACCCCTGGATGCTTCCGGCGGGTAATTTCTATATCGAAGCAAAAGACGCACAGGGCCTCGTTTATCCGATTGGCAGGCTCACCATCCCGCAACCGGGTGGAGAGGTGGCGTTGGGAGAACAGATGACTGCAGTTGGGGGGATGGCTGACCCACAGCGCGGCCAGGAGCTCGTTTTGATTGCAAATGCCGTCACAGGCATCAAGAGCGGCGTGCTGAGTTACCTGTATCAATCATCGAACGGCTTTAGCACGCAGTTCTTCGATCCGCAATATGAATGGACGCCTGCAGCGATTCGCGCCGTTCGGGAGAATTATGATCCGGTTCTTGCCAGAGAAGATGAGACCCTGCAGGCATTTATGGCCCTAGAGCAGCGTGCGGGGCAAGTGTCGGGAGTCAATTCTTGCCCTGGCATGTGCAAGCCAAACGCTGGCATTTTGGATTCAATTGTGTCCTTTTTTGTAACCATGAATGTCGTGGATCAGAATGCGGTTGAGGATATCCTGGCGGGTTCGGCTGCTATGTCCCCCGAAGAGAAGGCCGACGCGTTTCCATATATTCCGTCCTCTTTGACAGGCGGTGCCCAATCATTTGATGAAATGCTCCAAAATCTGCAAAACGGCGATTTGGACAAATATGGTCCTACTCGCATTCGCAATTTTCTGATGGATGAGCCAACTTTTGTAGAAGCCTTGACCGAGGTGCGCGGCACAAACCGTCCCTTGTTACAGATCGCCCATGAAGAGGGGGCTGTGCTGATTGAGAAAGGTGCCGAGATGGAGGTGGAGATTGTCAAGAATGTGCTTGAGACCGCTTTCCCGGGCATGCAAACCGGTTTTAATTATGCAGATATGGTCAATGCGTTAGCAGAGTTTCTCCATACTGTATATACCGATCCCTTGCAGGGCGTTGCAGAATTTGCGACGGCTCAGGTCACAAGCCAGATTACCGGACAGATCAAGAACGGGCTGCTGGAAATGGGATACGGTGATGCGCTGGCTTCAGAAATGTCTGATTACCTGGGTGGTGAGATCGTCGGTCAATTTACTGAACAAGACCCTGATGCTGAGCCTGAGCCGGAAACGGCTTCACAACCGCAGCCTGAAATCGAGGTTAGTGAGGAGCCGTCCTCTCCTGGAACGATTGCATCCTGCATTCCCCAGCCGGGAGAGTATACGCTTGCGATCGTTGATGTGAATGACCGCACATCATCTTCAGGTGAGAAGCGAGTGTGCAGCGCCGAAGGGATGTTGACCAATAACAGTGATAGAGAGATAATGTTTGCAGCATACAGGGTGCATAATTATGGCGGGCATGATTATGAGAAATGGGCAACCCCCGGATATCAAACTGTTTATCCCGGTGACACTGTGGAGTTTGCCGAATTCTATCGCTGTACTGGCACGCACTGCGGGTCGGGTGAATGGTTTTATTTCGACAAGGTCAGTATTCTGTACAAG
>Ga0180435_10005753_pt1 | contig 12001 bp, 8 predicted proteins | sample SS_ome_3_FD_132467 | JGI IMG/M metagenome (GOLD analysis project Ga0180435, IMG submission 132467) | Hypersaline lake sediment archaeal communities from the Salton Sea, California, USA - SS_3_S_1 metaG | ecosystem: Environmental > Aquatic > Non-marine Saline and Alkaline > Hypersaline > Sediment...
CTCCCTGAATTTCACGCTACCTTAAATTCTCCTGTAAGCCTGGAGCACCAGCCTCATCCACGACCACTTTTTCATCGCCCGTATGCATATTCATGAGATACTGCTACATAAGCGCGTCGATCTAGCCTCTCAGCTTCTGGAAGGTAGCGAGGCGCTCAGGTGCCAGGTTCACACCTGCATGTTCGAAGTATTGCATCACATCGTCCACCAGGCGCTTCCTGTGTCCGGTCAATTCCGCATAGCCATCAGATTCTGAAAAAGCAAGCATCTGGCTGTAGATTCGGCCGTCTGAAGAAAGACTGGTCATCATTGAATCAATCTGCTGATATGCTTCAAGACCCTTTGCCCTTGAAAGTGAATCGGGAGATACCCAGTAGAGCATAAAACAATTGTTGCTTGCCTTGGTCAACGCATGCACCACCTCGTCGTAAGGAAGAAATACATTGTCGAATTCCGGGGAAGTTGTTGTCCGGATGCCCTCAAGGATTGCTTCTGCCTCCTCCATCGTAATCTGCGCATATTCACTGATGTGCGCACTGTTCACATCTGCATACTGAATGGGGTCGTTCAAACCGGTGAAAAAAGGATTGGAACCCTTCCTGGTCGCAGGATCCTGGTTACAAGCTGCCATAATCACTATCATTAAACTTACTATTGGAATAATCGTTTTCATCTTTACTGTCAGTTTGGGTTTTAAATGCCAAATATAATCATACAATGGATTGCATGTACCACTCCTGCTCTATGGCATTATTTCCCGGAATGAATCATCATGAGCAAATTCAAACCAGCATTCCTGCCTATTAATGCGAATTATTCATCATCTCATAAACAGATGGATAAAGCGCAACCACCAAAAGCTGAATTCCTGTCAGTAAATCCAGAACCCCGTGTCCTGCCATGAGCGGAACCAGGTCTTTTCTTTTTGAATACCATACCCCGATCATTACCAGCAAGGGGATAAACATCAGGAACCTTGACAGGATATGTTTGAAATCAAAGAGCAAGGGCATGAAGCTGTGCTGCAGCGCATAAAAAAAGAGGGGATAAACAATTGCAAATGCTTTATTTCCGGTTACACGGTGAATCCGGGGGGCGCAATACCCCAGGTAAAATGGAATTTCTGCAAAGACAATAGTCAGAGGTAATAGGATTACCACAACAATGGCTGCCCATACCGGCAGGGGTTGTGTATTTGTTACAGGCATGTATCCGTATACAAGCCAGGAGATCCCCATAAGTCCGCCGATTCCCAGGATGAGCATGATCGGAGTTGCGGTGAGTATTTCCCTGGTGGTCCTCTTCTGATCCTGTCTGTGATTGATCAGGTCGCGGAATTTTTTTCCCTCCTGCCTCAATGACACAAGCAGGAAAACAATTGTAACAACATTAACCGCAATGCAGAGCAAAGGCCACCATGCCGAAATATCCATCAGATTGCTTCCACGAAAAACCGGAAGCGAAAGGGTAACCAACCCGGCCGCAATAAACAGGAAAAACATCTCACTAACTCCACCAGAAGTACCACTTTGCCTTATATGTGGTCTCACTTTCCCCGGAGTCGAAGAGTATCAGTAAAAACTGAATGAAGGAAGGCTGACCTGGCAGGGTGTGCGCTTTGTGCTGAACACCCCTGTTGGCAGGGGAAAATGACTTTTTGTTTATTGAAAAATGCCGTCCTTCATATAAAAACAGGCAGCCCGGACGGTCATATTGGTTTCATTTCTTACATTTACTTGTTTTCAAACTACTTATTTTCCAGTGCATTTGATCAGCAAGTGAATATCAAACCCAAATATACTTTCAACATGAAAACGACAAACCATTTTAGAAAAGGCAGACATCTCCTGTATGGAATGCTTATTCTGCTGGCCGGACTCGCATGTTCAACACAGTTATGGGCACAAACCAGCCAGGGATTCAATTTCCAGGCGGTGGCAAGGGAGGAGGCAGGACAACTCATGACCAACAGGGATATTTCTGTGATTGCAGGGATCCGCATGGGCACAGAAGAGGGAGAACTGGTGTGGCAGGAAACACACACTGCCCGGACAAACGAATACGGGCTTTTTAACCTGGTACTTTGTGGAGATCAGAATCTGAAGACGGGTGGATCACTGGACGATCCTGCACGTATTGAATGGAGTACTGCAGCACATTTTCTCACACTCTCGGTCGACACAGGGGATGGCCCTGTTCAACTGGGGGTGCAGCCGCTGCGACCGGTACCCTATTCCCTGGCTTCCATTGGTGCTTCCCAGAAATTCCCAACCCTGTCGGTGGGTGGCAACACACCGGTTCCCGACGAAGATGCCCTGTTCATGGTGAGAAGGTCCGACGGATACCCGGTGTTTGCTGTATATGAAGATGGGGTTTGGGCCTTTACCGATTCAGTGGAATCGGCAAAAGGAAAGAAGGGTGGCTTTGCTGTGGGCGGATACAGGAAAGCAAGTAAATCCTTTGATACGGATACGGATGCGTATCTGAGGGTCACCCCGGACAGTGTCAGGATCTATGTCAACGATCCGCCTTCAAAGGGAATCAAGGGAGGATTTGCGGTAGGTGGGTATCGCAAAGAAGCCAAATCTGCAGCCGTTAACTTCATGCAGCTCACCCGGGAAAATTATTTTATCGGGCACGAAGCAGGGATAAAAAATGAAACGGGGCTTTACAATTCATTCCTGGGTTACCGGGCAGGGAGCGAAAATATGTATGGGAGCGAAAATATTTTTATCGGGTACGAAGCAGGGCACAGTCATATTGGTTTGAATCCTGATAACCCTCCAAATCCGGGATCATTGGATATCGGAAACAGGAATACATACATTGGATACCAGTCGGGCTACTCCAGCATAAAATCGGGTATGAACACGATGATAGGGAGCCATGCCGGATACTTCAACCTGGCATCCTCCAATACATTTGTCGGCGATGCATCGGGATATAACAATACCACCGGGACAAAAAATGTTTTCCTTGGTACATCGTCGGGTTTGCTGAACGAAACGGGGGCAAACAACATCTTTTTAGGTGTCCATGCCGGTTTTGGCAATGCAGACGGTTCGGACAATGTTGCAATAGGAAGCGGGGCAGGAAGCACGCTCAAATCAGGAAGAAACAATGTGTTCATCGGTTCAGGAGCCGGCGGCAGAGGTTATTATGGATCAGATGGCGCGGGATCATACAACGTGGTCCTGGGCTTTCAGGCCGGAAATGCATTGATCAATGGATCCAACAATATATTTATAGGGAACCAGGCTGGAAAAAACGAGGATGGCTCTAACCTGCTCTACATCGCCAATTCGGAAACCGATCAGCCCCTGGTATGGGGCAGCTTTGAAAGCAAAAACCTGGTGATCAACGGAAATGGTGAGAACAATGCAAACAAACTTACTTTCTGGGTAAACGGAGATGCCGGGGGCAACCTGGCCTGGTCGACCGAGAGTGATGCCCGTTCAAAAAAAGATGTCGAACCCATCAGCGATGCGCTGGAAAAGGTTTTGTCACTGCAAGGGGTGAATTTCACATGGAAAGATCAGGCGCGGGGAGCCATGGGAACACAAATGGGATTTATTGCCCAGCAGGCCGAACCCATTGTTCCTGAAGTGGTGATCAATAAAAGCGACCACTATTCCATGCAGTATGCCCCCATCACCGCGCTACTGGTGGAAGCCGTAAAGGAGCAGCAAAAAATGCTCGAAGGCAAGGAAAAGGAGATCACGGAATTGAAATCACGGGTTGAAAAACTGGAAGAAATCCTTCTTTCCACCAGGTAAATAGAGTCTGCTGAAAAAGTCTGTAGTGCATCAGCTACAAGGCGGCAAAGCGACGATGTATAATCATGCTGCTATTAGCTACCTGCCAACAAGCGGTTTATAACTCCTGTACAAAATTACTTACAGGAAGGTTTTTACTATATGTATTTGATGCCGGATATTCACCGCTTTCTGCGGAAGAATACCTGGGAAATATGGAGATAATAGCACCAAGGAATCTAATGTACTTAGATAGTTTTAAGTTCAGAGCAGGATATTTCGCAGTGTGCAAAATGTGCTCATTTTCATATAGCGTTCTGTTTCTGTAGGTAGAAGGAAATTTTTGCTGAAGTTGCTGATGACCGTCCCGCACTATAATATTCACTCCATTCCACCAACCATGTATTGCATGCTCCAGTTCAGCCTGTGACATGTTATCAGGATGGCAGGGTGTATACGCCTCGAAAAACAGTTTGTAATCTTTATGGGTTTGTAAAAAATCCCTGTTTGCCTGCCGGACATGCCTGTAATTTGAATCATCGATGATGATTACAGCATCATCAGACAAGTAGGGCTGGATTAATAAAAGACACATCAGCTGGCTTCTGTAATCGTGGGGACCGTCAATAAAAAATACCCCCACTTTTTTATTCCCGATATAATCGGCTAAGTTTTCCAATGCATCTTCATAATCCTGGTTAATTAACCTGACATTATTGAGATTTAATTTTTTGATCCGTGATTGAACGATGGATTCGTTTTTACCGTCTTTGTCAAAAAAAGCAAAATTGTCAATCCCAAAAGCCAGGTTTTTCCCGATACTGTTTGCGACTGATAATAATGACAATCCCTGGAAAACTCCTACTTCAAGATATACTTTGTCATCATCCAGGTTATAACGGGATAAATTAATTAATGTGGCCAGGAGCTTTTCGCCGGAATAACCACTTAATATTTCATGTGTTTCACGCGGCTTTTCACTGGCATTATTTATGGCATTATAGATGTTTGTAAAGTGCGACATAATAATAGATTAGAACCGATATGTTAAATTCAAAAACAAACACAACTTGAGTAAAAATAGTAAAATAAAAACGGTAAATATATTGATCTGTTTAACAGGGGCATTTTCTATTCCTATTTCAACAGCATCATTTTTCCCCGATACTCCTTTAAACCTATCTTAATTTCAAACAGGTAAATCCCACTCGCCAGGCCGCCGGCATCAAACGTGAGCTTATGCACTCCGGCAGCCTGCTGCTGATCAACCAGGGTGCTTATCAGACTGCCCGACAAGTTGTAAATACATAGTTGCACATCATTGTCAGATGCTAATTCATAAGTAAAGGTTGTTGTGGTTGAAAATGGATTTGGATAGTTTTGCACAGGATTCATTTCTTTACCAAACGCATCCGGAACATCCGCTGCTAAACCATATATCGCTTTCACTTCATATTCACTTAATGCATAATTGTACATGCTTATTTCGTCCAGTATGCCGTAGAAAGGACCGGAGCCCGAATGATTGTTGCCTATATACAGATCCTCCGTTTGTGAGATACTGCCGGTTTCGTCTGCAGCATCCGACTGTAACGCCCCGTTTAAAAATAATTTTAGCATGCTGTCTTCAGCATTTCTTACGCCAACAATATGGGTCCAGCGATAGGGTAATACACTGCTTACATCATTGATTGCTACCACGCTCTCCTTGCTGTTGTCATCAATAGCAAATCGCAATGAATTACCGCTTGTTTTAATCTCAAACCACCTTCCGCTGGTCTTCGGATCATCATCACTGACAGATGATCCCTTGCTAAACAGGACCATTGAGGTTTCAGGCAGGTTCTGCGTATATAGCCATGCGGAAATACTAAAGCTCTCATCCGACAGGATCAACACATCCTGATGTTCCACCCGCATCACATCATCTGCACCGTCAAAAAGCAATCCCCCATCCACTTTGCCTGTATACCATCCCACCGGATTCATATTCAGCAATGCACCATCAAGTCTGAATGGCCCGCTGTCTGCGGCGGTTGTTCCATTTGTTTCATCAAATTTCCAGTGGGCTATCTGCCCGTCATTGATTCCTTCCTTCACAAAAAAGCTCCAGACCTGACCGGTAGAGGTACCAAACTCGTTTTTCGCATCCACTCTCCAGAAATACATTGTTCCTTTATCCAGTTTTTCAGTACTGAATGTGGTTCCTGGCTGATTGTATCTGAACGGAGGTGGATCATCCTTTCCAAAATACACGTCGTAGCTGTCTGCATTGATGCTTTGATCCCAACTTAATTCAGGCAGGGTCTCCACAATAATGGCATTATCATCAGGCACCGGACCACCCGCTTCCTGAGGAACGGAAGTTGAACTTAGCGTGATCACCGATGCAACACCGTTATACCCGGAAACCTGACTTTCATTGACTGCAAACACCCGGTAATAATATTGTGTTTCTTCTTTGAGCAACGAATCGATATACATCACACTGTTTGCATCAACCTCTGCAATTGCGATGAAATTTTCGACATTTCCTTCGGATCTTTCAATCCTGAATCCGGATTCATTATCCGTATTGTCTTCCCAGGTGATTTCTGCTTTCGCAAGGTCAAGCAATACTGCAGCAATATTTGATGGTGCCTGAAATGAGGTGTTTGCTGCCGTGAGGCTGTTCAGATAGATCTCAAGATTGGTATATCCTCCTGGCCCAATGGTATTTCTATCATCGGGGTTATCCTTTTCCAACCCGTTGCTTATTTCCCATTCATTCGGCATGCCGTCTCCATCATCATCCGCAGGGGCAGGTTCCGAATGTAGTTCCGGCCAGCCACCTTCGGGTTGGTCATCAACAGTTGCAATAGAATGGCCTGTTTTATTGATTACATCACCAACGAGTCGTTTGTCAATCGTATCCCGTTTGGGAAGACTGGCACCTGCCCTGGCCAGTACATCAGTTTTTGCCTGTTCAGGTGATGTGGTGATCACCGGCTCCATTGGAATTTCGTAGGAACGGGACTGATATGCCTGTCGCTCGGCCGCTGTAAAGCCATCAAAACCCACAAGTGCCCAAGGGTTCTCCGGCACCTCCCCCTCCATGGAGTTATCCTCGAAATAACCGTAGGCCACCACGCTGCTTTCCCTGAATGCCAGGTTCCCGGAGGATTCGGGACCCCGGATGTATGCATTTCCAACAAAATTATACCGGCTCACCGCGTTTTTATCCGCATTATAACCAGCTTTGCTTCCTCCATAATTATACACCACATTGTTACGAAAATCGAAATGAAGTCCTTCCGGATCCGAGCTGCTGTCTGTATAATTTCCCGGACGGGGATTCCTGCCCTGGTTATGGGCATACAGATTGTGGTGAAAGGTTTTTTCGTCTCCGAAATCGCCCCTGACAAGTGATCCGTATCCATGGTTTTCAAAGGTCAGCGCTTCGCTGATAATACACCACTGCACGGTAACCTTGTTTGAACTTGGCTGGCAGGAAATGCCCTCATCACGTGCATATGAAGCACTTACATGGTCGATAATGATGTTCGTGCCACCGGCTATATCGATCGCATCCCCGGAGGAATTTGCCGCACCTGCATCCACCCGCACCCGGAGGTACCTGATCACAACATCTGAAACTGAGCCGATGTAGATGCGTCCTTTTATGCATATACCATCTCCGGGTGCCGTCTGTCCGGCAATGGTGGTATTCGATTTAGGCCGCAGGATGACATCTCCCAATTCAATTGTACCGGAAACCCGGAATACGATGGTCCGGTTTCCCGAACTCACTGCATCGACAATGGAGCCAGGTCCGCCGTTGTTCAGGTTCGTCACTGCATAGACATCGCCCCCACGCCCCCCGGTTGCATAGCGACCACTTCCTTCCGCTGTCGGAAATGCAAGTTGCTGTCCATGCATTACTGTTGCTGACAACAAGCTGATCATCATCCCCGCAAAAAGCAAAACCATGCTTTTATTTGTAACCAGCTGCATGATTTTCTTTTTCATTGTTGACTCCTCTTATGTTGACTTCATCATTAACCGGACAAAGATACAGATAAAGACGGAGGATACATTGCTGTGGCAGGAACGATTCAGTATGGTGCATGGGCCAAAGACTTAATCCAGGGCAAACAGCACCTCATTTGACATCAATGCAGGAACGTTATCTTCCACACTCCACGGAAATCATTCAGTCCATAACCGGTAGCCAGGTCGTTGGGATAAAGCTCCCTGATCACATTCATGGTCTCCGTGGCGATCTGTGCCGCCGGATCCCCATGACACAGCAGGCAGGTAGCTGATCCGATCATAATGGGCTGGTAATACTCCACCTCATCACCCACGATGTGCACTGATGGCGTTAGGGCCTCCCCTTCACTGTGTAACCTCTCGAAGGATTTCAGCTGCTCCTTTTCAGTCTTGGTAACCGGCTGATCGGCCGGGTTCCGGTATTTCGTGGATAAGCGTTGAATGGTGCAGTTATTCAGGGCAGACAGGCTGTCCTTCAGCTCCAGGGCTTCAATATTGCAATAGTCAACAGCATACGCCGGACCCCCGCTGGCCATTGCGCCCTGAACAGCTTTCAGCAGGGCTTCCTGGGTAAGGGTGGCGATCTCACTGCCCTGTTTTAAATACTTCTCCTTAATTGCCTGTTCCTGCTGCGCTGCCAGTTGCTCATGGCTTGTTCCCCCGTCAGGGCTCACAGCATTCTGCTTGCCCGGTTTTTCAGAATTTCCCCCGCATGAGGCGATAAACATTGCCGTGATGAGGCAGATAGTGAGTTTTTGCATAATGATGCGTTTGTGTGCTCCTATAACGCCTGACCAGGCAGCACGCGTTTCAATTTAAGAAATAACAGCCTTGTAAGGATAAAAATAGTTCTTTTAAATGTAAAAATACAAATAAACCCCTGGTTATAAGTCGAAAAGTATCACATGTTTTATCCGGCCAATTATCAGGAAAATATAGTCATACCTGAATAAACTGAACACACAGCTTTTAGCGCTTTCCGTCGATCGCAGGGTATCTCATCACAGCTGGAAAAAGGACCATGAGAATATCAATTTCAAGGGCCGGGGAATGGAGTTCCTGAACACGAATGGAATCAACTACCTTGTGAAGTTCCGATATGAGGTTCCCCGGAATTAACTTTTTTTTAACATAGATTGTCCGGAATACGCATCCCCGGTGATGAACTTATTCCGGAAATGCTTGTCCTAAGTGCGCACTCCCTGAAATAGTCACCAAACCCGAATAATTAATCATGAAACAATTCTTCATTGTATTCTTTGCCGTTCTGATGCAGTTCAGCCAGCTCCCGGCCCAGACAGGAAGCAGTCAGAGTATCCCCCTCATCGGTTCTCCGGCACCTCATTTCAAGGCTCCATCGACGAACGGACCGGTAAATTTCCCTGCAGACTTTGCAGGCATGTGGAAGATAATCTTTGCGCATCCCCGCGACTTTACGCCTGTCTGCTCATCAGAGATCCTGGACCTGGGATACAGGCAACAGGATTTCAAGGACCTCAACACCCAGTTACTTGTATTGTCGGTCGACAGAATGGTGTCGCACAGAAGCTGGAAAGCTGATCTTGAAGACATAGACTTCAAAGGCAAAGGCAAGGTAAAAATTGATTTTCCGCTGGTGGTGGACAGCAGCTATTCCATCTCCTACAAATACGGTATGGTTGATACCCAGAGCAGGTCAGGACAAAGTGTCCGGGGGGTCTTTTTCATCGATCCGGCAAATACCATTCGTGCATTCCAGTTTTATCCGAGCGAGGTTGGAAGAAATACGGACGAGATCCTGCGAACCTTGCAGGCCCTCCAGGCACACGACAGGGAAGGTGATATCGTGTTGCCTGCCAACTGGAAGCCCGGGGATGACTATATGAAGGTGAATCTGACCCCCGAGGACAAGAAGGAGTTACACGAAGATGATCCCGGTATATACTTCATCAACTGGTACATGATCTATAAGAAAAGTGAGTAGCGGTAATTGCACGTTACGAATGTCAAAAAACGAAAAACCATGAAATTTCATCAAGGCGCACAAATTGCCGTTGTCCTGCTTATATTCTTTACAGGCTCATTGTCTGGCCAGGAGAAACAATCCATCATCCGCGGCTTTGTTTTTAATACTGAAAACGAACCCGCCGAATATTCTACCGTGGTCCTGATGAACCAGGACTCTGTTTTCATGAAAGGAACCCTCAGCGGTTCCGATGGCGGCTTTCATTTCGACAGGCTCGGATCAGGAACGTATCACATTATGATACGCAATGTCGAGTTCAATACCTACGTTACAGAACCAATCGAAATGAGCGGTACAAACCGGGTGGATCTTGAAAGCATTCAACTCGAATCCAGGCTCAACGACCTGGAAGAGGTTGTCATTAAAGGAGAAAAAGCCATGATTGAGGTACACCCCGACAAAATGGTGGTGAATGTATCTGCAAGTGCCAATGCAGCAGGTAACAATGCCCTTGAGCTGATCGGAAAATCGCCCGGGGTGGTGGTCGATATGGATAAAAATATTGTTTTGCAGGGAAAGTCGGGCGTTCAGATCTACATCAATGGCCGTCCATCGCGTATTTCAGGAGCAGACCTGAGCAATATGCTCGAATCCATGCCGTCAGAAGAGATCGAGTCCATTGAACTGATCACGAATCCTTCAGCCAAATACGATGCAGAGGGCACGGCAGGAATCATCAATATTATTATGAAGAGCAATCCCGGCACAGGTTTCAATGGCATGCTGCAAGGAAACTATTCAATCGGTGAAAAGCCCCGTTCAGGAGTGGGGACAAGCCTCAATTACAGCAATAAAAAGATCAACATGTTTTCAAGTATTAATCTTTCAGACAATGTCTATTTTTCGAGGGATTATGCCACGAAGCAGCGGGGTGATTACCTGTTGACAGAAAGCGATGAGAGCCCTACCCGGAGCCAGGGAATCAACATTGCTGCAGGGATGGATTACCAGTTGACCCAGGAACACAGCCTGAGCCTGGATGCCAGGGTCTTGCTCAATGCGCAAACAGACAATATGACAAGCAATACCGACATTGAAGACCTGCGTGGAATAAATGACCTTGAGATATTGGTGGCCGAGGCCACTGAAGATGTGCAGAGCAACAATATAAACGCCAACCTGAATTATGCTTTCAAACCGAACAGGAGCACCAGTTTTTCCGCTGACGTAAGCTATGGCGTTTTTTCAAGGGAGAACACAACCCTGCAACCAAATGACTACTACAACAGTGATATGAGCATGCTATTGCGCTCCGTGGATTCCCGGTTTTCGACTGCCACTGATATCGATATTTTCTCCGTGAAGACCGACTTTGAAAAACGCCTGAGCAGTGTAACCATTTCAGCAGGTGCAAAGTATTCTTATATCAATACGGACAACGGCCTGGCTACATATCACATGATCAATGACGCGCTTGTGCTCGATGAGGACCAGAGCAATGATTTTTCTTACCTGGAAAAGGTCGCCGCAGCTTATGGTATGGTAAATGCCAGGCTCAATGAAAAGCTCAGTCTGAACGTTGGCTTAAGGGCAGAGAACACCTCTTCACTGGGCGAGCTGTTAAGTGCCAACCCCGGTCCTGATGATGTGGTTCCGAGAAATTATACCAGCCTGTTTCCGAATGCAAGCCTGGCATATAACGACCAGGAAAATCATGCACTTAGTTTGAGTGTTGGCAGGCGAATTACCCGTCCTAATTATCAGAATCTGAATCCTTTTGAATGGAAAACCAGTGAGCTTTCCTCCTGGAGAGGAAATCCCTTCCTCGAACCGAATTACATCCAAAATTACCAGGTGAGTTATTCCTTCAAACGGAAACTTGTTGTTTCCAACACGTATAGTGTTACAAAGAATTTCTTTGCAAATGTTTTTTTGGGCGACGGAGAAAAAGGGAATGTGCTTGGGCCGCAGAACCTCGACAAGGCGATCAACAACGGACTTTCAGTGAGCTATCCGCTTACAGTGGCAAAATGGTGGGAGTTCTCGACTTTCTTCCAGTACAATTATGAAAATTACGGGGGAAATGTTGAAGGGGCTGTTATCGACGTGAGTGCCAATATATTCAACTTCCGTTTACAGAATAACCTTCGTTTACCGCTCGGGTTCCAGGTGGAGCTGACCGGATACTACACCTCACCATGGATCTGGCGCGGATCTGTCAATGTAGATGGCTATTTTCGCATCAATACCGGCCTGCGCCGTTCATTCC
>Ga0180435_10005754_pt1 | contig 12000 bp, 4 predicted proteins | sample SS_ome_3_FD_132467 | JGI IMG/M metagenome (GOLD analysis project Ga0180435, IMG submission 132467) | Hypersaline lake sediment archaeal communities from the Salton Sea, California, USA - SS_3_S_1 metaG | ecosystem: Environmental > Aquatic > Non-marine Saline and Alkaline > Hypersaline > Sediment...
TAATTATGTTAACTGATGTTTAACATTGTCTTGGTTTAGAGAATTTCTAGAGATCCAAACGCCATACGGAGCTGATTCTTGTTGGAATTGGGGCTTGGAACACTGCGCGGATGGATAATCCAGCATTCTTGCTTGCATAGGTGGGGGATATCCAGCCGTACGTGGGCAGATCGGCAGTTGGGCCGTAGACTACCTCGCCAGCGCGGATGATCTGGAGAGGCAGGGGGACGGACTTTTCATTTGTTAGGATGCAAATTTGCAGGCTGAAATGTCCATGCGGTGTCTCGCATATCAGGATCCCATCTTCAAAGTGCCAGGGAAGGTCTGGCAGCAGCCAGTGCAGGACATATTCATATTGCGCGTCGACGCTTGTACCTCTGGCTGGCAGGAATGTGTCGACGATTTGCCATTCTCCTATATTTCCATTGATAAGACTGCGTTGGTGGATACCATCCAGGCGTTTGTATCCATCATGTTGGGCGGTGATGGTGTGAGCATCCCGGGTGATGACTTTTGCCTGTGCCCAGTCCAGCCACAGGAAGCGCCCAGCACGGAGCATTTGTTCCTGGTTGTCAACCATCACCGTATTATGCACTCCCGTGCGCGCCAGAGCGTTGTTCCACGGTGGTGGGGCGGTGTAGCGGTAGGTTCCGGCATCACATGCAATGTTGAGCCCCTGCCACCACAGCTCAACATGCAGCTGGTCGGCCTGGGCGAAGCGGTCTTTGTAGTGTACAGCGCGCAAGCTTGCCCAGCTATCGGATTCCGGATTATCCAGGCGAAGCACGCCGGGGGAAGGGGTGTAGCGGGGCAAACTTCTGACGTACGGGTTCAGCCCGATCCACAATGTGGTCTCATCCCAGGGGCCGGGCGACAGCACCGGTCCGCCGAGGAAGGTGCAAGATGCTGCTTGGATGGTGGGGCGGTAATCTCCAAATTTGCCCGCGGCCAGCGGCAGGATGTGTGCCCCGTCGTTGTGTCCCAGATTGGGGACGCGGCCTGAGTTTTTGTCATAATTTGTGTACAGCCAACTTGTGGCAGCGGCCAGACGATCCCGAACAGGCTCTGGCAAGGTCTGGTTTCCCTTGCGCGTCTGGGCATCCATCCACAGGGCAGCCTGCAGCAAGAGGCGGTGGTAGTTCATGGAGTGCTGCACGTAAGTTCCGTCTGGTTCGATCTGGTGCAGGCAGGCCCAGTTGAACCAGCGCCAGCCCAGCTTGCGCCAGCGGGCAGCCTGTGGGTGGTTCGGCAGCAGGCACCCAGCGGTATACAGCCCGACAGCTTCGGTGACAAGGTGGTTGTTGTTCTGGGCGCGTGCGTAGAGGATGGTAGGCGGGATGCGCCGGGCATGTTCAGCAATGGCACCTAACAGACTTTGACGGCGCTGCAGGGTGGTGCTTTCCGCGTTGTTAAAAACTTGCAAGGCAAAGGTGAAAGCCAGGATACGCAAGGCTACTTCTTGCCCTGAGGCCCAATTGGGTCCTATATTGGGTGGATTGGCAGCCAGGAAGATCTCTGCTTGCTGCCAGAAGGCAGCAGCGTATTTATCCTCTTTTGTCAGGATATAAGCACGCCCAAGGGGGAAGACCCAGCCAAAGCGGGCAGCTTCCCAGGTGAACTTGATGTCCTCGCCTGTCGCGGGGTTGTCGTTGATCTGTGTCCAGTGGGTGAGGGGTGGGGGTGGAATCAGATCAATGGGGACGGTTTCTTGTGCGCTAAATTGGTGAAAATGACCGCTTACAATGGTATTTGCTTCATCTACTACTGCAGAAAGGGATTCGCCGAGAAGTTGTGCAAGCCTGTCTTTCCCCGGATTCGTTAGTTGGAAGGCATCAGCTGGCTCAAGCCATTCTGATTTTGGTGTGGTGGTGTTCGTTGGGGTGAGCAGCTTGAGAAAACCGCTTCTTAGCCCCAGTTGGTAAAAGGCAAAGAGAGCTGTCTTTTTCAGGCCTAATTGGATGGCTGCTTTTATGGCGATTTGGAAACGGTTCATATTTTTTATCTCACGCAGAGACCACTTCGTGAAGACGCAAAGAAAACTGGATTGAGTTTTATGTGATGGTGCTTTGCTGCCAGAGAGGTGTGTTAGCTGTGTGGTTTCTTGAGTAGAAGATCAACCGTTTGTCCTGTCTTTAGCGATTCCAGGGCAGCGAAGGAGGCTAGTGTGACACCCCATAGGTCTGTGTAGGGGATCGGCGCGGCAGTTCCTTCGCGTGTGGCGGTCAGGAAGGCATTCCAGCTTGCAGCATGACCTTTGTCTTGCTTGAATCGTGATTTCACCACACTGCGGCGGCCGTTGTGTACCATCTCCAATTGGCGGAAATCATTCAGCACAGCCACACGTCCGGCGGTAAAGACGTCCACTTGCTCTTTAGGAAAAGCTTTGTCACCATTGGCCAGATAATGAATGGTGCCCACGGAGCCGCTTGGGAAAATGAGGGTTAGGATGGCGTTATCCTGCTGGTAGCGGCCGCCGTCGGGCAGGGCGGTCATACTCACTGCACAGGGCACTTCTCCGACCAGGAAGGTGAGAAAATCAATGAAATGGCAGCCCTCGCCGATGATGCGCCCGCCGCCGATCTCGGGATCGTGCAGCCAATGCGTTTCTGGCAAGTAGCCGGCATTCACGCGGTAGTGCATGGCGAGCGGTTCGTTGGAAGCAGCGATAAATTTTTTCAGTTTCACCGCCAGCGGGGCAAAGCGCCGGTTGAAACCCACCATCAACATCGGGGCATTCTCGCGTTGCAGTGCAGCCTCGATCTTATCCAGTTGGGTTTCATTCAACGCCAGGGGTTTTTCGCAGTAGACGTGCTTGCCGTTATTGATGGCCGTGATCACCTGGCGGGCGTGATCATTGTGTCGTGTGAGGATGGCAACATGACTGATGGCATCGCTGGCGAGGATCTCGTTCTCGTTTGCAGTGGCATACTGGAAGCCGAATTTCTGCGCGGCATGGCGTGCAGTTAAGCCGGATGCTGATGCAATTCCCAGCAGGGGAATGCTGCCGATTTTTTTGACAGCCGGCAGGAAAGTCGCCTTGGCATAGATGCCTGCACCGAGCACACCTGCACCAGTTGTACCGATAGTCACTGCATCGGGATTGTGTTCGCCGGGGTAAACGCGAAGCACAGGTTTCTGGCTATCTGTGTCGGGATATGTGAGAACCACACCCAGGAAAGGTTCTTCCAGTTTGCCGGTGATCAGGTCGTATGCTTGTGGGGCATCTTCAATATCATAACGATGAGAGATGATCGGGGAAACGTCCAGGCTCCCACTGCCAAGCATGGCCAGGATGGCTTCGATGTTACGGCCTTCTGTCCAGCGCACGTAGGCAAAGGGATAGTCCTGGCCTTTTTCTTCATATTCAGGGTCATAGCGTCCGGGGCCATAAGAGCGGGAGACGTGGAAACTGAGTTCCTTGGTGTAGTAGATCTTTCGGGGGATGTCCATGCCAACGGCACCAACGGCAACTACCTGCCCGTGTTCGCGGGCCAGGGCACCGGCCAGTGCAATGGGGTCATTGGATTTGGTATCTGCGCAGATGAGGACGACATCAAAGCCTTTGCCCTGGGTGAAAGCTGAGCCAGCGTCCTCGGCATCCTTGCGCAGGCAGGCAGCAGCGCCGAAATCTTCGCCCAGTGCCACACGTTTTGGGTCCAGGTCAATGCCGAAAACCTCACAGCCAGCAGTACGGGCGATGCCTGCAGAGAGCAGCCCCAGAAGGCCCAGGCCAATAACCGCTACCTGTTCACCAACCTGCGGCTGGGCGAGGCGGAAGCCTTGCAGGGCAATGGCCCCAAGGGTGGCAAAGGACGCGGATTCGAAGTCGATGTTATCTGGAATTTTGTACAGCAAATTGCGCGGCACAACGGCCAGCTCGGCATGCACGGCATGGCCTGCCCCGGCGCAAGCGACACGATCACCCACCTCAAAGCCTTGCATCCCATCCCCCAGGGCGATGATCGTGCCTGCGGAAGAGTAGCCCAGGCTCATCGGTTGGTCCAGGCGGTTGAAGGCGGCCTGGATCGTAGGAAGGATCCCTTCACGACGGGCTTTATCCAATACCTGGCGTACCAGGTCAGGCCGGGACTGCGCTTTTCCCACCAGGTTTTTCTCGGCAAATTCCACCACCATGCGCTCGGTACCTGCTGAGACAAGGGAAGCGGCTGTGCGCACGAGGGCGGTGCCGGGGCGCGGCAGGGGATCGGGGACATCAACAACGGCGGTCTTACCGTCGCGCATATTTTGCAGAAGTTGTTTCATAAACAGGTCTAAACCTCATTTTGTAGTATCTTCAATCATTGAAAGTGGGTACATTATATTACAGAAAACCATCGCATCATGCAATGTTTCGTATAGATAGAAATCAGGAGCAATGCATGTGTATACACTGCTCCCAAAAAGAGGCTGTTTATTGTGGTTTCTTATTCTGATTCAACGTTGATCAGGACGGCGCGCACAACGGTGCGCCATCGGTAGGTGTCATTTTTCTCATCATACCCGCGGCATGTGACCAGAGTGATCCAGTCGTTTTCTTCGTGTTTTGTGATCGCGTTGGTTTTGTCAGGCTTTGTCCACAGAGATAGAGATCGCACTTCGTAGGTGTATTTCATTCCCCAGGCATGGACGTGGACCTTATTGCCCCACCATAACTGGCCCAAATCTGTGAACGGGCCGGGTCGACCATTTTGGTTGTAGGCATGACCGGTGAGGACGGTGTTGCCAGCCCAGGTGGGAAATGCTGTGCCATTCAGATAGCCGATCTCATTCCCCAGCCAGGTTAGATCCCAGCCGTCTTTGGACTGCGGCACGCCAATGATATTCTGCTTGATGCCCAAAGCGGGAATATCGAGCCAGAGGCTGCCCATGTCTGCATATTGAGCATCAAGAGGCTGCGCTGGTAGTTGGGAAACCTGACAGGGTGCAAAGCCTGTGTCAGGTAGTTCACTCACCGGTGCGCTGACCGTGAAATTGACCTGCGTGTCTGATAGACCATCGTTCAGCTCCAGCCCTGTCAGGTCTTCAATGGATGTTGTCCCGCAGACGTAGAGCCTGTATGTTCCGGGGGGGAGGGGCTGACCATTGTTGACATTAAGGGTGGTAATGAAAGGGCCTGCACCGCTGTTATTGTCATAAGACGCCAGATTGACAGGAATGGCTGTATCATTAGGATCGACTCCGGTAGATGCTATGGCCGCACAGTCTGTGTTATTGAAGCCATCCCCCTGTGCTTCGAGAAGGGCATAATTAGCGGTTGTATTGGCTGCGCCAGGCGAAGCATCGTTCTTCACATCTTCGCTGAATGACACGGCGAGTTGAATCGGACCGGTAAAGAGGGTTGTGCCGTTGGCGGGTGCCGTGTAAGTGTCAAACAGGACAACCGGTGCAAGGCCGGAGGAAATGGTGACTTGATAGTCTTCGACTTCACCGTCACTGGCTGCGCCGTTAAATGGAACAGCACCGTCCGTCGTGCAGCGAAAACGGGCGAAGGTGTTTCCACTGGTTGCTGTCACCGGGATAGGGAAACTCAGGGAATTGACCCCGGCGGCAAGTGCTTGACCAGAGAAGATGGTTTCGCCTGCATCAGCCCATGAGCCATTCTGGTCAAAATCGATCCAGGCGCTAAGGAAACATTGTGCGCTGGCAGCGACTTCCATCGTGACGGTAGCGCCAACTTCCAGGGCAGATGTGAAGGAAACACCATCTTCGTCATCATTGCTTGTACAAGTGCCATATACAGGTGTACCAGCTGCAGTGTCATCGCCAGTGGCAGTTGCACTTGGTTGTCCGTCTGTATCATTGTCCACACAGGTTCCCAGGTAGACGCTGCTGCCCAAGGTATGCCGGGCGCCATTATTGGATAACAATATCGGGTAAGAAGGATCGGGGGCATCGCCGTAATCCAGCAATTCATATCCTGTTCCCTGGATCGTGATGACATAAGGGTTTTCGTCACTGTCGTCGTTGGTGATGCTGATGTCAAAGCTGAATGCTCCGCTTGCGTTCACGTCAAAGCTGATCGTGAAAGTGGTCGATCCGCTCGCAGAAATAGGGCTTGATGGGGGCGTGGTTACCTGAAAATTGGAGATGTTGGAAAGATTGGATGCTGTTGGCGCACTGATTGTCAGTTCTGCCAGCCCGCTGTTTGTTACGGTATACGTTAAGCTATGGGAATCTACCAATATTGTGCTCAGATCGTCTGTATCACCATCTAAGATGCTGGTTCCTGCAGGCCGCTGCACATCGATTTCCGGGACAGGCGGGGTGGAAAAAATATAAGAGGCGCCTTCGCTGGACGATACCTCATCTTTGAAAGGTGCACCAGATACGATCACATTCCCGCTGATGGATGTGCTGCGACCTAGATAATCGTATTCAGCCCCATCGCTGGCAGAAACTTTGGCTGTTTCTGTCATGTCTGCCCAGCCGGTGCCTGGTTGTTCAAAAACATAAATTGATCCAGAATTGTTCCCGTTGTCATCATCCCATTGTGCCCCAATGGCAGCAAACTGATTATCCAGAGAGACTGAATACCCAAATTCATCCAGCATGGCCGAATCACTCGCTGTTAAAATGGCAGATTGGTTGACTGCTCCATTTCCCCAGGCTGCGCCTTTTTCAAAGATATAGGCAGCGCCATCGCGGAGTGAATCGCCATAAGCCCCTGCTAGGATCGTATCGTCGTCGATGTCAACGGCATGCCCCAGATTAACATACACATTGCTGTCTGAGGCTACAAGAACGGCATCTGGGGTGAGTGAGCCTGTCCAACCTCCAACCGGTCTATCAAAGACATATACCGAACCTGAATAGGCCCCAACGAGGTCAACGCGCGGCGCGCCTGCGATCACCATATCTCCGCTGACGCCGACAGATGCACCAAATTCATCCTGATGCATGCTGCCCGTTGATGTCAGCCTGGCGGATTCCGTCATGCTTGCCCAGCCACCTGCGGGTTTGACGAACACGTATGCTGCACCAACCTTCCATCCGGAGGGAATCACGTCTCCTTTTGCGCCAACAGTGATGGTGTCTCCGTCAATGGCAACGCTGCATCCGAATTCATCTCCTGGATGGGCATAACTCCCGCTGGCAGTAAGTTTTGCGGTCTCAGTCAGGTTCCCTGCCCATCCACCGACTGGCATTTCAAAGACATAGGCTGCCCCCGTATCGGATTCATCTCCAGGGGTGCCAACGATGATCGTTTTTCCATCTATGGCTACAGCAGAACCAAATTCGTCATATGGCGCGCGGTCGCTGGCAGTTAGCTTGGCTGCATACGTGCTCGTGTTGGTCCACCCGGTGCCAGGTTTTACAAACACATAAACTGAGCCGGCGTCAGAGTCTCCGCCGGCGGAATCCCCGTCTTTGTTAGCGCCAACGGCAATTACATCTCCGCTGATCGCAACCGACCAGCCAAATTGATCTCCATAGTCCTGATCCGAAGCTTCCAGTTTGGCAGTTTGTGTCCAGGGATCAATGGTGATGGGATAGGCTGCATTCTCAGTATCAACGATGATTTGCAAGATCTGGTTCCGGGAGTCGATCTCAAGTTTCGCGGGAAGGGTTTTATTTTCGGCATCATAGGCCAGTAGTCCGCTGTAAGTCAACAGTTGAGAACCATTCAAATTAAAAAAAGTGAGACCGGTGCGGTTTTCATTCAGATTTGCCTTCACGCCTTCTGGCAGGTCAAGCTGCAGGATGAGTTGGTTGGAAAGATTTTGTTCTGTTTCAGTCACCGTGAAGCCCTGCTGCAAGCCGCCTGGACCGTTGATGTACCATTCACTGATGCCTTGTCGCAGGTAGGTTGCCTGATTGGCATTAATCTGGAGTTCCGCATCGAGAACGTGGTTTAAGGATTCCTGGGTTCCCCATGCTTTCAGCCCCATATTCCAGGTGAGGTTGTTGCTTTGAACGATGACACCTGAGCTGGTGAAATTGACTGTCAGGTTTTGTGTTTCGTTTTCAGCCTTACCGCCCTCCTGTGTCTTGTTGATGTGATAGCCGGATTGGTCTCTGCCGATTGTCTCAGAGATAAAATACTGTGTTTGAATAGATGCTTTGCTGGAGGAAGAGGCCTGAGCGACGGGCATTTTCATGAGTGGGGAAATGTGTGTCAACACAGCCATGAGAATACTTAACGTTAGCAGGAAGGAACGTTTGTTTCTGGAGAATGGTGTAATGAATTTCAACGACGCCTCCCGGGCAGGATTATGTGGGTATTAAATGGGAAGGAGAAAACGCAATATTCTTTTTTTCAGAGAATGATCCCAAAGCGAACATTATCTTGCATAATACACTATCTTATTATTTTATTGTAAATCTTCTAATAATTCAATTTAAATTAGTATTGATTCGAAACTTTCAAATAAATGCTGTTTTCTTTTGTCAGAATCTCTATTTAGTAAGCGCATAACGTATAATCAGTAATGATATTCTGATTGCTGTGATGCGCTGCAGGAGGTTTGATGCAGGATCAAGAGAAGAAGCCGATCGGTTTTTTGCCTACCTTTTTGATTATATTGGTGGGCTTACTGATGGTTTTGATCGTTGATGGCAATGCATGGGGAAATTTGTGGGTCGTGAAAGTGATCGGTCTGGGATCGGTTGTTCTCGCCACGACGATATATTTTGTCTGGCGAAGGAAGGTTTCCAGAGCGTATCTGGTGCGAACGGGCCTGGAATGGACGTATGGTCTGACCCTTTTGGCGCTGTTTGGTGCCTGGATACTTTCTCCAGACCCGCGCCAGGGTTTAGCTAGAATTGCGTGGCTGCTGGGATATCTGCTCCTGTTTTATATTTTGACTGACTTGATTGAAATTGGATTGAACGAGCAGGGCATTGTTGCTGGTTTGTTGGCTGCCAGTGGGTTCGTGCTCTTTATGGCTGCTTTGGAAACCAGTGCAATGTATTTGGAATGGTGGGATACGATTGGCTCCTGGACGATCATGCCCCCCGCACCATATCGGTTGATCAGCCTGGCAAAACACGCCAGTGCAATGATGGGGTTTGTCAATTTGTGTGCACCGCTTGCTGTGGTTTCATTTTTCAGAAGGAAGGGATTCGAACAGGTTTTGCTGGCTTTTTGGCTGGTACTGTATTGTTTTGTGATCCCATTCTCCTGGTCATGGGGGGGATGGCTGGGGATAATCACTTGGATAGTTGTATTCGCTTTCTATTATTTTTGGCAGCAAGATATTGTAAAGGCCTGGCGTTCTGAGGGCAGAAAGAGAAAATTCATTTTTTCCGGATTGAGTATTGGATTTCTGATACTTACCAGCGTTGTTCTTTTTATCGTTTGCGTTGTATCAAGAAAGCCCTACATTTATGATGCACAAGTAGCTATCACGTACGATGAAATTTGGAAGACAGCCTGGCAAGTTTGGCAGGGAAGTCCAGTATTCGGCGTTGGACCGGGGCAGTTTGGCTTTGGCATTCTTCGAACAGTGGATAGCATTCCACCTGGTGCGTGGGTTTTGCATGCGCACAGTTTGCCTTTGCAAATAATGGTTGAATTTGGATTGATCGGCGTTGTCGCTTTGGTCTCCCTGGCTGTTGAAAACTTTCGCTGGTTTTGGGAACGATTTTGGTTGATCGGTGCGCATCAACAATGGTCAGGGTTGGCAGTTGTTGCCGGCGTTCTTGCCTGGGTGTTTCAAATGTTGGTGGATGAGCAAACCAGTGTGGCGATATCGATGACCACATTGGTCTTGTTGCTGGCGTATTTTGTCAACTTGCCGGATGAACCTCTGCGGCGCTGGCCGCAGGTAAGCAATGATTTTGTTATTTTGCCTGCATTGATGCTTGCAATCGGGGGGGGCTGGATGTTGTGGGCGTATCAACCCTTGGAAAAAGGAAACGCATTGTTTCAGTCGGATGAGATCCGGTTTGCGGCACAGTCTTTTGAGAAGAGTATGCAGCGGGATCCAAATCTTTCTTTTTATGCTGCCCAGGCGGGGTATGTGTGGGGTGTATGTGGTGTTCAGGAAGCCGATGAAGTTTGTTTGGTCAATGCTCACCAGGCTTTTGAGCACAGTACCGAAATTGAACCGGACGTTTCTTTGGTCTGGGCAAATATGGCTGTTGTAGATTGGCAGTCAGAAAGATATCACGACAAAGCGATCTCAAATATGCAGCACGCTGCTGCATTATCTCCTAATGAAGCAAGTTACTTGTTGAATTTGGGCTGGTTCTATGAACAGGAAGAGCTGCAAGAACTGGCAGTTTCTGCATATAGGAAGGCGCTGGAAGAGGAACCGGACTGGGCAGGACATCCCTTTTGGCAGTTCAACGATGTTCGTCAAGAAGCCACTGCTATTTTGATTGGGAAACAAGAAGTAGAGCAAGGGTTTTGGGTTCAAGCTCGTGAGGCGATTGAAGCCGGGGACATTTATGAGGCTGAATTGGCTTTGGCGCGGGCAGCCTGGATGGGAGAACCTGATTTGGCTGTGAAGGTTGTGCAGAGCATGCTCGCCGAAGCGCAGCAGGATAGGTCCGCTGCGATAGCATCCTATGAAGCAGTGGCGGAAACTGTGCAAAGTTCTGCTTTGAAAAATGCAAATCAGTTCATGTTGACCTATACGGTCTGGTTGAATCGGCGGAATGGCATAACAGAGGATTTTGTGCCGGGCTATTTAACTTTGGACCAGGATTATGGTCAATTTGACGCATTGGAGAAGTTGTATACAATGTACTATGAAGATGGACGATGCGAGGAAGCTGGAGAAGCCTGGCAGATATGGCAACTGGCCTTGCATGGCGGCGCAGTTGAAGAGATTCCGCAAGTGCCAACTTGCGGCAAATGATCGAGGAGAAGTTTGATTTATGAAAGAGGCGATCAAATCAATGAATTGGAAATATCTGCTACGGGAATCAGCATTGATCCTTTTGCTGAGTTATTTCTTTTTGCTTGCCAGTACGCATAATGGTTTGGTGAGTTTTAATATCTTCGCGATCACGATTTTCATTTTCCTGGTTTTTGAGATCGTTTGGCTGATTAAAGGCCAGAAGGTATCCCTCAAAAAGGAAATTCCGATAATGGTTTTTCTGGGGACGCTGTTGGTGGCTTCCTGGTTCTCCATTGACCCAAGACGCTCAATCACTGAAGTATGGCTGTTAGGCACCGCATTGTTTCTGTTCCTGTTAACATCTGATCTGGTATCCAGGGGATGGAGTGTGGACTTGTGGGTCAAGGCTCTGCTGGTGGTTGGTGGGATCGTGATGATCTTCACCTGGCGCGAAGCGATCGTCTGGTATCAGCAATGGTACGACTTTACTGGAAAACTGATCCCTGAAATATCTTACCGCTTGCCAGCCCCTAACTTTTTGGCTGTGTTTCTGAATTTGCTATTGATGGTTGCTGCTGCCAGCATTTTGTATACTAAGTCAAAGGGGGGCAAGGTGCTGCTTGTTTTGTGGTCCTTGTCAGCGCTTGGATTGATCTTCCTGACCTCATCGCGCGGCGGCTGGCTGGGAACTATCGCCGGTCTTGGCAGCTTGTTTCTGCTGGCTGCCTGGGCATTCCCTGAGCAGCGAAAAGTTGTGATCAAATGGTTGCACAAGCATCGATTGGTGATGATCTTGTTGGTGATCGGAGCACTCACCATCGTGCTGGTCTTTGCGTGGGTTTTTATCCAGCAGTCAAATCAGCCAACTCACTCAAAACTAAGCGAATCACGTGGTTTCTTGTGGAAACCAGCCTGGCAAGCTTTTCTCCGTTCACCGATCATTGGTAGCGGCCCCTATACCTATGCCAGTTTTTATTTACAGACACGCTCGATTCCTCCAGCACCTTTGTATTTGTTTTCTCACAATATTTATCTTGATATGCTCAGTGGGGCAGGTGTTGTTGGGTTATTAGCTTTTCTGGGAGCGATTATTTGTTTATGTGTTGGTTTGGTTAAGCAATTCAGAAGTACCACAGGATTGGATCGCGGCATGGTAATGGGAGCAATGGCGGCATTGTCAGCGTTTATGGTGCATGGGGTGGTGGATAGTGTA
>Ga0180435_10005756_pt1 | contig 11996 bp, 13 predicted proteins | sample SS_ome_3_FD_132467 | JGI IMG/M metagenome (GOLD analysis project Ga0180435, IMG submission 132467) | Hypersaline lake sediment archaeal communities from the Salton Sea, California, USA - SS_3_S_1 metaG | ecosystem: Environmental > Aquatic > Non-marine Saline and Alkaline > Hypersaline >...
TGGCAGAACAATAACACCATTAAAAAAGTAAAGTGCATACATACCGATGCCAAAAAGTACATCGTCAACAGAGCGCTGACCGTAGGCAACGTATACGAGGTCAAAAACGAAACGGAAGAGTTTTTGTTTATCATCGATAATACAAACAAAGTCGGCGGCTATTACAAAGAGTACTTTGAAGAAGTAAAAGCCTGAATCAATTTGCGCGGGTCATCAACAGCAATGAATGGTAGTTGAACAAACCCCCGCACGCATTCATAAAAAATCGGCTGACTGAATCAGTTGCTTGACCGAAGCAGGAACAGCGCCTGATATGTACATAAAAGGCATAATAGTCAGAAGAGAACCGCAGAGGAAGAACATCCTGGTGCGGTTTTTTGTTTTATCCGTTATCCACCTTTTGATTGGTAGCAAACGAAAAATAAGCTGAAAAAACTGATGAAAAGTTGAAACCTCATGCGTCTGCCGGGCGTATTAATTGATAGTAAAAACAAACATATCGCGTTAAAGAAATGTAATCTGCTCGTAATTGTTTATAAATCAGGGTTATCGTATCCTTATTAGTAACTGACAAGTATACTTTGCCTTGTGCATAAACATAAATTGGATATACAGAAAGAGGGGTTTTGATTGGGCGTTTTTTCAGCAAGCAAGACAGCAGACGGCAAAAAATTTGAACCGCTGCTCATAGAAGGAGAAAAAATTGAATCGGTTTGCAGACTGAGGATAGATCAAATTTGTTTTACGAACAAGCGGATTATTTTTTTTGATAATAAACTGTTTTCCAAAAAGAAAGTCCGCGTCTTTCTGCCATACAGATCGATTGAAGGCTTTGCGATTAGAGAAGTCAGCATGTTCAATCCAGACAGTTCTCTTTCTCTGATGACCAGCAGCAAAATCTTTGACCTGGAATTTACGAAGGATACCGACATGCTTGAAATTCAAGCGCTGTTATCAAAATACTTATGTGCATAAACCGTAAAGGCTGTTCACCGCTTGTCCGCGTCTGAACGGCCTTTTTATTTTGGAAAGGCGGGTTTTTCTCCCACGAAATCGGGAAAGGAAGAAGAAAGGAGGAGGATCAGCCATGCCATTAACACAAAAACAAAAAGACCATCTCTACCATAAATTAATTGACTTAAAACAAAGCCTTTCCCCTGCAGAAGGAACAGATCAGTCGATGGTGGAAGAAACGGGCGAGCTTTCAAACGGAGTTGACAATCATCAGGCTGACCATGCCAGCGTTTATTTTGAACGAATGAGAGAGCAGACCTTCCGGCAGACGGACAGAAATTTATTAAAAGAAGTGGAAGACGCCCTCAAGCGATTGGAAGACGGCACATACGGAATATGTGAAGCAACAGGTCAAGAAATACCATATGAGCGCCTCGAAGCCGTTCCATATGCAAGAAAAACCATGGAGACTCAAGCTGAAACAGAAAAAAGAAATCAAGAGGGGGAAGGATATGACGAGCAATTTACACGGCAAATGAAGGATTTGACAAACAGAGAAACGATGGATCAAAAGCGTTCATATGCTTACGAACGTCTTGATGAGGAGCAGGATTCAAAATAAGCACCCGCAAAAACAGGGTGCTTTTTTCTATGGCTCTGTTTGTTAAAAGAGATGTCCTACAACTGTCGACGGGGAGTCAAGTACTCGACACAATAAAACATTTATCAGTTATCGGAGGTTTAATTGCAGCTATTGATATTCTAGAGAAAAATCCGGACATCCAGGAAAAGTTACACGAAAACGAAAAGTACTTACTTAAGAGACGGCATTCAACAAATAGGACTTAATGTATTACATAGTGAATCACCTATTATTCCAATTATTCTTCCAGATCGCGACACAACTTTACGTTTTGCAGACTCACTTCATCAAGAAGGTGTCTACGTTAACCCAATTCTCCTCTTCGCATACCTGTTTCTAAAGCTACTAAGACGAGCACATGAAATTCTTCCTCTGTGTGTGCTAGTAGATATGTTCTTAGCTTTTGGAAGTCCGTAATGGATAACGCTTTGTTTCGTTTCGATAACTCTTTCCCACGAGGTTTGACAAGTTCTGCGAAATCATTCGTGAGATAACCACGAGCGTAAGCGTCACGAAGTGCCATTTTGACTTTTATTAACAAGCTGCGAGTGGTACTGTGAGAACGCTTCTTTGCGTATTCATCAATTTTTCTTTGCACAACAATGTCATTCATATCTTTTAACTGAATATTTCCGAATAACTTTCTAATAATTCCTGACGCTTCTAGGTATCTTTGAAACGTAGCTTTTTGTATATCATTTTTCTTCACAAGATATATCCAGTGTTAGTTGTTTAAAAGAATCTATGCCTAAGTCAAATCTCTTTGTTTCTTCCATCAATCTGATATAAAAGTCTTTTTTTATCACCTTTTTTATCCAATTCCTTGATATATCTCAAATGTCCGCCACAAAATTCCAGCACAGGACATCATTTCCCTTACCGTATCAACGGATTCCATACTATTATTCTCTATTTCCTACCTCCCTGTTAGATATGGGGAGGTAGAATGGTGTCGTTGCTACGCAACGACACGCACACCGCTTCCACTTGCTCGCTTTTGCTGCCGCTTGCGGAAGCGGTGTCACTTCGGCAGTTTTTCATAATTTCTCCATGCACTCACTTCCATTGTGAAAAATGAAGCACTATTTCTATTTATCTCGCTAACCGTTCGTATTCGGTATCTCGGCGCTTATCAATCGCTCTGGAATAGGCTTCCATCATGGCGATATATAGTAGATTGTTTTTACAATCATTAGTCTACATAACAGCTTTTACGGTCAATACTGCTCGCTGTTTTATCAACTACAATGTTTAGAGACTGCTTGTATGTCTCGCTTGAAACAAGTCATCTTAGGTTTCCATTCATGAATGTAGTAGTTTCAAACTTCTGTACTTAGTTGTATGGGGGTATTTTCAAATAATTCCTTTCAAAGACAGCTTATGAAGTGATTTTTCGCATGTAGAAAGGTTTTAGTATGGCTATTCTCACAAAATAAATATCACGATATGCAATGTTGTTTTTTAAAAAAATAGCTCTTCATACATCGCTCTTTCTCATTTTTATTTTCTCGCTTGCTAAGTTTCTGTCTATATCTTTGTTACGGTTAATATCATATTACGATTTGTATTGGAGTTGTAGGGGGGGTGCAAAATAAATCTTTATTTGTTCAATGTTATTATCGCATGATGTGTTGTGATATTGTGTAATATCCTTATCATATCAACTATTAGAGAGGGAGAAAAAAGTATCAAATTCTGCAATGAAATTCTTGCTGCAATAAAATTCTTGCGGACATATTGTCATAGGGGCATAATCGATGTTGAGTGAGAGACAGAACGCCGATAAAGTATAATATCTGGATATAAAACGAAGAAACAATTGCTTGATGGATTGTAGACATGAAAGCATTGAATATACACCTATCAAAATCTTTTACATTAGCAGAAAAATAAGGAGATTTACATATAATCATGTTTAATATGTAAATTTCTCTATTATGTTTATCAAAGATAAGGTAATAGTTTTTACGTACTGCGCCATAACTTAATCTATCTTTTTCCATTTTATTAATCTCATTACATATTCAGAAATAACCTTTTCCCTTGTATAATCGGTATAATGTGTCTGCTTTGAAATGAAAAAATATAGTGGCATCATGATCACAGATAGCGAGTCAATATTTTATTACTGGGGGTGTCTCATGGGAAGTAAGATGATAATTATAACAATAATCACAGTATTTATGTTGTTTGTTGGATTTAACACCTCAGCCTATGCATTGACAGAGGAAGAGTCTGTTGCAATCCAATCATTATTAGAAGATGCTAGGCGTATATCTGGCACACCGGGCATGTCAGTTTCAATACAATCAAGGGATGATACCTATTTCTTTTCATCCGGCTATGCAAACTCTGAGGAAGGGATTTTGACCAATGAAAACACCATATGGGAGTTAGCCTCCGTCAGCAAAGCTTTTACTGCTTTAGGAATTTTACTTTTGGAAGAGCAGGGATTTTTGTCTATGGACGATTCGGTTGTAGAGTATTTACCTTGGTTCTCATTGCGATATCAGGGACAGCCCGTTGACATGCAGAGTGTTACTTTGAATCATTTCCTTCATCATACTACAGGGTTAATCAATAGGTATCATACTCAGCATATCCCAGAGGGAAATACACCAGATATGTTGCAAAAGACCGTTGAAATGTTAATAGATGCCGAAGTGGTATTTCCACCTGGCGAAAGATATGAATATGGGACGGTAAATTATGATGTGCTGGGCTTGGTGATAGAAACCGTATCGGGACAAAGCTTTGAGGATTTTATGGAAGAACAAGTATTTCGACCACTGGGGTTGTATGAAACTTATGCGAATAGAGGTAAGGTACAAGCGACAGGTCAGTTGGCACAGGGCTATCGTTCCGCTTTTTTCATGACGCTGCCATATGATGCACCGGAATTTAGAGGAAACACACCTGCTGGGTATCTGTTTTCGTCCTCTCAAGACATAGCCCGTTGGATGGGAATTCAATTGGGAATTGTTGAAGATATTCCGGAAATCTTTCAAGGGCTGATTGCAAAATCACATGAGGGCAATAGGTCTGTTGCGGCTGTGGATGAACTGTACTATGGGGCGGGGTGGGTCGTGAATGCAGATCAGACATTCATCCAACACGCAGGTGGTAATCCAACGTTTGCAACAAATATATTCTTATTCCCAGAAGAACAGCTAGGTATCTCTCTATTATCCAATAGTGCCAGTACAAATATTGATATGTTATATAATATTAAGGATATTTTAGACGGAAACATCTCCCAAAGCTATCAAATGAGTTTGATGCAGATTTCCGATATCGCCCTATCTTCCGCTACAATTGCTCTAACATTACTAGCAATTCTATTTTTCTTTTTAGGGGTGCGTAGAAAGAAACAGAATAGGAAATTACCGTTAACGAAAAAGAGATTGATACTCATAGCTTTTTGGCTTGTGACTACAATTTTTATAGGTATCCTATGCCTAATCCTCCCCACAATATTTGGGGCTAGTTGGAGGTCATTTCTAGTTTGGCAAACGTATAGTTATCTAACCGCACTGATTGCGTTGTCTTTACTAAGTGCAAGTATCACTTGGTTTGTATATTGTTATCGATATAAATGTTCCTAATGAGATGTGCCATTGTAACCTAAACGAAAACTTTTTTATTTGCTTCGCAGCATATTCCTACCACGCATAAATATGCTATATAATATAATATTTTATGCTTGAACTTAAATAATGTTGTATTATCCGAACGAAAGTTCTTGCTGATATGAGCAATCGTTTGTTTTTTATCAAATATGAACAGGGCTTTTTTGATAGAAACATCTTTTGGCATCAAAATAAATGAGTTGACTTTCTGTTTAAAAGAAAGTAACATACTATTTGTAAGTAAATATTGAAACGTTAGCACGGGAGGAAAATAGAATGTCTAAAGTATTGTTTGTTAAAGCTAATGACCGTACTGCTGAAGAAGCTGTATCTGTAAAACTTTATGATGCGTTTCTTAACAGCTATAAAGAAAATCATCCAAACGATGAAATTGTAGAGCTTGATCTTTACAAAGAAAACCCGCCGTACCTGGGCAGAAATGCTATTAACGGGACATTTAAAGCAGGAAAAGGCATGGAATTGAACGAGGAAGAAAAAGCAGCTGCAGCTGTAGCGGACCGTTACTTGGACGAATTCGTCAAAGCCGATAAAGTTGTTTTTGCTTTCCCATTGTGGAACTTTGCTGTTCCAGCTGTACTTCACACTTATGTGGACTACTTGTCCCGCGCAGGAGTGACGTTTACATACACTCCTGAAGGACCTAAAGGCCTGATGGGAGACAAGAAGGTTGCTCTGTTAAATGCCAGAGGCGGCTTCTATTCTGAAGGACCGATGGCTGCAATGGAAATGTCATTGAACTACATGAAAACCGTCATGGGCTTCTTCGGTGTTCAAGACCTGCATACCGTTGTCATCGAAGGACACAACGCTGTTCCTGACGACGCTCAAAAAATCATTGAAAACGGCTTAGCAGAAGCTAAAAAACTTGCAGCATCATTTTAATTGTGAAACCCTTGTTCCAAAAGCGGAACAAGGGTTTTTTATTTATGTCGGCTGCTTCATGCTTAATAAATAATAAACATAGTCAGTCGGCACACCCGCTTCACCCATTTGCCTCAGCATCGCTGAAATGTTGCCTCTGTGGTACGTGCCGTGATTGACCACGTGATGAAGGAGTTCGCTAACAGGCGTTTTGATTTCGCCGAATGCCGGATGTGCAATCGTGATTTCACCATCGGGGTCTTCAAGATTTTCAAAAAACGTTTCATATTGAAGCGCCGTGTCTTGAAAAATGGAGACGAAGTCATCAATCTTTTTTCCCTTTAACATTTCTTTCAGCCGCATGCCGGTTTCCTTTGCTTCCTCGTAAGCGGCTCCGGATATTACTTTCAGCCACAAGGCGTCGGCCACGCACATATGGGTAACGACCTCAGATACAGATTGAAAAACGCTTTGGATTTCCCGGGTGAACAGCTCTTCAGGCAGGCTTTTCAGGTGGCTGAGCACCCTTTGATTCGCCCAGTTGTGATAATCTAAATGCTTTAGTGCGCGATGTGTCATATTTTTAGCCCTCCTCACTTTTTTATTATCAATTCGTGAAAAAGATCGATATTCCTTTAAATGAGGAAAAAATACCTCGGGGCATAAAAAGTAAAAAACCTGCCGATCGGCAGGTTTTTGTGCTTAGTCTTCGTCCTGTTTTTTAGATGGGGTAACCGGGTAAAGTTCTTCCGATGCTTCACTTTGATACTGCAATGAGCCTGGCTTTTCCCGTTTTTCGTTTTCCGTTTCGCCCAAAACGTTGGCTTCCATATAGCGGTGGAAGAAATATTCGAACACTGTGACGCCGATTGCTGACACGATTGAAGCGGCAGCAAGCGAACCATACGGCGGATTATTTTGCATGGCGAGAATCGCCCAGATCAATACGAGGGAAAGGCCAAAGTCTCCCATTGTTGCAGTTGTATTGTTTGTTCTCGGCAGAAGAAGAAGATCTCCGATCAGATAGGAGATCACACCTAAAAACAATGTCAAAACAAACATTTCGCCAAATGGAACGCCAAAAAACAGAGTTAGCACCACATATAAGAGGACAAGGCTCACAATAAATTTTAAACACAATGCTCTTACATGCTTCATTTCGTTTCCACACCTTTCAGCTTATTTTAAAGCATTCCTGTTTTGTTGCTGTTTTTTGCTTTTGTTATCCTGCTGGAATGCGCTTTCTGTTTCGTGGTCGTTTTTCAGCTGCTCGAGGCTGCTGTTTTGAATGCCTTTCTTCTGCATGGTCTCACCACCTTTTTCACTATATTTTGGATTGTTTTTGATTTCTTATACATACCACGAAAAAAGCAAAAAAGAGGGTTATCCCTCTTCCTGAAAGCCTGTCATTTTTTTCTCAGTCCTGCCGCGTATGCAGGGCCCATCCCGGTTATTTTTGATAAAATGAGCGCCATATCATGCGGCGTCTCTTTCATGCCGTTTTCCAGCCATTGCTGCATGACGCTGATATGAGCGCCGGTTATATAGGAAATCAAGTAGTCCTCCGGTACGATCGGATCCGCCTTGATCGCTTTTTTCAGCCGTTTTAAATTGATGCTCAAAACCGATTTGAATTTCAAACGGAAAGAACCCGGGCCTTTCGGGCCTAAAATTGCCTTCATAAAAACCTCGTTTTCTCTTATATATTGAAAAATATCGACGACAAACGTTAGCGGATGATCAATCACATCCTGATTTAATATGTCCATTGAGTGAATCGAGCGTTTAGCAATGTTACTGATCTCTTGGATAATTTCCTCCTCGCTTTGCTCCAGCAAATCGTATTTATCTTCGTAATGCAAGTAAAACGTGCCGCGGTTAATATCGGCTTTCGTTGTAATGTCCGTGACGGATATCTCTTCAAACGTTTTATTTTTCATCAGTTCAGAAAGTGCGTCTCTAATCATTTTTTTCGTGCGCTTTACCCTGCGGTCTTTTTTTTGTCCAGTCATACAAATCCTCCTGAGGTCCATGAAAATCAACAATGTCCATGTTTGTGTTGAGAACTTAACATTTGCTGATTGATTGTTCATTGCATTCGCCTTTTGTGCAATTATAATAAACATGATGAATATTAATCAACACAGTGTTCAATATTTGTGTATGAAAAAGCATGCCTCATAAGACAAAGTGTGTTGAAAGTCCGGCCAGGGCAAAATCAATCGTCCAAAATGAGGCGTGGAATTTCAAAAAGCGGCTCTAAGGAGAGGATAGAATGGAGAAATATGTGCTGTATTTCAATGAAATCGATCAATTTGCTTTGCCCTATGTCGGCGGAAAGGGGGCGAACCTCGGGGAAATGACAAAAGCGGGTTTTCCCGTTCCCGAGGGGTTTTGCATATCAACTGCCGCCTATCGCGCGTTCATACAAACAAGCGGCATCATCGACAGCCTGCTCGACCAGCTTGGACAGCTCAAGCATGATGATCTGGAACAGATTCGGATTGCGGGGAAGCAGATTCGCGAGCATCTTGCCCAGATTCCCATACCTGACGAGATCAAATCGGCGATACTGGAAGGCGTTGATACGACCGGCAAAGATAAAGCCTATGCTGTCCGCTCCAGTGCTACGGCAGAAGACCTGCCGACAGCTTCATTTGCGGGGCAGCAGGATACCTTTTTGAATGTCTGCGGAAAAGATCAGCTTCTTGATGCGGTAAAACAATGCTGGTCCTCTCTGTTTACGGACAGGGCGATTTCCTACCGCGCGAAAAACGGTTTCGATCACCGCTCTGTTTTTCTTGCAGTTGTCGTGCAAGAGATGGTTTTTCCCGAGGTGTCCGGTATTATGTTCACTGCGGACCCGATCACGGGGCACCGCAAAACGGTTTCCATCGATGCCAGCTTCGGCTTGGGTGAAGCGTTGGTGTCCGGAATTGTGAGCGCTGATCTGTATCAGGTTCAGTCAGGTGAAATCGTCAAAAAACAACTTTCGAAGAAGGAATCGGCCATTTACTCCGTTCCAGAAGGAGGAACCGTTCAGAAAACCCTCTCTCCGGAAGAACAACAAACACAGGCTTTGCCGGATCCAAAAATCGTCGAATTGGCAGAACTGGGGCGCAGAATCGAGGCTCACTACGGTAAGGAACAGGATATAGAATGGGCTTTTGCCGGCGGCAGCTTTTACATTCTTCAAAGCCGGCCGATCACATCCCTATACCCGGCCGTACACGTTTTTGATGATAAGCCGCATGTATTGATTAATTTTGGCTATATCCAAATGATGACCGATCCAATGAAACCATTGGGTGTATCGGTGATCAGCCAAGTTCTCCGATTTTTAAAAAAAGACCCTTCGGCACAGCCGATTCTTCGCGAAGCGGGAGGAAGAGTGTTCGCCGATATTACGGGTGCTCTTTCCCTCAGATTCGCCCGAAGCCGGCTGCTTAAAGTATTAAATGGTATGGATCAGCTGATGGCATCTGCTGTATCGGAGGCAGTCAAGCGCAAAGAACAACAGCTTAATTCCATTTCGATAAAAGGCATGTTTCATATTGCCGGGAGATTGATGCCGATTTTGATTCCGGCAGCATTAAAGGTTGTCGGAATCCTGCTGATGAAAAACCCCGATAAAGCCGAGAAAAAAGCGGAATTGATCATTGAAGCGATCGTGACGGACACCGAGGAGAAGCTTAGCCGGACTTCCGGTGCTGAGACGATCCGCGTCATCCAAAAAGGAATGGAAAGGATGTTCCAAGACGTGCTTTCAAAAGTCGCTGTATATGTCTTCAGCGGAATGATTGCAGCCGGAGCGCTCGAAAAAAAGCTGAAAAAAAAGCTGGGGGACGAAAAAAGCGCTATTTTACTGGGAAAATTGTATAAATCCCTGCCTCATAATGTCACAACGGAAATGGGTCTTGAGTTGGGGGATCTTTCCGATCAAGCGAGGAAGTATCCTGAAGTCATTGACTATTTCAAGCGTGCAGACAGCGAAAACTTTATGGAAGAATTGCTCAAAATCCCCGGCGGCGCCGAATTGAAGTCGAGTTTAGATGGTTATCTCAAAAAGTACGGGATGCGGTGCGTGGGAGAAATCGATATGACAAGGCCAAGATGGGCAGAGGCTCCGGTTCAGCTCGTTCCGTCCATACTCAGCCATATTCGGACGACTGCCCAAGGGGAACACAGGAGGAAATTTAAACAAGGCGAAATGGAAGCGGAAGAAGCAAAAAAGGAAATCATCTCTCAATTTCGTTTCACGGAAAAAAAGAGAATCTCCCGGCTCGTTCATATGTATCGAAGCCTGATGGGAATGCGGGAGCATCATAAATTTACACTTGTAAAATTGATGTTTTTATACAAAAAAGCCATTCTTAAAGAAGCCCGCCACCTCGTTGAAAAAGGAATCCTCAATTGTGAAGACGATGTTTTTTACTTGACGCTTGAAGAGCTTATCGCGCTATTGGAGAATCGCAGCATCGGGAATATTCCGGAATGGTTAACAGACAGAAAACGGCAGCATATGTCCAATCAAAAGCTCACATCCCCCCGCGTGATGACAAGTGAAGGGGAGATCATCACAGGGAGGCTGCGAAATGCAAAAAGTCCCGAAGGAGCTCTCACAGGGACACCGGTTTCTGCGGGCATCATTGAAGGGACCGCCAGAGTTGTGAAGAGCCCTGAAGACGCGAAGCTGAATCAAGGGGACATCTTAGTGGCGCCGTATACTGATCCGGGCTGGACTCCGCTTTTTACTTCAGCGGTTGGACTGATTACGGAGGTGGGCGGCATGATGACTCATGGTTCAGTAGTGGCAAGGGAATACGGCATTCCTGCGGTCGTCGGAATTGACAAAGCGACAGACATCATAGAAGACGGCGCCTACATCCGAATCGACGGAACAAACGGGTTTGTTCAAATATTGAACAGTGACGGCTCATGAGCGCTTATATTGATGTTTGATGCTTATACCTGATATAATAAAAACAGAACAAGAGTTCGGTTTGATTCTCAAGGTGAGCAAAGCGTTGAGAGCTTTCAATGAACAAAGCAGATTCATGAAAGAAGAAGCCAGTCAAACCAATGAAAATGAAGGAGAAATGGATGTCGCAAAATGGAATTGTTTTAGTAGCCAGTGTATCAATCTTACGGGATGATAAAGTCTTGATGATAAAAGAGAATAAGCCTACCGCCGTTCATAAGTGGAACTTTCCGGGTGGACGTATCGAATATGGAGAGGACATTCTCCATTCAGCTCGAAGAGAAGTTAAAGAGGAAACTGGATTGGACGTAAAACTGATTGCGGCTGCTGGTGTATATAATTTTATCAGCAGGACGAAGAATCAAGTTATTTTATTTCATTTTATTGGTGAAGTTACCGGAGGTTCTATCAAGCTCGAAGAAGATGAAATTTCAGACTGCAAGTGATAAAAGTAAGTGACCTTGTAACATTTGAGAACGAAGACTTACGAGAACCAAATGTAATAAAGCAAATCATTGATAACCTATTAAAAGAGAATGTACACTCAATGAGTGTGTATAATGAGCAACTGATTCAATAGTTCTTATCCAGCTAACAGAGACGTTAGTTGAACAAGTATAGAGGAAACCCTAATCATAGGATTTCCTCTATTTTCATGCAATATCAACATTAAAATTCAACAGAGCCTAAATCAAAAAAGCCAGCCTCTTAAAAAGGCTGACGAAGTCGTTCTTACCAGCTTGCTTTTTTAACGCCGGGGATATGCCCTTTGTAAGCAAGCTCACGGAAGCAGATGCGGCACAATTTAAACTTCCGAATCACGGAATGCGGTCTGCCGCAGCGTTCACAGCGGGTGTACTCTCTGACTTTGAACTTTTGTTCCCGTTTTTGTTTGACAATCATTGAA
>Ga0180435_10005757_pt1 | contig 11992 bp, 9 predicted proteins | sample SS_ome_3_FD_132467 | JGI IMG/M metagenome (GOLD analysis project Ga0180435, IMG submission 132467) | Hypersaline lake sediment archaeal communities from the Salton Sea, California, USA - SS_3_S_1 metaG | ecosystem: Environmental > Aquatic > Non-marine Saline and Alkaline > Hypersaline > Sediment...
GGAACAATGGTTGCAGGACCCGGGGCACGCCCCCACCGACACGCCCCCGCCCGCGCGCGCCAAGCTGGAGCGGGAGGCAAAGGGATGAGCCTCAATGACACCGACGGTCGTCGCCGTTACAACAAGGACCTGTTTGATCTGCTGCTGTATCCATTGTATCGCCGTATCGGGGCACTACTGCCCCCGGCTCTGACGCCAAACGCCATTACCTTGTTTGGCGCACTGGTCGGATTGCTCGGCAGCCTGTCGGTCGTGCTGATAGATGCCCACTGGGCAATGCTGTTGCCCCCTCCGCTGTACATCCTCTACCACCTGTGCGACACGCTGGACGGCTACCATGCAAGGCACACCGACCAAAGCAGTCTTTTCGGGGAGTTCCTCGACCACGCCCTGGATGGCGTGGTGGTACTCGGCTTCTACCTGGCGGTGATCTATCGATTCGATTTACAGGGCATGTTCTACGTGATCCTGGTAGCGCTGCGTGCCTACGACTCGCTGTTGTTCCTGGGAGCACTGAAGGTATCCGGCAAGGCCTATAACCCCACCGTGGGACCGGCAACGGAGGTGTGGGTGTTCTCGATCGCCTACCTGCTGGCCTTCTTTTTCCCCGCACACATCCAGGAGATTCTCAACTACGGTCTGGGTCTTGCGTGCGCCGCCATCCTGGTATCCATTGTCAGCACCTTCAACCATGCCCGGCGCGAGATACTCAACCGCGCCTGAATCCGAATCGAGAAACAGTTCAGAAAGGAAACAGGGCGCGAACCAGAAAGAAGGCCGGAACTGCGAACAGCAGGGAATCGTAGATATCCAGGATGCCACCGTGCATCCGGGACAACGCTGGAAAGTCCTTCTTCCCCTGCCGGCGCTTGATTGCCGACAGGCCAAGATCCCCCGCCAGGCCAGCAGCCAGTACGCCGGCGACAAGCACTGCCGCTGATTCCGCGGACACCCCGAACCACCAGTCGATCAACAGCCATCCAAGCCCCCCCGCGACAGCCATCCCAAACACCAGTCCCTCCAGCGTCTTGCCGGGGCTCAACCTGGGGAAGGGATGGATACGACCCAACAGTTTGCCAAACAGCAGTGCAAACGCGTCGTTGCTCTCCACCAGGGCGTACAGAGCCAGCAGCCACAAGCCTCCATTGGGTTCCATCCTCAGCAACAGCATCAACGCCAGCAGGGCCGCAGGCACGAGCAGGCTCAACAACGGCACGCCGGGGCGCAGCTTCAACGCCGGTTGCGCCACCAACACCAGCACCATGCCCGTCATCCCGCCGATCAACATACCCTCGGGCCCCATCAACGCAGCACCCATAACAGGCAGGGTCCCGGCCAACAGCGTCAGGCGCAATCCCCAGCGCCCGACCGCGGGCCGAAGAAGGATCAGTAACTCGTACTGACCCCGCATCCCTGCCAGCGTCAACACCACCACCAGCACCCAGCCACCGAGGTAGACCGGCAGGACAAAGGCCCCGACCAGAAGGAACTCGTTAGCAAAGACCGGCCACAGAGATCGGGCCCGGCCACGCGCGGCCGGCAACAGGGATGCCACGCCGATGAACAGGGCAGCGGACCCGAACAGCGCCAGTGCCAGCAACAACGGACGGCCGTCGAGACCGAGTGGATCCACCAGGGGCGTATACATGGAAATCAGTGCCCCCCTGCCCGGACAGCCCGAAGCCCGGTCTCTCTCACCGGGACACGCTTTGGTGCCGATTCGACGGTGAAACAGCCGTGCACGATCTACCTTCTATCCCGTGTCTCAATACAACTCAGCGGGGTCCAACCGCCATAGTCGCTGCATGGCCGCCAACCCGGCGAGTAGGCACATACATAGCGTAAGCCCCAACACCGTCAGAACCCGACCGGCAGTCAACTCCATCACCAGCGCCGTCCGTGCGGCGATGCCGTCGTACAGATACCAGACGAAAGGCAACGCCACGCAGAACCCTGCAAGGGAAAGCGACAAGGCCTGGGTCAGGACAACCTGGCCCAGCTGGGGGCTGGAGAAACCCATTGCCCGTAACGTCGCGTATTGGGGCACGAGGTCGTTGATCTCGTTGAACAGCACCTGGTAGCAAACGATGATACCGATGGCGAATCCCGCCAACATGCCGATGCCAAAAATGATTCCAACGGGTGCCGAGGTGGCGGTAAAGCGTACCTCGCGAGCCGCCAGTTCCGCCGGTGTCATCACGACGAGGTCGGGTAGCCGCTGGGTGATGCTTTCACGTACGGCCTCCAGGTCAGCGCCGGGCCGGAGTCGCAGCACCCCCATGGCTGGCCGACGACTGGGCCGCAGCGTCAAAAGGTTGCCCTCGCTCATCACCACCGCGCCGTCGTTGATCACATTGGGTCCCAGATCGACGAACCCCCTTACCCGGTAGTTGCGGCCGTTCAGTTCCAGGTCCCGGCCGCTGCGGATATCGCCATAGATGTCCCGGGAGCGACGGTCGAACAACACCGTACCCGGTAGCCGCAGATCGCGGACTGCCTCGGCGCTCAGTCCGAGATCCAGGGGCATGGAGTCCGGGGGAAAGGCATAGGTCACGATACGTTTCAGCCGGTCACTGTCCGGGTTGCGCAACTCCATGGCCAGCTTGTAGACGGGAATCACGGCATCCACGGCAGGCAGGGCGCCGGACTGGGACAAACTGATGCGTTCCAGCGTGTTCCACTTGTTCAGATGGGTGCGGGTGCGATGAAGCACCACCAGGTCACCGCGGACCAGGTGGGCGACGCGGGACTGCGAATCGAGAACACCAAAGAAGAAACCCTGTTCAAGGAAGATGATCATCACCGCAACCGCGATACCGGCCGCGGACAGCAGCAGTCGAAGCTTCGACTGCCACAGGATACGCAAACCAAGGCCCATCAGAACAGGTCTGCCGGGTGGGCCCGGGACAGCCGGCTCAGGGTCGTCACCCCCGCAAGCAGGTTCATACCGAGGGTCAGGGCCAGAACCAGGCTCAACAGCTGGGGGCTGAGTTCCAACGGCAAGTGCGTAAGCTCACGTACGAGGTGGAACAACCAGGCACTGATGCCCACGGCCGGCAGGAAGGCAGCGAGAGACAGCATCAGAATCTGCCCCAGCGCGGTACCGTAAACGGCCGCACCGCCGAAGCCCATAGCCTTGAGCGTTGCATACTCTTTCAACCGGGTGCCGACATCCGTGGAGGTCACCTGGAACAATACGACCAGTCCTGTCAGGAAGGCCACCAGCACCCCGGACTGGAACATGATTCCCAGGGGCTTGATATCGACGAAATAGGCCTGCTCCTGATCGATCAGCTGGCTGCGGGTCATCACGACCACCTCGCCGGGCAGCAGGGCCGTCAACCGACGTTGCGCCGCTTGCGGATCGGCACCGGGTCGCAGGCGAATCATACCTACGGTGATGTCACGGGCACCGCGGCCAGTGTAACGGGGGAACACCTCGTTCTTCACCAGTACGCTGCCCTCGGCATAAAAAAAGAAACCGAGTTCGAAGAAACCGGCGATCTCCACCTCCTGCCGGTTGAGACGGGCCCGTCGCCCCCGTTCCAGGGGTCCCAGGTCCGGCTGCGAAAGTCGGTCCACCAGTAGGTCGCGGTTGCTGCGCAACCGCGCCAGCTCATCGCGAATCAGCGGGTCGGTGATGAATTCTGCCTTGGGATCGATCCCGACCACCATGGTGGCTGAACGCAAGTCGGTGTCCGGATCCACCCAGTCGGCCTTGCCGATGCTGAGGCTGAAGGTATCGTCCACAACCGGCAGCGCCCTGGCCTGAATCAAGCGAATGCGGTCAAAGCCCTTCGCCGAGTACATAAACTGATAGCCTTCCGACACCAGCGCAAGGTCGAAGTCAAAGTACTCGTAAAGCAACGTGGACTCCTTCTTGGCTGCCAGCAGCAGCCCCCACTGCAGGATGATCAGGAAGATTGCGAAGCAGATGCCCGCCCCCGCCGCCAGGTTGCGGGCCTTGTGTGCCAGTATGTTGCTGATCGACAACTGCAGCAGGACCAGGGGCGAGACCCCTGTGGATGACGTTACCGTCTCGGGATGGGCGGGGGTACGCGGCATAGCAGGCGAGGCGGCTAAAGGTGGATCACCGCATTCACCTCCATGCCGATCAGCCGGGAGGCAGGATCCGGCCGGTCCAAAAGCACCCAAACCCTTGCCAGGCGGCTTGTGGTGTTAACCTCGCGACCAATGCGTTCCACGCTGCCGCTGATACCCTCGGTGAGAGCGCTACCACTGATGTCCGTCTTCATCCCCGGTGCAATCTTCAGAAGATCACCCTCGTAGACCTCGCACAGCGCGTACATGCGCTGCAGATTCGCCATGCGGATCACAGGTCCGCCGTCCAGCTGCTCTCCGATCTGCTTGGGGATATCCAGTATAGTGCCGGTCACAGGCGCGCTGAGAAAGGAGTCGCGGAACCTGGCCTGGGCCAGTTCCAGCCGGACCTGAGCCTGCTGCAGGTTGAGCGCCAGCTCCTGCTCCAACTGCTGCAAGCGCAATTCTTCCCGGGCGACCGCACGCCGAGCGTCTTCCGCCCGATTGCGTCGCAACAACAGCTCCTTCTCGGAGCGACTGCCGGCGCTCAGCTCACTGTAGTTGTTAACGCTGCGCTGCGCCCGTTGCCGTTCCGCCCGGGCCCCTTGCAGTGCAAGTGATTGCAGTTCCAGGCGCAGCTTGCGACCTTGTTCCACCTCTCGCACTTCCAGGTTGGCCAGGTCCAACTCGGCCTGCAGGGCCGCGTGACTGGAAAAACGCGCCAGTACATCCCCGGACTCCACCTGCTGGTCCGGGCGTACCAGCAATTCGCCCAAGCGGCTACCGTGCGTACCCGCCAGGTCGAGGATCTCCCCGTCCGGGACCAGGCGGCAGATGGCACCTACCTCGCCTGCAGCCATCACTCCCTGCGCCAGTGACAGCAGGATCAACAAGGGGATCGGCAATCTCGCAAGCATGCTCAACACGGGTTACCTCGAAGCAGGGGCGCAGCGTCGGTGATTCTCGAGGGCAGACGCGACGGCGCCGCCCGGATCCTTGTCCGCTCGAACGTAGTAGCAAGGCGTCCGCACATAGTGCTCATCCACGTAGGACTGGAGCTGTTCCTTGGTGGTAACGGGACCGATCAGCTCCTTGAGACGCCGAGTCACCAGCAGGGGCCGCTGGGACTTCAGGTCGAGCAGGTAATCGCATGGGGGGAGTTGCCACTCGGGCGGGCTGGCGGCCACCACCCTGCACAGTCGTCCGGACCCTAACGGGCGTGCATAGTAAGACGCGTCCGCCATGGCGATCGGGTGGTACGGGGGAAGTGCGAGTACGGATGCTCCCGGGGGAACCACCTCCAATACCTCCCGCTTCACCTGGACGTCCCGCAGCAGGTTGGTACTTCGGGCAAGCGAGTGCTCGCGCATGCTGATCGTATACACCCAGGTAACCAGTACGACGCCATAGTAGAGATCCCTCAACGGGCCCTGGTTATCCACCCGTTCCTCAGCCCGTATCAGCAGCAGAGCGATGAGCAACGCCATCGGCGCAAAGGCATGGTGGTAGGGAAAACTCCCCGCCACCACGAGGTTCACCAGCATGACCACCAGCAGGTGTCCGAGATCCAGCAGCCAGGCCCTGCCATGACCGCCCGCCCCCGCCTGGTAAAGTCGCCAGAACACGAACCCGGCAACGGCAACCACGAACAACAGGTTCCTGCTGTACTTGGCGCTGTCTTCTCCATGGTGCTGCAGCAGGGAGCTAAACTCCAGGATGAAGCGAAAATCCGCCAAAGACATGCCCTTCGCGAACAGGTACGCGGCCACTGCGAGCACGGCGCCGACGGTCAGAACAACATAGCGACGCAGGTCGGTGACCAGCAGCCTCGCCGGGTCGGAATTGAGCACCAGGAACATTCCGCCCATCAATACGAAGCGTGGGCTGGCGAAGGCCGCGAGCCCCACCAGGATGCCGCTGACCAGGTCCCAACCCAACCTTTGCTGCACCGGCCGGGCCCACAGCACCAGGCTCCACACCACCAGGGGGATGCCAATGGACTCGGCTCGAATGACGAACAAGGCATCCAGGGTGACGGTGGTAAACATGAAGAACACCACCGCGAGCATGCCCGCCGGATAGGTACGCGGGCCGCGGCGCAGCTGCCTTCCCAACTGCCAGAACCCCGCAACTGTCAATATGCCGGCCAGCACTACCAGCGCCCTGCCGTAGTACACCACCCCGATGCCCTCACCGCCCAGCAGGTAGTACACCCGCAACAGGTCCCACAACAGCGGGGTGTGGTGCTGGAAGAAATCCCGCATGGGCTCCAGGCCCAGGGTCGCCTGCAACCAGGCTACGTGGACGTGCTCGGCACCATCGACGTGCAAAGGACGCAGGTACATCGCCGCCAACCACACCGGTATGGCGCCCCAGAACCCCAGGCGGATACCGCGCGTGGTCATTGACGCTCCCCTGCCGGCTCGGGTTCACGTTCCTCGTGGTACCCGGATTCGGTATTCACATCCCATATGTTGGTCTTGTCGACACGCCCGGCGACGATGTTGTCCACGGCGACCATGGCGGTCAGCATGGAATGATCGGCGTTGTTGTAGCGGTGCATGCCGTTGCGCCCCAGCAGGTAGAGATTGCTCAGCGCATCCGTGTAACGGCGCACCTCGTCAAAACGATCGTAGCTGCCAAAGTACGCGGGATAGGTCTTGGGCATGCGCACCAGGGTATGATCCAGAACGTCTGCGGCATCGATGATGCCGATCCGCTCCAACTCGTCGATGGCGAAGCGGATGAAGTCCGCATCCGGCTGCGACCACAGGTCGTCGCCCTCGTTGCAGAAATATTCCAGCCCCATCCATACCGTGTCCGGGTCACGTACCAGGTAGGGGCTCCAGTTGTTGAAGATCTGCAGCCGTCCCAGTCGGGCATCCGGCTCCTGGACATAGATCCAGTTGTCCGGAATCAATCCGTTGACCGTCTTCAGGGCGGTGTCGTTACTCACCTTGAGACGCTTCAGCAGCAGCCCTACGGTCATGAAGTCGCGGTACACCAGTCCGGACGCCACTTCCCGAACGGGTGCCGGGGCCGCCTGCCCCAGTGCAGCTACCAGTTCCTTGACCGGCATCGTGGAAAAGAAATAGTCGCCGCTGAGCCGCTCGGTAACGCCACTTTCCGGATCACGCACGGTGAGGCGGGTCACCCGACCGCCATCCACTTCCAGGCCGACCGCTTGCCAGCCCATGCGAATATCTCCACCCATTTCCCGGACCTGCCGGGCGACCTCCTCCCATAGCTGCCCAGGCCCGAACTTGGGATACAGAAAACGTTCGATGAGGGATGTCTCGGTGCCTTTCTGACCCAGGGAGTGGTCACGGCGAATCAGCGACCGGGCCGCATGGCCCAGGGCCTTGGCGACAGACAGGCCCTTGATCCGCTGCGCCCCCCATTCCGCCGGAATCTCCTGGCAGGACACCCCCCAGACCTTTTCCGTATAGTCCTTGAAGAAGGTGAGATAAAGCTCACGGCCAAAGCGGTTGACCAGGAACTCCTCCAGCGTGCGTTCTTCACGAATCGGAAACAGCCGTGCCCGCGAATAGCTGAAACCAATGCGTAGCATCCGCAGCAAACCCAGGTTCGTCACCGTGCGCAGATTCAGAGCGATCGGATAGTCGTAGAAACGCCGGCCATAGAAAATCCGGGACAGCCGCCGACGGACCAGCATCAGGCGATCCTCACGTTCCGAATCAGGTCCGGACTCCGCTTGCAGGCCCTCAATCGAACGCCGCTGACCCTGGTAGCTGATCTCCAGTCGCGTACTCTCGCCGCAATCCGAACCCTCGATCGGCAGAATCGTCCGCCACCAGTCCATGACCCGATCGGACTTGGAGAAAAACCGATGGCCTCCGATGTCCATGCGGTTGCCCTTGTAGTTTACCGTTCGGGAGATGCCACCAATGGCTTGCGACATTTCCAGCACCACCGGCCGGATATCGGTTCGCTTAAGCAGTTCGTAGGCAGCCGTCAGTCCGGCAGGACCCGCACCGACGATCAGTGCGATCTTCTCGGGCGAGGAACCGCTCATGTGAACAAGGCCCGCTTTCTGGCGAAAAAATTCCACAGGAATACCACTAAGGCGGAAACGATCTTCGAGCCGAGATAGTGCAGCTGCATCTGTTCGGTGAGCAGCCACATGATCGCGAGGTTGAGTCCGATACCAACGATCCCGATCCAGCCATAGATGGTGAATTCGACCGAACGCTGTTCGAAACGCCGGCGGCGGAAGATCCACTTGACGCTGATCAGGTAGTTGACCACCAAGCCGAACAGAAACCCCACGGTGGCGGACAACAGGTAGTGCACGCCGGCGTACTCCGTAAGCAGGAACAGCGTCGCGAAATCCACTACGAACGCCAGGCCGCCCACCAGGGTATAGCGGAACAGCTGCACCAGCGTGTTGTCGGTCTCCCGCAGCAATAGCTGACCAATCACTGACCTGGCCTCCATGCCGCCGAACACGTGTTCACGCGCATCAATACCGCCTAGTCCGCGACCAGCTGCGCCATGAGCTCGGCGGTCCGAGCCAGGACATCCCGGATCTGCGCCTGGGTATGTGCGCTGGTAACAAAAAAGCGCAGCCTGGCCTGACCCTCCGGGACTGCCGGGAAGATCGCCGGCTGGACGTTGAACCCCTGATCCATCAGCAACGCAGAAATACGTACCGTGGTTTCGGACTCACCCACCATGACCGGAACGACCGAGTATGCCTGCTCCAGGCCGGTTTTCAGTCCCAGACCGCGAGCCACGTCGAGGAACAACTGCGCATTGCGATGCAGGCTCGCCACCCGCTCGGGCTCCTGTTGCAGTATCTCCAGGGCGGCCATCGCCGCCGCAGCATTGGGCGGCGAGATACCCACGCTGTAAACGAACCCTGGAACCGAGTAGCGCAAATACTCGATCAGGGCAGCGGACCCGGCAATGTAGCCGCCACAACTGGCCAGGCTCTTGCTGAGCGTGCCCATCCACAGGTCCACGGCCTTGCCGTCCACGCCGGAAAACTCCGCCAGGCCAAGCCCGTGTTCACCCAGCACGCCCACCGAGTGGGCCTCATCGACCATCAACGCCACACCGTGACGCCGCTTGAGCTCGAGCAGGGCAGACAGCTCCGGAATATCGCCGTCCATGCTGTACAGGCCCTCCACCACGACCAGGCACTGGTGGTACTGGCTCCGGTTGCGCCTGAGCAACTGCTCCAGGTCACCAAGGTCGTTATGCCGGAAGTCCATGCGCCGCGCCCCGGACGCCAGCGCCCCCTGCAGCGCGCTGCTGTGGATCAGGGCATCGTGCACAACCAGATCGCCGGGCCCCAGCAGGTGCGATATCACGGTCTCGTTGGTTCCGAAACCACTAACGAATACCAGCGCATCCTCGGAGCCCGTAAGCGCCGCCAGGCGTCGTTCCAGGGACCGGTGGAAAGGACGTTCACCGGAGGCGACGCGACTGGCGGACACCGAGGTCCCATAGGTGTCAATGGCGGCCTGCGCGGCAGCGCAGACGCGGGGGTCGTCCGCCAGGCCCAGGTAGTTGTAACAGGAAAAATTAACGGCCGGCCTGCCCTCCATGCTACAAACCGGGCTGGAACAGCCGTTCAACGATCGGAAAAACGGCAGTGATATACCCATACCGAGAAACCGTTCCCGCTGCTGCCTGAAGGATTCCGGGACTTCCAGCGACACCGGTGGCGCAGCAATCGGAGACGGGACGGCGGCGGCATCGCCGCCCTGCTTTCTGCGCCCCCGCAGCAGGGCCGCCAGCTGCCGGCGCTTCTCGTCCAGACGCTGCTCGGAAATATCACTCACAGCTATGCTCCCGCCGAGCCGGACTGCTCTTCTTCACGAATCTGTTGCAGCATCGAGTCCACCTGCTCCTCGGACAACGCGGCCACGTCGACAACTTCTTCAGCAACATCACTGGTTCCGGCCGCAACGATTCGAGGCCACAGGATGGCCGCGAGCCGCGACGGTCCGGAGCCGCGGGCCAGGTCGCTACCCCGGACCTTGACGTTCACCCGTTCCTGCACCGCCAACGTGAACTCGACCGCCATCAGCGAATCCATCCCGAGGGAATCAAAACTGGCCGAGGTCTCCACCTGTTCCGGCGGAAGACGCAGGACCCGCGCCGCCTCCCCGGCAAGGATATCCGCCAGCAATTGCTGACCCTGTGCCGGCTCCATCCCGGCGAAGTCCATTTGCGCTGCATCCCCCGGGGTGCTGTCACCCTGAGCCTGGCCCACCAGTTCGGCAAAGGGTGAAACCTCGGGCAGGTCTTCGTTGAGACGCCCCCAATGGGCCCAGTCCAGGCTGAATACCCCGGCCTCTGCGGCGCCGGACTCCAGGCAGACCCGCAAACCCGCCAGGGCCGTTTCGGGATCCAGGGCCTGGACGCCCTGGGCCGCGAGGAGGCGGGTCAGGTCCGGGTCCCGGGCCAGCATGCCCGTTTCGGCAATCGCCCCCCAAGCCACGCTCAGGGCCGGTAGTCCGGCGATGCGACGCTGCAGCGCAAGGCCATCGAGGAAGGCGTTTGCCGCAGCGTAGTTGGCCTGCCCGGCATTGCCCACGACCGCACTCACCGAGGAGAACAGTACGAACAGATCCAGTTCCAGGCCCAGTTCCCGGCTGACATGGTGCAGGTGCAGGGCCGAACGCACCTTGGCATCGAACACCCGGGCAAAGGTCTCGGAAGTCTGGGCATCGGCGCTGGCATCCGCCAATACCCCGGCGCAGTGCAGAATGCCACGCAGCGGGGGGCGTGCCTGGTCCCGGGTATCCAGTAGCCGTCGCACGTCCTGCTCCTTGCTGACATCGGCGGTGACTTCGAGCACATCCACGCCGCGGGTGCGCAATGCCTCCAGCGCTGCACGGGCCTCGTCACCGTGGGCACCGCGTCGCCCTGCCAGCACGAGGTGACGGGCGCCATGATCCGCCAGCCAGGCGGCAACCCGCAGTCCGAAACCACCAAAACCACCAGTCACCAGGTAGGCCGCCTGGGGATCGAGCATGCTGCCAATGTCAAAGCGCTCGCCGGCCAGGCGCAGCCCTCGACAGCCGCGTTCGGTGAGGTCCACGGCGATCCTGCCGAGGTGCGTTGACTCCCACATGCGGCGAAAAGCGTCCTCGGTCTCGGTAGCCGGCAGAACCAGGCTGGGGATCGGGCTATAGGCGCCCTCCTCGAAGGCATCGCGGGTCCTTAGCAGAGTATCGACAAAGACCTGTGTGCGTTGCGCAAGCAGGCGATCGACATCCAGGGAAATGAACGAGAGGTTCTCCTGGAATGCAGCCTGGGACAGGCCGCGGTTGGCACTGATGTCGCCCTTGCCGATCTCCACCAACCGACCATAGGGAGCCAGGGCCGCCAGGGTAGCCTCTTGCGCATCGCCACTGAGGAAATTCAGGGCAACGTCGACGCCACGACCATCAGTGGCGGCCCGGACCTGGTCGAGAAAATCCAGCGAGCGCGAATCAAACACCAACTCGGCGCCCAGTTCCAATGCCCTCGCCCGTTTCTCGGGGGAACTGGCCGTCGCGATTACTCGAGCTCCCCGATGCCGCGCCACCTGGACCGCGGCGTGTCCCACACCGCCAGCAGCCGAGTGAAGCAGTACCGTCTCTCCAGGCTCCAGCCTGGCCAGGTCCAACAAGGCCCGCTCGGCGGTCACGAAGGGGACGGCGAGACCGGCCACCTCGGCCCGAGAGCTGATGTCGGGCCACTTGACCACCGGCGAATTCGCCAGCTTCAGCGTGACGAAGGAACGGAAGGTCCCCTGGGCAGCGCAGCAGATCACCAGGTCCCCGGGAACGAAATCCTCGACATCGGCTCCCACCCGTTCCACGACGCCGGCGGAGTCCATGCCCAGGGTCTGGCCAAAAAAGGTCCCCTCGAGGACGGCGTTGCTGAGGCGCCCCATCGCCTTCAGCACGTCCTTGAAGTTGAGCCCGACGTA
>Ga0180435_10005759_pt1 | contig 11990 bp, 8 predicted proteins | sample SS_ome_3_FD_132467 | JGI IMG/M metagenome (GOLD analysis project Ga0180435, IMG submission 132467) | Hypersaline lake sediment archaeal communities from the Salton Sea, California, USA - SS_3_S_1 metaG | ecosystem: Environmental > Aquatic > Non-marine Saline and Alkaline > Hypersaline > Sediment...
ACTGTTCGTTTTACTGGCGGTCAGTTTTTTGTGCGTATTTTCGGCAACAACCCTTTATGCGGTGGAGAAGGGGGGGACCTTTAATTGGATCGCCCCCTATGGCAGTTCGGTCAGTTCCCTCGACCCCAATGCGTCCGATGATGAACAAAATGAGCTGGTCTGCATCAATATCCACCGCGGGCTCTATAAATGGGATGCATCCCAAAACGCTCCCAAGCTGGAGATTGCAGAGAGTGTATCCAGTTCCGCTGACGGGTTGGTCTACACCTACAAGTTGAAAAACAATGTCAAATTTCACAATGGCCGGCAACTAACGGCCGATGATGTAATTTACACCTACAATCGCATCATGAACCCGGTAAATGCCTTTGGTGCCTCCGGCCTGCTCAAGGTCATCAAAGGCGCGGATGATGTCTTCAACGGCAAAGCCGATACCATCGCCGGTCTGCGCAAGATCGACGATCTGACCCTCGAAATTACCATGGAGCGGCCGGTGGATCCGGCCTATGCCCTTTTCCAGGTGAATACCGCCATCGTGCCCCGTGAAGCCGTCGAAGACAAAACCACCCCCTTCGGTTCCAACCCGGTCGGATGCGGCCCGTTCAAGTTCGTTAAATGGGTCAAGGGAAGTGAAATCGTATTGGAAAAATTCGATGATTTTTACGAGGACGGCAAACCATATCTGGATACGCTCGTCTACAAGATCATGGGGGACTCGGCAGCCCGTGATATCGCCTTTCGAGCCCAGGAGCTGGATGCCAACATCTTGTACTCTTCCCAGTACGCGGCCTACAGCGTGGATCCCGAATTGAGCAAACGCCTGATTGAAGTTGCTGAAATGTATACCCGCATGATCGCGTTCAACCGCGACTACACCCTGGCGGACGGACGCAAACCATTTGAGGACAAACGGGTGCGGCAAGCATTCAACCATGCAATTGATTCCGACCTGATCATCAAGAAGTTTCAGAAAAACAAGGCCTATCCCGCCAGCAGTTTCCTGGCGCCGACAACGCCGGGCTTCGATCCTGATCTCAAAGGCTATGAATACAACCCGACCCTGGCCAAAAAACTGATGGAAGAGGCTGGATACGGCGATGGTTTTCCCCTGGAAATCGTGGGAACCGAAAGCGACAGCTATGGCACCGGCGTTGTGGAAGTCATCATCCCGTTTCTCAAGAAAATCGGAATTATGGTCAAGCCGGTCACCCTCGAAGGCGCTGCCAAATACGAGCGCCAAAAGAATGGCAATTTCCAGGCCATCATTGGATCCTTGCCGTCGGGCCCCGACCCGATTCAGCAGCTGTGGCGGTTCCATTCCTCGACGGATCGTGCCTCCCGCAACACGCCGGCCTTCAATAACCAGAAGTTCGATCAGTATCTCGAAGCGGCCGCGGCCGAACGGACCGATTTGGACAAGCGTTTGGACTATGTCAAAAAGGCCAACGCGCTTTTCATGGAGGAGGCCCCCCTGTGGTTTTTCAACTACAACAAGGCCATCATCGCCTACCATCCCTGGGTGCACGGGATACAAAAAGTGGGCCCCGAGATGATGTTCCAGGATTTTACCGAAGTGTGGGTCGAATCCTCTTCACCACGGGCTAAATAGTCCGGGATAATCGATCTGGTCAGTTCCGGCGCGGGAGATTTCTCTCCGCCGGACGACTATCCCAAACGCCGATCCCTCCCCAAACGATCCCGGGGAGGGCCGGCGTTCTGTGATTCCAACGGGAGCCACCATTGTTCGCATACACGGTTCGTCGCCTGCTGCAATTTATTCCGACCATTGTCGCCATTACCCTGATTATCTTCCTTCTCCTCAATGTTCTGCCGGGAAATGCGGCCCTGATGGCCGGCGGGAAAAACAGACTGCCGGACGACGTCATGGAAAAACTGAAAGAACGCTGGGGCCTGAACAAGCCCATCCATGTCCGTTATATGCTCTACCTGAAGGACCTCGCTCAGGGCGACCTGGGAACGTCTTTTTTTGCACGCGAAAAAGTGTCGCAAATGCTGGCATCCCGATTGTGGCCGACCTTGAAGCTGGCCTGCACGGCGCTGCTGATCGCCTGCCTTTTAGGGATACCCTTGGGGTTTTATTCCGCCCTACGGCAGGGGACATGGGTGGACACGGTTACCATGGTCGGGGCCGTATCCGGTGTCTCCATGCCGCAATTCTGGTTGGGGCTGCTGCTCATGTTTCTTTTTTCCGTGCAATTCAAACTTCTACCGACCTTCGGCTACGGCGAGGGGGCGGCCGTGAATCTCATCCTGCCGTCGTTGACGCTGGGTGTCGGCTACATGGCGCTTCTGGCACGAACGACCCGCGCCGCCGTTGTCGAAATTCTGACCCAGGATTATGTCCGAACGGCGCGTGCCAAGGGATTGACGGAGATTTGGGTCAACCGCAAACACGTCTTTCGCAACACAATGGTCTTGTTGCTGACATCCGCGGGGTTGCAATTCGGATCGTTGATCGGAGAGACGGTTGTCGTGGAGACGCTGTTTTCCTGGCCGGGCATCGGGTCGCTGCTGGTCAACTCCATTTTCTACCGCGACACACCGGTAACGCAGGGGTGTATTCTGGTCATTATCATCGGCTTTCTGGTCATCAATTTGGTGGTGGATCTGCTGTACGGTGTGATCGATCCGCGCATCAAGTATCAATAGAGAGTTGTCGAGACCTTGAAAGACTTACTCAAAAAACTGAAACGGCGGACCAACCTGGTTTTCGGAACGGGTATTGTCGTCCTGATGACCGCCACGGCCATCTTCGCTCCGTTTCTGGCACCGTATCACCCAGTGGACGATGCCGATCTGCTGTATTCCGAGGAACCCCCCAGCCGGGAGTTTCTGTTCGGCACCGACAGCCAGGGCCGCGACATTCTCTCCCGGGTGATCTACGGCGCCCGGATATCGCTCAGCGTGGGACTGCTCAGCCAGCTCATGAACAGCATCATCGGTATCGTTCTGGGGCTTACGGCCGGATACTTCGGCAAGTGGTGGGACGACCTGGTCATGGGGCTTACCAATATCATGCTGTCGATCCCCGCCGTGATTTTTGCGCTGGCCATCATGGCGCTGCTGGGTCCGGGGCTGATGAACGTCTTCATTGCCCTGGGACTCACCAACTGGTCCTACACCTGCCGCATTACCCGGTCGCAAGTTCTCTTCACGCGGGATTTGAATTATGTCAAAGCCGCCCAGGCGCTGGGGTATGGCAAGATACGGATCATGTTCACCCAGATTCTTCCCAACATCGTGGGGCCGATCCTGGTGATTGCCACCCTGGGGATTGCCGGCGCGATCTTGATGGAAGCGGCCCTGTCCTTCCTGGGACTGGGAACGCAACCGCCAACTCCCAGTTGGGGCGGCATGCTGGCCAAGGCCCGCGAACAGATATTTACAACACCCTGGATATCGATTTTCCCGGGCCTGGCGATTTTTACCACTGTGTTGGGCCTCAACCTGTTGGGGGATGGCCTGCGGGATTTCCTGGATCCGCACACCGCCAAAAAAATATGAACCGCCGGTTTCTGGTGAAACCGCAACGAGAATCGATCCGATGAACGTGTCATTGCCATTGCTGACGGTCGCTGACCTCAAAACCTATTTCTTCACGCATGACGGGGTCGCCAAAGCTGTCGACGGGGTCTCACTTGCGATAAAGCCCGGTGAAATCATGGGGATCGTGGGGGAGTCCGGATCGGGGAAAAGTGTGATGGCGCTCTCCATCATGCGGCTGATCCCGAACCCTCCCGGGAAGATCATCGCGGGTCGGATTCATCTCCGTGACACGGACCTGCTGTCATTGCCTGAAGCCCAGATGCAGGATATTCGCGGCAACCGTGTTTCCATGATTTTTCAAGAGCCCATGACCTCTTTAAACCCGCTTTTCTCGGTGGGCGACCAGATTTCCGAGATGTTTCTGCGCCACCGGGAATCCAGCAAAAAAGAGGCCTGGGAGCGATCCGTGGAGATGCTCGAAAGCGTTCAAATCCCATCCCCGTCCAAACGGGCCAAAGAATACCCCCATCAACTATCCGGTGGGATGCGTCAGCGCGTCATGATTGCCATGGCCCTGGCCTGCAACCCCGAACTGTTGATCGCGGATGAGCCCACCACGGCCCTGGATGTGACCATCCAGGCCCAGGTCATCGACCTGATGCTGCAGCTCCAATCGCGCTACAACGCGGCCATCATGATGATTACGCACGATTTAGGCGTCATTGCGGAAATCGCCCAACGTGTTGTGGTGATGTACGCCGGCCAGGTGGTGGAGACCGGCGACATCTACGCCATTTTCGAATCACCGCTGCACCCCTATACCGAAGCGCTGCTGCGATCCATTCCCAAGATCGGCAGCCGCAGTCGCAAGGGGCGCACCCGTCTGGAAGAGATCGAGGGCCTCGTGCCCAGCCTTTACCATCTGCCGCGCGGGTGCAGTTTTTTCCCGCGATGCCGAAAGGCCATGCCGGAATGCCAAGACAATCCCGTGGCCCTTACGGACCAGGGCAACGACCGGCAGGTACGCTGCCTGCTGCACCAAACGTAAACATCCAGGAGCATTCCATGCCGGACGCATTGCTCACCGTCACCGACTTGAAGGTTCATTTTCCCATCACGAAAGGATTCTTTTCGCGCATCAAGGGCTATGTCTTCGCGGTCGACGGTGTTTCGCTGACACTCGATAAAGGCGAAACCCTGGGCATCGTCGGTGAGAGCGGCTGCGGAAAAACAACCTGCGGGATGGCGATTCTCAACCTTGTGGAACCGACCGGCGGCAGGGTCGCCTATCGGGGCAAAGACATCACGGATATCAGCGGTTTGTCCAAATCCGAGCTGATGGGCCTGCGCAAGGAAATGCAGATCATCTTCCAGGATCCCTACTCGTCATTGAATCCCCGCATGACACTGCAGCAAATTCTGGGGGTTCCGATGAAGATTCATGGCCTCTACCCCGGGAGGGAGCGCCGGGAGCGCATCGATTTTCTGTTGGAAAAAGTCGGCTTGGCACCAGAGCATGGAAAGCGGTACCCCCATGAATTCTCGGGTGGTCAGCGTCAGCGCATCGGGATCGCCAGGGCCTTGTGTCTGGATCCCATGGTGGTGATCGGCGATGAACCGGTATCGGCCTTGGATGTTTCCATACAGGCCCAAATCATCAACCTGATGGTGGATCTGCAGGAAGAGTTCAATTTGTCGTATATCGTCATTGCCCACGACCTGGCCGTCGTCGAGCATGTCGCGGATCGCATCATGGTCATGTACCTGGGGAAGGTCGTGGAATCGGCGCCCTATCGTGAACTCTACACCAACCCGCAGCATCCCTACACGCAGGCGCTGCTGTCCGCCGTTCCCAACCCGGATCCTCGGGCCCGCCGTGAGCGTGTCAAACTCGAGGGGGATGTCCCCAGCCCACGCCGACCACCCGGCGGGTGTTCGTTTCATCCCCGTTGTTTTTGTCCGTTAAATGAATGCCGGGCGGACGAACCGGTTCTCAGGCACATCGGAGGCGATCATTGGGTGGCATGTCATCGATAGCGCCGCCCCAAATCCATGGGCGTCCATGGCCGTGGGAATGGCATTGACTTGGCTGTCGACCCCTATAACGGTGCGCTACGCCTTGACCCGTTTCACGGCCAGAGCCTGTTACTGTGGGCATTGCTGTCCGTCTTTTACTCCGTGGCCGGAGTCGGTTTTTTCATCATCGTACGATTTTGGCAAACGACACCACCCGATCGAAAGGCACTGGCATGAAAAAAGTGGATTGTATCGTCGCAGCCCCTCATTTTCTGACCATGGAAGGGGAGGGGGTTGGTTATCGGGCCCAGCACGCCATGGCCATCGATCGCGGAAAAATAGTCGGCATTGCGCCGCGTGATGCTATTTTTAAGGACTACCGGGCCGATCGTGTGATCGACAACGCCGCACGTGTTGTCCTGCCGGGTTTTATCGATGCCCACATGCATACCGGTGAAGCCGTGCTGCGGGGACTGGCTCAGGACACCGGGCATTGGATGATGTATGGCCTGGGGCCGTTTGAGGCCCAGCTCAGACCGGAAGACCGGGTCGCCGGCGCCCAACTGGCTATTATAGAAGCCGTGCGTGCCGGCACCACGACCTTCAGCGAATTCAGCCGGCGGCCGGACCTACTCTACGACCTTTTCCGCCGGGCCGGTGTTCGGGCCAATATCACCGTGACCATTCGCGAAGCGGTCGACCGGATTTATGCGCCGGGCGAACTGTATGACTTTGATCCGGCCCTGGGGGAAAAAACCCTGGCAACCGGCCTGGACCTGTTTCATCGCTACCATGAAACGGAAAACGGCCGCTTTACGGTCATGTTCGGGCCCCAGGCGGCGGATTTCGTTAGCGAAAAACTGCTTGTCAAAGTCAAAGCGGCCGCCGTCGCTGCCGACGCGAAAATCCACATGCACGTCCAACAGGGGGATCGCGAGACTTATCAGCTGGTAAAGCGCTGCGGTCTGCGTCCGATCGCCTATCTGGACCGCATCGGCTACCTGGATGAGCGGCTGGTTGCCGTGCATCTGACGGATGCCGATGACGCCGAGGCCGCTTTGGTGGCCCAACGCGGTGCCGCCATGGTGATATGTTCCGGTTCCATCGGCATCATCGACGGTATCGTGCCCCCCCTCAAGGCGTTTCAGGATGCCGGCGGCCTTGCGGCCCTGGGATCGGATCAGGCCCCCGGCAACAACAACCACAACATCTTCAACGAGATGAAACTCACGGCACTGTTCAATAAAATCCGGGCCAGGGATCCGGAGACCATGCCGGCCTGGAAGGTGCTTCGCATGGCCACCATCGAAGGCGCGACCGTATTGGGGTTGGACCATAAAATCGGGTCCCTGTCCGAGGGCAAACAGGCGGATTTCATCTGTGTCGATCTGACAGCCCCCACCATGATGCCGGTTTACGATCAGCCCATGCGGAATATCGTTCCCAATCTGGTCTATAGCGCACGCGGCAGTGAAGTCCGTCTGGTGGCCGTCGACGGCCAGATCATATTTGAAGACGGTCAATTCTATACCCTGGATGAAAACGACATCATCGCTGCGAACCAGCAATCGGCAGATGCGCTTGGCCGCAAGGCGCAAGCCGAATTCCAGCGCATCGACGGCACCAATGCCCGCTTCATGCGCGAGGAAAAATTATGACACGCAAGCAATGGTCCATGTTGACCCCTTCCTTGATCTTTCATAACGGGTGCGTCCATACCGTCGATCCCCATGACACCATCGTGGAGGCGCTGGCGATTTCGAATAATCGGATCATTGCCACCGGTACGAATGAAGAGATTCTTGCCATGGCCGCCAACCCGACAAAACAGATCGACCTCGGTGGCCGATCGCTTATTCCCGGCATCCTGGACACCCACGCCCACGCCGTGGAGGTGGGGCTTTTTTTAAAGAACCTCTTCTGCAACGGCATTCCCAGCATCAAGGATCTGGTGGATGCGGTGGCCGAAAAAGTTGCGGTGCGGCCCGAGGGGGCCTGGGTGCAGGGCGGCTGCTGGATCGAAACCCAGTTCAGTGAAAACCGCATGCCCACACGCTGGGATCTGGACCCGGTTTCGCCGGAACATCCGGTGGTGATCGAACGAATCTTTTCCACCTGCGTCGCTAATTCTTGCGCGTTGAGCATGGCGGGGATCGACAGAAACACGCCGGACCCTGCAGGCGGCACGATCGAACGGGATCTCAAAACCGGCGAGCCCACCGGTATTCTGCACCGCTCGGCCAAAGCACTCGTGCGGAACGTCATGCCCACCGGCACCGACACCGGCAGTCTGGCAGGGAGCAGTGTCGCCGAGATCCGCGCGTTGGCGCAGACAGCCATGCAGGCGTTCGTCGCCTATGGGATTACCGGCACGCTGGAAGCCGGGGTTGGACCGGACATGTGCCGGGCCTATCACGACATGCACAAATCCGGCGACCTGTTGGTCCGAACAAGCCTCATGCCCAACTGGTATGGATTTACGATTACCCAGAATATGGACCAGATGGACCGGCTCATCGGTGAGATGGGGTTTTATACGGGCTTCGGTGACGAATGGCTGCGGCTGTCCGGTTTAAAAATGGCCATCGACGGTGGCCTGACCTCGAAAACAGCCTTAAAATCTTGGGCGTACCTGGGGGGCGATCCGCCCGGCCAAGTGCCGCTGCGCCTGGATCTGGACAAACTGGACGGCTGGGTCAAATCGGCCCATGATGCCGGATGGAGTGTCGGCATCCATGTCATGGGAGATATTGCCATCGCGAAGGCCGTCAATGCCATGTACCAGGCCCACGTCGCCAATCCGGCCGACCGTCGCCATCAGGTGATCCACGCTTACTATCCCAGTGCCGACAGTCTGGCAAAAATGAAAGAGGCCAAATTGGTAGCCGCGGTGCAGCCGGCCTTCATTTATGGCGAAGCGGACGGATACCCGAATCTACTGCCCGAAAACAAAGAGGAGAGCTTTTTACCTTTGCGGACCTACCTGGACGCTGGCGTGATCGTGGCGTCCAGTTCCGATACCCCGTCGGCTCATTTCAACCCCTTCTGGGGCATGTATGCCGCCGTCACACGGAAGGGCATGCAGGGGCACCAACTGGGGACCCGGGAAGCCATCACGGCCGCTGAAATGCTGCGCACGATGACGATCAACGGCGCTTACATGACCGAGGACGACCACTTCAAGGGCTCTCTTGAACCGGGGAAAGTGGCCGATCTGGTGATGCTGGACCGCAATTTGAACGAAACCCCCGATGAATCGCTGAAGGATATCACCGTCGAAAAAACGATGATCGACGGGAAGTTCGTCTATGAAAAAATAGGAACAACGTAATGCGTTTTGGAATCGAAAGATAGCAGCCATCAACGGTTGCCATTTTTTTTCCGATAACCACCAACAAATATCCGGGATGTAACCATGTACGATTTACTGATTAAAAACGGGAAGATTATCGACGGCACCGGCAATCCCTGGCGGACAGCCGATGTCGCCGTTACCGAGGGAAAAATAACCCGCATCGGTCAACTAACGAATGCCCAGGCTGAAAATGTCATCGACGCCGCCGGAAAGGTTGTGTGTCCAGGGTTCGTGGACGGCCACAGCCATTCCGATTTGATTATTCTGGATAATCCCACGGCCGACCAAAAAATCAGGCAGGGTATTACAACCGAAAATATGGGGCTCGACGGCATGTCCGTGGCACCGATCCTCAAGAAGGATATTCCGGGGTGGCGGCGACACCTGGCGGGTCTGGCCGGGAACCCCGATATTGACTGGGGTTGGGAAAGCTTTGCCGATTATCTGGATGCGATCGATCAGCGCCAGGTGGCCACCAATGTCTGCTCGTATGTCGGGTTGGGCACGATCCGGCTGAAGGTGATGGGCATGGATGACCGTGAAGCAACGCCGGATGAAATCCAGAAGATGAAAGGGATTGCGGCCGAGGCCATGGAGCAGGGGGCCCGCGGCATTTCCGCCGGATTGATTTATCCTCCCAGCCAGTACCAGAGCGCCCATGAGATCATCGCGATCGCCAAGGTCGTCCGGCAATACGACGGAATTTTCGACGTCCACATGCGCAGTGAAGCCGATGGCATCGCTGGCGCCATCGAAGAGGTGCTGGATATCGGAAGACAGTCGGAAATCCCGGTGTTGATCACGCACTTCAAAATCAGAGGGAAAAACAACTGGGGCAAAGCGTCCGCCTTGTTGAAAATGCTGGAAGATGCCCGAAAAGAGGGCGTTGACGTCACGGTGGCCCAATATCCTTACACGGCCGGCAGTACGATTCTTCATGCCGTGATCCCCCCCTGGTATCACACCAAAGGACCGGATCACCTGATCGCCATGCTGCGGGAGGATCGTGAGCCTATCAAAAAAGATATGCGGGAACGCATGGACTGGGAAAATTTTTCCGCCATCGTGGGGTGGGACAAGATTTTCGTGACGTCTGTGGTGTCCGAAGCGAACAAACGATTTGAAGGAAAACATATTGCCGAGATTGCCGAGGCGCGGGGCAATGCGGATCCTGCCGATGCCGCCCTGGATCTGCTGGTGGAAGAAAACCTGGCCGTCGGCATGGTGAATTTCGGCTTGAGCGAAGAGGACGTGGTCGAAATCATGAAATCCCCGACGGTCAGCATCATCACGGACGGTCTGCTGGGTGGCACCATGCCGCATCCCCGCACCTATGGCACCTGCCCCCGCATTTTAGGACGATACGTGCGGGAACAACAGGTGATGCGTTGGGAAGAGGCGGTTCGAAAAATGACCTCGCTGCCGGCCCAGAAACTGCGTCTCAAGAAAAAAGGCTTGCTGGCGGAGCAGTATGATGCGGATATGGTGATATTCGACCCCGATACGGTCCTGGACACGTCCACCTATGACGCCCCGCGGACGTTTCCGACCGGCATTGATTGGGTGATCGTCAACGGGAACGTCGTCGTAAAAAACGGGGAGCATACGGGCGCCAGACACGGAAAAACAATCCGTGATTAGCCGTGATATCAAACGAAATTAACTAATGTATCGGATGAACTATGAGTGAAAAAGTCATCGGCATCGTAGGCGGTATGGGTCCTGAAGCAACATTGGATCTCTACCGCGAAATACTAAGGGCAACACCGGCCCAAAAAGATCAGGACCACCTGCGCGTCATTATCGACAGCAACCCCAAAATCCCGGATCGGACACCGGCCATTACCGGGACCGGGGCGTCGCCGGTTCCCGCCATGGCCATGTCCTGCCGGGCGGTGGCAAGGGCCGGCGCGGATTTTGTCATTATTCCCTGCATATCGGCCCATTTTTTCCTGGGTGAACTTCAGCCGCAGATCGATATCCCGATCCTGTCAGCGTTCGACGCGGTCAGCGAATACATCGTGGCGCGTCATACGGATGTAAGCCGCGTCGGTCTCCTGGCCACCTCCGGCACCATCACCGGTGGCCGCTTTGCCGCGTGCTTGGCCGATCACGGCATCGAGACGGTCGTGCCCGATGAGGATCACCAGGAACGCTTGATGACGGCGATCTACCAGATCAAAGCGTCCCTGGCCCCGCACGTGCGGACCCAATGCCGCGCGGACCTGATCGCAGCGGCAACCCATGCGATTGCCAATGGCGCCCAGGGCATCATCGCCGGTTGCACCGAAATCCCGCTGGAACTGAAGCCGTCGGATCTATCGGTACCACTTTTCAATCCACTGGCGATATTGGCGCAGGCGGCGGTCGAGCGGGCCGTCAGATCGATATAAATCCATCACATCATGTTTCAACAGCCGATGAATTTCGGAAAGGCGTTAACCCAATGAAAAAACAAAAAGCCGATCTTATCGTGGCCAATGGCATGGTGGTCAGCAGCCGCGGCATCGAACAGAAGGATGTCGTGATCCGAAACGGCAAGATTGTTGAAACCCCCGAAAATACGGCGGCCTATGCAGCGGATCAGATGATCGATGCCTCGGGCAAGTACGTTTTGCCGGGCATCATCGATGCCCATTTCCATCCGGTTTACGCCGATCGTATCGACACCCTTTCGAAAGCAGCGGCAACCGGCGGCATTACGACCCTTATCCCCTACGTCGGCGCCGTGGCAGCCTGGGGGCAGGGCGGCGAGCTTGTCGATGCGGTCCGATCCTTTATCGACGAAGGCGCTTCCTCATCCATCCTGGACTTTGGCATTCATTGTACCTTTACCCAAAATGACATGGCGGCGGCAGCGTCATCGATCCCGGCGCTTATCAAGATGGGGGTTGTCTCTTTCAAGGGGTTTACGGCCTATAAGAAACGCGGCATGAAGCTGGAGGACGAAGAACTTCTGAAAATCATGGGACTGATCGCCCAGCACAATGGCGTGTTCGCCACCCATTGTGAAAACGGCCCCATATTGGATTTGTTGGAAGATGCCGCTGTCCGCCGGGGCGATACAAAACCCCACCATTACCCGCCGACGCATCCCACTATATCGGAGGCG
>Ga0180435_10005760_pt1 | contig 11988 bp, 19 predicted proteins | sample SS_ome_3_FD_132467 | JGI IMG/M metagenome (GOLD analysis project Ga0180435, IMG submission 132467) | Hypersaline lake sediment archaeal communities from the Salton Sea, California, USA - SS_3_S_1 metaG | ecosystem: Environmental > Aquatic > Non-marine Saline and Alkaline > Hypersaline >...
GTCCGCGTCCGCCTCGGCCGGCCCGAACGTCCTGGCGGCGTGCTCCCCGAGGCCCGGCACGGCCGCCATCGCGTTCTCGGACGCGGGCTTCCCGGGCTGGTCCTTCGTGCCGGCGGAGCCGACCTCCACGTCGCCGGCCAGGCCCCGCTCGGCCAGCATGGCCCTGAGCATGCCCTCCGCCATCGGGCTGCGGCAGGTGTTCCCGGTGCAGACGAAGACGACGCGGACCGGCTCGGGGAGCCGCGCCGCGATCATGCCGGACGCCCTGTGGTAGCTCACGCCCCGCCCCCCTTCCGCACCGCCGCGACATACAGGCCGTTCCACCACCTCCGCATGTCACCGTTCCTGCGGGCCGGCAGCTCCGCCTCGAAGGCCGGCGAGTAGCCCAGCCGCCCGAAGGCCTCCCTCGTGCCGGCCCTGACCCGGGGCACGTTCCAGTCGTCCACGACGGCGACGAAGGGGTCGGCCAGCGCGCCGTCGAAGTGCGTGAACGCCCGGATCTGCGACCCCGCGTCGTGCGCCCCGTCGTAGAGGTACACGTTGAACGGGCCGCCCAGCAACAGGGGATCGACGGAGAAGCAGTCCGCATCGACGAACGCGTGCCCGCCCGGGTCGAGGTGCTCGCGGCAGTTGGCCGCGAACTCCTCCCTCGGGGCGCCGAACTCCGAGAAATTGTCGATCGCGACGGCGCGCTCGACGCCGTTGCCGAGGAGCGCCGAGACGAGCGTGGAGCCCTTCCACGAGCCGACCTCCAGGTAGCGGCAGCCCGGCATGGAGCACAGGTTGTTCAGCAGGTGCCGGACCTTCGGGCTGGACATGCCGTCTATGGCCAGCGCCCCGGGCGTCAGCCCCGACCGCCGCCTCTTGGCCGCGCGGATGCTCGCCCTCACGTGATCCACCATCGCCGCTATGTCCATGGCCCCTCCCTCGGCAGGTACGCCACGCACGCCGTCGGCCCGGCCTGGGCGCAGTGCGTGCGGCTGAGCCTGGTCGCGACGCCCCAGGCGAACTTCGGCTTGCCCCGCAGGTCGTCGCACAGCAGCACGTCGCCGGCGACGGCGCTGTTCCGGAGCCGCCGGATCAGGTCCACCTCGTGCAGCACCGGCCAGGCCACCCTCATGTCGTCGCCGGGGCCGATGTCGCGGAACCGCCTGTGCGCGTCCAGCCAGAACAGCGTGGGGCCCTCCAGCGCGGGCAGGACGGCCTCCAGGAAGCTCAGCGAGTCGGCGCACCGCACGTCCGCGTCCGGGAACCTCGCGGCGGCGGCGGCGGCCAGGTCCGGGTCGATCTCGCACGACAGGCACCTCGCGAAGCCGAGCCGGGCGGCGGTCTCCAGGCCGTAGCCCGCCTTCGTGCCGGTCTCCACGAAGTTCACCAGCCCGTGCCGCTCCTTCAGGATCCCGGGCCTCTGCTGCCTCAGCTCCGCCATGGCGCCCCCTCAGCCGGCGTGCACGCGGCCGTCGTCGCCCACGTACAGCCAGACCTCGCCGTACGCCTTGCACGCGTCCGTGAGCCGCGTGGCGGCCGGCTCGGGCCAGTCGCCGTCCCAGAAGCCCGCACCGTGCCCGTTCCTGGTCAGCCAGAAGTCGTGTCCGGCCCGCTCGACGTCCTCCGGGTCGTCCCCGATGTCCGCCGCGTTCTCCCGCTGGAACTTGGCGCAGTCCGCCGCCATGCCCCGCAGCGTGTCGGGGTCGATGTCCTCGGGCCCGTGGGCGTCGTCCAGGGGCTCCTCGTCGTCGCCGGTGGACGACCACAGCGCGGTGGCCAGGTACTGCCTCGTGAAGGCGTCCAGCGATCCGAGCACCGGCGCCGGGGCGGCGCACTCGGGGCAGCGGTGCTCGGCGCCGTCCTCCGCCCAGCCGTCCGGCGTCGCGTGCGACTTGATTCTCGTCTGGCAGCCGTCGCACGTGTAGTCGACCGTGCCCATACCGCTGTCGTAGCGGGTCGCGAACATCCGCAGCAGCCTGTGGTAGCTCATGGCGCCTCCCGCCGGGGGCGGCGGGGGAAGGACTTTATGAAAGCCGGGCCCGTAAAGTCTTTCTCGGCCGGGCCCGGGGCATGGAGCTGCTGCTGCTGCTGAAGGGGGGGCTGGCGTGGGTCGCCATGGCCCTGCCGCTGGTGTCCCTGATCCTGCTGCTGGAGGCCGCGTTCTGGGCCGCCGACAGGCTGGGCGAGCGCGGGCGCAGGATCGCCCTCGTCGCGGGGCTCGCGGGGCTGTGGCTCGCGCTGGCCTGGCTGTCCGGGTAGCTACCTCGCCAGCATCACCTGGTGCCTGCACCAACTGTCCTGCCAGTCGCACCGCCGGCCGTACTTCCGGTGCAGCCTCGTCATGGTCGCCCAGTTGTCGCCGCAGATGCTCGGCCAGATGTCGTGCCAGACGGCGTCCCACCGCGCGCCCCTCGGGGGGCTCCACTCCAGGGCGTCCGCGTGCACGACCGTGAGCCGGTCGCCGTGGCGGGCCTCGTAGTGCCCGGCGACGAGGGCGATGACATCCGCCGACTTCTCCACGACCGTCACGTGCACCACCTCCGGCCTGTCGAGCGCGCCCTGGAGGGCCACCCCCAGCCCGAGGCCGTTGAGCAGCATCCGCCCCCGCATGCGCCCGGCCAGCGGGTAGAGATCCCTCAGCTCGGCCGGGGTGTCGGACATGACCACATCGCTGAACAGGGCGGTGCTCGCGTGGTGGACGAGCTGGGTGTAGGTCTCGCCGGGCGCCAGCGCCCGGCCGGGCTGCTTGGCGTTGTGGATCGCGGCCAGCGGGCCCTGCGGGACGAAGCGGGAGACCTCCCAGTCGCCGATCCTGCCCTCGGGCACGTCGACCTTGCGGAAGATGGGCATCCTCTCGTCTCCTGTCATTTGCAGTGGCGGCACTCGGCCGCGCCGGGCGCGGTCGGCCCGCCGCACTTGGAGCACTTCCCGGGGGGCTTGCCCGGCGGGGGCGGGGGGGGCTCCGGCTGCCGTTCCCGGCGCGGGCGCCTGCCCTGCCGCCCGCGGGGCGGTCTCTGTTCTCTTCTCATCGGGTTCTCCTTCGCCCCGCTCGGGGCGGCTAGGTTTCCGGGGACCGGATGGCCGCGCAGCACTCCGCGCAGACATGCGTGTCGATCCCCCTCGCGATCCTCGTCATCCCGGCGGGGTCGCGGCGGTCCCCGCAGCAGTTGCAGGGCTTGGTCCGCTGGAGCGACTCCAGGGACTCCCGCACGGCGGCCGCGATGTCGTCCGAGGGCGGGACCAGGTCCCACCAGCGGACGGGGTACGTCAGGCAGCGGCCGAGGGCCCTCCGCAGCGCCTCCGGCGGCTCCGACCCGCGCCCGTCCGACGCCACGACCACCAGCGCGTCCTCCTCCCGTATCCACTTCCCGCCCAGCTCCGCCAGCCCCCGCACCGAGTCGACCGTCGGCCGCGTCTGCACGAGCCACAGCGCGGGGCCGGGGGGCTGCCTCCTGTCCTCGGACAGGCTCCATCGGTAGCCGGCCGCGTCGCACCCGGCCTTCGCGGCGGAGCGGAACTCGGCGCTCCCGCGCCCTATGACCACGTTCGGTTTCATCGTCATCTCGCGTATGTCGCGTTCTCGGCCAACAGCCGAAGGATCCCCGCGTCCAGGGCGGCCAGGAGGCGCTCCAGGAACTCGTGCGACTCGATCAGTCGCCCCGGGATCCGCCTCTCGCGGAGCAGGGGCACCGTGCGCCCGGCGTCGCCGAGGAAGACCAGGCGGTGTCTCCGCCCCTCGCCCGCGCCCTCCCTGGCCAGCAGGGTGCGGAGGGGCAACTCCGCCGCCGACCGCGCGTCCTCCAGGAACGCCGGGGAGCCGACCAGCCGCCCCGGGAAGGGGCAGTCCCGGCTCAGGGGCATCGCCCCGCCGTCGCCGTCAGGGCGAGGCGGAATCTCGGCCTCATCAGGCATCGCCGGCCTCCGGCTTCGACTTCGCGGCCGCCTCGGCGGCTATGGCCTCTATGATCGCCGATGTCGAGCCGTACTGGCTCACGTCCGCCACGATCACCAGCTCGGCGGGCGGCACGCCCGCGACGTCGGACGCGCCCTCGAACGCCTGGTTCTTGAAGACGAGCGACGCGCCCAGCGCCTCCACGGCGGCGGCGAAGGCCGCGACGTCGCCCATCACGAACGCGGCGGCGACGGACTTCTGGCTCGCCACCATCGCCACCCGCTGGTACTCCGGTATCACGGGGCGGCCGTCGCCCTTGACGCTGCGCACGAGGTCGTCGGAGTCCACGCCGACGACGAGCAGGTCGCAGAGCCGCCTGCACCTCTCGAAGTAGACGAGGTGCAGGTGGTGGAACAGGTCGAAGCACCCGCTCGTGATGCCCACCCGCAGGCCCTCCGTCCCGCGCCGGAAGACATCCACCTCCGTCGGGTCGTGCAGGTTGATGATCATGCCGGCCCTCCCGGCCCCGCGCCGATGGTGACGTCGCCGAGCTCCCGGAGCTGCCGGATGCCGAACTTGCGGCCGAACCGCTCGGCCAGCGCGGCCTCGACCAGCGCGGCCGACCTGTCGAACGTCCTGTCCACGTCGTCCGGTATGGCGACGTAGAACGCCGCGTCGTCCCCGGCCCTTTTCGCCTCGAACAGCCTCATGTACACGGGCTCAGGCATCCTCTCGTCCCTCCGTCGTTTTGTTCGCGGGAGCCGTCGCGGCCCCGCAATCGAGACACGGCTTCGTCGACGTCGCCAGCGTGACCATGCCCGTGCCCCTGCACCAGCGGCAGGCGGGGGCGGTGCCGTCCGCCCGGCCGGGCACGGCGCGCGCGACCCAGTCGAGGTAGTCCTCCACGAAGATGCCGCCGACCTGGGTTGGCAGGATGGCGACGAACCTGCCCTCCCTGTTGTCATCCCACCACTCCCGGAACGCGTCCGGCGCCCCGGGGGCGTGGGCGTCCGCCAGACTCTCCACGGTGATGGCGTCGCCGCAGTATTTGTCGGCGCCGTAGTCGACCGCGACATACTCCTCGGGCGGGACAATCGTGACACGGTGCGCCGTCATCGCGCGTCCTCCGGCCAGCAGTCGAGGCACGGCTGCGTCGACGTCGCCAGCGTTACCTCCCCCGTACCCTGGCACCAGCGGCAGCCGGGGTTCACGAGGGGCCTGATGTCCGCCTCCCGCACCCTTCCGTTGAACACCGACTGGTGGACCATGGACGACGCGGCGGGCGCGCCGTTCACGCTCATGTCGGTCTCCGCGAGGAGCTCGACCCTGTACCAGTGCTGGCCGTAGAGGAAGTGGGACTGCTCGTCGTTCTCCAGCCCGACGACCCTCGCCCGCACCCACCCGTCCCGGTGCCTCACGGAGACCTCGGCGCCGTCCTCGAACCTCCTGAACGGGGCGATGTTGCTCTCCAGGACGCGCTTGAACTCCTGTCCGCCGTCGACGTCCACGCGGTAGTACCGCATGCCCGGGTAGCTGCCCTCCACGTCCCACTCCACGATGGTCCCGGTCTCGACGGGGTAGTCCCTGTGCCCGTGGCCGTACCAGTAGTCGTGCAGCATCACGCGGGTGCCCACCGCGTACTCCCGCTTGCTCTCGCTGATCTCGTCGGCGAGCCTGCCGCCCGCGCGGATGGTGGCCGCCGACGGGCCGAACCTCGGCTCGTCGAAGGGCATCATCCCGCAGTCGTGCATGGAGTGCATCTCGTGGCGCTCGCCATCCGGATCGCAGTCCGGGCACCTGTGCCCGTACGACATGCCCATGACGTTCATCTCGCAGCCGCACTCGTCGCAGCGCACGCCCTGGAAGCCCGGCCACATGTGCCAGGTCAGGATTCCGTCCGCGATGGCGGCGGCGTCCCACTCCCGTTCCGGCCTCCTTGCGGGTTTTCTGGATTCTCTCTGCCGCAGTTTTGTCATCGGTCTCCCTCAGCAGGGTGCGGGGGGCATGCCAATCATACCCCGGCCCGGCCGCGGAGTCCAGCGTGCGTCTAATCCCGGGCGCCTACGGAAACAATCGCGGACTACGCGGAGAGCACGTCGGCCCCGGCGTCCGTGACGGCGACGGTGTGCTCGAAGTGGGCGGACCGCCTGCGGTCCCTGGTTACTATCGGCCACTCGCCCGGCGCGGACTGGACGGTCCGGTAAGTGCCCGCCGCGACCATCGGCTCGACCGCGATGACGAGCCCGGGGCGCAGGGTGAAGTCCGGGGCGGACTTCCTGCGGCGGAAAACGTCGTCCGCGTAGTTCGGCACGTGCGGCGGCTCGTGCAGCTCCCGGCCGACGCCGTGGCCCCCGAAGTCCCGCACGACGCCGAAACCGGACCTCTCGACGGCGGCCTGCATCCGGCGCGCGATTTCGCTCCACCTCCTGCCGGGGGCCATCTCGGCGATCGCCGTGTCCAGCGCCGACCGCGTGGCGTCCATGAGCCGCCGGGATTCGGCGTCGACGGCGCCGACCGGCCATGTCCTCGCGGAGTCGCCGCACCAGCCCGCCAGCCTGGCGCCGCAGTCCACCGACACGATGTCGCCCTCCCGCAGCTCGCGGTCGCCCGGCACGCCGTGTATGATCTCCTCGTTCACGCTGACGCATGTGGCCGCCGCGAACGGCAGAGCCACGCCCGGCATGCGCTGCCCGACGAAGAGCGGCTCGGCGCCGGCGGCGTCGAGTACCGCCTGCGCGACGGCGTTCAGCCGCCCCGTGGTCACCCCGGGCGCGATCTCTGCGCCGACGGCGTCCAGCGCGGCCCGGACTAGCTGGTTCGCGTCCCTCAGCAGCGATATCTCCGCGGCGGTGCGCAGGTTCATCTTGCCCCCCGGGCGTATTCCCTGGCTCTCTCGTCGGCCAGCATGCTGGCGGCCACGACGGAGTGGTACAGCCGCTCTATGGCGGCCGTGGACGGCCTCTCGGGCAGCGAGGTCGTATCCGCCGCGGCGTCGACCCTCGCCTTGGTGTCCTCGAACTCCCGCTCCACCTCGGCGAACGGCACGCGCCCCTGCTTCACGGCGAGCAGCCAGTCGGCGTTCGGCCTCGGGAATGTGATGCCGCCGTCGCCGGTCAGCATCTCCTCCAGCTCACCGATCAGGCGGACGGAGTGGGACGCGCTCGACACGCAGAACCCGAACCTGTCCACCTGCGCCTTGCGCTTCGCGCCCAGCTTGCGGGTGGCGGGAATCTCCCTGCGGCCGTGGTTCAGGAAGAGCAGCCTGATGACCTCGTCCATCTCCGCCTTCTCGGGCGAGAAGACCGCCCTGATGTCCTCGACGACGCTGGCCTCGTCCCTGGTCCTGGCGATCGGCTCGAGCGTCACGCCGCGTACCTTTCGCCACTCCGACTGCGCGTAGCCGGTGATCCTGCGGTGGAACCGCGTGCAGGCGAACAGCGACCTGGCGTCGCGCACGCGCCGCCCCGCGTCGGAGCAGGCCAGCACCAGGCTCTCCGGCGCAAACAGCATCTCGTACGCCTGCGGATCGCCCTTGATGAGCATGGACACGAACCTCGCGAGGGACCACACGATGCGATCGTCCGGCGCCGTCTCGACCCTCTGGTCGAAGCGGCACAGCCCGGCGAGGTACTCGAACGGCGGCACGGTGAAGCCCCTCTCGTCGTGGTCGCTCTCCGGGGTGCTCGTGCCGTACAGCTTGGAGCCGTACACCGTCAGGTAGTCCGGCGCGGCGATGGCGCGGGCCAGGGCCGACTCCCTGCTTCCGACTATTGTCCTGTCCATCCGTCCATCCCCATTATCCCGGCGACCTCCGCGGCGGCGGTCTCCAGGTCGTCGTTGACTACCGTGTGGTCGAAGTCCCCGGCGGACGCCATGTCCCTCCGGGCGCGCGACATCCTCTTGCCTATGTCCTCGCCGTCGTACGCGGACCTCTTCTCGAACCTCTGCCGGAGCGCGTCCTCGCTGGGCGGCATGATGAACACGGTCGTCGCGCCGTCGCCGAGCTTGGCCTTGATGGCCCTGGCCCCCACGGTGTCGACGATGGCCACGTGCCTCGTGGCGGCGTCCGGCTGGCCGTGGAGCAGGTCGATCGGCGTGCCGTAGAGGTTCCCCTCGAACTCGACCCACTCAGCCAGGAGGCCTTCGCGATCCAGGGCCGCGAACTCGTCCCTCGTCACGAAGCGGTAGTCCACCCCGTCGCGCTCGCCGCACCTGGGCGGGCGGGTGGTGGCGCTCACCAGCTCCACGACGCGGTGATGGTAGGGGCCTTTCCTGAGTATGTCAAGTATGGCGTTCTTGCCGACCGCGCTCGGGCCGACGATCACGAACAGGCTGCCCATCCCCCCACCTCCGCTACATGTCGAACACGGACTCCCACCTGCGCATGACGGCGTCGGGCCCGTACTGGCCCATGAGCCTCGCCGACGATCTCCGGATGTACGAGTTGCGGGTGCCGCGGTACCGCAGGACCTTCCTCACGGCGCGGAACCACTCGTCGGAGTTGCTGGCAACCGCGCAGTTCTTCCCGCCCTCCGAGAACCACTCCATGTCGGGGTTGCCCCCCTGCGCGATGACGGGCACGCCGTGGGCGAGAGCCTCGCGGAGCCGGTTGCAGCTCTTGATGAGCGCGTACTCGCTGTCGTGCGACGCCGGGAGCACCGCCGCGTCCCAGCACGCGATCTCCTTCGCGTGCGTCTCCAGGGCCCACGGCGCGTACCGCACCCTGACTCGCTTCATGCGCAGGGTGTCCTTGAGCGCGTCCTCCGTGATCGCCCGCGGGAAGTTGCTCAGGATGACGAGCTCCAGCGGAAACCTCCCGGCGACCCTCTCCAGCCCCCTCGCCGGATCTCCCGTGAGGAACCGGAATGTCGAGCCGGTCCCGTGGAAGCCGACGCGGAACGGGCCGTCCGGCGGCGGGTGCCGCACGGGCGGCGGGACGGCGAACACCGGGCTCTCGGGGCACCAGGCCACCCTCATGCCCATCTCCTTCGCGGCGGGCTCGAGCCGCTCGGCGTACGGCGCGCTGCACGGGACGAGCGCGTCGATCGGCGCGCCCCTGAGCTTGGCGGCCGTCGACTCGACGGTCTTGCCAGCGCTGTCCCAGAAGTCATGCATGTGGAGAGCCGTCATCGCGCCAGCGTTGGGGCGCGCCTTCGGCACGCACTTGCAGTAAACGTACGCGTCCGCGTCCGCAGGCTCCTCCCCCAGCCTCACCAGGCTGGCGTCGTGGCCGCTGTCCTGCCACAGGCGTACCGTGTCCTGGGCCATCCTATAGCTGGCCACGCGCGGGTTGGGTCGCGATGTCACATAGACGAGTTTGTGGCCCATCATTCCCCCCCGAGCCTCTTCGTGGCCTTCCCCGCGTCGGGCAGGGCGACGCCGCCCCGCAACGCGCGCGGCTTGGCGGCCGGTTTGGCGGGGGGCGAATCGGGCGGCGACTCGACGCCCTGCTTCTCGGCCTGCTTCTCGGCCTCCGCGTCCTTCGCGAACTTCCGGCGGTTCGTCCGGCCGGCGCCCCTCGGCTGGGTGGACGGCCCGGACGGCGTGGCGACCGGATCGGTGCCGCCCTCCTCGGCCTCGGACTTCTTCCGCATGAACTCCTCATTGGCCCTCTTGTGGCCCTCGCTGCCGGGGAGCGAGACGTCCGTGCGTCCGCCGGGCGGGCCGGCGGTCTCGCCGCTCGGGCCGAACACGGTCGCGGGCCTCTCGGCGGCGTCCTTCAGCTCCGAGGCTCGCTCCGCGATCTTCTCTGCCCCAGTCTTCTTCGCGGGGACCGGGGACACCATGTCCTCCAGTTCGGACACAATCTGCTCGGCCTCGCTGTCGGTCTGCACGTCGGCCTTGCCCGCCTTACCCTTCTGCTTCTTCTTGGACACGCTCACCCGCCTTTCACTCCGGCTCCGGGAGATAGTAACCGTACAGCGACTCCAGCAAACCAAATGTGGTGGCGCAGTCCTCCCGGCAGTACTCGCAGATTTCGTCCACGCGGCCTTCCTGCCAGTAGTCCCACACCTGGGAGCCGTCCATGCCGTCGGTCTTTCCCCGCCCCAGCTTCAGCTTCCCGTAGAGATCCATGGTGCCCTTCGCCTTCGCGTCGCCCAGGGACAGCGCCAACCTCACGTCCACATGGTTCGATTCGCCAGTCGCGCACCTCCACGGGACGGTCTCGAACTTTCGCGTCGGCTTGACGCCGAGCAGCCAGGATCGCCTCAGGATGAATGGGATGTCGAAACCGGCACCGTTGAACGAGCCGATCCGATCGCACACCTTGACCGTCTGCCAGAACGCCGTCAGGATTCTCGCCTCCTCCTCGTCCGTGGCATCCGACATGTGGTCATCCCTCGTCGCCAGTTCCCCGCCGGAACGCTCGGCGTAGCCGATGACGCACACCCGCCCGAAGTTCGGGTCGAGGCCCATCTTGCCGACGGCCTCCGCCTTCTTCTTCTCGATGTCGGCGGCTATCTTCACCCGGTCCTTCAGCCTGGCATCGGCCTTGGGCTCCGGGAGCAGGTCGACGACATCCATGTTCGGGATGGTCTCGATGTCTATCACGAGCGGACTTCGCATGTTGGTTCCTTTCCGCAGTTATCGGCTCCACGCTAAGTCTAGCGGTTCAATCTTGTTTTCCGGCGGGCGGCGGGGTATAATCCGGCGTTCCAAACCCTTTGGACAGAGGCGGACAGGTATTGTTCTACGCATAGCGACAACCAGATGCTGCGCGGCCAAGCGGGTCGTGCCGGCCAAGACGCCCGGATCGCTCGACTTCCTCTGCGAGTCGTGCGGGCGCCGATGGGTGATACGCAAAAGCGACATACGCGACATGCCACAGCCGGTGAGAGTCCTGCTGTCCAGCCCGAGCGGGCGGCGGGAGCTCGGGAGACTGCTCACGCAGGGCATCCTGCCGCGCTAGGGGATACAGGATGGGCGGAAGAAGGAAGGCCGGGGTCGATCCGCTGGAAGGGCGGATGGTCGTGGTAAGGAAACGAGGGCCGCGTGGCCCGGAAGACATCGCCTGGGGCCGCGTCGTTGGCGGGGATTCCGGGAAGCCAGTGGTTCGGATTGAAGGCTGCAAACCCGACCTGTTCACCGGGCGGGCGGCCTACGATAAGGGCGAGGTCGTCGAGTTCAGGCGGTCGGACGGGTTCTCGGTCTCGGAGGGGCGCCCGCCGGTCATCTGACGCGGCCATCGGACAGCTCGTGCAACACCGCCCTGTTCGCCGCGTCCAACGGGATAAAGAACGGCTTCAAGAAATTGCTGACGGCGACGTTTATGCCCACCACCCTGCCGGCAGTGTCACACACGGGGCCGCCGCTGCAACCCGGATAGATCGGCGCGTCCATCTCGTACCACACCGACCCGGGGCGCATCGCCCGCCGGAGGCCGCTGACCACGCCGGATGTCAGCGAGGTGTCGCCGTTCCGGCCAAGGCCGTGGCCGTTTCCCATGGACACGATGGCTTGGCCGACCTTCAAGGACTCCGCGGCACCAATGCGGAGGTGCGGCAGGCGCGTCCCCGGAATCTCCAACACGGCGAGGTCGACCGACTCGCTGGAGCCCAGCAGCCGGGCAGGGACTCTCACACCATTGTACAGCGTGACCGTTATGGACACCGCGCCATCGACGACATGGTGGTTGGTCACCAGCAAACCGTCCGAACTCACCAGGACGCCGGAGCCGGCGACCTTGGCGGGGACCATCACGGTCGCGCCGGCCTCCGGATCGGGCATCGGCACCATGACGTCGCACTCGATGGCCACCACCGCCGGCGCGATCCGGGCGGCCAGCGCCGGGATCGACGGGGAGCCGAACGGCGCGGTGACCGACGCCACGGCGAGCAGCAGGGCGATGGCGAGGCAAGCGTAACTTTTTCCGGAGATGGTTTTCGCTTTCGCTTGGGGCATGTCAATTAAGAGCCGTCCGGGAAGACGATACAAACCGCGGCGATAGAATCCCCCGTAACGGACACCGGAAACGCGTTGGAGGCACTCGCAATGGCATTGGAACCCGGATTGCACCATGGGGACTGTTTGGAGCTCCTGCCGCAGGTGGAGCCAGGATCGGTTAGGCTGGCGTTCGCGGATCCGCCCTTCAACCTGGGGCGGAAGTA
>Ga0180435_10005763_pt1 | contig 11986 bp, 13 predicted proteins | sample SS_ome_3_FD_132467 | JGI IMG/M metagenome (GOLD analysis project Ga0180435, IMG submission 132467) | Hypersaline lake sediment archaeal communities from the Salton Sea, California, USA - SS_3_S_1 metaG | ecosystem: Environmental > Aquatic > Non-marine Saline and Alkaline > Hypersaline >...
ACTAAGAGATCAATATCATCTTCCTTAGCATCTTCAAGGAGTTCTTCCAGGAATGGCCACATCTGCGCATGCACTGAGACCTGCTTACCATTTACGTAATCATACTGCTCATCAATAATGACAAGGTCGGCTGGTATGTAGTGCTCGTTCAAGAAATATATCTGTGAATACTTCTGCAGCAGCTGCTCGTCTGTTGTTGTGAGCTTCTCTAGTGTCTCTACCGTACCGGTGAGCTTGCCAACAGTCTCGTCAAATCCTTCGATGTTTTGCTCGATACTTTTGCGATGTAGCTGTTCCTCATACAAAAGGTCAGATAACAGGACGTCTTGTTTCTCTGTCATGAGAAGACGTTCAGTCGTAAGACCTTGATACTGCTCAAGAGCATGTGTTGTAGATGCTACCTGTTCCTCAAGTGTTGCAAGGGAACGTGTCATAGAGGCTATCTGCATGGTCTGGAGCACAAGAGCAACTACGACAACTATCAAAAACGCACCGACTCCTACGATAGGTAGTAGGGAAGATGAACCGCTATGCTTCTTAGAATTCATGTGAGAGCATTGTACCACGTATTGTTTTTCTAGAACCAATAATAAAACCGGGTATGGAAACCCGGCTTTGACCGCCTGTGGCGGGATATATGTTTTTTATTTTTCTCTAGATCCCAGCCGCATGGCTGTGTCTTAGCCTATCTTACGATTAGGCGTTGTCAGCGGTGTTCCAGTGCTACAGTGAGCACATCGCCACCATGTTCCATCCATTGTGTTACCTGCGCTTCTTGCGCTTCGTTTAAGGTTAGAAGAGGAATGAGCATAGCACCAACCTCGGTATCCTTCGGGTGATACATCAGGCGTTCGTTCCAGCCACCCATTCGTGCTGGGGAGTTCGCAAGTTCGGGATTGAACTCACTGTTTGCCTTGTACCAGAGCTTCAGGAAAGCATGGTCGGGAGCGATATCGTCATACGCATTCGCCTTGAGGTCTACGGACTCTTTCCAGAGCGCAGGCTTCCAGTGGTACGGTCCATCACCATTGCGGACCAGTTCACCAGGGACTACAGCGAAGAGGTTCTTCGCGCCAGTTTCCTCGTTTTCGATGATACGGAATGATTCCGGTTTCATCGGGAGAGACGCAAGACGCTCATTGTCAGCAACGACAGTTTCGATAACGCTCTCGGTCGAGTCTGCCACCAGTGCACCAAGTTCCAAATGTTGGATTTCGGGGCATGGATGCATCATCGGATGAGATACACAGTCGCCGAGGTACTTTGCTTCCGGAGCAGGTTGTGCTGCTTCAATGGGAACTGGTTGTCCAGCATCCACATTGTCTTGCGGCAGCATACTTGCATCGATGAGCTCAGCTTCAGCTTGACCTGCTGTGACCGCACCTTCACGCTGTGCCAACAGTGTTTCCGCATTACCTACAATGGCAGCCAACTGCTCATTGGTCATATGCTTCATGACTGCAAGCATATGTTGGTGGAGTACCTGTAGGGTCTCCGCATCTGCGTCCGCTGCGATCTCAGTCGCGTATACCACCTCCGGTTGTGCAACCGTGGCGGCTTCCTCTCCAAATGCCGTGAATGGCATAACGAAGAGGAGTAGGGCTACAAAAAGTAGTCGTTTCATCTATTACTCCTTCCCAAGTAGGGATCATAGTTTCAAAGAAAAACACTCCTGTTTCCAGGAGGTCCAAAGACAATAATATACTACTTTTACAGGTCTGTCAATGCCGTATTCCTGTGAAAAAGCACCAAAAAAGCGCTGTATATAGCCACACTATGGTGGTATACTATATGCCACAACATGGTAATAGACCTCATAAAGGTGCTCAGCCCCACTGCCATAGCGTTCTTCGTTGGAATAGGTATCACACCTATCGTCACGCACTATTTGTATAAGCATAAGTGTTGGAAAAAGAAGTCCGGTAAGACCGGTGGGTATGGTGGCGGAGATACGCCGCTATTCAATGAGTTGCACAAAGATAGGGAAGTAAACACTCCGCGGATGGGTGGTATTGTCATTTGGGCTAGTGTTCTGCTCACGGTTGTGGGTATTTGGATACTAGCGAAACTAGTTGGTGGACCAGCGCTGGAGAAGCTCGAGTTCTTCTCGCGCAGTCAGACATGGTTGCCATTGTTTGCACTATTGGTAGGTGCAGGCGTTGGCCTCATTGATGACTTCCTTGAGGTAATGGGAACCGGCAAGCATTTCGCCGGGGGATTGCCACTGAGCAAGCGATTGCTTGTCGTTGGTGGTGTTATGATATTTGCTGGTTGGTGGTTCTTCGACAAGCTCGACGTGTCAGGTGTTTCCGTTCCATTCAATGGTGTTATCGATTTGGGTATCTGGTTCATTCCGTTCTTTGTTCTGGTTGGTCTTGCGGTGTATGCCGGAGGTGTCATTGATGGTATTGATGGGCTTGCAGGTGGTGTCTTTGCCATTATGTTCGCTTCGTACGGGATGATAGCCGTGGCACAGCAACAGGTAGACTTGGCTGCATTTTGTGGAACAGTTGTAGGAGGGCTTTTGGCATTTTTGTGGTTCAATATTCCACCGGCGCGTTTCTATATGACAGAGACCGGTATTATGGGTCTCACATTAGCACTGACGATAACCGCCTTCATGACAGACTCTATTGCTGACGGAAAAGGGGTAGCAGTACTCCCGCTGATTGCATTTCCGCTCGTAGTGACCGTCGCTTCAGATGTGATACAGGTCGCATCAAAACGACTACGTGGTAAGAAAGTATTCCGCATTGCTCCGGTCCACCATCACTTCGAGGCAATTGGTTGGCCGTCGTACAAGGTCACCATGAGGTACTGGGTACTCTCATTCGTTACCGCATTTCTTGGTGTCATCATCGCTCTCGCTGGTTCACTCTAGCTATGCCAGCAGCACGCAAGCATGTAGATAGGTTCTTCCTGTTTGTGACCATTGCTTTGGTGGTCATAGGTTTTTTCATATTTAGTTCAGCTTCACTAGGACTTCTAGCACGAGACGGTGTGCAGTTCTCAAGCGTCGCCGTTACACAGCTTCTGTTGGGGGTAGGGGGAGGTCTCATTGCCATGCTTATCATGGCCAATATTCCGTATCGTACGTATCGGCGATTTGCACCGCACCTATTCATAGCAGCACTTGTCTTAACAGCCCTTGTCTTCATTCCGGGGCTCGGATATGAGGCTAATGGCGCACGTCGATGGCTGTCTATTTTTGGACTTTCACTGCAGCCTGCAGAGATACTCAAGATAGCCTTCGTGTTGTGTTTGTCTTGGTACTACAGCGTGAACTATCGAAAACTGCATGACATACGCTACGCGCTTGGTGGTCTTGTTGCGGCACTTGGTCTCGTTGGTATCATTTTGCTGTTACAGCCAGATACTGGTACATTCGCCATAATTGGCGTTACGGGCGTTGCCGTTGCCGTTGCTGCAGGTGTAAAGATACGACACCTGGCCATTCTTGGCCTTGGCCTCGTCGTAGCGTTGCTCGTATTGGCACTTGCGCGCCCATACCTCCTTGATCGTGTCACCACGTTCATGGATCCTGCAAATGATCCACATGGTTCCGGCTACCAGATAAAGCAGTCGCTCATCGCAATAGGCTCGGGTGGCGTCGTTGGGCGCGGGTTGGGGCAAAGCGTACAGAAGTTCAACTATCTCCCAGAGCCGATAGGGGACTCAATCTTCAGTGTGGCAGCAGAAGAGTTTGGGTTTATCGGAAGCTTGGTCATCATAGGCCTCTTTTTGGCATTTGCGCTACGTGGCCTTCATATTGCTGCACGAGCCCCAGATAGGTTTGGTGGACTCGTGTCGGTGGGGATTGTTATACTTATAGTGACGCAGGCATTCATTAACATTGGGTCCATGGTGGGCCTTATGCCGTTGACGGGCGAGCCGCTCACATTTATTAGTCATGGCGGCACGTCGCTTCTTCTAGCACTCGTGGGTGTCGGCATCGTGCTTAATGTTTCGCGTTTTAGCAAGACGCGTTAGGTTTTTGTTATGAAAATTGTACTTACAGGAGGAGGTAGTGGTGGCCACTTTTATCCGCTTATTGCTGTAGCTGAGGAGATTAACGATATTGTCGACCACCGTCATTTAGTGAAGCCAGAAATCTACTACATGTCCAATACGGTTGAGGAGGAGATGCTCCTGTACCAAAACGACATACAGTACAAGCACATTCAGGCAGGCAAGATACGAAAGTACTTCTCACTACAGAATGGAACTGATTTTTTCAAAACACTCATCGGACTTCCGCAGGCTATTCACCAACTCTTCCGTGTCTATCCAGACGTAGTGTTTAGTAAAGGTGGCTATGCATCTGTCCCGATTGTGTTTGCCGCTCGCATATTGCGCATACCCGTCTTCGTTCATGACTCAGATGCCATACCTGGCCGAGCCAATCTCTGGGCAGGGAAGTTTGCTAAGCGTATCAGTGTGAGCTATCCGGAGGCAGCGGAGCACTTCAAGGATCCAAAGAAGGTTGCCTTTGTTGGCAACCCAGTACGAAAAGAGTTGCGCATGCCTCAGACACGTAATGCTCATGAGTATTTCCAGCTTGTGCCTGACATTCCTACGATTGTCATCCTTGGTGGCTCCCAGGGTGCAGACTACATTAACCACACAATATTGCGGGCTCTTCCGGAGCTTCTCGATAAGTATCAAATTATTCATCAGGTCGGCAAGAACAACTTCGAAGGGCATAAAGAACTCATCAACATTGAGTTGCATGAGCACCCGCACATCAGTCGCTACCGAGTCTTCCCAACACTGACACCACTTGAGCTACGTACTGCAGCAGGTGCAGCGGACCTTATCATTTCACGTGCGGGCTCTGGTGCAATCTTTGAACTCGCATGCTGGGAGAAGCCGTCCATTCTTGTACCAATACCGGAGGATGTGAGTCGTGATCAGCGTAGGAATGCGTACGCGTACGCTCGCACTGGAGCTACTGAGGTCATAGAACAGCATAACTTTACACCACATGTCGTTGCAGCAGAGATTGAACGTGTCATCAATGATCCAGCCTTGTGTCAGAAGATGAAGGAAGGTGCAAAAGAGTTTGCACAACCCGAAGCAGCACATAAGATTGCCGAAGAGCTTATTGAGATGATGCTTGAGCACGAAAAATAACACGTATGGCAGAGAAGGGTACAGTCGTAACACGTATTGCTCCTAGTCCTACTGGGCTCTTTCACATAGGTACCGCACGTTCGGCACTGTTCAATTACTTGTACGCACGCCAGCAGGGTGGCAGTTTTGTTGTTCGCATAGAGGACACTGACAAGGTTCGCAGTAAGAAGGAGTACGAGCAGAACATTCTTGAAGGCCTGGAGTGGCTAGGTCTATCACACGACACGCTTGTTCGTCAGTCTGAGCGAACCGAGCTCTATACAGAGAAGCTCGAGCAACTCATTTCTGAGGACAAGGCATACGTTTCTAAGGAGCCAGCAAAGGATGATCCTTCTCGAGAAGTTGAAGTTGTCCGTCTGCGTAACCCAGGAACCAGTATCACGTTCTCCGACCTTGTTCGTGGTGAGATAACCTTCGATACAACGGAGTTAGGTGATTTTGTTATTGCTCGTTCTCGTACTGAGCCACTGTACCACCTTGCAGTTGTTGTTGATGACGCAGATATGGGTATTACGCATGTGATACGTGGTGAAGACCACATCTCAAACACACCGCGCCAGATTCTTATCCAGGAGGCCCTAGGTATTGAGCGCCCAACCTATGCACATATGCCGCTTATTCTTGCATCTGACCGCTCAAAAATGAGCAAGCGCAAGGGTGCGGTTTCTATGAACGAGTATCGAGAACAAGGTTTCCTAGCGAGTGCCATGGTGAACTACCTTGCGTTACTTGGTTGGAATCCTGGTACTGAGAAAGAGGTCTACATACTCGAAGAGCTTATTGCAGATTTTTCTATCGACAATATCCAGAAAGGAGGGGCCATATTCGATATTGAAAAACTGAAGTGGCTGAATCGCGAGCATCGCAAACTACTTCCAAGGAATGAGCAGATGAGCGACCTCAAAGAAGCACTCGGAGAGCACCCAGCATTGCAGGATACTGTTTCTCGTTCAGAGCGTGCGGCAGATGATATGTTGGAACGCTTTTCAACTGCACACGAGCTGCAGCAGGCCATTGGAGCAGGTGAGTTCGACTTCTACATGGAAGCACCTGAAGTTACAAAAGATGGCCTCTGCTGGAAGAAAGACCCTAAGCCAGAGGATGTACCTGAACGTCTTACAAGAGTAATCGAGTACCTTGAGGCTGTCGATGCAACAACATTCAAATATGAGGATGTCAAGACTGCTGTCTGGGATTACGCTGAAGACGAAGGGAAGGGGGGTGTGCTCTGGCCAATGCGTTTTGCACTCTCTGGTAAGGATAGAAGCCCTGACCCATTCCTACTTGCGGAGGCACTTGGCAAAGATGAGTCGCTTGCACGTCTCAAGAGTGCACGGGAGTTGTTTGTATGATACACACACGCCACAGTCGAATAGGTATTGCTCTCGCAATTCTTCTCACCGCCAGTATGTTGGCGACCGGTGTTGTGTGGCACCAGGCACAAGCTGATGAGTCGGTAGATGAACTTCGAGACAAGATAGATCAGAGCAAGCAGGAGCTCGCGGACATAGATCGAGAGATTGAACGTATCACCAAAGAGCTCAATGTGGTTGGTGCGGAAAAGAATACTCTGAATGCTGCCATTCGTGAGCTTAATCTCTCACGTGACAAGGTCCAGGCACAGATAACTTCTACACAGAAGCGAATCAACTCTACTGACCTGGAAATTGAGGAACTTGAGCGCGAGATTTATGTGAAAGAGTTGGAGATAGACAAGAATAAAGATGCGGTCGCTGAATCGTTTCGAAGTATTGATCAGCTTGAGAATCAGACCATTATCGAACTCCTGCTTGGATATGAGTCCATGGCTGACGTATGGGATGCTATCGAAGAGCAAACACTACTCACTGAATCATTACGTGAGGATATTCGCGTGCTCTCTGCACTCAAGGATGAGTACACCAACGCCAAGAACCGTTCGCTTGTAAAGCGCGGTGAGCTTGGAGAGCTCAAGGAAGAGCTTTCCGGTGAACGTGGTGCGCTTGATAACACCATTTATCAGAAAGATATACTTCTCGAGGAGACGGAGGGTGAGGAAGCTGCATACCAACGCCAGCTCGCCGCAAAGAAGGCAGCACGTGCTGAGTATGAGCGTTTGCTTTCCCAATACGAGTCACAGCTGCAATTCATCCTAGACCCGTCCTCCATTCCGGCTGCGGGCTCAGGAGTGCTTCGTTGGCCCATTGAAGCCGGGTTTATGTCCGAATGCCTCAATCGTACAGGCACGTTTGGGAATAAGTTCTGCATCACACAGTACTTTGGTAACACTGCCTTCGCTCAGTCTGGTGCGTACAATGGACAAGGGCACAATGGCGTCGACTTCGGTACACCCGTAGGCACGAAGATAACAGCTGCGCTTGCCGGTACAGTCACCGCAACAGGAAACACCGATCAGGCCTATGGGTGTTACAGCTACGGTAAGTGGGTACTTATTCGGCACGGAAACGGCCTCTCAACCCTTTACGCGCACCTTTCATCAGTGAGTGTGCAAAAGGGTCAAACGGTCGGCACAGGGCAGCTTGTTGGATATAGTGGCAATACTGGATACTCAACCGGCCCACATCTCCATTTCACTGTGTACGCTACAGAGGGTGTGCAGGTACAGAAGCTGGGAGATATTCCAGGACGTCCTGTGACTGCATGCTCACCAGTATCCATTCCAGTTGCCGGATACGAAGCGTACCTCAACCCACTTAATTATCTTTAATCAAACATCATGGAAGAGACAGACAAAAAACAAATCAAAGTTCAGATACCTAAGGACGCAAAACCAACCTACGCAAATAGCGTAAAAATAAACGTCACAGATGAAGAAGTGATGTTGCAGTTTGCGTACTTGCAACCGCAACAAGGGACCGGTGTCATGGTTGCCGACATCGTACTCTCGCCAAAGCATGCAATGCGCTTTCAGAAGGCGTTAGACGATACACTCAAGAAGCACTTCACTAGGCATCTGCCTGAATAGAGCATACAGGTTAGAGATACATACGAGCGCACGGCCCCAACCGTGCGTTCTTTATAAAAAACTATGCTTAAATATTGTGCGACATTAAAGCCAGGGTAGCAGGGAGGGGAGAAAGCAGGGGAGTAAAAAGTTGATGGTCTACAGACCACTTATCATGGAGTGGGGAGTGCGGGGCCCACATAATTATGTGCAAAAAAGTTTGCTCACAGAAGTTATGTTTGAGTTTGAACTAAATGCGACTGTGGATAACTTTTCATTGATATGGCCTTATGAGACCGTTATTCCGAGATATTATAGTCGCAAAAGATATATTGTGCGACATATACATATACAAATATATAGGGTTTATAACCCTTTTCCCTACGCCGCACTGTGACATTGATGGTGTCGTCTGCAAAGTTTGTAATGATGTCCGTGTCAGTGTTGAGTGTGATTGAAATGTTCCACTTTGGTTTCGCACATCCCCCACTCCCCCGACTCCAGCAGTATCTGTTCTCATCTACATGCATGCTGTCCTGTCTGCATCTGTAGACGGTCATCCTCACACCTCCTTACTAGAACTCATCCCACCATTGTGTAAGGACTGCAGCTACTGCAATGAATGGTATCACTCCTATGGCTGAGAGTATTTGTATGGGCAGTGTTGCTTTCGTCCACCATGGCCACATGTAGTGCGCCGCGATACCCATCGGTACAATGGGTATGCCAGTTATAACTTTGATGATGACTTGCCAGTTCATTGCTATATACAGACAACGCGCCCTAGAGGGCGCGTTGTCGTGTTGGTCACAAGCGCCATAAGTGCTCGTGACTAGTATATGCATTACCGCATTGCGAGCAAGTTGCCTTGCCAGCAAGAGCGTGATGCACTCCATGGCTGTGTGCCCTCTCGCTCATAGAGATATCGGGCATACGCCATGTTGTCTTCCAAGTTTGTTAGTTCAAGTCCCATCTTGGTTGCGGTGTCCTTGTGATAGTACTCATTGATCTGCATAACGCCGACATCAGCCGGGTTCACACGTCCACGTGTTACCACGCCAGTGTTCGGATCAACATGCTTGAAGGTAGACTCACAACGAGCGACCTCCGCAAGGATAGGAATATCTGCAAAGTAAGAACGTACTTCTGCTTCTGCACCGCCGTATGTGTAGGCCACCTCCTCGTATGCTTCTACGGTATGGACCTGTACGTCAGTGTTAAGCTCAATTGCTACTGTAGGGATGGTCACAACTTGTGCTGCCACCGCTACTGTGTAAGCGATCAACGTGCCTATAATAAGCCGTCTCTTAATGGTAAGGACCCCTTCATGAAATGAACACCAGCCATGCTGGCGTTCTCGGGACCATCTCACTGCTGTAGCCTTCAGATAAAAATCTGCAGCTACACTGCAGAAGACGCTCATAAGTATAGCATAAAACTATTGACAGTCAAGCCTTTTTTGTGGTCTTATCACTATTGTTGGAGTAGTCAGAAAACGGCTATACAAAGCCACTATTTGTCTTCTAGCTGCTGAGAGACGTATGCCATGGCACCGTACAATCCTCCCATATCTGCCAATTGTGCCTTCTTAATAGCAGGCTTTTCTGGGTAGATTGTGCATACCTCATTGAGGTGCGCAGCTACCCTGTCGACAGGTATTGCCGGGTCCCCCACTATCATTGAACCACCAAGCACCACCGAGTTCGGACTCCAGTGCACGATAGTGTTATTGAGAAGGTATGCGAGCCATCGTGAGAGGTCTTCCCAGACCTGTGGGTCATCTACTTCGTATGCTTTCTTACCAAACCTGTGTGCAGTTGCTGTGCCTGATAGGTAGTCCTCCGCATCAGCACTTTTGCACTCTGGGCAGGCTGATTTATCAAAGTCGATATACTGATGACCTGGCTCGAACCCGTAGGCACTTTGGTCGACATGACCGTTCACGATACGAGTGCCACCGATTCCGGTCGAGACCGTGAGGTAGACCATGATAGCATCGCCCTTGCCGGCACCATGATGTGCTTCTCCAAGTGCCACAATGGCACTGTCATTCTCTAGGTAGACCGGACACCCCAGTCGCGCACCAAGCTCTTGGACGAGCGGCTTACCCACCCAATCAGGCAGGTTTGGTGAATTCACCAGCATGGTCTTGTCTCTGTCGATGGGGCCAGCGATACCACCTCCCGCAGCTTCTACCGGCGTACCCTGTGTCATGGACAGTATAGTGTCTGCAATAACCGCAACACCCTCATCAAATTGCTCGGGCGTATCAAATTTCACTGGATCACCAAATGACTGCCCATCTAGTGAGATGGCGACACGTGTTTTGGTCCCTCCAATATCAAAATATGCGAACATAGTTACTACTTACTCAATAATCGTCGTGCCTCTGACTTGTAGGCCTCTACGCCTGGCTGATCAAATGCATTAACGTCAAAAAGCTGCGCAAGACACATAATGACGCCAAACTGGAGTGCCATGAAGGCACCAAGCTCACGCTCGTCGATGGCAGAGAGCTCTATGGAGTTGTATGCCAGGTCGTGTGCATCGTACGCTGCCTGAACACCTCCGAGGATGGCAGTCATTACCTCACCTACCTCTTTGTCCTCAAGCGCGGAGAGTGTAAATGGCGATGTGCTCATGTACGGTGGGGTCCCTTCCCAGACAGCAGGAACACTCACGAAGGTTGTGTAGCGGTCATTGCGTCCACCGAAGACCAACTGACCAACTGAGTGGAGGTCTACACTTCCAATGGCAATGGTTGGTGAAAAGCCGACCCTTGAGCCGTCTGGACGTTCTTTCCCTATCGACTCTGCTAGCAGTTGGCGGTACCACTTCCCCACCGTTTCTAATTCTGGATTGAAGAGAAAGAGTTCGTGGATACGCGAACCCTGCAAATATGCCTCGAACAGGAAGGATGCCAGGACCGCAGCACTCGATGGCTGATCCTCACTCACAACAGCCTCAATACCTTTGCGTGCTCCCTCAAGGAAACTGTCGACATCGAGACCTAGTATCGCCATTGGTACAAGTCCCACAGCGGTAAAGACAGAGTATCGTCCGCCAACCATATGTGGCATCGCCACATGCGTGATATCTAACTCTTGTGCATGCGTAGCAAGCGGTGTGTTTGGGTCACTAATGATGATCGTCTGACGGGTAGCAGCATCAGGTCCGAACCGTTCTGCAAGAAGCCCATAGAGTACATTCGCATTAGCTATCGTCTCAGTTGTTGTGCCAGACTTGCTGATAACGATGAGGACCACTTCTTCGGCTTTCTCATGCTTGGCAAGAATGTCCTGCATGCTCTGTAGTGCACGAGGTTCAACGGTGCCAAACGTAACAAGTCGTGGCTTTCGGACTTCTGCATACTGGTCTAGGTGCCCATAGAGCGCATCATAGACAGCACGCGTACCAAGGTCGCTTCCACCAATTCCAACAAGCAGGACGGTCTTTGCCTGTGCTCCGTACTGCTCGCCCAGCTTCTTAGCTGTCTCGAGCGCTGCCTCATCAAATGGTGTATGAAGCGAGGCCTCCAGTAGCTTGTACTCTGAGTCCTTTGCGGCGGCTCGTAATGTATCCATGTAGCCCTCGAGGAGTCGCATGTGTGCATGTATCACTCCGTCTGATATCCCTGCTGTTTCCTTAGTACGTATTTGCATGATTATCCTGTGCTGACCGGGTCTTCGCGTCCTTCATCGGTATCAAGCTCTTGTATCTCTTTGTAGAGTTCGTCGGCTGAGTCAACAATCTTAAAGAGTTCCAGGTCGGCCTTATTGATAGAGCGATGCTCTTCAAGTAGTGCCTTCTCAAACCATTCAACAAGCGGCTCCCAGTACTCCCTACCCATGAGGAATATTGGCACATGGGCTATCTTGCCGGTCTGGACCAATGTAACTATCTCGAAGA
>Ga0180435_10005764_pt1 | contig 11986 bp, 13 predicted proteins | sample SS_ome_3_FD_132467 | JGI IMG/M metagenome (GOLD analysis project Ga0180435, IMG submission 132467) | Hypersaline lake sediment archaeal communities from the Salton Sea, California, USA - SS_3_S_1 metaG | ecosystem: Environmental > Aquatic > Non-marine Saline and Alkaline > Hypersaline >...
ACCAGGTCCAGGTCGAAGCCCGAACCGCCGATGTTCTGGCCCAGGTAGCCGGCCTGATAGGCCTCGGCCACGGCGGCCCGCAGACGGCGCAGGACCGGGACGACCTCGCCGCGCAGGTAGATGAAGGCGTGCCGGGCCCCGATGGCATAGGCCGCGATGATGACGCCCTCGATCAAGAAATGCGGGGCGGTGAGCATCAGCGGCATGTCCTTACAGGTGCCCGGCTCGGACTCGTCGGCATTGACCACCAGATAGCGCGGTTTGGCGGACTGACGGTCGATGAACGACCACTTCGTGCCGGTGGGGAAGCCGGCGCCGCCGCGGCCGCGCAGGCCGGATTCCTTGACCGTGTCGATGAGCTGCTCCTGGCTCATCTCCAGCGCGCGGCGCAAGCCCTGGTAGCCGTCATGCTCCAGGTAGGTCCGCAGCGTCCAGGGCTCCGGGGCGTCCCAGAACCGGCTGAGGACCGGGGTCAGCGGAGTCGTCATGAGTCCATCCCCAGTTCCCGGGCGACCCGAAGGCCGGCGAGGGTGGCCTCGCCCGGGCCGGCACCCTCGTCGTCGCCGCCGTCGAGACCGGCCAGAATCCGCGCGGTCTGCCGGAACTGGCACAGCCGGTTTCCGCGGGTCGCGGTGACCGTCTCGCCGCGACGCAGTGCTGATACGAGTTCTGTTGCGCTGGAGGGGGTCTGGTTGTCGAAGAACTCCCAGTTGACCATGACGACGGGGGCGTAGTCGCAGGCGGCGTTGCACTCGATGTGCTCGAGGGTGATCTTTCCGTCGGCGGTGGTCTGACCGTGGTGCACGCCCAGTTCGGACTCCAGTCGTTCCAGGATCGCGTCGCCGCCCATGATCGCGCACAGCGTGTTGGTGCACACACCCACCAGGTACTCGCCGGTGGGACTGCGGCGGTACATCGAGTAGAACGTCGCCACGGCCGTCACCTCGGCATCGGTGAGGCCCAACTGGCTTGCGCAGAAGGCGATCCCGGCCCGGGTGAGGTAGCCGTCCTCGGATTGGACCAGATGCAGCAACGGCAGCAACGCCGAGCGCGACTGCGGGTAGCGGGCGACGACGGTGGCCGCGTCGGCGGCGAGCCGCGCGGAGACCTCCGGGGTATACGAATCCGGCCCGCCGATCGGGGGGCCGGGTTCCTCGGGTCTCGGTCCGAGCGTGAGTTCGACGTTCACCGGTCGACGCCTCCCATCACCGGGTCGATGGAGGCCACCGCGGCGATGACGTCGGCGACCATGCCGCCCTCGCACATCGCGGCAACCGCCTGCAGGTTGGTGAAACTTGGATCGCGGTAATGCACCCGGTAGGGCCGGGTTCCGCCATCGGAGACCATGTGCACACCGAGTTCGCCGCGGGGCGACTCCACCGCGCTGTAGACCTGACCGGCGGGCACGCGGATGCCCTCGGTGACGATCTTGAAGTGGTGGATGAGGCCTTCCATCGAGGTTCCCATGATCTTGGCGATGTGGGCCGGGGAATTGCCCAGTCCGTCCGGACCCACTTGCAGGTCCGCCGGCCAGGCCAGCTTCTTGTCCGAGATCATCACCGGCCCGGGCTTGAGACGCTCCAGGCACTGGCGCACGATCTTCAGCGACTCCCACATCTCGCCGACGCGGATCAGGTAGCGGCCGTAGCAGTCGGCGGCGGTGTCGGTGACGACGTCGAAGTCGTAGGTCTCGTAACCGCAGTACGGCTCGGACTTGCGAAGGTCATGGGGCAGTCCGGTGGACCGCAGCACGGGGCCGGTGATTCCCAGCGCCATGCACCCGGTCAGGTCCAGGTAGCCCACATCCCGGGTGCGGGCCTTCCAGATGTGGCTCTCGGTGAGCAGCTCACCCATTTCGGTGAGCATCCCGGGCAGTTTCTCGAGCAGGTCGGCGATCCGCGCGGTGCCGTCCTCGGGCAGGTCGGCGGCCAGCCCCCCGGGCCGGATGAAGGCGTTGTTCATCCGCAACCCGGTGACGGCCTCGAACACCGACAGGACCGCCTCGCGGGCACGGAATCCGACGAACATCGGCGTCATCGCGCCCAGTTCCATGCCGCCGGTGGCCAGCGCCACCAGATGCGAGGAGATCCGATTGAGTTCCATCATCATCACCCGGATCACCGAGGCCCGTTCGGGGATGTCGTCGGTGACGCCCAGGAGACGTTCGACCCCGAGGCAGTAGGCGGTCTCGTTGAAGAACGGGGACAGATAGTCCATCCGGGTCACGAACGTCACGCCCTGGGTCCAGGTGCGGTACTCCAGGTTCTTCTCGATCCCGGTGTGCAGGTAGCCGATTCCGCACCGGGCCTCGATGACGGTCTCGCCCTCGATCTCCAGGATCAGCCGCAGCACCCCGTGGGTCGACGGATGCTGCGGGCCCATGTTCACCACGATGCGCTCGCCGGCCTCACCGGCTCGGGCGGCGTTGACGATCTCGTCCCAGTCCTGCCCGCCCAGGACGATGGCGGGGCCGGTCATCGACTCGTCGACGCTCATCAGTGGTACGACCTGCGCTGGTCGGGCGGGGGGATCTGGGCACCGTGGAACTCGACGGGGACCCCGCCCAGCGGGTAGTCCTTGCGCTGCGGGTGCCCGACCCAGTCGTCGGGCATCTCGATGCGGGTCAGGCCCGGGTGGTCATCGAAGATGATTCCGAAGAAGTCGTAGGTCTCGCGTTCGTGCCAGTCACAAGTGGGGTAGACGCCGAACAGCGAGGGGATGTGCGGGTCGGACTCCGGGCAGGCTACCTCCAGGTGGATTCTCCGGTTGTGGGTGATCGACATCAGCGGGTAGAACGCGTGCAGTTCCCGGCCGGTGTCCTCCGGGTAGTGAACTCCCGAGACGCCGCAACACAATTCGAAGCGCAACTGCTCGTCGTCGCGCAGCGCCGAGGCCACCGGCAGCAGCCTTTCGCGGAGCACCTCGATGGTGAGCTGGCCGCGGTGGACGACCACTCGTTCTACGGCGGCGGCGAAGTTGTCCCGGCCCAGTACCGAGGCCAGCCGGTCGACGACCTCGTCGAAGTAGCCGCCGTAGGGCCGCGGGGTGCTGCCCGGCAGCTCGACGGTCTGCACCAGGCGGCCGTAGCCGGAAGTGTCGCCGCTGCCGCTGATGCCGAACATGCCGCGGCGCACGCCGATCACCTCGCCGTCCGCGGGCTCCTCGCGTGTGGTCACCGCAGCAGCCCCTTGAGTTCGATGGTGGGCGGTGCGGACAGTGCTGCGGCCTCGGCGGCGGCCACCGCCTCGGCGCGGTGCACGCCCAGAGGCATCTCGGCGATTTTGGCGTGCAGGGCGAGGATGGCGTGCAACAGCATCTCCGGCCGGGGCGGGCAGCCCGGTAGGTAGATATCCACCGGCACCACGTGGTCGACGCCCTGAACCACGGCGTAGTTGTTGAACATTCCGCCGCTCGAGGCGCAGACGCCCATCGCCAGAACCCATTTCGGTTCGGCCATCTGGTCGTAGACCTGCCGCAGCACCGGGGCCATCTTCTGGCTGACCCGTCCGGCCACGATCATCAGGTCGGCCTGCCGGGGAGTGGCGGAGAACCGCTCCATGCCGAAGCGGGCGATGTCGAAGCGCGGCCCCGCCGTCGCCATCATCTCGATCGCGCAGCAGGCCAGACCGAAGGTGGCCGGCCACAGCGAACCCTTGCGGACGAACCCGGCGACCTTTTCCACCGTCGACAGCAGGATGCCGCCGGGCAGGGCTTCCTCTAGTCCCATTCCAGACCGCCCCGGCGCCAGACGTAGGCGTAGGCGACGAAAACCGTCGCCATGAAGATCGCCATCTCCACCAGGGCGAACAGCCCGAGCTGGTCGAAGGCCACAGCCCAGGGGTAGAGAAAGACGATTTCGATGTCGAAGACGATGAACAGCATCGCCGTCAGGTAGTACTTGATCGGAAAACGCTGGCCGGTCGGTTCGGTGGGGACCGCCTCTATCCCGCACTCATAGGCTGCGAGTTTGGCACGGTTGTACCGGCGCGGCCCGACCAGCAGGGCGGTTCCGACCGAGACGACGGCGAACACCGCGGCGATGGCGCCGAGGATCAGGATCGGCGTGTAGAGGCTCAATACGCACGCTCCTTTCCGCTCGGCGCCTGTTGTGATCGGAGACACACAGCCTAGCGATCTTGTTACCGGAACCGCCCGGAGATAGTGCGCTTATTACCGCTGATTCTTAACGTTTTGCCGGTCATTCGGGCGGAGCAGGGCGACCACCGCATCGGCCAGCCGGATCGGGTCGATCGGGTGCGGGACGGCGGCCTCGGCGCGGGACCAGTTGGCCAGCCAGGCGTCGTCGGCCCGACCGGTGAGAACGAGCACCGGCGGGCAGTCGGCGATCTCGTCCTTGAGCTGTTTGGCGATACCCATCCCGCCGACGGGGGAGGCCTCCCCGTCGAGGATCACCAGGTCGAACCCGCCGGCATCCATCAGCGTGATCACCATCGGCCCGGTCGCCACCTCGGTGTAGACCAGGGCGGGCAGGTCGGGGTGGACCCGGTCGCCCAGCGCCAGCCTGACCTGCTCGCGGGTGCGGGCGTTGCTGCTGTAGAGCAGGATGCGCAGGCCGGGGTCATGGCTGGACACCCCGCAGATGCTAACCGCACCGGGGGCTTCAGCCGCCGGAGTTGGCGAAGACGGGGTGCTCAGTCCCGCTCGTATCCGGGATGGGCCACCGCTAGCCGATGGGAGACCAGCGCCCGCAGGCAGGCCATCACCTGCTCGGGGCGGTCGTCGAGCTCACCGGCGCGGATCGCCGCCGCCAGCGTCTCCTCGTCGGGGTAGCCCAGTCGGTCGAGCGCCGCGGCCGACCGTCCGGGCTGTTCGTCGTGCAACTCCCGCTCGACGATGCGCAGGGCGTTGGCGGCGACCAGGGCGTGGAAGCGCACCGCGCCGGTGGTGGCCGCGCGGACCTCGCCGTCGAGGAAATCGGCCACCGCGGCGACCAGTTCGGCGGCGGTGGGCCGGCCGTGCGGCGCGCTCACCGCGCCGCCTCGAGCAGGTCCAGCACATCCCACTCGTTCTCGCAGACCCGCCGCCCGATGGCGGCCAGTTCCACCGATCGGGCCTCGCCGGAGAGGTGGCGCTGGGCCTGCGCCCGGCAGATGACCCCCCACTTGAGAGTGCCCAGCACCAGCCACCAGTGCAGCGTCTCGCGGTCGACGGCGGTACCGGAGGCCTGCTCGTAGCTGGTGAGGAACTGCTCGATTCCGCCCAGCCCGCCGGCGGCCAGTTCGGCAGGGGCCCCGAAGCGCCAGGCCCGCACGCAGAACCAGGCGAGATCCTCGTAGACCTCGCCGATGTGCACCAGCTCCCAGTCCAGCACAGCGGCCAGGGTTGATCCCGAGATGATCAGGTTGCCCATCCGGAAGTCGCCGTGAACGAGCCTGCGTGGTGACGGCGCCGGGCGGTTGCTGTCCAGCCAACGCAATGACCACTCGAAAGTGGCTGTGGTGTAGTTCATCTCGTCCATCCGGTCGCGCCACACCGAAAGCTCATCCTGCTCGGCGAGTCCGGGGATGTCGGTGCGGGCGGCGTGAATGGCGGCCAGCGCCCCGGCGCACCGAGTCAGCAGTCTGCGCCGGCCGTCGGGGTCGAGCGCGCGGTGGATGCGCCGCACGATCGTCTCGCCTGCCACCTCCTCGCAGATCAGGAACGGCTCTCCCAGTGCGGCCGGGGAGTCCGAGGCCAGCAGGACCGACGGCACCGGCGCCCCGGCCTCCGCCGCCGCGGCCTGGGCAGCCGCCTCGAGTTCCATCCCGGCGTAATGCTCGGCCGCAGGTGCGGTGCGCAGGATCAGGCGCCGGCTTGCGGCGGCGCCGACGGCGTCGAAGGAATACGTGGTCCGGCTCGCCCCGCCGGTCAGCGGCCGCAGGTTCTGCACCGTCACGTCCTCGCCGATCAGCGGCCTGAGCAGTTCGGCCAGCCGCCCGGCCAGATCGTCGCTCACCGCCGGCCGAACCCGAACATCCGCTGGGCGACGCGACGCATCTGGATCTCCTCGGCGCCCTCGGTGATCCGGTACCGGCGGTGGTGGCGGTAGATGTGCTCGAAGGGCTCGTGGCGGCTGTAGCCGATACCGCCGTGGATCTGCATCGCCCGGTCGGCGGCGTCGCAGACCAGGCGGTTCGCCCGGTAGTTGGCCATCGAGACCTTGTCCGACACCTGCAGGTGGTGGTTGCGGTCCAGTTCGGAGGCCGCGTAGTACACCAGAAGCCGGACCATCTGGGCCTCGGTCTGCAACTCCACCAGCGGCCACTGCACGGCCTGGTTGACCGCCAGTGGTTTGCCGAAGGTGACCCGGTCGCCGGCGTACCGGACCGCGCGGTCGATGCAGTACTGCGCCGCGCCGAGGCTGCTGGCGGCCTGGCGGATCCGGTTCTCGTGCAGGAAGGTCTGGGCCACCTCCAAGCCCCGGTCGACCTCGCCGAGCACGGCGTCGGCGGGGATGCGGACATCGCGCAGTTCGACCTCGCCGTGGTCGCTGGGCATGTTGAAGGTCCACCAGTAGTACGGGACCTCGAAGCCCGGGGCGTCGCAGGGCACCAGGAACGCGGTGATTCCCAGGGCCTGGCCGGGGTCCCCGGAGGTGCGCGCGAAGACCAGGTCGTGGGTGGCCCGGTGCACGCCGGTGTTCCACCGCTTGGAGCCGTTGATCACCCAGTCCGCGTCGGGTCCCGGGCCGTCGCGCCGGGCGGTGGTCTCCAGCCACGTCGCGTCGCTGCCGTGGTCGGGTTCGGTCAGGCCGAAGGCCATCGACCTGCGGCCGGTGAGCATGGCCTCGATCCATTCGGCCTTCTGTTCCTCGGTGCCGAACCGGTCCATCATGATCACCTGCGGGAAGTTGCCGACGATGGAGGACTCGTCCTGCAGGTCGTTGTGCAGTCCGAGGCCCTTGTGCGCCAGGTGTTCCCGGATCACCGCCATGTCAAGGTTTGTTCCGTCGCGGCCACCGAACTTCGACGGCAGTCCGTAGCGCAGCCACCCGGCCGCGTCGGCGCGCCGGCGCATCTCGTCGAGGAGGTCCTCCCACTCCCGCCGCGGGACGCCGCCGTTGTCCAGATCGGTGCGGGCGAACTCGCGACGGCGGTCGAAGTACTGCATGTGCTCGGCCTGCAGCGGCGCGATCTCCGCTTCGATGAACGCGTCCATCTCGGCCAGCAGCCCTGGAAGGTGTTCGGGCAGGGTGAAGTCCATTCAGGTCTCCTCGGGATCGGTTCCGTAGACGGTTCTGCGCCAGATCGTGGCGAGCGTCGTGATGGCCTCGGTGTCGGACAGGCCGCCGGACAGGCAGACGCCGGTGAACCGTTCGAAGAGCAGCGCGATCGCCAGGGCGGTGTTGTCCGGGTCGACGCCCCGCGCGTGACCCTGCTGCTGGGCGCGGCGTACCGAGGCGGCCACGATGTCGATGCCGAAGCGGCGGAACTCGCTGCGCAGTTCGGCGAATCGCGGTTCGGTCGCGGCCAACTGGTCGACGGCGGTCATGATCCCGATGTTCGGCTTGAACATCGCCCAGTAGCTGCTCACCGCCCGGTCGAAGAAGTCGCCGTCGGCCCGGGAGGACGGAAGGTGCCCCCGCACGCTGGCGGGCTGCACGACCTCGCGCAGGAAGGACTCCGCCAGTGCCGCCAGCAGGTCCTCCTTGTCGGTGAAATACCGGTAGAACGCGGCCGGTGACTTGCCGGCGGCGGCGGTGATGTCGGCCAGTGTGGTGCCGTGGAAGCCGCGCTCGGCGAACAGGTCACGGGCCGCCAGCGCGATCGCCGCTCGGGTCTGGCGGCCCTTGCTGGACAATGCGCGCGCGGCGGTCATCGCTCAGCCGGTCATCCGGTCGCCGGCCCGCAACAGCGCGCTGGGCAGGTCGTGGCCGATCACCGAGCGCGCCACCCGGGCCGCCTCGATTGCCGCCGCGAGGTCGACGTCGACCCCGACACCGCTGTCGCGCAGCAGATAGACCAGGTCCTCGGTGGCGATGTTCCCGCTGGCGCCCGGCGCGAACGGGCAGCCGCCCAGCCCGCCCACCGATGCGTCCAGCCGACTCACCCCGGCCGACACCGCGGCCCAGGCGCTGGCCAGCCCGGCGCCGCGGGTGTTGTGGAAGTGCGCACCCAGCGGCCGGTCACCGATGCGGGGCCGCACCTGGTTGACCAGCTCGGTGACCCGGCCGGGGGTGGCGGTGCCGATGGTGTCGGCGATCGCGATCCGATCGGCGCCGTGCTCGCAGGCTGCGTCGACGACGTCGAACACCCGCTGCGCCGGGGTGGGTCCGTCGAACGGGCAGTCCCAGGCGGTGGAGATGATCACCTCCACGCTGACCCCGGCGTCATGGGCGATCGCGGTGATGTCGGCGATCTGGGCGGCGGCCTCGGCGCTGGTGCGCCCGACGTTGGCCCGGCTGTGACCGTCGGCGGCGGAGACCACGTACTCCACCGAGGCGAAGCCGGCCGCGATCGCGCGGTGTGTCCCGTTCGGGCTGGCCACCAGGGCGGAGAAGTCGATGTCGGGGTAGTCGGCCAGCGCCGCTGCCAGGTCGGCGGCGTCGGCCAGGGCCGGCACCTTCGACGGTGAGACGAAGGCGGTGGCCTCGACCTCGCGCACCCCGGTGGCGGCGATCGCGGCCAGCATCTCCAGCTTCGATGACAACGGGATCGGCGTCTCGATCTGCAGTCCGTCGCGCAGTGCGACCTCCCGGATCGTGACATGCGTGGCGGTCACAGCACCCCCTGCTCGGTCAGTTCGGTCAGTTCCTCGGCGGTGATTCCCAGCAGCTCGCGGTAGATCTCGTCGTTGTGCTGGCCCGGTCGGGCGGGTCCGGCGCTGCGCACCCCGCCGGGACTCTGCGAGAGCACCGGGACGACACCGGGCCCGAGCACGGGGCGGCCGATCCGCTCGTCATGGTGTTCGACGAGCATGCCGCGGGCCCGGAACTGCGGGTTGGTCACGACCTCGGCGACGGTGTTGATCGGTCCGGCGATCACCCCTGCGGCGCTGAGGGTCTCGATGATGTCCCCGGGTTGGCGCAGGGCGGCCCAGTCGCCGATGATCGCGTCGAGCTCATCCTGGTTGCGGCCGCGGGCGGCGTGGTCGGCGAAACGCTCGTCCTCGGCCAGCGCCGGTGACCCCATGGCGGCGCACAGCCGGCGGAACACGGTGTCCTGGTTGGCGGCGATGACCACCCAGCTTCCGTCGGCGCTGCGGTAGATGTTCGAGGGGGCGATGCCCTCAAGCCGGGTGCCTGACGGGCCGCGGACCACCCCGCCGGCGTCATAGTCGGGAATGGTGGACTCCTGCACGGCCAGGCAGGCCTCGGTGAGGGCGGCGTCGACGACCTGGCCCTCGCCGGTGACGGTGCGCCGGTAGAGCGCGGCCAGTGCGCCCTGGGCGGCGAACATCCCCGCGAGGGTGTCGCCGAGCGAGAGCGCCAGTCGCGGCGGCGGCCCGCCCGGGAACCCGTTCATGTGCCGCAGGCCGGAGACCGCCTCGGCGACCGAGGCGTAGCCGGCCTTTCCGGCGTCCGGCCCGGTCTGGCCGTACCCGGACACTCTGACCAGAATGATGCCCCGGTTCCGTTGCGCCAGAACGTCATAACCCAGTCCCCATTTCTCCAGGGTCCCCGGCCGGAAGTTCTCCACGACGATGTCGGAGTGTTCCACCAGGTCCAGGAACAGTTCCCGGCCGCGGGGCTCGCGCAGGTTCAGTGTCACGCATTTCTTGTTGCGGGCGTGCACGGTCCAGAAGAAGTGGTGGCCCTCGACCTCGGCCTGCCCCCAGGTGCGCAGCGGGTCGGGGGCGCCGGGTGGCTCTATCTTGATCACCTCGGCGCCCATGTCGCCCAGCAGCCGACCCGCGAACGGGCCGGAGATCAGCGTGCCGACCTCGATGACCCGGATCCCCTCCAGGGCGCCGGGGGGCCTCATACCGTCGCTCCGGCCAGCCGACGGGCGGCGAGCCAGTCGGTGACGACGTTCACCGCCGCCGCCAGCGGCTCTTGCTGGCCGGGACCGGCGTAGTAGTGGTTGGCGTGCGCGATCTCATGGATCTCCTTGTCCGGGTGACCGATCGCCTCGAAGAGCCGGCGGGTGTGGCTGGGCGTGCACGCGTCGTCGGCCAGGTTCCCGATCACCAGGGTGGGGACGGCGACGTCGCGCCCGCACCGTACCCCGTCGGCCCGGGCGTCGTCGTAGCTCCATTGCGAGAGCCAGCTGCGCAGCGTGCAGAATCGGGCCAGGCCCACCGGGGAGTTGTTCACCACCTGCGGGTCGCCCAGGTAGCAGGTGCCCGGTGTGCGTTCGTTGGGGTCGACGGCCGGGTCCAGCCAGCGCGGGTCGGCCATGGTGCCCGAGACGACGAAACACCGCTCCTCGCCGGCCGCCAGCCCGGCCAGGGTCTGCTTGACCCAGGCGGTGATTCGGCGGTTGCGGGCGATCTGGGCCGTCCGGTAGCGGTCGAGGAACTCCGACGAGTACGGGGGCTGGTTTGGGTTGTCGGGGTGGTAGAGGTCGAGGGCGGTATCGCGGTTCTGCGGGTCGGACTCGTCGAGGATGGAGGGGTCCAGCCACTCGGTCAGCGTGCCGTGCCGGCTGACGTGGGCGGCCAGCAGTAGCACCGCGTCGGCGGGGATCAGGCCCAGCGCGGTCAGGTCCGGGCCGTCCCCGGACGGGCTCGCGGTCACCGTCGGGTGCTGGGCCTGCTGCTGGTAGAACAGCGACAGCGATCCGCCGCCGCTCCAGCCGGCCAGCACCACCTTGCGGTAGCCCAGCCGGTTGCGGGCGTCGGCCACGACCTCGCCGAGGTCCTGGACGACCTTCTCCATCAGCAGGGCCGAGTCGGTGCCGCGGAACCTGCTGCCGGCGTAGATGACGTGGTGGCCGGCCCGGGCCAGGGCGGTGACCATCGGCAGGTAGGCGCCACCCCCGATGGGGTGCATGAACACCAGCGCGGTGTCGGAGCGGGCCTCCGGCTTGAGCAGGTGGCACTCCAGGGCGACGATCTCCGCGAGCCCGCCGTAGACATCGCGGACCCCCGAATTGTTCTGGTAGGCAACCAGGTAGGGGATTCGCTGGTAGGCCCCACTCACGAATGCTGACCCAGATCGGCCGCGAGGACCTCGGCGGAGGGGGTCAGCCGCCGCCGGGTGTCGATGGCGATCACCTTCCAGTCCACGGTGCCGTACTCGTCGAACTTGCGCCGGGTCCTTTCCCGGACCTTCTCGGGCGCGCCGTGGTGGACCCCCTGCGGCGCGTGGCTGATCAGACCGGGAGGCATCGGCGCGCCGTACAGCGAGCCGCCGTGGAAGAACGCGATCTCGTCGTAGTCGACGTTGCGGTGATACCAGGGGGTGCGCTCGGTGCCCGGGACGGTCTCGGCGGGCCGGGGCAGGAAGTTGCACACATAGACACCGGTGGCCTGCATGAACAGATGCACGGTCGGCGGCAGGTGGACGCTGTCGGAAAGCACCACGTGGTAGTCGGCGATGTTGAAGGTGAAGGCGAAGTTGTCGCCCTGCCAGCCGACCGCGTCCACCGGGTGATGCCGGTAGAACAGCGACGTCGACTCCGCCCCGCCGACCGGCCGGTGGACCAGCCTGACCTCGTAGTCCCCGTCGGTGCGGGGCCCGTCGCTCAGCGCCACCGGATCGGGGATGGTGACCCGGGACGGATCGAACGGCCAGTGCCGGCCCAGCGGGCCCGGCGGCGGGGTGCGGAACTCGTCGGTGGCCTCGATCATCAGCCAGCAGCTCTCGGTGTCGGGCAGCTGACGCCAGGTGCACGCCTTGGGCAGGTAAACCCAGTCCCCGGCGCGATAGTCCAGCGGGCCGAACTCGGTCTCCAGCCGGCCGTTGCCGGCATGGACGAAGCACAGCAGGTCACCGTCGACGTAGCGGGTGTAAAAGGGCATGGCCTCGGCCCGCCTGCTCAGGAAGACGCGACAGTCGGAGTTGGAGAACAGCAGCAGCGGTGCGCCCGCCGGGTCGGTCGCG
>Ga0180435_10005770_pt1 | contig 11981 bp, 13 predicted proteins | sample SS_ome_3_FD_132467 | JGI IMG/M metagenome (GOLD analysis project Ga0180435, IMG submission 132467) | Hypersaline lake sediment archaeal communities from the Salton Sea, California, USA - SS_3_S_1 metaG | ecosystem: Environmental > Aquatic > Non-marine Saline and Alkaline > Hypersaline >...
CGGCGGCTTCTTCCCCGCCGCGACCGCCGCCGGGCGGCAAGCGCGCATCGACGACAACCTGCGGGCGATCGACGAAGCCGCCGACCTGGGTGCCGACGTGCTCGTGCTCGTCTGCGGCGGTTTGCCCGACCGCGACCTGGCGGGCGCGCGGAAGATGGTCGCGGACGGCATCGCCGCCGTCGAGCCGCACGCGCGGGCGCGCGGCGTGCGGCTCGGCATCGAGCCGCTGCACCCGATGTTCGCCGCCGACCGCTCGGTCGTCGCCACGCTCGGCGAGGCCCGCGCGCTGGCCGCGCGCCTCGACTCCCCCGCGGTGGGCGTGATCGTCGACGCCTACCACGTGTGGTGGGACCCGCGATTGGGCGAGGAGATCGCGGCCGCCGCCCCGCACACCCTCGGCTTCCACGTCAGCGACTGGATCGTGCCGCTCCCGGACGTGCTCGACGGCCGCGGCATGATGGGCGACGGCGTCATCGACCTGCGCGCCATGCGCCGGCGGGTCGACGCGGCCGGCTACGGCGGCCCCATCGAGGTGGAGATCTTCAACGCGGCCCTGAGGGCGCGCCCGCTGGACGAGGTGCTCGCCACGATGGTGGCGCGCTACCGCGAGACCGTGGTCGACGCCAGTTGACGGCGCGGCGGCTCAGGCCGGGGGCCGGTCGACCGTCACCCGCGCCACGACCTCGTCGTCCATGCTCTCCCCGGTCTCCTCGAAGCCGAGTGCCCGGTAGAGCCGCCGAGCCGGGTTGTCGGGCTGGTACGACAGCGCGAAGGACCGGTGGCCGCCCTGGGCGGCGAGCATGGCCAACGCGGCCTCGATCGCCCGGCGCCCGTGACCGCGCCGCTGGTGCCGCCGGTCGACGAGGATCCCGCCCAGCCAGCAGCTGCCGTCGTCCGGGTCGACGGCCCACATCATGAAGCCGATGACCTCGCCGCCCAGGCGCACGGCCAGCGGGTGCCACAGGCCGCCGTAGGCGCACAGCGCCAGGTAGTGGACGGGCTCGGCCACGTAGGCGCGCTGCGCCTCGGTCACCTCGAGGGCGGCGACGGCGCGCCAGTTGTCGGCGTTGACGGGGACGATCGTCAGCGGGCGGGGGTCGTCCGGGGGCGTCGGCACTCACCTCCTCCGGTCGTCGGCCGCGGCCGCCGGCTTCAGCCCGTCCGGGCGCGGTGCGCGCGCAGGTGGGCGGCCAGGTCCACGCCGGTCTTGAGCAGCACGAACAGCGCCAGCGCGGCCGTCGCCCCGCCCGTCCCGAGCACGAGGAAGCCACCCAGCACCAGGGTCACGTGCAGCACGACCACGCGCCCGTAGGGCTGGGACATCAGCTCGCGCGCCGTGCGCTCCAGGTCCTCGCCCTTCAGGACGACGTTGCCCACGAACGACACGCCGTGGCTCGCGAGCAGGCCCATGGCGGCCAGCAGCAGGCCGCCCTGCAGCGCGACGGCGGCGATGCCGACGCCGCCGAAGAAGAAGCCGAACGGCAGGTCCATGGCGCCGAAGGCCCGGTCGGCCGGCCCGCCGAAGAGGGCCATGACGAACAGCCCGTGCACCGACCAGAACGCGCCGTAATGCAACGTGAAGAAGCCCGCCGTGAACAGCCGGCCCAGCGTGGCGCCGGCACCGTCGCCGTCGCCGCGCGAGAGCAGGATCTTGAGCACCGCGAAGAGCCCCACGATGCCGTTCTCGAACCAGTACAGGGCCATGAGGTCGAAGGTCGACCAGCCGAACCCGAGCACGCCGACGAGCGGCACGAGGTTGACGGCCACCAGCGACGCGATCGCCCAGGGCGTCGAGCCGCCGGCGGCCACCTCGGCGGCCACGAGCGAAGCGGTCGGCCCGCGCCCAGCGGGCGCGGCACGCCCAGCGGGCGCGGCGCGCCCGGCGCGGCCGATGACCGGCCGGGCGCCGGGCGCGGGGGCGTCGTCAGCGGGCATGCCGAAGTGTAGCGCCGCGGGCGGCGCCGGGTTTGGGGCGTCGGGGTCCGGGGGCCTCCGTTCCCGGCGCCGCCGCTCACTCCCAACGGAAGGCCCTGGCCGCCAACGCCGTGGCCACCAGGAGGACGCCACCGAGCACGGCGACCTCGAGCAGGTGGTCGCGGAGCGGATCGCCGATCCACAGGCCACGTAGCAGTTTGACGGCGTACGTGAGCGGCAGCAGGTCGGACACCCGGCGCACGCCCTCGGGCAGCAGCTCGAGCGGCAGCGACGCGCCAGACAAGAACATCATGGGGTAGAACACCGCGAGCCCCACGACCTGGGCGGCGCGCGCCGTGGGCACGAGGCTGGCGATGAGGTAGCCCAGCGAAAACATGGCGAGCGCGCCGAGGACGATGGCCGCGAGGACGGCGCCGACGCGGCCCTCGAAACGCACGCGGTACAGCGCCCACCCCACGAGCATCAGCCCGCCCATGCCGACGAGCGTCATCGCCAGGTTGCTGACGACGTCGGCGGCGAGGTAGGTCACGGGGCGCAAGGACGTGGCCCGGAAGCGCCGCAGCACGCCCGACTCACGGTTCGCGGCGATGGTGACGGGGATGCCGATGAAGGCGACCACCCCCAGCACCATGGCGGTGTAGGCGGGTATGGACACGTCCATCGACCCGCGCCCGCCGAACATGGGGCTGGGTTCGTTGCCGTAGATGAGCCCGAACAGCACCACGAGCAGCGGCGGGAACGCGACCGTGAAGAACACGGCGACGGGTTCGCGCAGGTAGAGCTTCAGGTCGACCCAGGTGAGCCGCAGGAACCCCCGCATGATCACGCCCTCATCTCGCGGCCGGTGAGCGTGAGGAAGACGTCCTCCAGGTTGGGTTGCTCGGTTCGCAGATCGTGGAAGTCCAGGTCCGCGTCCTCGAGCGCCGCCACGACGGAACTCGCGAAGCGATCGCCGCGGCCGTAGAGGGTCACGCGCTCGCCGGAGATCTCCACGCGATCGACGGCCGGCAGGGCGCCGAGCTCCGGTGCGGACCTCCCCGACGGCAGCGTGAACACGAGGCGCTTCTCGGCGCCCAGCCCGGCGACGAGCGCGGCGGGGGTGTCGAGGGCCACGATGCGACCCCCGTCCATGATGAGGACGCGGTCGCACAGTCGCTCGGCCTCCTCCATGAAGTGGGTGGTGAGGACGACCGTGCAGCCGCGCGCGCGCACGTCGCGCACGAGGTCCCACATACGGTGGCGCGCCTGGGGATCGAGGCCCGTGGTGAGCTCGTCGAAGAAGACGACCTCGGGGGCGCCCACGAGGGCGAGGGCGATGAACAGGCGCTGCTTCTGCCCGCCGGAGAGCTTCGCGAAGGGGGCGGAGCGCTTGTCGGCGAGCCCGAGGGTGACCAGCAGCCCGTCGGGATCCGCCGGCCGGGGGCAGAAGGAGGCGAAGAGGTCGAGCGCCTCGCCCACCCGCAACCGCCCGGGCAGGGCGGCCTCCTGCAGCTGCACGCCGATCCGGGGGGCCAGCGCGAGGCGGTCGAGCGGATCCAGCCCGAACACGCGCACGCGACCCCCGTCGGGGCGCCGCAGGCCCTCCATGCACTCGATGGTCGTGGTCTTGCCGGCGCCGTTGGGTCCCACGAGGCCGAAGATCTCGCCCTCGTTCACGCGGAACGAGACCCCATCCACGGCGCGGATCGCCCCGTAGGTCTTGCGCAGGTCCTCGACCTCGACGACCGCTGGCACGACGCCCTCCTCACGGGCGTGCCGGCCCACGACCAGCATAATCCCGGGCCGTCGACGGGGCCGGTGCGCGGCGGCCGCCGTGAGCGCCGCCCTAGTGCCCGTGCGCCTCCTCGTAGGCGTCGGCCTCGGCCTTGTTGGCGTGGACGGTGCCGTCGGGGTGCTCGGGCGGGGTGTAGATCGTGTACACCTTCAGGGCCTCGCTGGCCGAGGTGTTCACGATGTCGTGTTCGGTGCCCGCCGGGATGACGACCACGACGCCGTCGGACAGCCGATGGTGCTCGCCGTCGAGGATCGCCTCCCCCTCGCCCGCCTCGACCCGGAAGAACTGGTCGCCGTGCTCGTGGGTCTCGATGCCGATGTTCTCGCCGGGTTGCAGCGTCATGAGCACGAGCTGGAGGTTCTCGGCCGTGTAGAGCACGCGGCGGAAGTCGTCGTTCTGCAGGGTGTCGGTCTCGATGTCGGTGGTGTAGCCGGCCATGGTCGTCTCCTCACGCGTCGCGGGGCGTACCCGCGGGGAACGCGCGACCAGGGTCGACGGTCGGCCGAGATGCGGCGCCCGAGCGGGCCGTTCGGGCGGCTCTAGCGCCTCACCATAGCGCCGACCCCGCCGGCCGGCTGTCTCTCAGCGCCCCGGCGGCCGGTAGATCGGGCTCAGCTTGACGGCGCCGTCGAGCTCCTCACCGGTCAGGAGCGCCACCGTCTCGAACTCGGCGACCGCACCCGACGCGCAGATCGTGGCGGCCACGGCGGCGGCGGCGGTGTGACCCGGCAGTTCCGCGATGATGTAGAAGTCGTGCTTGCCGAGCGCGAAGTGGTGCGACTCGACCTTCCCCTTGACCCGCTCGACGATCGCCGCGACCGCCGCGCGGCGGGCCGTGCCACCCTCCTTGAGGATGCCGTTCTGGCCCTGCGTGCTGTACGCGCCCGTGAACATGAACTTCGGCATGGTTGCTCCTCGTCGCCGACGTGGTCTCCGGTCGTCCGGTCGCGGCCCCTCGAGCGTACCCGACACGGGCGGGCCCCCGCGCGGCCGTCGCGCCGGGGTCTCCGAGCTCAGGACTCGTCCCCCTCCTCCATCTCCGGCTCGTACGCGGCCATGCGCGCCGCGGCGACCATGCGACAGCGATGCAGGAAGGCGCGCTGGGCGGCGGCCACGTTCTCGGGCTTGCCGCCCCAGGCCTTCAGCGGGGCGGCCTGCAGGCCGCGGCCGTAGGAGAACGTGAGTTCCCAGGGGGCGCCGACGTCGTCGGCGAGGCGGTTGATCGCGTCGAGGTTGACGGTCGACTCCTCGTCGCCCTGACCGCCCGAGAGGAAGGCGATGCCCGGGACGGCCGCCGGGACCGTCTGCATGAAGCAGGCCAGGGTCATCTCGGCGACCTCCTCGGGCGTGGCGCGGTCACGCGCGGCCTTGCCCGACAACACCATGTTCGGCTTCAGGACCATGCCCTCGAGCGCCACGCCCTGGTGCCCGAGCTGGTAGAAGACCTCGCGCAGCGTCGCCTCGGTGGCGTCGAAGCAGGCCTCGATGTCGTGGTCGCCGTCCATGAGGACCTCGGGCTCGACGATCGGCACCAGCCCCTCCTCCTGACACAGCGCCGCGTAGCGGGCCAGCGCGTGCGCGTTGACGTCGATGGCGTAGCCGGTGGGACGCCCGTCACCGATGTGCAGCACGGCCCGCCACTTGGCGAAGCGCGCGCCCAGCCCGCGGTACTCGGCCAGCCGCGCCCGCAGCCCGTCGAGTCCCTCCGTCACCGTCTCGTCGGGCGCGCCGGCGAGCGGCTTGGCGCCCTTGTCGACCTTGATGCCGGGGATCACGCCGACGTTCGTCAGCAACTCGACGAGCGGGGTGCCGTCCGCCGCCCGCTGCCGCAGGGTCTCGTCGAAGAGGATGACGCCGCTGATCGTGCGCTCGAAGCCCTCGCTGCGGAACAGCAGCTCGCGGTAGTCACGGCGGTTGTCCTCGGTGTTCTCGGCGCCGATGGAGGCGAGGCGCTTGGCGATCGTGCCCGTGCTCTCGTCCGCGGCGAGGATGCCCTTCCCCTCGGCCACCATGGCCTGGGCGGTGCTCCAGAGGTCGTCGGTGCGCGGGTCGTCGCGTTCCATGGCTCGCTCCTCCCGGGGCGCTACGCCGAGGGCGCGCCCCAGATCCTCATGATAGCGGCCCGGCGACCGCCTTGGCCGGCGCGAAGACCACCACCGACCACCCCGGACCCGGCGCGATGGGGTGCTCCACCGCGTGCAGCGAGAACGCGCCGTCCGGCGCCAAGCCGCCGAGCAGCACCCAATCGCGACCGCGCACGCCGAGGCGCGCCTCGAGGTCCTTGAGGTGGTTGCGCTCGCCGAGGCGCTTGGTCTGCACCGTCCAACCGTCGTCGAGGCGCGCCTCGAGCACCTCGAAGTTCGCGTCCGCGTGGAAGGCGAGGTAGCCTCGCTGCTGCAGGGTCATGCGCCGCTCGCTGCGGTTGGACTCCTGGTGTGTGGCCAGCTGGAAGGCCCGGTGGCGTCCGAAGCCGGGACCCAGGGCGCGACAGACGAGCGCGTTGTAGAAGTCGTTCGACGTCGCGCACAGCAGGTGCCCCAGGTGATGTGTCTCGAGCTCGTCCTCCGCGTGTTCGGACAGCACCTCGCCGTAGTACGTCGGGATCTCCGCCATGCGGAAGGCCCCGAGCCGGGCGTACGCGCCGTCGGCGATGAGCACCTGGACGCCCAGGCGCTTCAGGGCCTCGGCCAGGGCGAGCGTCCAGCGTGACGCGCCCACGATGAGCACGCCCTCGGTGTCCTCCGCGGCCAGTCCCAGGCGGCGGGTGAGCGGGCCGATCGTCAGGCCGTGGGCGAGCACCGTCGCGAGGATGATGACGAAGACCAGCGGCAGCAGCCGCTCGGCGTTCGGGTAGCCGGCCTCCAGCAGGGCCGGCCCGAAGATGCTGGCCGTCGCGGCGGCGACGATCCCGCGGGGCGCGATCCAGCCGAGCAGCACCCTGTCCTCCCTGCGCACCGGCGCGCCGACCGTGGCCAGGAAGATGGCGAGCGGACGGACGAGCAGCAGCACGGTCACCACGAAGGCGAGGGCGCGCGCGTCGAGCAGGGCGAACTGCGCCAGCTCGAGTTGCGTGGGAATGACGATGAACAGCACCGACAGCAGGACGACCGTGAGGTTCTCCTTGAACCGCTGCAGCGTGTCGCGTTCGACGAGCGGCATGTTGCCGACCACCAGCCCCATGGCGGTGACGCTGAGCAGGCCGGCCTCGTGCTGCATGAGGTTGCTCAGCCAGTAGACGGCGAGGACGAGGACCGTCAGCAACGGCGGCTTGAGGTGCTCGGGCACCGCGCCGCGGCGGAAGGCCCAGCCGGTCAGCCAGCCGCCGCCACCGCCGAGCAGGGCCGCCGCCAGGAGCGCGCGCCCCAGGCTCGTGGCCGTGTCGCCCCATCCCGCCCCGGCCGAGGTGAAGAACTGGAAGGTCAGCACGGCGAGCAACACGCCGATCGGGTCGTTGACGATGCCCTCCCACTTGAGCAGCGCCGCGGAGCGCTTGTTGAGGCGTGCCTGGCGGATGAGCGGCAGGATGACGGTGGGTCCGGTCACCACCAGGATGGCGCCGAGCACCAGCGAGACCGGCCACGAGAGGCCCCCCACGTAGTGGGCCGCGAGCGCGCCGAAGAGCCACGCGAGGGGGGGCCCCAGGACGGTCAGGCGACCGACGCCGTGCCCCACGCGGCGCAACTCGCCGAGCCGCAGGTCCATGCCGCCCTCGAAGAGGATGATCGCCACCCCGAGGCCGATCCACTCGGCCAACGCCGCGCGGTCCGGCCCCAGGTCGATGACGCCGGTGAGCGGGCCGAGCACGAAGCCGGACGCGATGAGGACGACGATCGCCGGCAGGCGCACGCGCCAGGCGAGCCACTGGCTCGCCAGTCCCACGCCCAGGATCGTCAGCATCATCGTCGCCCCGTGCATGGCCCCAGCCTACGTCAGGTCCGCTGGCTTCCGCCGCCACGGGCAGTTGGCGCGCGCTGGCGGGCGCTGCGCGCCCGGTAGACTCCGAGAGATGCACCTCTACCTCGATGCCGCGGACGCGACCGAACTCGGCCGCGTCCTCCCGAGCCCGTTGGTGACGGGCGTCACGACCAACCCGACGCTGCTGCGGCGCGCCGGGCTCGGCTGGGGCGACCTGCCGGATCTCGTGCGGCGCCTGCGTGACCTGGGCGTGAACACCGTCCACGTGCAGGTCCGCCACGCCGACGCCGAGGGCATGCTGCGCGACGCCCACGGCTACCGCGCCCTGGGCGACGGCATGACGGTGATCACCAAGCTGCCGGCCACGCGCGCGGGCTTCGCCGCCGCCGCCGCGCTGACGGCCGACGGCGCGCCGGTCACGATGACGGCCGTCGTCGAGCCCGAGCAGGTCCTCTGGTCGGCCATGGTCGGCGCGCGCTACGCCGCGCCCTACCTGGGCCGCATGGACGAGTCCGGGCGCGACGGCCTCGCCGTGGTCGGCGCCATGCAGGCCGTCGTCCGGGCCTACGGCACGGGGCACGACCCCGCCCTGCGCCTGCTCGTCGCCAGCATCCGCTCGTGCGAGGCCTTCCGCGACCTGCTGCGCCTGGGCGTCGGGGCGGTCACGGTGCCCGTGGCCCTCTTCGCATCGCTGACCGAGCACGACGCCACCCTCGCCGCCGAGCGGGTCTTCTTGGCGGATGCCTCCTGAGCACGGCAGCGCCGCCGCCGCGACCGGCGCCGCGGCGCCGGACCGGCGGGTGACGCCGCTCGCGGTCGTGCCGCGGCGGTAGGCCGGAGGACCACCGGCGACGTAACCTGGGGTTGCGGGCCAAGGCAGCGCCCGGCGTGGACGAGCGGGCACGGCCGTTCACGCGCGCACGCCCAGGGATGGCGAGCATGCAGGAACCCATCGGACGCCCGGAAGAGATCGTGATGCCGGACGCGACGCTGCACGGTGACCTCGCGGTGCCGGCCGGGGCGCGCGGCATCGTCTTGTTCGCCCACGGCAGCGGCAGCGGGCGGCTCAGCCCGCGCAACCGCTTCGTGGCGGCCGGATTGCATCGGCGCGGCTTCGCGACGCTGCTGATGGACCTCCTGACCGACCAGGAGGAACGCATCGACGACGTCACCCACCACCTCCGCTTCGACGTCGCATGGCTCGCCGGCCGCCTGACGGGCGCGATGACGTGGTTGGCCGATCGCGACGAGATCGCCGCCCTCCCCCTCGGTCTGTTCGGCGCCAGCACCGGCGCGGCCGCCGCGCTCATCGCCGCGGCCCGTCGACCGGCCGCGGTGGCCGCCGTGGTGTCGCGCGGCGGCCGACCGGATCTCGCGGGCGGATCGCTGGCCGCCGTGCGCGCGCCGACCCTGCTCATCGTCGGTGGCCACGACAAGAAGGTGATCGAACTCAACGAGCAGGCGCAGCGGGAGATGACGGCCCACAGCCACCTGGCCATCGTGCCCGGCGCGGGCCACCTGTTCGAGGAGCCGGGTACGCTGGACGCCGTCGTCGACCTGGCCGCCGATTGGTTCGACGACCACCTGCGCGCCGCCTGAGGAGCCGACTCCTGAGGCCTTAGGAGGTCTGTGCATGAGCCACGGCGACGGTTCCACCTCCATCCCGCTCGACACGCTGCGCGTGAGCCTCGAGCGGCAGTACCGCGCGGCCCTGGCGATGCTGCGCGAGGCCGTCGAGCGCTGTCCCGAACCCCTGTGGCTCGACCCGGCGCCGACGAACGCGTTCTGGCAGGTCGCCTACCACGCGCTGTACTTCACGCACCTGTACCTGCAGCCCGACGAGGCCGCCTTCCGGCCCTGGCCCGGCCACCAGCCTGAGGTCGAGAACCCCGACGGCGTCGAGGGAACGGACGAACCGGCCGGGCAGCTGCTGATCGTGCCCGAGCCGTACACCCGGGAGCAGGTGCTCGCCTACGCGGCGTCCCTGGAGGCCGGGTTGCACGACGCCGTGGGCGCCCTCGACCTGCTCGCGAGCGACTGCGGGTTCTGGTGGTACCGCCCGATGGCCAAGCTCGAGCACCAGCTCGTCAACCTGCGCCACCTGCAGCACCACGCGGGTCAGCTCGCGGACCGGGTGCGGAACGCGGAGGGCGTCGGCGTGGGCTGGGTGAGCTCGCGGGCCGCGGGCGCGGCCGACTGACGTCGCGCCCGCACGGCCGTGGCCGTGCGGGCGGGGGCCCGCGGGCAATCCGTACCGGACCGCACGCGCGATGATGGGGCCATCGCGGTCTCGCCGTGGAGGCCGCCCATCGGAGGCGAAGCGTGCATATCGTCGTTCCCATCAAGCAGGTGCCGGAGACGAGCAACGTGAAGATGGACCCGGTGACGGGCACGATGATCCGGGCGGGTGTGGGTACGGTGGTGAACCCGTTGGATCTGTTCGCGATCGAGTTGGCGGTGCGCCTGAAGGAGGCGCACGGGGGGCGCATCACGACGCTGACGATGGGGCCGCGGGGGGCGGAGAAGGCCCTGCGCGAGGCGATGGCGATGGGTTGTGACGAGGGGGTGTTGATTTCGGATCGGGCGTTCGCGGGTTCGGACAGTTGGGCGACGTCGTACACGTTGTCGCAGGCGATCCGCAAGCTGGGGTCGTTCGATCTCGTCGTGGCGGGCGAGCGCGCGACGGATGGGGACACGGGCCAGGTGGGTCCGGGGATCGCGGCGTGGTTGGACCTGCCGCTGGCGACGTACGTGGCGGCGCTCCCGCGCTTCGAGCCGGCCGGCGCAGGCGCGCGCGGCGGCCTCACCGTCGAGCGGCTCGTCGAGGAGGGCTACCAGGTCCTGGACCTGCCGCTGCCGGCGTTGATCACGGTGGTCAAGGAGGTCGCGGCGCCGCGCCTGCCGACCCTGCGGGGGAAGAAGCGCGCCAAGGCGGCCGAGATCCCGCTGTTCACGGCCGCGGACCTGGACGTCGACCCCGCGTTCTTGGGCCTGAAGGGCTCCCCCACCAAGGTGGTGAAGGTGGCGACGCCGAAGGTGACGCGCGGCGGCACGCTGGTGCGGGCGACCGACGAGGAGGCGGTGGCGGGCGCCGTCGAGGAACTGCTGGCGTTCCTGGACGCGCGCGACCTGCTGCCGACGGGAGGCCGGGCATGAGCTTCGTGTGGACGCTGGCGGAGCAGCACGAGGGGCGGTTGAAGGGGGTGTCGTTCGAGTTGCTGGGGCGCGGGCGGGCGCTGGCGGACAAGCTCGACACCAAGCTGGCGTCGCTGCTCATCGGCGACGGCGTGTCCGAGGCGCAGCTGGAGACGCTGGTGCACCACGGCGCGGACGAGGTGTACGCGATCCAGGACCCGCGGCTCGCCGAGTTCGTGTGCGAGACGTACAGCAACGTGCTGGTGCACCTGATCAAGACGTACCGGCCGAGCGTGATCCTGGCGGCGGCGACGTCGACGGGTCGGACGCTCATGCCGCACGTGGCGGTGCGCACGCATGCGGGCCTCACCGCCGATTGCACGGAGCTCGACATCGAGCCGGGCACGGGTCACTTGTTGCAGACGCGCCCGGCGATCGGCGGCAACATCATGGCCACGATCAAGACGCCGGATCATCGGCCGCAGATGGCGACGGTGCGACCGAAGTCGAGCCGGCCGCTGCCGGCGGACCCGACGCGCGCCGGGCGCGTCATCGCGGTGCCGCTCGACGACGTGCTCGTCGACGAGCGCGTGCGCGTGCGCGGTTACCGCGGCGACGCGGTCGACTTCGTCAACCTCGAGGAGGCCGACGTGGTCGTCGCCGGCGGCCGGGGGATGAAGAAGGCGGAGCACTTCGCGCTCTTGCAGCGGTTGGCGGACGCGTTCGGGGGCGCGGTGGGCGCCACGCGCGATGCGGTCGACCGAGGCTGGGTCGGCTACCCGCATCAGGTGGGCCTGTCGGGCAAGACGATCTCGCCGCGCCTGTACATCGGGGCGGGCATCTCGGGCGCCATCCAGCACCTGGCGGGCATCAAGACGAGCGAGACGATCGTGTCGATCAACAGCGACCCGGACGCCAGCCTGCATCAGGTGGCGGACTTCGGCATCGTCGGGGACCTCTTCCAGGTGCTCGAGGAGCTGCAGCGGCGGCTCGACGAGCGCCGTGCCGGCGGGGAGGAGGCCCGCGCGTGAGCTACGGCACCCTCACGCCCGAGCTCATCGCCGAACTGCGCGCCATCGTCGGCGACAAGAACGTCTGGACCGACCACGAACGCCTCGACGCCTACGCCCACGACGAAACCAGCATCGACGAGTACGCCCACGCACCCGACGCCGTCGTCCTCCCCACCACCACCCAACACGTCGCCGCCATCGTCAAGCTC
>Ga0180435_10005775_pt1 | contig 11978 bp, 9 predicted proteins | sample SS_ome_3_FD_132467 | JGI IMG/M metagenome (GOLD analysis project Ga0180435, IMG submission 132467) | Hypersaline lake sediment archaeal communities from the Salton Sea, California, USA - SS_3_S_1 metaG | ecosystem: Environmental > Aquatic > Non-marine Saline and Alkaline > Hypersaline > Sediment...
CGTTCCCTTGCCGCTTAGCGCTGGGTCCATCTCGGCGCGCTGCGTCAGGGCGCGGTCGATCGCCGGGATTACCGCTTCGAGCTGCTCGGTGAGCTTCTCCGTCGGCACGGGCTGGCTGCGTGGTGTGAGCAGCCCCATCATCAGCTGCTGGCGCAGAAGGTCGAGGGCCAGCGAGCTGGCTATTTCACCCGAGGCATGACCACCCAGCCCGTCGGCGACAACCATCAGGTTGAACTGGCTCCCCGTTGAGCTGGCCTGGTCGATCTGGAAGTTGAGGAAGGCGTCCTCGTTGTGCTGGCGGCGCTGGCCGTTGTCGGTCAGTCCGGCGAAGGTGAAGTGCGGCCGGACCGTGGCGACGGCGTCGGCCAAACCGGTGTACGTAAGCTCCGGGGTGGCGGCGACCCGCTCCAGCGACTTGAAAAGCCAGCGGTGGACCATGGACAGCATACCGAGGCCACGGGCCTGGCAGCGCTGCGCGAGGAGCTCGATCCCCGAGAGAATGACGTTAAGCAACCGCGACGGGTCACCCTGGCCGGGGGCCAGTTTGTCCCAGGCAGTGAACACCGGTTGCCAGCCCATCAGGCCCGGCGGCTTCCCGGCCCCGGTCCGCCGCAGGCCGATCCCCGGCAGGGCCGGGTCTGCCCAGGCCAGGCCGTGGTTGGTTTCCAGTTCGGCGCAGAACCGGGCGAGCTCCACGATGATTTCCAAAAGGTCCTTAGCCCGTAGATACGGCGGGTCGGCAGCACCGGTGGCAAACAGGTGGTACAGCGCGTCAAGGTCAGTCTCGGGCGGGTCGAAGGCAGCGGCCAGGGTATAGCCGTCCTTGACGAGCAGGTCGCGAAAGCCGGTCACGCCCTCGGGGAGCGTCATCAGCGCGGTGGCGAGCCCGGCGGCGGGATGCTGTGCATCGGCGACCAGCAGGCGGTAAAACGAATCGCTCAGGCCATCCGTTCCCCAGACCTCCACCGCCTCGAGGCGTACCCCGTTGTTATCACTGAGCAGGGTGGTCTTCTCCGTAACCTCACCCGCGGCCATGATCGGCTGGGTGTCGTCATCATCATCTTCGATAGCCGGGGCTGGATGGGGCGCCTGCGGGGTGACCGGTGGCTGGGCGGCTGGCACTGCCTCCCCGTCATCCTTCTTTTTAAATGGGTTCCAGCTCATACAGCCCTGCTATTTTTTTGATTTCCAACTTCGCCCGGATGATAATAACACCGGATATACTGGCAACATGTCCTATGGGCTATATCTGACAAGCTGGCTGGTGCTTGGGTTCCTGGCCGGTAGCGTTCCCTTCGGTTTCATCGTCGCCAGGCTGCGCGGCGTGGATATCCGCACCGTCGGCAGCGGCAATATCGGCATGACCAATGTCTGGCGGATCTGCGGCTGGCCCTACGGTGTCACGGTGATGGTCCTCGACATCCTCAAGGGTGTCCTGCCGGTTGTCTCCCTGACGCTGTGCCTGCCCCACAGCGCGATCGCCGGTGACCCCGGCCTCACCGTCTGGACGAAGATGCTCACCGGCCTAGCCGCGGTGCTCGGGCATACCTTCACGCCCTGGCTGAAGTTCAAGGGCGGCAAGGGTGTGGCCACCGCCGGCGGTGTGCTGATCGCGCTCTACCACGTCTGGGTGCTCATTCCGATCGGGATCTTCGTGGTGCTCGCCCTGGCCACGCGGTATGTCAGCGTCGGCAGCCTGGTCGCGGCGCTCTCCGTGGCCGTGCTGAGCTTCACCGTCCCGTCGTTGAAACCGCTCTGGCCCCTGGGCCTGCTGGCCGCGGTACTGGTGTTCTGGACGCACCGCGAAAATATCAAACGGTTGCTAAGCGGCACGGAAAACCGCTTCGGATCGAAGAAGCCGGCGAGTACGCCGGATCAAAGCACCGATTCCGACGTCTAGCCGGTAGCGAGGGCTTCAGCCCTCTTGGTGGTGGTTTAGGCAGTTAGCGTGGTAAGCACCGTGCGGACTAAAGCCCGCACTACCGTTTAAGGTGGAGTTTCAGACTTACTCCGCCGCGTTTTCCTCGGCCTCGCGCTCGACGCTGGCCTTGACGGCGTCACCGAGTTTCTGGGTTGCTTCCCCGAGCTGTTCCTTGACCTCAGCCAGGCGCTCCCCGACACGGGCGCTGTACTCGCTGGCGCGCTCGCGGCCGGTTTCATAAGCCTCACGGGCATGTTCGCGGCCTGCCTCATAGGCGTCGCGGCCCAGGTCCTTGGCCTTGTCGATGTAGTCCTTGCTGTATTCAGCGATGTCCGCGCGGAGCTCGCGGCCGGCCTTGGGAGCGACCAGCATGCCGATCACCGTGCCCACTACGGTGCCCAGGCCGAAGCCCGCGATCAGATAAGAAAGTGCCCGTCCGTCATCGTTACTCATTTATCCGCCTCCAGTTGTCGCACTTAAATTATATCCGCTGAATGCCCCTTCATGTTAAACCATGGAGGCGTAGTTGAAAAAGAATTTGAGTCAGACTAAACCTCTTCGCCGGGGACGGAGAGTTCGGAGTGAGATATCACAACATACTCATTGCCGTTATCATCCACTACGTTGAGCCACCCATCCGGGAACTCGACACCGACCGCCGTCACCTGGCGGCTTACGCCGTCCCGGGTCAACAGATACCTGGTGCCACTGGTGCGGTTGCGGGTTTTCCATTCGGCTAGTAAGCCATCAAGATCCTTGTTCCAGACAGCGTCACGCACTTTAATCAGCGAATGGAACAACCTCTCCACCAGCTGGCACACACTCTGATGGTTGCCTGTTGCATCCTTTATGGTGGTAACTGTGTCGCGGAGTTCAGGAGGAAACTGCTTGGCCTTGCTGTTGCAGTTGATACCGACTCCGATGACAAGATTTCCCCCTGCAGTCTCTGTCAGAATTCCCCCTGTTTTCAGCCAACGCTGTCTGCCAGTACCATCAATCGGCAGTAAGATGTCGTTGGGCCACTTCAATCCCACGGGCAGGTCGTATAGCTCTTCAATCGCCTTGGCAACAGCTGCACCGGCAACCAGAGTTGTCCGTGGATCGGGCGCAAGTTCCCTTGTTGACATCAGCATTGTGACGGCGGCATCGAGTCCTGCCCTCTGCACCCATTGGCGATTATGAGTGCCGCGTCCGGCTGTCTGGTGGCGCGTAAAAACACAGGCGCTGTCGTAGCTCCAGAGCTCATGCTCCTTAGCCCAGCTGTTTGTGGATTCGGTCTCCGGAAGGTACACAACCTCCAAATATCCGTCATCATTCGTGGCATAGAAACACAGCTTGCGATTGAGCTGCTCGTACTCCTTCTCGTTACTTATCCACATTTTGTCCACCGAACTTTGACCAATGCCCTTACGTCACCTTATAATAGAACAGGTAGCAAACCTCATGTGCGGGGGCCGATGTGCGCGGTTTGGGCAAGACGATTATTGCAGGATTAATGATAGCCGCCATCTGGCCGGTGGCAGCCCTGGCTGTCGAGATCACGGAATTCGACACCGTGGACGAGCAGAAAAAACTCACCATCACCATCACCTTCAGTGATGTGGTCGATGCCGAGGTCGTCCACCACTACGCCAGTAACTTCGTGGAGATCATGGTCCCGGGGTTGAAACTCAAGCGCAACCTGACCCGCAAGCCCCATGTCCCGGAAAACGAAGAGACGCTGCAGTTCTTCCAGGCCACATCCTTCACGGACTCAGGCGACAAGGGCAAGATCCGGCTGCAACTCGGCAAGTACGCCAGCCCGGGTGACGTCCAGGTCGTGGAGCTCGACGACAAGATCGTCGTGGACCTCGTGAAACCGTACTACAAGCTCCCCAAGGAACCGGTGGAGGATGCCCCGCCCGTGGTTGAGGAAGACCCGCCCGTCGAGTTCATCCCGGACAGTGGCACCGAGCCGGTGGAGCTGGAACAGCCGGCCACCGAAGATGATCTATACGGCAACTTCGATCTGGGCACTGAAGATGATGAACCAGAGGACGCAGGTTTCCAGACGCCCTACGAACCCGCGGACCCGGTGGTGACCGAGGACGAACCGGTTACCGACACCTACGGCGGCAACAGCCTGGACACCCTGCGGGACCCGGGTGATGAGCCCCTCGAGCGCCCGGTGCGCGACTTCCAGCCGACACCGTCATATAAGAACTTCGACCTGGACGACGTCCCGGTGGCCCAGCTCCAGCTGCGCAACATGCCGTTTAACGAAGCGCTGATGGAACTCACCGCGGGCAGCGGCTTCAATGTCGTGGTCGGCACGGGGGTCAGTGATGAGCTGATGACGCTCGACTTCCGCCAGAAAGAGCTTTCGCTCAAACGCGCCCTGGACCTTTTGTGCATGGCCTATGACCTGGCTTATACGGTCGAGGACGACGCAGTGGTGATCCGGGCGAAGTAGGACGGGCCACTGGCCTGTCACTCCTTAATGCCAGACGAGACGTCTGGCCTACTCCAACAACTCACTTGTCCCGGCGTTGTTGACGAGGATCGTCGTCGGCATGCCCTCGAGCATCCGCACCCAGTTGCCCTGGATCGCTTTGTCGTGGGACAGCTCCTCCGGCAGGATAAACCCGAGGAAGATGCACGTCGCGTCAGCGCTTGTCTCCCGCAGCGTGTCGATGAACGGGTCGGTGCTCACCGGTACCAGGATCTCAGCTTCGAGCCTCGCCGCTTCAACCATCTCGATCAGGGCTGTGCGCGCCGGGATGCGGCCCTCCTCGCGCTCGACGACGCGGATCAGCCGGATCTTCGAGTCCGCCCACTCCCAGTTACGGCTCAGCAGGTGCGCCAGCAGGAGCATCAGCGACCCGTTGTCACGGCCGCGCCAGTAGACATCGATCCGCTTTTTACCACCGGGCTTCGGCAGGCCCTGGCCGCGGACCACGACCTGGCTCATCCCGAGCGCATTGGCCCGGCGCAGGTGCGTGAGCAGTACGCCGTCAGCCCCGGCGGTCCAGCCGAAGAGCGCGAGGTTCGGGCGGATCGGGCCGACGCTTGCCGTCTGCATGATGCTGAGGATCGCCCGGTCGATGTCCTCGTCGACGGCGACGATCGGGAAGGCATGGATGTCGTTTTTACGGCAGAAGGACTCGAGCTGCATCAGGGCGCGGCGGTGGTGGTTGCAGGCCTCGTGCGGCGGGGCCTTGACGATGTTGACCATCTGGACGATGCCGCGGCCGCTCTCGAGCCAGACCGCGTAGGCCACCAGCGTCTCCCGGGTCGCCGGGTTGCCGCTGAAGACGAGTACCGTCGGCCGCCAGTTCTTCGGGTCCTCGGCCATGCCGCGCAGCTTGAGCAGGTTGTTGCGGACGGCGGTATAGATGAAGCCGCGCCGCGCGTCGCCGAAGGTCGTGTTCAGTTGGCGGCGCTTGAGATGCCAGTAGAGCGCGATGATCACCAGGAAAGCGATCACCGCCGGGAGTGGGTCGATCAGCACGGCGACCCCGGCGCAGGCCAGGGCGCCTAATAGCGCGGTCAGCCAGTTGAAGGCGCGGAAGCGCGGGCGAAAGCTCGGGTTGTTGCCGGTCGCCTCGATGAAGGCCGCCAAGTTGAGCATCCCGTAGGTGTACAGGAAGAACATTGTGATCAGCGCGGCCACGGCGTTGAACCCGCCGCCACCGGGCATCTGCCCCGCCCAGACCAGGACGATCAACGTAATGATCCCGGTCAGGATCAGGGCCGGGCGCGGTTCGTCACCCTGGGCGCTGCCCCGGGCGAAGGGCTGCAGCACGCCAAGCAGCCGGTCCCGGGCCACGGCCTGGAGGATCCGCGGGGCACCGAGATAACTCCCCAGCGCGCTGGAGAGCGTCGCGGCGACGACCCCGGCCACGACGATGAACCCGGTTTCCCAGATCGCGTTGTCGCGCAGGACCTCGAAGGGCCGGGCGATCAACTCCTCGCGGGGGAAGGCCCCGCCGCAGATCAGGATCTGCGCCAGGTAGACCGCGAGGCCGACTCCGATCGCCAACAGCGTCCCGCGCGGAATGCTCTTGCCCGGGTTTTCCAGGTCGCCGCTCATGTTGACCCCGGCGAGAATGCCGGTCACGGCAGGGAAGTAGATCGCGAAGATCGTCCAGAAGCTGAACTTGATGCCGCCGCCCTCGACAGCGGTGGGCATCACAGTGTAGCCAGCTGCGAGGTTTTGTGTAAACACCGCCGGATCGAAGAGCACCGCGCTCCCGGCCATGAAAGCGATGATGCTCAGCCCCAGCACCGCCATCACGATGTACTGCACGCGGATCGACCACCCGGCGCCGATATAGGCGACGCCGAAGAGCAGCCCGGCGCTTAAAAGCGTGATCAGCATGAAGTATGGCGCAAGCGCCGGGACGGAGGAGGTCAGGGCTTCGGTGAAACCGAGGATATAGAACGGGACGCTCAGCGCCTGGGCGATGAACAGCACGATGCCGATCGCCCCGCCGCTTTCCGGGCCCAGTACGCGGCTGATCAGGAAGTATGCCCCGCCGCCCCTCACCTGCATGTTGGTGCTGACGGCGCTGATACTCAGCGCGGTGAAGGTGGTGATCACCTTGGCGAGGAGCAGGATCACGATCGCGCCGATGATCCCGGCTTCGCCGGTGACGAAGCCGCTGCGCATGAACATGATCGCGCCGAGGATCGTGAGCAGGCTCGGGGTGAAGACGCCCCCGAAGGTGCCGAAGCGGTTGCGCGTCTGTTGCTGTTGGTCAGCCACTGATGGGTATTACTTTAGCGCGAAAACCGGGTGCTTATAACCCTCTGCCCAGGCAACTCCCTGCCCAGAGTAAAACGGCGAAAACAGCCGTAAGCAGGAGTATTAACACGGTTGCCTGAGGTAAAGTGCTGGGCCGGTGGCCGCAATAATCGCAACGCACCCCAGGTTTGGTGATCTCTTTGCCGCATCGCTTGCACCGGTGCCTGGCCATAGTAGATTCTAACCTGCCGGGAACTGCCAGTCAGCATTAGTAGCGACGGCATCCAGCCGCTGATTGCTGCAGCGCTTGGAAGGCGCCGCTACTGGTGGATGAGTATGTGGGGCGCTTAAGCGCACCCCCTGCGGCTGTCACCTAATCCAGCTCGATGTCGAGATCCCAGTTTGGGCGGAAGTGCCTCCCGGTCATGAACGCCCGGCTGACCTTTTGGTACTTGTACGCCCACTGTTTGAGGCTTTCGGCGGTGCGGTCGCCGAACTGCTTTTTCACCACGGCGGGAACACCGGCGACGAGGCTGTGGGGCGGGACCTGCATCCGTTCCGGGACGACGGCCCCGGCGGCGACGATGCTGCCCTTGCCGATCACCGCACCGGTCAGCACGACGCTGCCCATGCCGATCAGGCAGCCGTCCTCGACGATGCAGCCGTGGAGGAGCGCGCTGTGGCCGACGGTGACATCTTTGCCAACGATGCAGGGATAGCCGTCGTCGACATGCATCATCGTCAGATCCTGGATGTTGCTCCCGGCGCCGACCTCGACGCGGTTTATGTCGCCGCGCAGCACGCAGTTGAAGAACACGCTGGCTTTCTCGTGGATCACCGTCTCGCCGATCAGCACGGCGGTCGGGGCGATATAGGCGGAGTCGTGGACGTCAGGCGACGTTTCCCCGCAGGGCATGATCAGTGGTTCGTGGTTGCTCATGGGAACAGGATAGCGGAGGACGAGTCCGCGGCCAAACCCGGCGAATCATGTTGCCGGGTCATGCTGTTCTTGGAGCGGGTTCCTCAACCGGCGGCTTGAGCAATACCTGGCAGATGAACAGGTAAAGCGCGGCCATGGCGGCGATGTTAAGCAGCAGGAACAGCGCCAGGGTCGCGTACTGCAGGCCGGGCATCGTCGGCAGGGGGATGACCGAAAACGCCTTGATCGTCAGTTGGACGAGCCCGGTGTCCTTCTCGGTGCGCAGCCAGACCGGAACGAAGTGGAACGGCCCGTTGATATCAAGCAGCATGCCCAGGTTCTTGCGGACTTCGAAGGTCCCGGGCCGGTACTGCCCCCACAGCGCGACGCCTGATTCGTATAGCGCGCCGATGGTCAGGAAGATGCAGGCCGGCCAGTAGCCCGCCGCCGCGCGGTAGCGGAAGCTGATTATCATCAGGACGCCGGCGACCAGCCCGAACAGGAACAGCGGTTCGTAGGGCCCGTTGTTATGGGCGACGCTGGTCATGTTATAGATCAGGGTCATCTTCGTGCCACCGGCGACCACCGCCGCGGCGGTCTTGACCACGGGTGGCAGGCAGAACAGGATGCCGACCCAGCCCCAAGCGACCCAGGGGCGGCGGCTGGTCACCGCGGCCAGGGCAATAACCCAGGTCATCGCCACGACGAGGGCCAGCGGGTCGTGCATCGGGATCAGGAAGTAATGGAGCCAGGGTTTTTCGACAACGATCCCCTGGCGCTCGACCACCCCCAGGGTGTTGATGATCACGTGCGCGAAGCTGAAGACCGTGAACACCGCTACCGGGAACACCCCCTGGCGCATCCCTTCAACGAAGCGGAACCGGTGCAGTACCAGGCTATCTGGGTCCGCTACGGCATTGATCGTTTTGTTGATCCGGCCAACCGCCGCCAACCAGATCAGCATCACCCCCGGCCAGCCGACCTGCTTGATCAGGCCCCCGGCCAAAGTGGCAGCCTCCGCCGCGGAGGGGATCCCCCCGCCGGCCACCGTGGTGGTGTTCTCAAGCTCGAAGGCGTAGAGGTAGCGGTAGATGAGCGCCAGCGCCAGGGGTAAAAGCCAGAGCCAGGCGTAACGCAGCCACCAGCCCCTCAGGTCCTCGCGGATCGCCTGGCGCAGCACGGTCAGGTTCAGGTCCATCCACCGATTATAGACCCGGGGTAGTCCGGGTTGGTCCGGCCGTGGGATGCCCAGGTAGACGACCTGGAATTAGTAGCGGCGGCCCCTGTGCCGCCGGATGCCGTAAGATCTACAGGGGTGAACGCCTGTAGATACCGGCCTAGTCGTTGTTGCATCAACGTGGATGAACTCACCATGCCAGCTGGCAGCTGGCGCTCCGTGGCAGGTTCAGCATCTCTGCGAATCACAAGCACGGGGGCTTGTGCTACTGCACTGATACTTAATATGCCACGGCCCAGTCTCATGCAATCTGTATTACATAAACACTTAGCGATTTAGCTAAATGGCTAAGTGTCTTGATCTCACTAAATGGCTAAGTGTTTCCGTTGGAGCATGTGGATGGGATGGATGACCGGGACGCCGGTGCTGATCGCGCCGGTCGCAGCAGCACCAGGCTGATGAACCAGTAGAGCAGGATGAGCCAGGCGAGGTTGATCAGGATGTATACGGCTTCCAACACGGGCCAGTACGCACCGGGGTAGGTCAGTTCAAGGTGGGGCAGGTAGAGACGGCTAGTGGTGAACACTCCACCGGCCCGGTCTGACATCAACCTGCAGGGAGTAAAGCCAAGGGAGTTGTCCAGCTGTGTGAGTGCCATCAGAGTGTTAGCAAACGCTGATGGCCCGGTGGGCGTCATCACCCATTTCATTAGGAAAACGAGCATGGAGTTAACCAGTGCCCCGGCGAGGAACACGCCGTAACCGATCCAGCCGACCAGTGCTCGCCGCCTGTGAAACGCCCAGACGCAGGCCATAACCGCCACCAGCCCGAGGTAGAAGAAGTGGCTCGGTCCCTGGGGTGAGCCCCCCCTGAAAGTCGGCCAGCTGGTGATGGTCTGGACCCCGGCGTTGTTGACCGTGTTCACAACGAAGCAGGTCAGGCCGGGCAGGGCGAAGACCGGCACCACGATCAGCCACGAAAGGTACGGGCGCCGGACAGTCACGGCGGCGATCGCCACCAGCCAGGCCATGGCGCCGGCCAGATAGAACCCGCCGTCAAGCCCGTGGTTCAGCGCGAATATGAAGTCAGTGCCGGTGTAGTACTTGAGCTCCTTGATATGGCCCATGGTCACTGCATGGTGGGCCAGGGGAACCAGTGCACAGAGGAGGATTGCCGCGGTGAGCGGGATGACCCCCTGGCGTAGCCCGTTAAGGAACATGAACCGGGCAGCTGAGCCGTCCCGGGGGGCGTTGGCCTCCCTGAGCAGTGCAGCGAACAGGTGGTTGGCGTGTTGGGCAGCCAGCAGCCAGAGTGCGACAAGTGCCGCAAAGGGCATCGCTTCGATGACCTCGCCCAAGCCGAGCAGCGACTGGATGTGCCAGGGAGGTGTCTGGCCGTAGGTATTGACCCGGCTGCCTGCCAGATAGAACGCGGAGATGGCCGAGTAACCGAGTGCTCCGAGTGGAAACAGCAGCCACCACCAGCCCGTGCGCTTCCACCAGCGTTTCATGGGTGCATCAACCGCCCGGGCCAGGGATGAGTAGTCCAACCTCTCCATGGGTAAATTATAGATCCAGGCCCAAAAACACTTGCGGTCTACCGTCATGTACAGCATTTAGCGAATTAGCTAAACTGCTAAATGTTCGGAGGGGCCACCGGGGGGAGGCATCCGCGCCAAGGAAACCTAGGTGAAGGGAGTTTGCCATGCCGACGAAAGCACGCAAGAAGAAACAGGAGACGACCAGGGGTAATACCCGGGGAGCCAAAGCTTCGGCAAAGCCGGGCGGTGCCTGCGGCTGTGTCCTGCCCGACGGGCCTGGCACTCGTGACAACGACGAATGGTTCCATCTGCACCGTAAGCGTTATGAACAGCGCAGCGCGATCATCAAGGCCCTGGCCCACCCCGCGCGGCTCTACATCATCGACCGGCTCAGCGCCGGTGAGTGTACAGTGATGCAGCTCACCGAGCTGATCGGCTGCGAGATGCCCACCGTTTCGCGACACCTCGCCGTGCTGCGCAGCGCCGGGATCGTCACCGGTACGAAGCAGGGCAGCCACGTGAGCTATAAGCTCGAGACACCCTGCATCCTCAACTTCTTCGGCTGCATCGAGGAAGTGCTCAACGAGAGCGGCGGCGGTAAACAGCGATGACCTGGAAAACAGAAGGCAACAAGCTGACCTGGATCGTCCTGATCTTCGCGCTGTTCTACTTCGTGCCGATGGACGCACCGCGGCTCTCCGCCGCCGTCCGTGAGGCATTGATCCTCGCCGGGTGGTATGCCCGGGAGCACGTCCTGACCTGCCTCGTGCCGGCGTTCTTCATCGCCGGGGCGATCGCGGTCTTCGTCAGCAAGGCCAGCGTGATGCGCTACCTCGGCGCCGGTGCGCCGAAGGCCGTCGCCTACGCCGTGGCCTCGGTCAGCGGCTCGATCCTCGCGGTGTGCTCCTGCACGGTGCTGCCGCTCTTCGCCGGGATCTACCGGATGGGTGCGGGCCTCGGCCCGGCCAGCGCGTTCCTCTACAGCGGCCCGGCGATCAACGTGCTGGCGATCATCCTCACCGCGCGGATCCTTGGCTTCGAGCTCGGGATCGCCCGGGCGGTGGGCGCGGTGGTCTTCGCGGTGGTGATCGGCCTGCTGATGCATCTGATCTTCCGCAGGGAGGAAGAGGAGAAAGCCGTCGCCCAGGCGGCGCTGCCCGTCCCCGAGGACGAACGTCCGCTCTACCAGACGATCATCTATTTCGCATTGATGATCGCCGTGCTGGTCTTCGCCAACTGGGGGAGCCCCGGGGAAGGCGCAGCCGGGTTCTGGGTGTTCATGCATCAGAGCAAGTGGTACCTGACCAGCGCGGCGGCGCTTTTGCTGGCGGTGGTCCTCGTGATCTGGTACAAGCTGCCCTGGTGGAAGATGCTGATCGCCGTCGTCCCGGCCGTGGTCCTCGGGCTTATCTACCCGGCGGTGCCCGTCCTGGCGATGACCGCCGCGGTGATCGGCCTGGCGGCCGCGACGCTTTCCGAGCAGGCCGAGATGAAGGAGTGGACGGTTGAGTCCTGGACGCTCGCCAAGCAGATCATGCCGCTGCTCTTTTTCGGCGTACTGGCGGCCGGGCTGCTGCTCGGCAGCCCCGGGAGCGAGGGGCTGATCCCGAAGGACTGGGTAGCGGCGGCCGTGGGGGGCAACTCATTTGGCGCGAACCTGTTCGCCGCCTTCGCCGGGGCCTTTATGTACTTCGC
>Ga0180435_10005777_pt1 | contig 11975 bp, 10 predicted proteins | sample SS_ome_3_FD_132467 | JGI IMG/M metagenome (GOLD analysis project Ga0180435, IMG submission 132467) | Hypersaline lake sediment archaeal communities from the Salton Sea, California, USA - SS_3_S_1 metaG | ecosystem: Environmental > Aquatic > Non-marine Saline and Alkaline > Hypersaline >...
GACATCGGGCCCGCGGTGGAGCGCTACCGGACGGTGCTGCGCGAGCAGTCCGACCACGACGAGGCGCGGATGGCCCTCGAGGAGCGAAGAACGAGACGGGAATAGAGGAATGAACACCTACGACATTCGGACAATCTGCGACGCGATGGGGGGACGGCTGGAGTCGGGGCCGGACGCGGGGCTGATCACGGCCGGGGTTTCGACGGACACGCGCACGATCGAAGCCGGGTCGTTGTTCGTGGCCTTGAAGGGGGAACGGTTCGATGGGCACGACTTCCTGTCCGAGGCGCTTGGGAAAGGGGCGGCGGGGGTGGTGGTGAGCCGGCCCCCCGAGGCGGCGGCGGGGGGCTCGGCGGCGGTGATCGTCGTTGCGGACACCCTCCTTGCCCTGCAGCGGCTGGCGCGCTGGTACCGGCGGCAACTGGACGTGGTGGTGGTGGGCATCACCGGATCCAACGGGAAGACCAGTACCAAAGACCTGACGGCTTCCGTGCTGCGGCAGCGCTATGCGGTGCACGCCACCGCGGGCAACTTCAACAACCACATCGGTCTTCCGCTGACGATCCTTGCGGCGGATGACGAGGACGAGCTTCTGGTGCTGGAGATGGGGATGAATCATCCCGGCGAGATCGCGCTTCTGTGCGAGATCGGGCGGCCGCACCTTGGCGTGATCACCAACATCGGCCTTGCGCACCTTGAGCACATGGGGAGCCGGGAGGCGATTGCGGAAGAGAAGGGGGCGTTGGCGCGGTTCCTGCCGGAGGTGGGAACGCTGGTGCTGCCGGTGAACTGCGAATTTGCGGACTACCTGCGCTCGCGGACCGCGGCACGGACGGTGCTCGTGGGAAACTCGCGGGGGGAGGTGCGGGCCGAAGAGCTGGAGTTGACGGCGGATGGCTCGCGGTTCGAGTTGGTGGTGGAAGAGGCGGCAAGGTTGCCGGTGAGACTGCCGGCGGCGGGGCGGCACATGGTGACCAACGCCCTGATGGCGGCCGCGATCGGGCAGTTGCTGGGCTTGCGGCCCGAAGAGCTGGTCCGGGGGCTCGAACAGGCGAAGCTCACCGGGGGGCGGCTGCGGCGCTACGGGGCGGGTGGTATCACGGTTTTTGACGACACCTACAACGCCAATCCCGGCTCGGTGTTGGCGGCGGTCGAAGCCCTTGCGGGGCAGGAGATCGCGAACGGCGGCGAGAAGATCATCGTGTTGGGGGCGATGGCGGAGCTGGGGCGGCAGGCGGAGGATCTGCACCGGCAGGTGGGGAGCGAAGCGGCGAAACAGGGGTTGCGGGTGGTGAGCGTCGGCGCGGCGGCGGCGGGGATTGCGCGGGGGGCGCGGGAGGCGGGCCGGGAGGACGCCCGGCATTTTGACGACCCCGGGGAAGCGGCGAAGTGGCTGGAAGGCGAGGTGCGGGCCGGGGACCGGGTTCTTTTCAAGGGGAGCCGGACGGCGCGGATGGAGGAGCTGATGCACAGGGTTTTTCCGGAAGACTGATGCTGTATTGGATTTACGAGATTTGGAAGCGGGCTTTGGAAGAGGGGGAGACCTGGGCGCACGCCTTCCGGTTCCTGAATCTTTTTGGTTACATCACGCCGCGGGCGGGGTTGGCGACCCTCATGTCGTTTCTTCTGACGCTGTTCATCGGGCCGCGGGTGATCCGCAGGCTGATTTCGATGAAGGTCGGGCAGCCGATCCGGACGGCGGAGGAAGTGCACAAGCTGGCGGAACTGCACGGGGGCAAGGCGGGCACGCCGACCATGGGGGGGGTGTTGATTCTGGGGATGGTGCTGGTCTCGGTCTTGATTTGCGGGCGGCCGCTGAATCCCTTCGTGGCGGTCTGCATGTGCGTGATGCTGGCGCTGGGGTTGCTGGGGTTTGTGGACGACTACGCGAAGGTGGTGAAGAAGAACTCGGCGGGGGTGAGCGCGCGGCAGAAGCTGGCGTGGCAGTTTGTGATTGCGGGCGTGGCGGCGTGTTTCGTGTTTTTCAAGCCGGAGGTTTCGGGGTTGGACCTCGCGACGGGCGAGCCGGGGGCGATGAAGGGGTTTCACCTGAAGGTGGAGGGCGAGACGGCGCGCTTTCCGATCAGTTCGCTGAGCTTTCCGCTCCTGAAGAAGCCGATCTTCGAGCTCTCGTGGTTCGCGATTCCGTTCTTCATGCTGATCATCGTGGGATGCTCGAACGCGGTCAATCTGACGGACGGATTGGACGGCTTGGCGACGGGGTGCACGATCACGGTGTCGCTGGCGTATGCGGTGTTGGCGTATCTGGCGGGGCGGTACGATTTCGGGTTCGAATACCTGAAGATACCCTTCAACCCGCTTCTGGGGGAGCTGACGGTGTTTCTGATGGCGCTGGTGGGGGCCGGGATGGGGTTTCTGTGGTTCAACTGTCACCCTGCGAAAGTCTTCATGGGGGACACCGGCTCGTTGGGGATCGGCGGGGGCTTGGCGACGGCGGCGATCTGCACGAAGCAGGAGTTGCTGCTGGTGGTGATCGGGGGGGTGTTCGTGATGGAGGCGATGTCGGTGATTTTGCAGGTGGCGAGTTTCAAGACGCGGGGCAAGCGGATCTTTGCAATGTCGCCGGTGCATCATCATTTCGAATTGCGGGGGTGGCACGAGAGTCAGGTGATCATCCGGTTCTGGATCTTGTCGATCATGTTTGCGTTGGCGGGGTTGTCCTTGCTGAAAGTGTTGTGATGGAGCTGGCGGGGCAGAAGGTGGCGGTGTTGGGCGCCGGGCGGAGCGGCCGGGCGGCGGCGCAGTTGGCGCTGCGGCTCGGGGGCGGGGTGGCGGTCTACGACGCGGCCGGGCCGGAGGTGTTCGCGGAGATGCCGGAGGGCGTGGAGACGTTTCCGGGGGCGGGGGCGGCGGACGGACGCCGTTGCGAGGCGGATCTTGTGGTGGTCAGCCCCGGGATCGAACCGGGGGGGGAGTTCGCGCGAGCCTTCGCGGAACGGGCCGGGGAATTCATCGGGGAGACGGAGTTCGCGGCGCGGCACTACGAAGGGCGTATCGTGGCCGTCACCGGGACCAACGGGAAGACGACCACCACCGAGCTGGTGCAGCGGACGCTGGCGGCCGGAGGGATGACTTGCGAGGCCTGCGGGAACTACGGCCGTCCGTTGGGGGACGTGGTGCTGGATGAATCGCCGCCGGCTGCGGTGGCCTTGGAAGTCTCGTCGTTCCAGCTCGAGACGATCCGGCGGTTCCGGCCGGAGGTGGCGGTGTGGATGAACTTCTCGGCGGACCACATGGACCGGTATGCGAGCGTTGACGAGTATCGTCGCGCGAAGCTGCGCATCTTCGAGAACCAGACCGCCGACGATGCGGCGGTGGTGCGGCTGGGGGAACCGGTGGGGGAACTGCGGGCGCGGACGGTGACGTTTTCGGCGAGCGAGGAGGGGGGGGACTACAGCCTCGCGGGGACCGTGATCCGGTTTGAGGGGCGGCCGGTGCTTGACCTTGCGGAGACGCGGCTGCGCGGGGTGCACAATGCCGAGAACGTCATGGCGGCGCTGGCGGCCGGGCGGGCGCTGGCGGTTCCGTTCGGAGCGGCGGTTCGGGCGCTCGACGGGTATGCGCCTCCCGTGCACCGCTGCGAGCTGGTGGGCATCCTCGACGGGATCGAATACATCAACGACTCGAAGGCGACGAACCTGCACGCCCTCGAGTCGGCCCTGCTTTCGCAGGAGCGCCCGACGGTACTCATCGCGGGCGGCAAGGCGAAGGGATTGGACTACCGTCCGATCCTTCCGGTGCTGCGGCGGAAAGCGCGGGCTGCGATTTTGATCGGAGAGATACGCTTCGAACTGGCGGGCGTGTTCTCGGAGGCGGTTCCGTCGCGGGTGGCGGAGAGCCTCGAGGAGGCGGTGCGGCTGGCGCGCGCGGAGGCGGGGCCCGGGGCGACGGTTCTGTTCTCTCCGGGGACCTCATCGTTCGACATGTTCGCCGGGTATGAAGCCCGCGGCGAGGCCTTCCGCGAAGCGGTGCATGCCATGACCTGAACACATCACACCCTGACGACTGAACCAACACCAACCCAGACTCGATATGAGAAGAGAATCCCTGCAACCGAAACGGCGCCCGACAAAGGGGGCGATCCTTGTCCTGCACAGCAAAACGCGCAGGCGGAAACGGCACCGGGTGTCGGCGGGAACGGCGGAGGACACCGACCTTGGCTCGGAGGTGCCCAACCTTGGAGTGGCGCGGGCCCTGTTCGTGATCCTGATCCTGCACGTGGCCGCGATCGCCGCGATCTTCATTCACAACAAGGTGACCAATGACGATCCGGTGGTTCGCGAGTCGCCGGTGCGGGAGCAGGGGGCGGCTTCCGATGCTGCCGGGGCCAAGGCCGTTCCGGAACCGCAACCGGGCGAGGACTACTACTTCGTGGCGACCGGCGATACTTACGGGCGAATCGCGGAGTTGAAAGGCGTGGACGTGAACGAGCTGCGCCGGCTCAACGGGAACGTCGGGTTGCGGGCCGGGAAGCTCCTGAGAATCCCGCCCAACGGGATGCCGTCGGCGCTGCCGGAACGGCCGGTGGCGGGCGCGGCGGCCGAAACGGGTTCGCGGCAGGCCGGCGAAGCGGAGAGGCCGGAGTCCGCCGCGCCGGCCTCCGAAACGGAGGACCCGGCGTCACCCGCCGGACGCGCCGTGATCGTGGAAGAATCACCGGAGGATTCCGAGGCGCCCGCCGAGGCGGTGATGGTGAAGCCCCGGATCGACCCCCGGGCCGCGACGGCGACAGCCCGGACGGCGGAAGAATCCGGCCACAAGGTCGGGAAGGGAGAGACGATCTGGAGCATTTCGCGGCGCTACAAGGTCTCGCAGAAACAATTGCTGGAAGCGAACGGGATCACGGACCCGCGGCGTCTGCAGGTCGGGATGACGCTGAAGATTCCGGCCGGGAATGGAGGAGGCTGAGATGGGGCGGCGCAGCGGTCTGGTCCTGTGCATTTCGGTGGCGGCCCTGGTGGGGCTGGGCCTCGTGATGCTGGCGAGTACCGGGGCGTGGGCGCCGGGGGTGGACGATGATCCTTACCTTTTGGTGAAGCGGCAGGGGTTGTGGGCGGGGGTGGGTCTTCTGGCGGCGGCCGGGACCGGCTGCCTTGACTACCGGGTGCTGAAGAAGATCTGGTTTCCGCTGCTGCTGGCGGCCTGCGGGTTGCTGGCCTTGTGTTATGTGCCGGGCATCGCGGTGGCGGCCAAGGGTGAATCGCGGTGGATCGCGGTTCCGGTGATCGGGAGGTTTCAGCCGTCGGAAGCGGCGAAGATCGTGATCATCGTGGCGCTGGCCTCGTGGTTTGCGCAATACCAGGCGGAATGCCGGAGTTTCTGTCGTGGTTTTCTGATTCCGGGGGTGCTGTTGGCGGTTCCGGTGGGGTTGATCTTTTTCGAGAAGGACATGGGGACGGCGGCGGCGGTGGGGGCGGCGGGATTACTGGTGCTGTTCGCGGCCGGGACGCGACTGACGTGGCTGGTGTTGGTGGTGGCACTGGCGGTGGCGGGGCTGACGGTGGCGGTCAGGTCGGACCCAAACCGGATGCGCCGGTTCGAGGCGCTGCGCAACCCGGATGCGGAGGAGCACATCCGCGGAGCGTACTGGCAGCAATACCGGGCGAAGCTGGCCTTTGCGGCGGGGGGGCTTTGGGGGGTGGGGCTGGGAAACGGGGCGGAGAAGCACGGGTATCTGCCGGAGGCCCACACGGATTTCATCTTTCCGGTGGTGGGCGAGGAACTCGGGCTTTGGTTCACGCTGGGGACGGTGTTCTGCTTCGTGCTGGTGAGCACGGCGGGGGTGTCGATTTCGCTGCACGCCCCGGACCACTTCGGCAAGCTTTTGGGAGTGGGGTTGACGGCGGTGATTGCGCTGCCGGCGATCATGAACATCGGGGTGGCGACCAGTCTGCTTCCGAATACGGGATTGCCGCTGCCTTTTGTGAGCTACGGCGGATCGAATCTCGTCTTTACGCTTGCGGCGGTCGGGTTGCTTGTCAGTCTGCATCGTCGCGCGGCCTTCGTGGAGCGCGCGGAGATTCCCGTGATCAAGGAGCGGAAACTCGCACTCAAGATTTGACCGGTGGCCCGCGAACTGTCTGTGGTGATTGCATGCGGCGGCACGGGCGGTCATTTGTTTCCGGGGATTGCGGTGGCGGAGGAGCTGGACCGCCGCGGGCACCGGCCGCTGCTGCTGATCTCGCGCAAGCGGGTGGACGCCGAGGCCTCCGCGAAGTATGAAGGACTGGATTTCGAAGAGGTTCCGGCGATCGCGAAGCCGGCGGCGTTTTCGCCGCGGATGGTTTCGTTCCTGTGGCGGCTCTGGCGGACGGCGGGGCAGGCGAAGCGGTTTCTGAAGGAGCGGGGGGCGGACGCCGTGATCGGGATGGGAGGCTTCACGTCGCTTCCGCCGGTCTACGCCGGCCATCGTCTGAATCTGGCGGCGTTCGTGCATGAATCGAACGCCCTGCCGGGCAAGGCGAACCGGTTGACGAGCCGGTGGTGCCGGAAGGTTTTCGTGGGGTTTGAAGCGGCCCGCGGGTATTTTCCGGGTTGCGAGGTGGTGCTGACGGGCACGCCGGTGCGCAAGGAGATGCGCGACCTGCCTTCGAGGGCGGAGGCGATGGAGCGCCTTGGTCTGGAGACGGGGAAGCCGACGGTGCTCGTGTTCGGGGGGAGCCAGGGGGCGCGTCGTCTGAACTCGCTGGTGGTGGAAGCCTCGGCCGAGCTGGGCGACAACGTGCAGTGGGTGCACCTTGCGGGTCAGCTCGACCACGAGCGGGTGCGGGCGGCGGTGGCCGGGCGTTCTTGTCATGTCGTGTTCGAGTTCTGTCATGACATGCCGTCGGCGTATGTCGCGAGCGACCTTGCCGTCTGCCGGGCCGGCGCCTCCAGTCTGACGGAACTGGCCTTTGTCGGGTTGCCGGCGATTCTGGTTCCGTATCCGTATGCCGCGGACGACCATCAGACGCGCAACGCGGAGGCCTGCGACCGGGCCGGGGCGGCGCTCCTTGCGCAGGAACGGGACCTCGACGCGAAACGCCTTGCATTGATTGTGCACGAGCTGCTCAACCAGCCGGAGAAGCTGAAAGCGATGGGGGATGGCATGCGTAGCCTTGCGGTCGACGATTCGGCGGGCCGGATCTGCGACCACATCGAAGCTTCCTGATGTCAGACCCGACGCAACGATTTGCGGACCCGGCGCGGCCGATGCGGATTCATCTGCTGGGGGTGGCGGGCTCCGGGATGAGCGGCCTCGCGGCGTTGTTGCTCGAAATGGGTCACCGGGTGAGCGGATCGGACCGCGTGACGAGCGGGGAGACGGAGCGCCTGCAGCGGCTGGGGCTCGATTTTTCCTCGCCGCACTCGGCGGAGGCGGTGGCGGACGCCGAGGTGGTGGTGTATTCGTCGGCGATCAAGGCCGACAATCCGGCGCTGGCGGCGGCGGGGGAGCGGGGGATCGACTGCCTGCGGCGGGCGGAGTGCCTCGCCGCGATCATGGCCTCCAGGAAGGGGGTGGTGGTGGCGGGGACCCACGGCAAGACCACCACTTCCGCGATGTGCGCGCACGTTCTGAAGAAGGGAGGGCGGCTGATCTCGCATTACGTCGGGGCCGAGATCCCCGTTCTCGGGGCCAACGCCCACTGGGAAGCGGCCGGCGAATACATGGTGGCGGAGGGCGACGAAAGCGACGGGACCCTCGAACTCTACCATCCTTCGCACACCATCGTCCTGAACATCGAGGAAGAGCACCTCGACTTCTACGACGGGATCGAGTCCATCAAGAGGGTCTTCTCGCGCCTCCTCGACCAGACCTCGGAACGGATCATCTACTGCGCGGAAGACGAGACCGCGGCGGCGCTGTGCGCCTCGCGCCAACATGCCGTCTCGTATGGCTGGCGAGGGGCCGACTACATGGCGGTCGAGGTGAGCGAGGGCCGGGGATCGGCGGCCTTCACCGTAATGCGGCGCGGGAAGGCGCTGGGCCGGGTCGAACTGGGGGTTTCGGGGCGTCACAACATTCTGAACGCCCTTGCGGCGGTGGTGCTGGCGGACGATCTGGGGGTGAGTTTCGACCTGGTGGTTCGCTCGCTGGGGTCGTTTGCCGGGGCGAAGCGGCGTTTCGAGTCGGTGTATCTCAGCCCGCGGTTCCGGATTGTGGACGACTACGGGCACCATCCGACGGAGATTGCGGCGACCTTGCAGACGGCGCGCCTGCTGCATCCGAAGCGGCTGGTGGTTCTCTTTCAACCGCATCGTTACACGCGGACGCAACGGTTGGCGGAGGATTTCGGCCGGGCATTGCAGGGGGCGGACCTCGTGATGGTGACGGACGTCTATCCCGCCGGCGAGGCGCCGATCGAGGGGGTCGGGCCGGAACTCATCGTGAACGCGGTGGCTTGCTACGGCGACACGCCCTGCCGGCTGCACCGCGATCTCACGAGCGCCCACCACGAGCTGGGCAACGCGCTCGAGCCGGGCGACCTTGTGCTGACGCTGGGGGCGGGCAACGTGCACGAAGCGGGGCGGAAACTCGCCCGCGACCTGGCGGTGATGGAAGCGCTGCGGGAATTCATTTCGACGGACGAAGGGGATTGCGAACTGTACGAGCCGATGCGGCGTCACACCACCATGCTGGTCGGGGGGCCGGCGCAATACTGGGTGGAGCCGCACCGCTTCGAAGCCTTCGCGAAATGCGTGGCGTTCTTCAAGGAGCGGGGAATTCCGGTGCGGGTCATCGGACGGGGGTCGAACCTTCTTGTGCGGGAGGGAGGGATCCGCGGCGCCGTGATCCATCCCGCGAAAGGCGAATTCGGAATGGTGCGCGTCGAGGGGGATTGCGTGGTGGCGGGGGCCGGGGTGCGATTCAAGAAACTCGCCAGCGTCGCCCAGGCGGCGGGCCTCGGCGGGTTCGAGTGGATGGAAGGCATCCCCGGCAATGTCGGCGGCGGCTTGCGCATGAATGCCGGCGCGATGGGGACCGCGACCTTCGACCAGGTGGTCCGGGTCACCTTTCTCGACGAAGACGGAACCATCCGGACCCGCGACCGGGAGGGGATCGAGGCCTTCTACCGCAACGTGCCCGAGTTGCAGCGCAACTACGCTTTGGAGGCGACCTTCCGCGGCGTCCGCGCCGGGTCGGCTTCGGTCCTCGAACGGATGAACGCCTTCAAGTCGATGCGGCGCTCCGCCCAGCCGCTGATGGCCAGCGCCGGGTGCATCTTCAAGAACCCGCAAAGCATCGCGGCCGGCCGCCTGATCGAAGAGCTGGGCTTCAAGGGCCACAGCGTCGGCAATGCCGAGGTCTCCGAGGTGCACGGCAACTTCATCGTGAACCGCGGCAAGGCCCGGGCCGCTGACATCCTCGAGCTGATCAATCGCATCAAGATCAAGGCCCGCAACGAGCGGAGCATCGAGCTCGAAACCGAAGTGCAGATTCTCGGCGAGGACGAGGTGTGTTTCTGAAGACTTCCCCTACCCCCTCTTCGTGCCTTCGTGTCTTCGTGTGAGCCCCTCCCCTTCAAGCAGTTGGAGAGGGAGGGTCTCGCGGGTCTTGTCGAGGTCGTCGAGACTGAAGGAGGAGGCGGCGGTGAACCGCTGGTTGGCGGAGGGAATGAAGGGCCGGGGGGTGAGGACGAGAAGGGTGGCGCCGGATCGTTCGGCGAGATGCCGGAGACGATACCAGGAAGAGGCGGGAAGGCGGCGGAGTTCCGGGAGAGAATTGAAGAGGAGGTCGAGAACGAGAAGCGGAAGGTTGCCGTCACGGAGGAGGAGGTCGGTGCAACGCAGGGATTCCTTGGCATGGTGACAGCGCACCCAGAGGAGGCGGGAGCAGAGGGCGGAACCGTAGGAGGCAGGGTCGAAGCAATCGCGCCCGTCGATCAGGGCCAGTTTGGGGATCCGGGATTTGAGGTCCGAGGTGTGAGGACCGCCTTCCTCCGCTTCAAGCAGGGCGGCGAGGAGCAGCGAAAGCCCGGAAGCGGGGCCCGCCGGCGAACATTCCACAAGCGTGCCGGGATCAAGGGACGGCAGGGAAACCCCGGAAGGGACCACCGCCTCAGGCCCCGCTCCCTCGCCCCGGGAAAGAGGCGAAAAACGATGCGCTTCCGGGAACTGCTCGCGCAACTGCCGGCGAAGCTGCTGGAGACTGGGAGAAGAAGACATTTTCTTGTTCCAAAGAACAGTAATCTCCGCAAATTGGGAACGCAAGCCCAAGTTTCCCAAGGCCCCCGGGAATATTCACGCCACCACAAGAATAATTGACAGGTTGATAATCAAGTGATAGTAACCAATTTTGATGGACCTGCACATGGGATCGGTCAGCAGGATTCAGCTTGGCCCGGCGGAAGCGGAGCGGGTCAGGTGTTGTCACTGCGGCTGGATGGTGGAGGTGCGGAAAGACCAGGTGCGGGTGGGATGTCCGGCGTGCGGGGAGGAGGTCGCGATGCAACAACTGAAAATGCCCGCGATGCCGGCGTCGGGCGAGGCGGGGAGGACCGCGGCGGCGGAACTGACCACCGTGACCTGCGCGTTGCCGGACGGGGAGCGGGAAGTGCGCCGGTTGCCGGTCGAGCGGGTGACGCGCAGCCGGAACAGCCGGCGGAAACGGGAGGACGAGACGGGCCGGCGCCGCGGGGCGGGAGAGCGGCGGATCGGGCGCGGGAAGACGAGGCGCATCCCGTTCGAGGCGCGGCACCGGATCGAGGAACTCCGCGAGGAGCTCTTCACGGATTCCGCCCCGCGGTCCGGGGAGGGGCCGGCACCCCTCGTGGGCGAGATGCGGGCCTGGATCGTGCTGGCGGTTTCTGCTACCATATTCATGGTATTGGTGTTGCTGGCGGTGATCGTGTCCGGGCACGGGGACGGATGGGTGAGGGAGGTTCCGGAGGTGCGGGCCGGAGGTTGAGGCCGTGAGGGACGGGGAGGGCGGACTGATCCTGGCCTCGGCGTCGCCGCGGCGGGGGGAGTTGCTGGCGAGGGCGGGCTACCGGTTCGTGGTGGCGCCTCCGGAGGTCGAGGAATGGGAGGAAGGGACCTATCCCTTTCGGGAGCTTTGCGGGGCGAACGCGGCCCTGAAGGCCCGGGCGGTTGCGGCGGCCCACGGGGAGGCGGTGGTTCTCGCGGCCGACACCATGGTGGCGCTCGAGGGACGGGTCCTGGGCAAGCCGCGCGACCTCGGGGAGGCGCGGCGCATGCTGGAGCGATTGTCGGGCCGGGTGCACGAGGTTTGCACGGCAGTCTGCATCCGCCGCGGCGCGGACCGGCGCCTCTTCCACGAGGTCTCGCGGGTCCGGTTCAGGGAGCTCGGGCCGGACACGATCCGGGAATACACGCGGCGGGTCTGCGTGCTCGACAAGGCGGGCGCCTACGCCGTGCAGGAGGACGGCGGGATGCTGGTCGCGGAGATCGAGGGTTCATACGAAAACGTGATGGGCCTGCCCATCGAGCAGGTGGCAGCCGAACTGGCGCGGTTCGGGGTGCAGCCGGAGAAGCCTTGAGGGCGGGTGGTCCGCAGTAGACCAGATCTCAAGACTCAGGGGCCGGGCCCCGGGCCCCAAGATCCCAAGGTCCCGGGTTCCACGTATTTCCGTTAACGTTAACGAAGTTACGTGCAGCCCCTCCCGGATGGGGCCGCCTTTTCGGCCGACCCGCGGCACGACCGTCCGGGTCGTGACCTCCTCCACCCGCCCTTCTGGCGGCACATTTCGGCCGCTTCGCGGCCCGGCCATGCCACCATCCCGGCCTCGCAAACCTCGCTCAGATGACCTGTCCCCCTGCGCGCTCGTCCCCCTGCGCGCTCAGATGACCTGTCCCCCTGAGACACGCTGCGCGCTCGTCCCCCTGCGCGCTCAGATGACCTGTCCCCCTGAGACACGCCAAGATCCCAAGGTCCCGGGTTCCACGTATTTCCGTTAACGTTAACGAAGTTACGTGCAGCCCCTCCCGGATGGGGCCGCCTTTTCGGCCGACCC
>Ga0180435_10005779_pt1 | contig 11972 bp, 5 predicted proteins | sample SS_ome_3_FD_132467 | JGI IMG/M metagenome (GOLD analysis project Ga0180435, IMG submission 132467) | Hypersaline lake sediment archaeal communities from the Salton Sea, California, USA - SS_3_S_1 metaG | ecosystem: Environmental > Aquatic > Non-marine Saline and Alkaline > Hypersaline > Sediment...
GAGCCATCGCTGTTATAACGCGCTATCGCGAAGTTGAGATCTGCCGTTCCACCGGCGACGATCTTCCCGTCGGCCTGAATGGCGAGACTGTTGATCGTTTCGTTGCCGGTTCCGAAATCGGTGGTCACCAGACCGTCGGTATCGAAGCTTGTGTCGAGTGCACCAGTTGTTGTCAACCGAGCGATCGCAAACTGGTTGTCACTCAAACCGCCGACGACAATTCGGCCATCCGTTTGCAGGGCAATCGAGGTCGCCATGTCGAATGAACTGGTCCCGAAGTCCAGATCGACAATGCCGTCGGTATCAAACGTCGCGTCGAGCGACCCGTCGGCGTCGTATCGCAGAACGGAAAAATTGGAACCGCCCCCGGCGTTGGTCCCGGCAACAATGATCTTCCCGTCAGCCTGAACATCAACCGCAACGGCGTTGTCGGAACCACTCACATCGGTAGTCACATAGCCGTCGCCATCGAAAGTTGTGTCGAGCGATCCGTCGGCATTGAAACGGGCGACCAGAATGTCGTTGTCTGCCCCGATGCTCGTGTAACCAACAACAACGATCTTTCCATCGCTCTGCATCACTACGTCGTTGGCAAAGTCGATACCGCCGACGTCAAGACTCACCATCCCGTCGCCGCCGCCGAAGGTCGGGTCCAGTGAACCGTCCGGGTTGTACCTTACGAGGGAAACATCCCAATCCGCGAGATTCGAGCCGCCGGCCTCAACGATCTTCCCGTCATCTTGAACAACACTTGCAGAAGCGAAGTCGAAACTGCTGCCTGGAATCGCCGTGGTCACGCTGCCATCACCACCGGCGCCGAAGTACGGACGATCATTGACGGCCGTGACACTCACGATGGCGGTATCAACCACCTCACTGAACGCCGTATTGCCGCCGAAATTGGATGTATCGACTTTTTCTCCGGCCGTGCCGGAGGTCTGATCCCAGGCCGCAAAGGTGACGATCCCCATGTCGGAATCGACTCCGTCGGGGACGAATCGCAAACTGTCGGTATCGCGCAGCAAGAGCGAGTTGGTCCAGGAGACGGCTCCCACATCCGTCCAACCAGAACCGATATCGTACTGCCACGTGCCGCTGCCACTCGTGAGGTTGCCGATCGCGATGCCTTCCACTGCCCCTGCATCGACATCGGTAATTCGGTCGCCGCCGTCGCTGGCGATGATCGCAGAGACGAGATCGCCGCTGTTTGCTGTCTCATCTTCCGTGATCGAAGTGAGCGTCAGAAAACCGCCGGGGTCCAGTACCGGCGCGTGGTTCGGTTCTTTGGCATCAAACACGAAGGCGAAGGGCTGCACGGCCGTCTCACCGGTATTGGTCGTCAGTTCATTGGCAGCACCCCAGGCGTCGCCGCCCCAGAGGATGTAGTTCAGGTCGCTCAGGTTGTCCTGAACACCAAGCATTAGTGCGTCCGTGCCAGGATCCGCGGCCAGTGACATTACACGTGCATAGCCGCCGATACCCGGCAGATTCTGTTCCCCCGACCAACCGCCGCCACTCGTCCAGGTTTGATAGCGGGGCGTAGTGGCTACCTCGCTGTAGGTGGCCAGCAACGTTCCCGATTGGCTTTCGAAACCAACCGCGGCAGAGAGCGTGTTGCCTGAGTAGCCGCTTGCGGTGGCGAATAGCTGGTCGCCCCAGACATCGTTTTCCCCGTCCCAAACAGCGAACAGAGCGTGGTTCTGCGAACCGCCGGCAACGACACCGATGGCGATGCGATCGCTGTTGGGATCGGAGGCGATGGATGTGAACTCGGCATCGGTTTCGATCCCAAAACTGTAAGGCAGTGCGAGCGTTTGCGGGCCGCTCCAGGTGGCTCCGTCAAACGTCTGGTAGGTCAGATCGTTGTAGTTGCCGCTGGCATCGTAGACGACTATCGCTTGGCCGCTTTGGCTCTCGAAGGCCGCTGCGATTTCGTGCCGGTCGCTGGTCGTGGAGGTGTCGAGTACGACCGTATCGCCCCAGGCGTCGCCGTCCCACACGGCCGCCCACTCGTCTGTTGCATCATCGCTGACAATTAGCACCATTTCGTCACCGCTCGCGCTGGCGGTCAACTGCATGTGCTGAGCCGTTCCTGCGTTGGGCGCAGTGATTGTTTGCTCGGTGGACCAACTCGTGCCATCCCAGACACTGTAGGAGACACTCGCCGTTCCGCCCGAGTTGTTGTCCCAAACGAGAATGGCATCACCGCTTTGGCTTTCGTAAGCGACGTCGAAGCTCTGCGACGTCGAATCGAGACTGAATCCCAGTGAGTTGAGCGGCAGCGCTGACCAACTTGAGCCATCCCACATCTGGCCGTTTACCCAACCGACCGCACTGTCGACACCGACGGCGATAATCTCGTCGCGCGTTGGCGCTTCGGCGGCAGCGATGATTCGCCACTGGCCGACGCTCGCCGTATCTGGTGGAGAGACTCCCTCGAAGGCGCTGCCATCCCAATTGTCGTAGTCGGGAGTGCTATCGCTGTTGTTCCGCCAGATCGCTGTGCCGGGACTCGTGGGATCCGCGGTGACGTACTCGACCTGCACGTTGTCGAAGTTGACGTGCTGACCGGGGCCAGCGAATCCGGAAGTGATCGTAAACCGCACAGCCATTTCGCTCGAAAGTGACACATACGATCCCACGTCGTAGCTTCGGTTGCCATTGAAATTCGAGCCCGGATCATCGACGTAGGCGATTTCCTCGATCTGTGTCCAGTTCTTTCCCCCATCGTCGGATATCTGAATGGCAAAGCTGTCGGTTCCGCTCTGGGCGTAACCGTCAAAATCGAAGGTCAGGGTGGCGGATGTTGCGCCGGAAAGATCGAAACGTCGACCAACCGCTTCCAGGTCCCCGCCGTCCTGGTTATCCACATACAACTTGTTGTTTTCGATGCGGATGTTGCCGCTGCTCGCCAGGTCGTCATCACCGGCTTCCATCCAATCACCGGTCCAGTTTTGCGTGCCGTCGTTTTGACTGTAGTCGACCGCGTCGAATTGATCGCGTACGGTCTCGGTCGCCAGCAGACCCTGCCAGTTGGCTTGGGCCGTTTCGCTGATGGCCGAGCTTGCTTCGACCTCGCCGATTTTGTGTTCCAGAATCCAATCGCCACCGTGCGACTCGTCCCCCGTGTCGTCGGTACTGGCGGCGACATCGGCGCCGGTCAGCGCGGCCATGGTTTCCAACAATGTTTGGCCGGCTTGTGATTCGGCGAGATTGCAGCCGTAGAACAACAAGTCTGCCTCGGCGCTGAGAGCGCCTCCCCAGAGTGCGATGTCTCCCGCGTAGGTCGTGAGGTTGTTGTCAGTCAGCCACATGCCGCCCAACTTCAACGCGGCGTCGGACCCGTGTGACAAGAAGTGGACCGCGTCGAGGTCGTTGCGTTGGCTCAGCGTTTTCGTGATTTGCGCGATGCCGTCTGACTCCGCTTCGAGCAGCACAACTTCGATTTCACGGCCATCCTCCGCCTGCGCAAGCAGATCGGTGACGAACTGCTGATAGTCGTCGACGGCGGCATCGACAAACACCAACTCTTGTCGTGCAGTGTTGTCATCAAACGCCAGAGGTTGTACGGTGTCATGTTCGCTCGATGAGGCTTCCGTTGTTTCGGAGGTTGGAACCGGCGACACACCGTCTTCAATGGTCGTTGTGCCATCGAGGAAGGGCGCCTCATTCGAATCGGTTTCTGCGCGATCAGCGAAGTCGTCGAGGGCGTCGGTGTCGACGAGGTTATCGGTCGCCTCGTTACCTGTTTGATCGACGGCATCCAGCAAGTCCTGCGCATCGAGCGGCTCACCCCCAGCCAGAGCCTCTGTTCCGATTGGCGCCGCATTGAAGAGAATTCGGTCTTCCAGTTCGACGCAGTCGAGTCTCGGTGCGGTCGATGGGTCGCCTGTCGGCCGTTGATTGGGTCCGTCGGCGACCGCGCACCACAGAGCTTTCAGCGCATTTCTGAAACGGGACCGCGACATAGGAAGGACGCAAGGGGTAGGTGTGTGACGGCTGGAGGGATTACACCGCCGGGGGTGCGGTGTCTCCGTGCAACTCTAGCCGACCCCTATATTGCGCAGAGCTTAACATCAGGGATTTCCTGACATGCCGAACCCACTTTTTTGCCGCGCGACCTCACAACACTAATTCGTCGATTGGGACGCAATGCGAGCGCCGATGAGAATGGTGCGCTTCGAGGCTGTGAGAATTCAATCGGAAGTTACGAAACCGGCGAAGAGGGCCAGCCGCACCAATTCGACCACATCGTCTACCTGCATTTTTTCGAGAATCTTGCCGCGGTGATTGTCGACCGTCTTCGTGCTGATGCCGAGGTGAGAGCCAATCTGTTTTGTGTTCTTCCCGGCAACGAGCAACTCCATCACCTCGTTTTCGCGCGCGGTCAACAGTGTACGTCGCTGCGTGAAAATCTCACGGTTTTCGATTTCGCGGTCGGCAGACATGCTCTGGTCGATCGCTATTTTTATTGCGCCCAGCAGGCGACCGTGTTCAAATGGCTTTTCGATGAAGTCTATGGCGCCCAGTTTCATGGCGTCGGCGCACATCGAGATGTCTCCGTGCCCCGTGAGGAACAACACGGGTAGTCGGGAATGATTGTCGCGCAGTCGGCGTTGAAGCTCCATCCCGCTGGTACCGGGCATCTTTACATCAAGCACGAGACAACCGTTGAGCGAAGGACTGAAGTCTCGCAAGAACGAGTCGGCCGACTCGTAGGTGATCGTGTGGTAGCCGGCGTTGGAAATGGCAAAACGCAAAGCATCTCGCATGCCCGGGTCGTCATCAACGATGAATACACTAGGGCTGTTCACTGTTAGTCGCTCTCTGTCTCTTTGGGTGGTGGTGGCAAAATGAATTTGTGATCCTCCTTCGCATGGGGCAACAGTGGTACTGCTGGTTTGCCGCGCCAGCGCAAATCGGACGAAGGTGTTTTTGAACTCGCACAACAGCCAGTGAGCGCGACCGACCGAATCCTCGGGTGGTTGCGGATTCAATCACTGGGAAGCGTGTTCGTCGTTCGACTATTTGCGCGGTGGGAGTACGGACATTGCAAACGTTAAACTGTTGGCAAACCACGCGAAAACGTCATGGTTTGTATCGGTTTTTACTTGCAGGTGAACCGCTTAAGGTTACTTGCGTTTGCTGGCCCGAATAGCGATCGCAAAAACGGAATGCCCTTGATTTGCGAGAGAACCGCTCACTGACAAAACGGTTAAGATCCTGCCCCGCATTCTGTATGGAGACTAATGTTATCAGAATTACAAGTCTTGCCAATGCCGCTTCTGTCTGGATTGAGTCAGTTTATTTTCGGCTGCCCGCAAAGTGCGGTCTTGAGAGGCATTCGACTTGCCGGCTGTTGCGCGCAAAGCCGCGAAACATCATCCATTTCTGGCCTGCCGATTCACGATGATGTGGCCCCGTGCACACAGGGGATCATGAACTGAAAGCTCGCACCACGATCTTCCGTGCTATCCACCCAGAGGCTGCCGCCGTGCTCTTCAACGATCGTTCTACTGATCGAGAGCCCCATGCCCATTCCCTCTTCCTTAGTCGTGAAAAAAGGATCGAATATCCTCTCGGTCAATTCGCCTACAAGTCCAGGTCCGGAGTCGACAACGCTGACCGTTGCAGTGTCGCCGGTTGTTTCTGTGAGGATCTCGACGCGCCGAACTTGACAATTGGATTCAACGATTGCCTGAATCGCATTTCGAATCAGGTTGAGGATGACCTGTTGGATTTGAATTGGGTCGGCCTGTACTAACGGCAAGTCGTCCGCGAGCGTGAACTCCACGACCACGTGATGTTGTTGAGCCTCGTGTGACGCCAGTTCGACGACTTCGCTCACCAGGGCATTGATATCAATGGAAGACCGATAGTGATCTCGCTTGCGGGCAAAGCCGCGCAAACGCCGCACGATCTCGGCGGCTCGGTTGGCCTCACGTGAGATTGCCTCGAGCGGTTCGCGAAATCTCGGGGACAGATCCGACTCCGAAGCCATCAGTTCTTGACAGGTTTGCGCGAAGAGACTTACGCTGGCCAGGGGCTGGTTCAGTTCATGGGCCATTCCCGAAGCCATTTCGCCCATGGTGCTGAGGCGCCCCACGTGGGTCAATTCGGCTTCCAGTCCCCGCATCCGTTCTCGCGCCCGGTGTTTGTCGGTTACATCGCTGAGAACGGTGAGCACGCCAGATACCTTGCCGTTTTCAAACAACGGAACCATGCGGACACTTTGGTGAACAGTTTGCCCGACGGCTGTTCCCAACTCCACTTCATAGGGAAAGTCATCCAGTTCAAAGGGCACGCCAGTCGCCAAAACGTTTCGGTATTTCTCGTCCCAGCCTTGTGTCACCAAACCGGGGACCACTTCGAGCAGATGTTTTCCGATCATTTGTTCCCGGCCAACGCCAGACCAGAATTCAAAGGTGGCGTTCCAAGCGCGCACGGTCAATTCTGTGTCGACGACGTGAATTCCGAGTGGGGCCGTTTCCACGATACTCTGATGTAGCGTCGTGAGTGCATCGAGTTGGTCACGAGCCTGTTTTCTCTCGGTGATATCGCGGACCACAGCAAGCACGCGGTCTTCGCCGCCGATGGTTGCGCTTTTCAGAGCGACTTCGACCCAGAATTCTTCGCCATTGAACCGCCGAGCGCCCCACTCGAACATTTGCGGCCCTTTTTCCACCGCGTTTTGCAGGAGCTGTGCGGCGGTTTCCAGGGTGTACGGTGGTCGGTTCCAGCAGTAGTTCTCGAAAGGCAACTCTGCAACTTGTTCTCGTGTAACGCCGTACATCTTCAACATCGGTTCATTTGCATCGAGCAACTCGCCGGTCTTCGCGTCGTGGATGAAGATTGCTTCGCTCGTGGCGTTGAAGATTTCTTGGTAGCTCTGTTCGCTCTTTCGCGCTGCCTCTTCGGCTTCTGTCTGTTCCGTGATGTCCTGAGCGACCATCAACAGGCGGCGTTCTCCCTGGTAGTCGATGACCGTACCGGTGACGGACAGCCAACCCGAACTGCCGTCTGGCCGCACAAATCGTTGATCCATCGCGGGCAGCCAGGTGTCTTCTGTGGCGTCACTCAATCTCTCACCAACGGCGTCACGGAACTCGGGGGCAACGATTTCGCTGAAGGAACGCCCCAACAAATCGTCGATCGTTTTAAAACCGAGCCGACGAACGGTCGCCTCGTTGGCAAACGCAAACTTGTCGTCGTGGAAGAGCGCCACGGGAAAGGGCATCGCTTCGAGCAGCGTACGGTGTAGGTTTTCACTTTCACGCAGCGCCCGCTCTGCCTCTTTGCGCGCCGAGATATCCCGACTGACGGCAATCAGCGACTTGGGTTGACCGGCCTCATCGCGAACCACGGCCACATTCAATTCACCCGGGTAACAGGTTCCATCGGTCTTCAGAAAACAGTATTCCGTTTGTTTCCACTTGTCGTCTTCGAGAGTTTCCAGGTTTTTGCGCGCCTTTTCTCGCTCGTCGCGGACTATCAACTCATGTGCGTCCCTACCCAGCAACTGTTTCGGAGAGCCATACCCGTGCAACAAAGCCGTTTGGGGCGAGGCATAAGTGATTCGACCGTCCAAATCGGTTTCGGTCACGGCGTCTGGCAGGGTTTCGACCAACGTTCGAAAGTTGTGCTCGCTAGCGGCCAGCGCTTCCTGAGCGACTTTGCGTTCTGAGACTTCCTGCTCCAAACGGGCGACTGCGTCTTCGAGTTCCGCCGTTCTCTGTTGCACGCGGTGTTCCAACTCGGCATTCAGTTGTTCTAATTCACGATGCGCCTCTTGTAGCGCCCTTTCTGCCTGTTTTCGCTGTGTAATGTCGCGGGCGACATGCACGGCGCCGATATTGTTTCCCTCGGCATCTTGCAGTGGCGAGGCCGAAACGAAAAAGTCTCCACCTAACCGCTCTTCGTGAATCTCAGCGTGGTGCTCTTTGCCGTCGGCCAACAGCTTCGCGTGGGGGCAGAATTCCGGCGAGTTGGATTCACCATGAAAGTGCTCGTAACACCTCAGTCCTTCACATTGTTCCGGTAGCCGGCTCAGTCGATTCGCCGCCGCCCGATTGGCTCGCACAATGCGGTGGTCTCGATCCAAAATCGTAATTAGGTCGGGTACGGCGTCGAATGTACGTTCCCATTCCTCCTTCGCTTGAACGAGTGACTCTTGGCTGCGCCGATGTGCGATCGCGACGCCCGCCAGGTGCGCCGCCGACGCGATCAGTTCCAGATCCGCCTCACTTGGTTGTCGCGGTTGCCGATAATAGACCGCGAATGTGCCGAGCACTGTTCCGTCTTCGTCGAGAATTGGTTGCGACCAACAGGCTCGCAAGCCGGCTTTGTCAGCCAGGTCTCGAAATTGCACCCAAAACGGATGCGTCATCACATCTTCCACGATAACCCGCTCGCCGGAGTGCGCGGCTGTCCCGCAGGAACCCTCTCCCGGGCCGATGCTCATGCCGTGAATCGCCTCGTTGTAGAAATCGGGGAGTCCCGGCCCGGCTCCGTGGCGGAGTGTCTGCGTCGCGGCATCGAGCAACAGTACAGACCCGATCAAACGGGGTCGCGCAGATTCAATTGCCTCGACAAGAAGGGTGAGCACTTCGGGCAACTCGGCGCCAGTGGCGAGCGACTCGAGCACACGGTTTTGTCCCGCAATCCAATTCTTGGCGAGTCGAGAGGCAGTCACGTCCTTGGCGATTCCCTCGACGGCCACCGGTTCGCCTTGCCGGTCGACAACGACCCGCTCCTGGATTTCGATTTGCCGAAACTCGCCCTCGATGTCGTGCATTTTCAATTCGTACGGGTCCGGAGTCACACCGCACGAATAACCTGCCTCGAGTTGTTCGATCCGTTGAACCGTTTCCGCATCCAAGTCGAATACCTCGCGCCAGTTCTTACCTACTCCATGCTCAGGCGGAACACCGAAAATCGCCTCCACAGAAGGGCTCAGATAAGTGTAGGTACCATGGACGTCTTGCGAGTAGATGAGGTACTCGTCTTGAATCCCCTCGACGAGTTGTCGATACCGATCCTCGCTCACTCGCAACGCCGTCTCTCGGTATTCGTACGAAAGATAAAGGCTCATGCTCACGATCATGCCCATGAACCCGAAGGTTGTCCCCAGCAGGAAGGGAACACCGTTTGTGCGCAATGCGAAATCGATCATCATGCCGATGCCGAACGCAGTGATTCCGGCCGCCAAGAAAACGGCTTTCTGTCGCTGGTCGTTTTTGTACTGTCGATAACAGGCGTACAAGGTATACGAGAAGAGAGCGATATGAAGCAGATGGGTGAGCACATAGGCCGGCCCGAGCTTGAACTCGGCATCGGCCAGCAACTCCCCCGTCGATGTCTCGATGAACGTGATCTCGGTGACATCGTAAAGGTAGAGACTGTGGTCCGAAGCGATATCGAAAACGAACACAGCGGCGTAACCAGCGATGATGAGCGGAGCGAGATAGCGTCCCCAGATCCCGGTGTACTGCCGCACGAACCAGGGAAAGAGGATGCACCAAACAGCCCCGATGGCGAGTTGGCACTTCTGAGCGAATCCATAGGCTTCGACATCGCGAGCGAGCAATATAGATACGTCGGACGAACCATAGCCAAGGCCAAGCAGGCAGAGGACACCGAACAGCACGTGCGCTAGATTGCCCCCCCTGCGCACGCCGATCAATAGATGATTGAGAGCCGCCAGCAAGCAGATCCCGATCACGATGAATTGTATGGGCACGACAACGCTGGACATGGACACGATCCTTGTTGGCGGAGAAAGCGCGTCAGCAAAAAGCCGGTCGTTTGTGAGATAGTCGCGCGGCTTATGTGGCGATCTGCAATCGAGCAACACGATCGCCGATCACGTCGCATGGGGAAAAACTCCACAGACAACGGATTTTTACCTTAATCGCCGGCAGCCCACAATATGCGTCGAAATGCGGTAGTTCGCCTCGCGCAGCCAGAACGGGCGCGGCTTGCTGAATTGCGGCTCTCCCTAAAAGCTATGGGGCAACTGTTGGATGGCGCGCGGTAGAACGACGTCCCCATTGGCGCAGTCTCTGGGCCGCAAGAAAAAACCGGTTGGTGTTCGAACCGGGCCTTTAGGCCGTGACTCCCATCGCTCGGCCTTCGGATTTGCAGGCTAGCTCATCCACCACCGTTTGATGAAGGGCATAGTTCCGCGCGATATCTTCGCGAAAAGCCGTCAACGCATGCCGGCACTCTTGCTTCGAGAGCACGCCCATTTCCACGAGCACGTCTTCGATCGGTTTCAATCCCGACCGTTGGATGAACAGTAGTTCAGCGAGCTCCTCACGATTGAGATACCCCAATTCGATCGCGATCTCTCCGAACACCTGCTGGGTTTCCGCTTGTGCCGAGAGAATTGCGAAAACCTGCTTCATCGAGAGCTTGCCTGTCTCGAGAGCGATTTGTCCAACGAGTCGTTGCGATTTGTGCTGCCGGGCCATCGCTTCGACGAACTGATCAGCGGTTACCCACCCGCTGCGTACGAGATAAACCTCGAAAAACACTGGCCTTCTCCTTTGACGTTGTCTGGCAGCAACTATGCAACCGCCACCGGTTCTCGGTTGACGACCGGCTCTTCTTGCTCCATGAGACTGACTTCAAGACAGAGCGAGCCCCAGGGTGACTTGAAGGGGATGCAAATCGGCCGCGCCTTCGAGGGAAAACCGATCACATGATTCGTGCCGACGATCGGTCGATCACAAGTGACGGAATCAAGCTCGCCAGAACGCCGCCGAAGCACCCGTGTTCCTTCAAACACGGATTTCACCGCCAAAATAATGCTGGTGGAATCGGGAGAGTATTTGATGGCGGTCGTCGTTGACCTCTCCGTCAGCGGTTTGGCGGCCGTTATATCCGAGGACGTACAACTGGCCGTGGGTGATATCCTCGAGATACACATGTACGGCTGCTCAACCCGTGGCGTCGCGCGAAACATCACAGAAGCAGACGACGGTCAGCGTGTCGGCATCGAATTCGCGGCCTTCCCACCCCCAGGTATTGAGGGCAGCTTGCGCCGGTTTCTTTCCTGTCGCAACGCAAGTGACAAGTGAAATTACGGCTCCGTTGTTCGCACCCAGCCGCCCGGGGTGAGAGCCATCTCGCCGGATTGATCGGGGGCGTAGTTCGCCTTGTAGACGAAAACCGCTTCACCCACACGACCGATGCCCAGGATTTCGACAGGATCGGTGTTGTTATCGGCCAAGTCACCGTCGAGCGGGTCGTTTAGCACGAAGTTGATCGTACCGTTGCCCAACGTGAGCGTGAAATTCGGTTCGTTCTGACCGTGAAAGTAGTCTTGCCTCCAGGTGTCTGGAACCATGCTGATGCGACCGAGCGCAAACTCGACGGCCGCCTGCGACAGCATTCGAGCCTCTGCCGCGTCGCGTCGCGCCGTCGCGCTACGCAACTCAATTCGCGACACGTGGATCGCGCACAGGCCGATCATGGAGACGATCATCGCCGCACCAAGAACCGCCACATAAACCGTGCCGCGACGACTCTTGCCGCGATCTCGGCGGCGGCCGCGTTGTTCTGTTGATCGTTTCATGCGTTTGATTCCTCGGATCTTGCAGGGTTTCGGGTGAGCGGCACGGCGCTAGCCGCCGGTTCTCACCGCGAACGCGACAAGTCACAAGACCGGTGGCTAGCGCCATTCCGCTCACCATTTTGGCGAACGATGCGTCAATTCCCCGCTGCATTCGGATCGGCAACATGGTTGAGCAGATTCGTGGCGGCCTGTGAGGTGGTTCCGGCGCCGCCGATCTCCAGCTCCGCCGTCAGCATCGTGACTACTGTGGTGTCTTCGCTGGGCGCTTGTTCGAGCGATCCCCACTCGTTGCGCAGGCCGATGCGTTCAGTTTCCGCGCCGTCGGGGGCGGTCACCGTCACGACGATGCGCTTTAGGCCCGTGTCGTAGAACCACCACTCATCGCCGGTCAGGC
>Ga0180435_10005782_pt1 | contig 11971 bp, 9 predicted proteins | sample SS_ome_3_FD_132467 | JGI IMG/M metagenome (GOLD analysis project Ga0180435, IMG submission 132467) | Hypersaline lake sediment archaeal communities from the Salton Sea, California, USA - SS_3_S_1 metaG | ecosystem: Environmental > Aquatic > Non-marine Saline and Alkaline > Hypersaline > Sediment...
CTGCAATCCTTTTTAGCCTGTTTTTATAATCGTTGTAGAATCGCTTCGGTGATGGTATCGGTATCGGCCTGCGCCGAGCCGTCCGGACGAAGCTGGATGGCCTGTTCGATGAAAGCCTGCTCGATGGCTTTTTCCAGCCGGCGACCCGCTTCCGGACGGCCCAAATAGTGCAGCATCAGCCCGGTGGAAAGAATGGCAGCCAGCGGATTGGCGCGGCCCTGACCGGCCAGCCCCGGCGCCGAGCCGTGAATCGGTTCAAAGTAGGCGTGACGGTCGCCAATGTTGGCCCCGGCACACACGCCGATGCCGCCCACGGTGGCCCCGCCCAAATCGCTCAAAATATCGCCAAACAGATTTTCGGTAACGATGACATCAAAGCGGTCCGGTTCCAGCACCAGAGCCTGGGCCGCGGCGTCAACATAGAGGTAATCCGGCTCAATGTCGGGGTACTCCGCCGCAATATCGGTAAAAATACGCCGGAAAAAGGCAAACGAGCGCAGCACGTTGCTTTTATCCACGCAGGTTACTTTCTTTTTGCCGTTGCGCCGCCGAGCCTCCTCAAACGCATAGCGGATGATCCGCTCCGAGCCAAGCCGGGTAATCATCAGCGTATCGGTGGCGGCTTGCCCGGTGTTGGCTACAATGCCGTTGCCCCGGCTGGCGTACAGCCCCTCGGTGTTTTCCCGAACCATCACCCAGTCAATGTCGCCGGCGCGACGATTAGCCAGAGCGGTCGGCACGTTGGGATATAGTTTAACCGGGCGCAGGTTCACATACAAATCCAGCCCGTGGCGCAGGCGTCCGCCCAGCACTCCCGCTTCGGTGCCGTCGGGCAGCCGCACGTGGGGCAGGCCGGTTGGCCCTTTGAAAATGGCATCAGCTTGCCGGCAGCCATCCAGCGAGGCCGGGGGCAGGGCATCGCCATACTTTTGCCAGGCGCCCGCGCCCGCTTCGTAAAGGGTCGTCTTCAGGCTGAAGCCTTCCAGCCGGGCAATCTGCTCCAGAATGACGCCGGCGGCCTGGATGATTTCCGGACCGATGCCGTCTCCGGGGATTACGGCGATGGTGTAGCTTGCTGGTGATTGGGGCATAAGTTGGGTGTCTCCTGTGAGAATGGGCGGATGAACGAATGTCACTGCGAGCCGCCTTTGGCGGCGTGGCAGTCTCCGTAGAGATTGCGTCGCCATCTGCGATGGCTCGCAATGACATGTTGCCCCGAGGGTCCGTGTTCACCCTGGATTGGGCATCCCAAGCCTTCGCATTTGTGCCGCACTAATGTGAGGCCGGTTGCAGTACTGTTTCGCGTAGCAGTGATTTTATCGGTCCGGAACGTCGTTTAACCATAATGGTGGTCACTTTTGCTTTGAGGGCCACCTGTTCGGGAATATTGCCGACCAGCAGCGTTTTAAACATTGGCTCATTGGTGGCCCCAATGATAATTAGATCATAATCTTCGGCCACCTCCAGAATGGTTTGCGTTACATCGCTGCCTTCGACCAGCTTGAGGTTGAAGTCGTAAGCAATCCCTTCGATGGAATGGGCCATATCTTTGTGGCCGCGGGTCAGTTCGGCCTGGGTGGCGCCAGTGCGCAGAACTCGCAAGACCGTTACTTCGGCGGGGCCATCCTGGGCCACCTCGGCCATATTGGCGGCCATTCTGACGGCGCGGTGACTGTTGGGTCCACCGGCCACCGGAACCAATATTCGTTTAAGGGGGCGATATTCCCGGTATCGAACCACGGCAATGTCGGCCGGCGGGTTATTGACGATGTCATCAATGACGCTGCCAAAGGCTCGCCCGGAAGTTTTCGTGTAGCCCGGCCAGCCCAGTACAATCAAATCGCTGGCGTTTTCTTCGACGGTACGGCGTACGGCCTGGGCCACATTACGTCCCAACCTGATCATGGTGTGGACCGGCACGTCCCAGCGGCGCGCTTCGTTGATGACCGCCTCCAGCGAACTTCGGCCTTCCCGCAAAAAGATTCGGCCTTCAGACAGTTCCAGTTGGGGCGGGACGCGCGCTATGTTCAGAGCCAATACTTCGCCGTCATATTTTTTGGCCAGAATGGCCCCAATTTGTCCCAGAATATGGGCTTGTCCCTGAGTAGCCACCGGCACCAGCACCGAGTAATCTTTGCTGACCAGCACTTCTTCCATCAAGATTTCTTTCGGTTTTTCCAGTTGTTCAATTTTGGTGAAATAGCCCCAGTATAACAACATGCCGATGACAATCCAGGCCATGCCCACATACCAGCCAATCGGGCTGAAGGTGTACAGGAAAATTGCCAGCGCTATCATGGCCACAATGGCAATGAGCGGGATAAACGGGAAGAAGGGGGTGACAAACCCGCGGTCCAGGTCGGGCCGGCGCAGGCGCAGTCGCAGCACCGACACGTTGACCTGAATAAACAGGAACAGGAACATCAGGTCGGCCGCGGCGGCCACATCTTCGATGGGCAGCGACCAGGCCATCACTGCAATCAGAATGCCGGAAATGATGACCGCCCAATAAGGGGTGTGGCGGACCGGATGAATTTTGGAAAAGACCGTGGGCAGGTTAAAGTCCCGCCCCATCGCAAAAGATACCCGTGAGGATGAGTAAGTGGTGGCAATCAAGGCCGACATGGTCGACGCCACCGCGCTGATTAGCAAAATAATAGCCCCAAAGGGCATAATTTGAGAGGCCGCCTCGACGATGGCGATTTCGCCCTTTTCGCCCAGAAATTGGTAGGTCCGCATTCCGTCCGGAGCGGTAATAGCCCCAATGGCTACAAAGGCCACAATAACATAAATGACGACGACCACCCCAATCGAAATAAACGTCGCCCGCGGCAGGTTCCGTTTGGGGTCTTTGATTTCTTCGCCGGATTGGGCGATGATTTCATACCCTTCAAACGCGATAAAGGTTAAGCCCATCGCCACCACCACCCCAGACCAGCCTTCCGGCATAAACCCTTCGGTAAAGCGGGTGGTCCAACCTTCCGGATGGGTAACCATCGCGTACAGACCAAATCCGCAGAACAGAGCCAGAATGACCACTTTGGTCATAGTGACCACATTGCCCACGGCCCCTGTTTCTGAAGCGCCCCGGTAATTGAGATAGGTAAAGGCAATAACGATGATGGTCATAAAGCCCAGTTTCAGAGCCTGATGGCTCAACCCAAAATCCGGCAGACCGGCCATCAGATACAACTCGCTGGCAAAGCTGCCAAAGGCCAGAGCATACAGGCTGCCGGCTACGGCGTGGGCAAACCAGCTCATCCAGCCGCCCAAAAAGCCCTGCGTGCCGCCCAACGCCTCTTTAACCCACAAATATCCGCCCCCGGCCTCCGGAAACGCCGAACCTAGCTCAGCGTAGGCCATCGCCGTGAGCGCGGCCACAATGCCGTTGAGCAAAAAAGCCAGCACCAGCGCCGGCCCGGCGGCCCCAGCCGCCACCCCGGTCAATACAAAAATACCGGCGCCAATCATCGCCCCTACCCCAATCATGGTCACATCGAATAAACCCAGATCACGGCTGAGTGATACAGAATGTTTATCAGACACGAGATGTCTCCTTGTCATAAGGTATAACAGATGGCTTTTTGTTGATGTTGAACAAATATAATATGGTCATATATTAAACCTTATTGCTCATTTACTCAAGCGATGCATTACCCTTTCAAATATTTTTAAGGTTATGGCTGGTTAACCCGATTTATTTTTTTCGAAGCCAGCCATTTTGAATTTTTATCCCAAAGTTAGTATACTTACCGTTGTTACTATTGATTAAGTTTATAATAGGGATTTCCCCCTGCCTTAAAACTCCAATTCGAGGTTTTGCATCAATGCCAGAATCCCCTTATCCGATGATTGCTGTTGAAGATGCGCTGGAGATAATCCGGCGCGAAATCAAACCCTTGCCAACCGTGGCTCTGCCTTTTGCCGAGGCGCTGGATATGGTGTTGGCTGAGGATGTTTATGCCGATGAGCCAATGCCGCCTTTTGCCGCGGCCAGTGTTGACGGCTTTGCCGTAATTGCCGCCGATGGCCCCGGTTGGCGCCGCCTGGTGGGCGATCAAACGGCCGGCTACATGGCCGGATTGCGCGTAGAGCCGGGCGCAGCCGCCCGCGTCACCACCGGCGCGCCCATTCCCCCCGGCGCCGACGCCATGGTGATGGTTGAGCAGACCGAAGAACAGAATGGTCAGGTCAACATTTTATTGCCGGAAATCCGGGCCGGTGATAATATCCGTCCGGTGGGGCAGGACATCGAGCAAGGCCAGTTGGTGCTGGCTAAAGGCACGCTTCTTGGCCCGGCGGAACTGGGCCTGTTGGGCACTGTCGGCAAAACCGAGGTCGCGGTTCATCGCCGCCCCGTCGTGGCCGTGATGTCTACCGGCGATGAAATTGTACCGCCGGAGCAAACCCCCCGGCCCGGCCAGATTCGGGATGCCAACCGCTTCACGTTGATGAGTGTTGTCCGGCAAACCGGCGCGGTGCCGCTCGATATGGGCATTGTTCACGATAAGGCTAATTCTCTGGAGGCGACCATCGAGCAAGGGCTGGCCCAGGCCGATGTCCTGCTCACCTCCGGCGGGGTATCAATGGGCGAGCTGGATTTGGTGAAACCCTACCTGGCCCGGCGGGGCACGATTCACTTTGGCCGGGTGCGCACCAAACCGGGCAAGCCCGTTACCTTTGCCGTGGTTGACGGCAAACCTTGCTTCGCCATGCCCGGCTTCCCGGTCAGTGCTATGGTCAGTTTTGAGGTGTTTGTCCGGCCCGCTCTGCTGAAAATGGCCGGTCACACCAAAATTTACCGTCCGGTGGAGCCGGCGGTGCTGGCCCACAGCATCCGGCACAACCCGGACCGTAACGAATTTCAACGGGTCAACCTGTCCCGGCAGGCTGATGGCCGGTTGCTGGCCGCGGCTACCGGCGCTCAGGGGTCCGGGCGGCTGCTGTCGATGGTGGGGGCCAATGGCCTGATTAAACTACCTTACGGTCAGAGCGATTTTGCCGCCGGGGCCGTGGTTGAGGCGATGCTGTTGGGGCCGGTGGGTATGGCGCAGGAACATGCCGATGATTGAACCGCGGCACCGGTTTCGGGGGGCATTGTTGGGGCTGGCTGTGGCCGATGCGGTCGGCACCACGCTGGAGTTTCGGGTACCGGGTACCTTTGAACCGATTAGCGATATGGTGGGCGGCGGCCCCTTCGGCCTGAAACCGGGCCAATGGACCGACGACACTTCGATGGCCTTGTGTCTGGCGGCCAGTCTGGTCGAAAAACAGGGCTTCGATCCGGTTGACCAAATGGAACGGTACGTGCGCTGGTACCGGCAGGGGTATATGAGCAGTACCGGCGCCTGCTTCGACATCGGCAATACCGTGCGGGGGGCGTTGGGCCGTTTTGAACAAACCGGTCAGCCTTTTGCCGGCTCTACTGACCCCTACAGCGCCGGCAATGGTTCAATTATGCGGTTGGCTCCCGTACCGATGCTGTACGCCACAGACCCACAAACTGCCATCGAGCAATCAGCCGCAAGCTCGCGCACTACCCACGGCGCGCCGGCCGCGGTTGACGGTTGCCGCTATCTGGGGGCTTTGCTGGTGGGGGCCTTAACCGGAGTGGAAAAATCGGCACTGCTGGCCGAACGGTACAGTTCGGTTACCGGTTACTGGGCTGCCAATCCGTTGCAACCTGATATTGACGAAGTAGCCGCCGGCTCTTTCAAACAGCGCCGGCCTCCGGAAATCAAAGGTACGGGCTATGTGGTCAAATCGCTGGAGGCGGCGTTGTGGGCCTTTGATCATAGCGATAATTTCAAAGACGGCTGTCTGCTGGCGGCCAATCTGGGCGATGATGCCGATACCACCGCCGCGGTGTACGGTCAGTTGGCCGGGGCCTGCTACGGGGCAAAGGCTATGCCCGCTGACTGGCTGGCTAAACTGGCCCAACGGGAATTAATCGAAACGTTGGCTGACCAACTTTTCGAACTGGCCTATCATAATTAATGAGAGAATTTAATGAAAATTTTATTGATTGGTTTAAGTCATAAAACCGCGCCGGTTGAGGTGCGGGAACAGCTTTCTTTTACCCCGGCTATGCTCAGGTCGTCGCTTACTCACTTCGACTCGATGCATTCACAAGCGCATCTGGATGATGTTCATGAGGGGGTGATTCTTTCTACCTGCAATCGGCTGGAGTTGTACGCTGTGGTGGGCGATGTGCCTGCGGCCCGGCAGACTATTATTAGATTTTTGGGTCGGGCCTGCGATATTGCCCCGGAACAGTTTGTTGATCATCTGTACACTCTGGAAGATGAAGAGGCTATCCGTCATTTGATGCGGGTGGCCTCCGGGCTGGATTCGTTGGTATTGGGCGAGCCGCAAATTTTGGGCCAGATTACCGAGGCCTATGAGGCTGCCCTGTCTCAGGGCGCGGTGGGCACGGTCTTGTCTACCCTGTTTCAAGCGGCTATTCACACCGGCAAGCGAGTCCGCACCGAAACCACCATCGGGGTTAATCCATCGTCAATCAGCTCTGTGGCCGCAGATGCCGCCGTGCGGCGGTTGGGCAAACTGACAGGCCGGCAGGTATTGTTGATTGGGGCTGGCGAGATGGGGGCCATTGCCGCCCGAGCCTTGCGCAAACGGGGCGTCACCAATATTGTGGTGGCCAACCGTACTTTCAGCAGCGCAGCCGAGTTGGCTGAAGAATTGGAGGGTAAAGCCATTACCTTTCAACAGTTGCCGACAGCTATCATCCACGCCGATATAATTATCACTTCGACCGGCGCGCCGCACACTATTGTCAACCGCAAGATGTTGGAACCGGCGATGACCTGTCGAGACGAGCGGCCAATTTTCATTATAGATATTGCCGTGCCGCGGGATGTTGACCCGGATGTGACCGAGTTGGAAAATGTATACCTGCGCGATATTGACAGTTTGCAGAGTCAGGCCGATGACAATATCCGGGAGCGTAAGGCCGAGATTCCCCATGTCGAAGAAATTGTTGATGAAGAAGTGACCGGGTTTATGAACTGGTATCTGGCCCTGGGCGTGGTGCCAACCATTAAGGCGATGCGTCACCATCTGGAATATGTGCGTCAGGCTGAACTGGAATATCTATTCAAGCGGCTGGAAGTGGATGACCGTACCCGGAAGCTGGTGGAGAAAATGAGCCACCGGCTGGTCAACAAAATTTTGCACGAACCGACGGTGCGGCTCAAGCGCGAGGCCGCCAACGGCGGCGGGGTAGCCTATACGTCGGCGATGCGTTATCTGTTTGCCCTGGATGGGGAACAGGTTAAGAAATGAGGTGTTTGCTCCAGAGGCCGGTCCATTCCGGCAGGCGGCTCCAGCCGTTTTGCCGGATTTTGGCTGACAGGTCGGCCCCAAAGAAAAATTCGGTGTAAGCCACGGCCTCTTCGACACTATCAAAATAAAAATCGGTGGGGATTTGCCGGCGGGTGAATCCCCATTTACTTTCCAGCCAGGTGTAATATTCGGCCAGTTCCGGTGTGGGCGGGGCCGGGGTGGTGCTGCCGGTGGTGAGCGTTTCCAAAATAATCAGCGTGCCGTCGGGGGCGGCCACTCGATGCATTTCGGCCACCATGCGGCCAATCTGGGTTTGCCAATCGGTGGCATACCACGCCCGCGAATGCCCCACGGACCAGCCGGCCAAAATTACATCGGCCCAGGCGGCGGGCAGCGGCAAACCCCGCATATCCCCCTGAATCAATCCCCAGTTTCCGCCGACCGCGATTTGTTGCACTTTATTTTGATGCAACATGCCGGCGTGTAAATCAAGCCCCACAAACTGCTGTGTCTCCTCATGCAGCAGAAGGGGCAGGCGCCCGGTGCCGGTTCCCAAATCGAGAATGCGTTGACCGGTCAACGGGGTGATTTGTTTCAATGCCGGCAGCAGATTGTGGTCAGTATCTTCCGGCTCAATCATGCGGTGATAATCAGCAGCTTGATGGCGGTAAATGTGCTGAAAATGATCCATTGGAACCCCTCAAGAATAGCTATCCTGAAATCAGCATGAAACCAACAGTTGAATCATCGACGTGATTCATCCTGCCGCCGCACCACGCCCTCGCGCCAGGCAAAGACTGCGGCCTGAGTGCGGTCGGCCAGATGCAGCTTGCTGAGGATGTTGCTGACGTGGCTTTTGACTGTCTTTTCGCTGATGACCAGACTTTCGCCGATTTCGGCATTATTCATGCCATCGGCGATCAACCGCAATACTTCCATTTCCCGGTCGCTCAGTTCGGCAAAGGCATTGGGCGTGTCCTGCCGCGCTCCGTGCAGTTCTTGTACTACCCTAGCTGCCACCTGCGGGTGAAGGACAGCCTCGCCCACGGCTGCCTTGCGGACGGCCTCGGCCAGTTCCGCCGGTCCAACATCTTTGAGCAGGTAAGACAGCGCGCCGGCTCGAATGGCCGGGAAGATATGTTCATCCTGATGATACGAGGTTAACACAATGACGTGCGTGCGGGGGCTGGCCTTTTTGAGCAGGCGAGTCACTTCGACGCCGTCCATACCAGGCATCACCAGGTCTACAATTACTACATCGGGGGCATGTTCCGCGGCCAGGCGGATGGCCTCTTCGCCGTTACCGGCCTCGCCCACAACCGTCAGATCCGGCTGGGTGTCCATAAAGGCGCGCACCCCCTGCCGGACTACTTTGTGGTCGTCTACAATTAATACAGTGGTTGTTTCTCCCATTTTTTACACCTTTACCCGAACTTTGGGATTATACAATATTTTTGATACTGGCCACAATTTTTGTGCCGGTATTGGGCTGGCTGGTGATTTGCAACCGGCCGCCCAGGGCCTCAACCCGCTCCCGCATACTTTGCAGGCCGACCCCTTTGTGATTGGCTGTTGATTGGTCAAAGCCCTGACCGTTATCAGCAATGGTCAGGGTGACGGCATTATCGCACCAGGAGAGGTCAATGTCAACCCGGCTGGCGGAACTGTGCCGCCGAACATTGGTTAACGATTCCTGGATTACCCGGTACAGGGCCTGCTCCAGCGGCAGCGGCAGCGGCCGTTCGCCCCGAATCCGTACTTCGGCTGGAATATGACTCTGCCGGGACCAGTCGGTCACACAGTTGCGCAGGGCTGCGGCCAGTCCTTTGCCTTCCAGGGCGGCGGGGCGTAATTCTCTGATGAGCGTGGTTAACTCCTGCTGAGCCTGATGGACTAATGTTTCGGCTTCGGTCAGGCTGGTCTGGGCCGCTTCGGGGTTGTGTTCAACTAAGGCTCGAGCCGCGCCCACCTGCATCGCTGCCGCAAAAACTTGCTGCTTAACCGAGTCGTGCAGTTCCCGGGCCAGTCGATTCCGTTCCTCCATCGTAGCCAACTCTTGCCGGGTTTCCAGCAGACTCTGTAATTCTACCACCATGTGGTTCAGATGGCGGGACAAATGGGTGATTTCGTCGCCGGTATTATCATTGGTCAGCTTGGTAAAGTTACCCCGGCTCCACTCATCAGCCGCATTGGCCAGCGTCCGCAGCCGGCTGGTCAGGCCGCGGGAGATTAAATAACCAAACAAGATGCCGGCGATTCCACCCATCACCACAATGCCCAGCGTCACCGGAATAACAATCTGTCGCAGGGCGAGCAATAAATAGGCCCGCTGTTCAACGGGATGGGCCAACTTCACAAACATCGCTCCCACCAGGTTGCCCGTTTCATTGAGAATTGGGGCCGCGGCCAGCAAATTCCCTTCCTCGTTGCGAACAGATAATTTTGCCGGTTCGGTAGTCCCGGCCAGGGCCGCTTGCAGCAGGTTGGCCTCTGATGGCTCCAGTTGGGGCACTAACGGCGTACCGGGGATGGTTGTATCTGCCGGGGAAACAATGGCGTCTTGGCGGGACGGCCGGGCCAGTTGGCGGGCCGTCTCCGGCGCGGCCACCTCCGAGGGGGAGGCCGCCAGTACCACCCCGTGGGTATCCACAATCGCCACCATCACTACCCGGCCAAATTGGCTCGGTATCGTGTCGGTCTTGTCTGCTGTGTGTTCGTTGGGAACATCCATAATCAGATGGTTGCTGGGGGTAACGCCGTACAGCCATTGCTGCAAGCCGATTCGATCCGGGGGATACTCTTCAAAATATGGAGTCAGAACCGGCACGGCCTTGAGCATACCATCAGCAATCATGGTGGGTACCATACTGGATTGGAAATTAACATACCACAGGATGACCAGCCCGATCCCGGCCAGCAATAATGCCGTGATAACTGTGAACAGGGTGTACAGCAGAGTCAATCTCCACTGCAGCCGCCGAAAAATTTTTGAACCTTTGCCAATTCTTTTGAATAATCGTTTTGTCTGACGCATAAGCCTGTCGATTGGTACTTTTCTTTAATCGTAGCTATTCAGCGATACCCCAAATAACTGGATCGCAGGGAAAGAGTAGCGACTGGAAATTAGAGATTTTCAATTGTGAATCTCCAATCTCTAACCTCCCGCTAATATGAAACATAGCCTGAATAGTGGCCTTTAATACTATAATACTTTCTTTGTTGAGAAAAATCATCAGGCTTTGGTTTGATTAATAATGCGTCTGAAGGTGGAGGTTGAAGAGGCTAAATCCACCCCCAGACCCAGACATAATCAACCCCCAGCCCGATGACCGTCGGCCTGATTTGATATAAACTGGGAACACAGAATTTTCTTAACCCGTTAAGTGCTACTCATCTGGAGGAAGTGTTATGTCAGTTGTGACCGAATCTTCTACTCAAAATCTTTCCACGCTGCGCATGCTCACCGGCATTTTCGACCGGCCCGCGTCCGTTTTTAAAAGCTTGCTGACTGACCGCCGCTGGTGGGGCTGGTTTGCTCCGCTGCTGGCTCTTATTTTGGCCTTTGCCGTGATGAGCGTGATCAATGTGCCCTATGCTCAGGAACTGGCCCGTGAACAGGCCGAACTGCGCCTGGCAGACCTGCCCGAAGCCCAGGCCGCCCAGGCCCGGACCAGCCTCGATACCAGCCTTTCTTTTCCGGTGATGCTGGCCAGCACCCTGGGTTTTGGGGTTGTGGCTTTGTTAATCGGCCTGGTGACCCAGGCAGCCTTCCTTTATTTTGGCGCATTGGTCACCGGCGGTGACGATATGGAATTCGGTGCGGTTTTTGCCATGAGCGCCTGGACCCGTATTCCTCTGGCTATTGGGCTGCTGGTGCAGGCCGTCTTTCTGGCCGTGACCCAGCAGGGCATTCGTTACCCCGGCCTGGCCTTTTTGGTGGCTACCGGCGATCTGATGCAGGACGCCAAAAATCCGCTGGTTCCCCTGCTCAGCAAAATCGAGCCGTTTTGGTTGTGGCATTTGGTGCTGGTGGGCATCGGTGTGGCTGTGGTGGCTCGCTTTGGTCAGGCCAAATCCTTCAGTCTGACTCTGATTTACGCCTTATTAGCGCTGGCAGTTGCCGTTCTACCGACGTTATTATTTAGTGGGATGATGTAGGAAAAGATGGAGGCGGGTTCAAAGTTCAAACGTGGGGTGAGAACTTTGAACCCAAATCCTCACCCCCACCCCCACCAACCCCATAATTTTACCCTGACGGAGCCGTTTACTTTATGAAACGATTTATCATAGTGGTCATCATCATTGGCGCGGCGGCTGGTTTATCCTGGGCCGGCTATCAATACTCCACTCAAACCGTCAAGCCGGTCAGCCTCGCCGACGACCCGACCATCGAACTTGTACCCGTTCAACGCGAAACTCTGGTTGACATGGTCAACGCCACCGGTCGCATCGAACCGAAAGCCGAAGTCGAGATGAATTTTGAAATCGGGGGTGTGGTGCAGGCCGTGCTGGTGGAAGAGGGTCAGGCCGTTACTGCCGGCACGCCGTTGGCCCGGCTCGATACTTACAATTTGGAGTTTGCCGTCAAACAGGCCGAAATTGATCTGGCCCAGCAAAAGGCCGAACTGGACCGCCTGTTTGAGCCGGAATTGGCCGAAAAAATAGC
>Ga0180435_10005783_pt1 | contig 11970 bp, 6 predicted proteins | sample SS_ome_3_FD_132467 | JGI IMG/M metagenome (GOLD analysis project Ga0180435, IMG submission 132467) | Hypersaline lake sediment archaeal communities from the Salton Sea, California, USA - SS_3_S_1 metaG | ecosystem: Environmental > Aquatic > Non-marine Saline and Alkaline > Hypersaline > Sediment...
GCGGGGGTGAAGCCGAGGTTGACGTGGTTGAAGGGGTCGACCGCTTTCTGGTGCTTGTGCCGCTCGAGCGTCACCGCCAGCAGCTTGCCGCCCGGTCGCAGCACCCGGTTGATTTCGCCGAACACCGCGGCCGGCTCGGGCGTGTAGGTCAGGGCGTGCATCAGAAGCACCGTGTCGAAGCTCGCGGCCGCCGCGGGCAGGTCGTGCATGTCGCCCACTTCGAAACTGACGTTGGCGTACGGCGCGAGCCGCTTGCGGCCGGCCTCCGCTACCCGCGGGCTGATGTCCAGGCACACGATGGAACGGGCGCGCGGCGCCAGCAGTTCGGCCAGCACGCCGTCGCCGGACGCGATGTCGAGCACGTCGCCGGGGTCGAGCAGGTGCACCAGGCCGCGGGCCGTGGCTTCCCAGGTACGGCCCGGAGAATAATGGCGTTCCATGTCGCCGGCGACGCTGTCGGCCCAGGTGCCCTCGCCGGAGCGGTGACTCAGGACCTGTTGGACGCGGTCCATGTCCTGCTGCACCAGCGGGTCCTGCGTGCTGCCGCGCAACAGGCGCCAGAGCGCGTCCAGGGCCGGATCGGACGCGTTCCGGGCGATCCGGTAATAAACGAACACGCCGTCCCGGCGATCCGAGACCAGCCCGGCTTCCTTCAGGCGCGCGAGGTGGGTCGAAACCCGGGGCTGCGCCAGCTGGGTGATGGCCGCGAGTTCCGCGACGCTGAGTTCCTCGCGGTCGAGCAGCAACAGCAGTCGCACGCGGGTCGGGTCGGCCAGCAGGCGCAGGTGCTGCGTGGCGGCCTGGAGGTCCATCGTGCCTGGAGATCCGGAAGTCATATATCTTTGTATCTTGATCAAGAGATATTTAAAGCTTATCGCGCCGGGGTGAAGCGGTCAACGGCCGGGCCGCCGGCGCTGGCCCAGTTTGCCTGGTTTCGGGCGCCCGCGTTGGGACTTAATTCCGGGCGAAGGCTATAATTCCGGTCCCGACACCAACGACACGATGCAGGCAGAAAGGCTGATGGGCACCGGTACCAATGCGCGCAAAGACGCGCTCTTGAAGCAGGTCGTGAAACACCTCGAAAAAATAAAGGACCAACGCCAGTCCGAACTGGTCTCCACCTTCGCGCCCCAGTGTTACGCGCGCGTCCCTTTCGAAGAACTGGCCGACAGCGCGCCGGGGCGGCTGGCGGCGATACTGAAAGGCCAGGTGGCGTTCATGCAGCGCCGCCGGCCGGGCCAGTTGCTGGTCCGCGCGTACAACCCCGATGAAAAAAAGGACGGCTGGACGTCCGATTACAGCATCGTCGAGTTGGTGAACGACGACAAGCCGTTCCTGGTGGATTCCGCCGTGCTCGCCCTGACCGAGATGGGCGTGGGCCTGCACCTGGTGGTGCACCCGGTCGTTCGCGTCGAGCGGGGCGGCAAGGGCGAACTGGAACGGATCCTGCCGCGCAACGAGGAGGGCGGTCGCCCCGAGTCCGTGATCCAGCTGCATATCGACCGTCAGGCCGATCCCTCAGAACTCGAGCGTATCTGCAATCGCCTGGTGGAGGTGATGGCCGATGTCGGACAGGCCGTCGGCGATTGGCGGGCAATGGAACAGCGCGTCGCGGAGACCGCCGGCGAGATGGCGAGCTGGTCGCCCGGCGTGGCGCCCGACTGGATGGCGGAATGCCGGGCGTTCGTCGAGTGGTTGTTGGACGACCACTTCGTGTTCCTGGGCATCCGGGACTACGAAATCGATCGCAGTGGCGGCAAGAATGTCGTCCGGCGGGTGCAGGGCAGCGGTCTCGGCATCCTGCGCGAATCGCGGGGCGCAGACGAACGCCCGCTGGAATCACTGGCCCCGGCGGCCCTGAAGCTCAGCCAGAAACGTCCCGTGATCATCACCAAGACCAACGCCCGCTCCACGGTGCACCGGGCGGGTTACCTGGATTATCTCGGTGTACTGAAGATCGACGAGGAAGGCCGGGCGGTCGGCGAACGCCGCATCATCGGCCTGTTCACCTCCCGCGCCTACACCGAGAGCGCCATGGAGACGCCGATGGTGCGGGTGCGGGCCCGCAACATCATGCGGCATTCTGGCCTGACGGAGAACAGCCACGCCTGGAAAAGCATGGTGCACATCCTCGAAACCCTGCCGCGGGACGAGCTGTTCCAGGCCACGACGCCCCAGTTGCGCGAACTCGTCGAAGGCGTGCTGAACCTGCAGGAGCGCCGGCTGGTGCGCCTGTTCATCCGGCGCGAACGTTACGGGCGGTTTTTTTCCTGCCTGGTGTACCTGCCGCGCGACCGGTTCAACACCGAGAAAAGGGAACGTATCCAGGCCATACTCGGCGCCGCCCTGCAGGGCGAACGGGTCGACTACACGGTGCGTGTCGCGGAATCCAACCTGGCGCGGCTGCAGCTGTTGATCCGGCCGCGTTGCGGAGCGGACTTGGAATACGACCTGCCGGCGCTCGAGCAGGAAATCGCCCAGGCGGTGCGGTCCTGGACCGACGAGCTCGGCGCGGTGCTGCACGAACGCTACGGCGAGGATACCGGCGAGCAATGGCTGCTGCGCTTCGGCTCCGCGTTCCCGGAAGCCTACAAGGAAGACGTTTCGCCCTGGGTTGCGGCCTTCGACGTCGAGAACGCGAACGCGGTGGCGGACGGCGAAGGCCTGCGCATGAGCCTGTACCGGCCCCGCGAACCGCGCGGCGGCATCGTTCGCTTCAAGCTGTTCCGCATGGATCGACCGATACCGCTGTCGAACATCCTGCCGGTGCTGGAAAACCTCGGTCTGCACGTCGTCAACGAACGGCCCTACGAGTTGCCCCTGGCCGAAGAGCGTTCGCTGTGGATCCAGGATTTCGACATGGAGCCGGCGCACGGTGGCGAGGTGGACCTGGACGCGGTGCGCGAGGATTTCGAAGAAGCATTCCGCCGGACGATCGACGGCGACGCCGAGAACGACGGCTTCAACCGCCTGGTGATCGCCTCGCACATGGATTGGCGGCAGGTTGCGGTGCTGCGGGCCTATTGCAAGTACCTGCAGCAGACCAATATCCCGTTTTCGGCCAGTTACATGGCTGATTCCGTCTCACGCCACCCCGGCATGTCGCGCGTGTTGATCGAACTGTTCGAAGCGCGCTTCGACCCGGGCCGGGAGAGCGAGTCGAAAGCGGAACGACTTCATGCCCAGCAGCGACTGAAAGTATTGCTCGGGCCCATCTTCGAAGACGACTGCCGGGGCGACCCGGCGCTCGGCGACTTCCTCGACGATCTGGTCGCCGCGCGCCAGCGCGCGCGGAAAGTGCAGGTCGAAGCCGCCCGGAAATTGTTCGAACGCGGACTTCAGTTCGTGGCCAACCTCGACGAAGACCGCATCCTGCATGCCTTCTACGAGGTGATGAACGCCACGCTGCGCACCAGTTTTTACCAGTTGACTGATGATGGCTCGCCGCGTGAGTACATCGCCTTCAAGATCGATTCCGGGGCCCTGCCCGAACTGCCCCGGCCGCGCCCGTTCCGCGAGATATGGGTCTATTCGCCGCGCTTCGAGGGCGTGCACCTGCGCGGCGGCATGATCGCCCGCGGCGGCTTGCGCTGGTCGGACCGGCGCGAGGATTTCCGTACCGAGGTGCTGGGCCTGATGAAGGCGCAAAACGTCAAGAACACGATGATCGTGCCGGTCGGCGCCAAGGGCGGCTTCGTCGTGAAGCAGCCGCCCAGAGTCGGCGGCCGCGAAGCGGTGTTTGCCGAAGGAGTTCGTTGTTATACTCAGTTTATCAACGGCTTATTAGATATTACGGACAATTTGCATAAAGATACTGTCGTGCCACCCAGGGACGTGGTCCGGCGCGACGGCGACGATCCCTACCTGGTGGTCGCGGCCGACAAGGGCACGGCCACGTTTTCCGACACGGCCAACGCCGTGGCGGCGGAACACGGCCACTGGCTGGGCGACGCGTTCGCCTCGGGTGGCTCCCGCGGCTACGACCACAAGGGCATGGGTATCACGGCCCGCGGCGCCTGGGAGGCGGTCAAGCACCACTTCCGGGCGATGGGGCACGACATCCAGAAGCAGCCCTTCACCGTGGTGGGCATCGGCGACATGGCCGGCGACGTGTTCGGCAACGGCATGCTGCTGTCGCGCCGGATCCGGCTCAAGGCCGCGTTCAACCACATGCATATCTTCCTCGACCCGAACCCGGACGAGAAAGCCTCCTACGCCGAGCGCCGGCGCCTGTTCCGCAAAGCCGGCTCGACCTGGATGGACTACCGGCCGGAGCTGATTTCGAAGGGCGGTGGCGTGCTGTCCCGCGCCGAGAAGACCGTGCCCCTCAGCCGCGAAGTGCGCGACTGGCTGGGTATCGAGGCGAGCGAAATCGCCCCCAACGCACTGATCAGGGCGCTGCTCAAGGCCGAGGTCGACCTGTTGTGGAACGGCGGCATCGGCACTTACGTGAAGGCCAGCAGCGAGACGCACGCCGATGTCGGCGACCTGTCGAACAACCCGCTGCGGGTCAACGGCGAGGACCTGCGCTGCAAGGTGGTGGGCGAGGGCGGCAACCTGGGCATGACGCAGCTGGGCCGCATCGAGTACGCACGCGCCGGCGGCCGCTGCAACACCGATTTCATCGACAACTCCGCGGGCGTCGACACCTCCGACCACGAGGTGAACATCAAGATCCTGCTGAACCAGCCGCTGGTCGAAGGCAAGCTCGTTGACGATCGCCGCAACGCCCTGCTGGTCGAGATGAGCGACGAAGTCGCGTCGCAGGTTCTGCGCAATACCTACCTGCAGACCCAGGCGATCTCGATGATGCAGGCCTTCTCCGCCTCGCGCATGGGCACGATGGCCCATTTCATCAACGTGCTCGAGGAACACGGCGCGCTGGACCGGGAGCTCGAGTTCCTGCCCAGCGACGAGGAACTGGCCGAGCGCCGCAACCGCGGCGAGGGCATGAGCCGGCCGGAACTCGCCGTGCTCCTGTCCTACAGCAAGATCACGCTGTATCAGGAACTGTTGGACTCCAACGTGCCGGAAGACGAATGGCTGTCGGCCGAGGCGGTGAATTACTTCCCCGCGCCAATCCGCGAGCGCTACGCTTCTTACGTGCAAACCCATCGGTTGAAGCGCGAGATCATCGCGACCCAGGTCACCAACAGCCTGGTCAATCGGATGGGCGCCTCCTTCGTTCTGCGCATGCAGGAAGACAGCGGCAAACAGCCCTGCGACGTGGCCCGCGCCTACACCATCGCGCGCGAGGTCTTCAAGGCCAGGGATTTCTGGGCGCAGGTCGAGAAGCTCGACAACCGCGTCGACGCGGACCTGCAGATGGCCGCGATGCTGGCGATGTGGAGCCTGCTGCGCCAGGCGACGCGCTGGTTGCTGAACCTGCCGCACGAGCGCCTCGACATCGGGCAGATGGTCAAGCGCCTGGGCCCGGGACTGGCGGCGATGGAAGGCATCGTGCGCGCCGAGTTGTCCCCCGCCGGCGCGGAAGCCCTGTCGCAGCGGGCCGCCCGTTTCACGGACGGTGGCTTCAGCCGCAAGCTGGCGCAACGCGCCGCGCTGCTGGACGAGCTGTTCCCGGCCCTGGATATCGTGGAGACGGCAGCCCGCCGCGGCAGCCGGGTCGACCGGGTCGCCGAGGTGTCCTTCGCGCTCGGCCGGTCTTTCGAACGGGATTGGCTGCGCCGTCACATCGAATCGCTGGAAGTCGCCGGCGAGTGGCACGCGATGTCCCGCGCCATCCTGCGCGACGAGTTATTCGCACACCACAACCGCATGGTCGAACGGGTACTGTCGGAACACGGCAGGAAAAAGGACCCGGTAGAAGCCTGGATCGGGGAGCACGCCGAGCGGGCCGCCGACGTCAGAGCCATGCTGGCGCGCATGAGAAACCAGGGCGAACTGGACTACGCGACGCTGTCGGTCGCGGTGCGTTTCCTGGGCCAACTCGCTGAGGACCGTTGCCATGAAGACTGAGCCCCGCATCCATTTCGTAGCCACCCAGCAGGACGGCGCCGAGAAAACGGCCGAGTCACTGCGCGAACGGTACGGCTCGCACGACATCGAGAACGCGGACGTGATCGTCGCGCTGGGAGGCGACGGCTTCATGCTGCGCACGCTGCACCGCCACCTGCCGACCGGTCTGCCGGTTTACGGCATGAAGCTGGGTGACGTGGGGTTCCTGATGAACCGCTTTCGCGAGGACGACCTCTACGAGCGGCTGGGCGAGGCCAACGTGGTGGAGCTCAACCCGTTGCGGATGATCGCCGTTACCGAGGGCGGAGGTGAGTCCCAGGCGCTGGCGATCAACGAAGTGTCGCTGCTGCGGCAGGTTAACCAGGCCGCGCACATCCGGATCCTGGTCAACGATTCGGTCAAGGTCGAGGACCTGGTCTGCGACGGGGTGTTGGTGGCTACCGCCGCCGGCAGTTCCGCCTACAACCTCTCCGTGCAGGGGCCGATCCTGCCGCTGGGCACCGATGCCCTGGCGCTGACCCCGATTTCGCCGTTCCGCCCGCGGCGCTGGCGCGGCGCCGTGCTGCCGTCCTCGGTGCGCATCCGTTTCGAGATCCTCGACTACTACAAGCGCCCGGTGGCCGCCACCGCCGACGCCACGGAAATCCGCAACGTGATCAGCGTGGACGTGTTCGAGGACAAGGACATCGCGCTGAAGCTGATGTTCGACCCGGACCACTCGCTGGAACAGCGCATCCTGGACGAGCAGTTTCTCTGAGAGGAATAGACGTCATCAGGGAAACGACTCTCTTCGCCTGGCCGCGAGTACGCCACATCGAGCCCACGTCCAGCGCCCGGCTGCCCATTTCCCGCACGGCAACGCAGGTCAGCAATCTCGAGTAGAATCCACACAGTTGGACCTGAGATCCCGGCAGATGCAAACGAACTGGTTTGATTCCTTTTCCATACCGACTCTTTTCGGGGCCAGCCTGATCCTGATGCTGCTGATGCTGGAGATCGGTTTTCGGCTCGGCCGAAGCAGACGGGATAAGAAGGTCAAGGCACAAACAGCACAGGTCAGAGCGCTGATGGGCGCGACGCTGGGTCTGCTGGCGTTCATGCTGGCGTTCACGTTCGCCTCCGCGCAGAACCACTTCGAACAGCGCATTCAGTTGCAGATCGACGAGGCGATGCTCTCGAAAAAAGCCTTCATGCGCGCAGACCTCGCGACCGAACCGGCCCGCAGCGAACTGCGCGCGCTGCTGCTGGAGTACTCGGAACTGCGTGTCAATCTCAAGCAAATGGTGCAGCGGGGCGATTCGGAACAGGCGGCGCGCGAGGTTCAACGTTCCGAAGGCATCCAGTTGGCCCTGTGGGCCACTGCCGGAGACGAAAGCATGTCTCCATCCAGCTTCGGTCCGGAGGGGATTGCCGACATGGTCCTTGAACTCATGGCCATGCAGTCGCAGCGGCTTCACGCCGCCCTGGTGAACCGCATCCCGTTCGTTATCTGGATCACGCTGTATTTTACCGCGACCATGGCCATGATCGTCGTCGGCTACCAGGCGGGTCTGACCGAGCGGCGCAGCCCGGTAGCGACGTTTTCCCTCGCACTGGCCTTTGCCGCCGTCATGGTCCTGATCATGGACCTCGACCGGCCGCTGCAGAGCCTGTTCGAAATTGACATCAGCATCTGGGAACAGACCGTGTCTTTCATGCGCCGGCAGCTGTAACGAGCTGACGATCGCGCAACCGATCAGAGAAACTGCTGCTGAAGCAGTCGTAGCGAGGGTCGACTGTGAACGCGGCCGCTGTCATTCGCCACTGGTCCCCGCCCAGGCTCATCTTGCGGAACAGCCTACCGCCGGCGCTCTGGTTTTCCGCGTAATCCTTGTTGGAAGCGCTCGCACACATCAGCGGCGTTCCGGCTCGAGGTTCAACCCCGCTCGGGAAAGTCCATCGATGATCCGATGCCGCAGATCTTCGAACTTGATATACCGTTCGATCAGCGTGTGGCCGTTAGCTGCGAAATCGGGTTTCAAGTCCAGCAGTTCACGCACCGCCCCGCTTGCATCTGGATGACCGAGTTGCCCCAGGGTCGCGGCCCGGCTCAGGGGCCCCCAGAAATATGTCACGGCGGCGCAGCGTTCCGCTTCGGTCAGCGCCCTTTCGTAGTCTCGCTGACGAAAAGCGTTCAGCCAGAGCGCGGACCGGGCGAATGGGCGGTAGAAGGGATTGAGTTCGATCGCCTTCAATATCAGTCGCTCGCCGCGATCCCAGTCGCCGAGAAGGACCAGCATGTAGCCGATCGCATCCAGGAACATCAGCGAATCGGGATTCAACGCGTAGGCAGCCCCGGCTTCCGACCGCCCCTCCTCGAGCTTGCCGTCGAGCAGGTGAACACGCGACAGCGTCAGGTGGCTAAACGGATTGTCCGGCAGCAGGCGGACGCCTTCGCGCGCCAGTTCTCGCGCTTTCCGCTGCGGTGTCCGTTCGATATCCGTGAACTCCATCGAGAGGTTGTCCCCGTAGAGCAGAGAGAGTAGCGTGCAGACCAGGCCGCATTCCGGGTCCTTTTTGTGTGCCGCTTCCAGTGCGTCCAGGGCGAGTGCGTAGGAAGACGCATCGACCTTCTGGTGGTAGCTGTATCCCTTGATAATTGCCTCGTAGTTTTCAGCCCTGCGGTAGGGTATCCGCACGTCCTTGACCGAACATGAACGGAAGATCGCACCGTGGGCGCTGGCGATCCGGGCGGTGATGGTCCGGGCGGCCTTTTCCTGGAAGGCGATCAGGCTGCTGTCGTTCAACGTGCTTTTCAGCGAATCGATCCACAATTGTTCACCTGTGGTTGCGGAGAGCAGTTGAACCACCACTTTACACTCGTCACCGCTCTGCTGAACTGTGCCCCGGACGATGAAATCAGGGCGCAGCCGATCGGCCGGTACTTCCGGAACCTGCGTTTGGGACAGCATGACGCGGAACTCGGGACAGCTTCCGAGACCGATGCACAATTCCGTGGCGAGGCCGGTGCCGAGATAAGCGGTTTGCGGATTGCTCGCCAGCGTTTCAAACGGCAGAACCAGGATGTAAGGCCAGCATTTTTCCCTCGACGCAACTTCGCCAGCGTCACGGTTTCCGGTTTCGGAACCGTGAACCGGCCCGGCTGTAAAAACGGGAACGTAGCCGCCCTTGGGTATTTCGATCAGTATCGGGTCCCGGCGGCCAGCCGTCAGGTAGTAGCGCTCCATGGCGCGTCGCAGGCGCCCTGCCTGGATGCGAACCACCGGGTCCAGGGCGGCGTCGAAGTCTGTGCCGCGGCCGAATACTTCGCGCGCGATCGTGAATCCCTTGAGCAGCCTTGCGTTTCCCGCCAGCGTCTCCTCGACGACGAAGCGCAGGAAATCGCGCATCTTGTCGGTGGCGTGAAACTCCTCGTGTCGAAGGATACGATCCAACTGTTCGAGGATCGCTTCATCCGGCATGCTGGCTTGTGATGTCGGTTCGTCCATATCCGGGGCGGCAATTCCTGGCCTGCTCTCGCCGCCGGCCATCGCGCGTTCCGCTGAAAGGGATTCGCCTTGTAGTCTACAGCATGGCTACAGTATTTCTCTTTCGTATCGGCCGGTCCATGCCGTACGTTCTCACTAACTGGCAGACACTGCCGTTTCAATGGATTAGAGGCAATTTTGATGAACCCGGTCAGTACCGTGCTCCCGGATCCCTGCCTGGAGCGCGTGATCGAGCGGTTTACGCACTGGAAACCGCAGATCGAACGTGAATACACACGCAGTGAATCGTTCCATTCACTCTGTGATGACTGGCTGGTGTGCTCGGAAGCGTTGCAGCGATGGCGCTCGGTCGAAGGTTCGCTCGCGCAGTCGCGCAGGGATGAATACCGGACTCTGATGGCGGAACTGGAACGGGAAATGGTTCAGTGGCTGAAGTGCGTTGCCGATCCCACAGAGCAAAACTGCGGTCGGGATGCCTGATTAACCACCAGGCCGATAGCACTTGACGCGACCGGGGATCAGTCGTCATTGGATTGACCTGGGCGGTGTAGGATGTTTGTAAATTGAATGATTTCTAACGAGTAGGTAGCAACCATGAAAACACTGAAGTCCGTAATTCCATTTTTTGGTGCTCTCTTTATTTTGTTTTTCAGTCAGGCGGTTGTCGCCCAAGAGAGTGGAGGCGGCAACGCCATACCCTATCCGTTGGCGGAATGGGAAGGCGTCCAGGGCAAAACCCTGGCGGACTCGAAGCCTGATTTTATCGGGCAACCGAAGGCGCCCGAAGGCGCGCCAAACGTGCTCATCATCATGCTGGATGACGCCGGTTATTCGAGTGCCACGTCATACGGAGGCGTCATGCGCACGCCCACCTTCGACCGTATGGGTGACGAGGGCATTCGCTACACGCACATGTCCGTGGCCGCGGTCTGTTCACCGACCCGGGGCTCCTTGCTGACCGGCTACAACATTCACCAGATCGGCACCGGGATCATCTCAGAATTCGCCACCGGGTACCCGGGATACAATTCCCAGATTGACTACAGTACCCCGTCCATTGCGAAAATCCTGACCGACAATGGCTATGCCACCGCGGCCTTCGGCAAATGGCACAACACCCCCATGGAAGAGGCCTCGCCTGCCGGTCCCTTCGAGAGCTGGCCCACCGGCATCTGGGGATTCGAATACTTCTGGGGATTCCTGGGCGGCGAAACCAACCAGTTCCACCCCTTGCTGTACGAGAACAACACAGCGATCGAAACCCCGAAAACCAACGCCGACGGATCCAGGTTCCACATTTCCCACGGTATGGCGGACCAGGCCATCAGGTGGCTGGACAACTGGAAAGGCCTGCGGGACGTTCCTTTCTTCATGTACTACACGCCGGGCGCCGTTCATGCGCCCATCCAGGTCCCCGAAGAATGGCGCGACAAATACAAGGGACAGTTCGACGACGGATGGCACGTTTACCGGTCCCAGCAGCTGGAACGCCAGAAAAAACTGGGTTTGATTCCGGAGAATGCCCAAATGGTGGATTGGCCGGAAGTCATCCCCGAGTGGGATTCCTTCAGCGAGGAAGGGAAACGGTATCTGGCGCGGCAGATGGAGGTCAATGCCGCTTTTCTGGAGCACGTTGATTATCACATCGGACGGATCATCGACCACATCGAGGAAATGGGCGAGTTGGACAATACCCTCGTGATCTACCTGACCGCCGACAATGGCGCCACTGCAGAGGGTACGCCGACCGGAACATTCTCCGAGCTGTTGATGCAAAACGGTTTTCCGCCGCTGACCATGGAACAGCAGCTGGAGAAGCTCGAGGAATTCGGCGGGCTGGATGCCTGGGGCGGGCCGCACCTGGCCAACCACTATTCGGTGGCATGGGCCTACGCCTCATCGACCCCGTTCCAGTGGACCAAGCAGATGGCGTCCCATTTCGGCGGAACCGTTTCCGCCACGGCCGTGCGATATCCCAAAGCCATCGAGGCCCGAGGCGAATGGCGGCGGCAGTTTCAGAACGTTACCGATATCGTTCCGACGATCCTGGAGGTTACCGGAGTACCGGCGCCTGACTATGTGAACGGCCAGAAACGTAAAGCCTATCCGGGCAAATCGCTCACCTATGCCTGGAACGACCCGGATGCCAGAACCAACCACCCCACCCAGTATTTCGAAATGACCGGCTTCGTGGGCTTGTATCACGAGGGATGGACAATTTCCGGGAAACCGTATCGCATTCCCTGGTCGGTGGATCCCTCAGCCATGGAAAATTTCGATCCCCTGAATGTAGAATGGGAATTGTATAACATCGATGAAGACCCCATCCAGCAGGTGAACGTGGCGGATCAGTACCCGGAAAAAGTCAAGGAGCTTGAAAAAATATTCTGGGAAGAGGCGGAGAAGTACGATGTCTACCCTGTCGGCGGCTCTTTGGGCCGCTTGCTGCAGCCCGAATCCAACCCGCAGCGGGCCGCCAAAAGACACTGGGAGCTGACACCCA
>Ga0180435_10005784_pt1 | contig 11970 bp, 5 predicted proteins | sample SS_ome_3_FD_132467 | JGI IMG/M metagenome (GOLD analysis project Ga0180435, IMG submission 132467) | Hypersaline lake sediment archaeal communities from the Salton Sea, California, USA - SS_3_S_1 metaG | ecosystem: Environmental > Aquatic > Non-marine Saline and Alkaline > Hypersaline > Sediment...
ATTGGCTTTGGAACGTGAAAATGGATCTCTAAGAATCCGAGACCTGGTGGAGGTCCCGGACATCAGGACGGTCATCCAATTGGAAGATGTAAAGGATGATAATCTCCGTCGAATGATTGTGGAGACCTTCGTGCTCACTTCCGAAGTGCAGAGCAACCTGCAGGCGGTGTTCACCAGTCTCACCGCACCTGAAGGCCGGGGCGTATTTTTAAAAGGACATTTTGGATCCGGAAAATCCCATTTTCTGAGCATGCTCAGTCTCCTGATTAAGTATCCCCGGTCCTGGGAAACGGTCCTTTCGCAGGCCCCTTCTCTTGACGAATTTGAGCAGAAGCTTGATAAACGCCACTTCATGGTTGTGGAAATTTCCTTAGTTCAGCACCGGGGTTCTGAATTTTTAGAAGATATCGTCCTGCGCAGTATCTCTGAAGGGCTTCGTGATGAAGTGGCAGCCCGATTTGAGGGCGCGGAGACCCGGCATGACACCTTTTCAAGACTCAAGGTATTGCTGGAGGAAGAGGGATACTCCGGCATGGTCATTCTAATAGATGAACTCTCCGAATTTTTGCGCTCAAAGAGTGACGCGCGTGCATATAACGAGGACATCCGTTTCTTACAATACCTTGGAGAGGAAGCAAGTTCATTTCCATTCTGGATAATCGCCTCTTTGCAGGAATGGATTGAAGAGACAGGGGAGATTCATCAGGACACCTTCAACAAAATCAAGGACCGTTACCGAATCCGTCTTTCCCTGGGCCGCGCCCATATTGAAGAACTGGTCTCTGAGCGATTGATCCGGCACAAGGAAGGGGCAGAAATCCGTATTACCAAATTATTTGAAGACCTTAAATCGTATTTCCCGAACTTCCCGGTGACACGAGAGCGGTTTATTCGGCTGTATCCGGTACACCCTGCCACATCATCCCTGTTAGACCGTCTCAAACCGCTTTTCTCCGAGCATCGTGGTGTGGTGGATTTTATCCATTTCAGACTGAGAGGAGACCCTGAAAGACATATTCCATCCTGGCTTGACAAGCCTATGAACGAACTTTTGACCCCTGAGATCCTATTTGACCATTTCTTAGATCGTATACGCGAGCGCTCCGAAACCCAGATCTATGTACAAAGGGTGTTTGAGACCAGTCAGGATGAGATCCCGGACCTGTTCCAGGACCCAGACCAGAGGAACATCGCCCTTGTGGTCATAAAGCTCCTGATCCTATTTGCCATCTCACCTGTGAAATACAAATATACCGTTCGCCATATGGCAGAGATGGTCCTCTTCCAGATCACGCCAATGGAGGCCGAGATCAATTACCAGTTCCTTCACGATATCCTGGATCGATTAGCTAAAGAGGGGTCTTATGTTCGCGTAGAAACCCGGGACGATCCATTGGATAACCACTATACCATTGACCTCAAGGCAGATATAGGCGGGATCATGCGCAGAAGGATCCGCCATATGGCCTCTGAATTTTTTCCGGAAGACCGGAGGCTCTTTTGGAAAACCGCTGCTATGGTGGACACTCCCTATCTTCCCTTAAGTGATTGGGTTGACACGGGCAGACAGCGGGTCACTTTGTTGTGGCAGCACACACAACGAGTTGGAACCCTGTTACTCCGCCAGTTAGACGAACTCTCCGTTAACGAATTAGAAGGCCTTTCCAGGCAGTGGGCAAGAAGTGAGGAGGATTTTTTTCTGCTGGTTGGGACAACCCATAACCGAGATGAGCAATATCGCCATGTGAAGAATGATCTGCTGCTAAAGATTCGTGAACACCAGCCGGGTACTTTCCTCTTTTGGATACCCGGGTCATTTGAAGAAGACATTAAATGGCTCAAGGAGATATTGGCTGCATTACTGCTTAAAGAAGGAGTGAACCGCCAGTCAAAAGACAAAACACAGCAGGGAGATGATTTTCTTCAGGCCTTTGTCGATAGGGAAAAAAGCAGGCTCATCGAATACTTTTCAAAACGATACTATCACGGAATCCTTCTCTGGGACGAAAATCGGGTTGACCTGTCCCGTTTTGGGTACCTGAGCCAGGAAAAGTTCCTGACCGAATTCGTTCATCCCCTTTTACAACGTCGTTTCCCTAAGCACAGTCGTATTCAGCCGTATATGGATGCCCTGGCGCCAGGGATTCTTATGGAAATGCTTAAAGATTTTCTTTCAAGCGGAATGCTCCTGGTGGACGACCGGTCCAAGTTCGGGATCCGTGACGTCTTAGATGGGCTTCTGCAACCCATGGGACTTGTAAAAAGAAAAGGCAATCATTACGAACTGCAGGTCAATCCCAAACAAAACGAATTGGCCAGGTATTTTTTCAGTCAACTCGCCGAGAGGGATACTGCCCCCATGGAGGAGATGTATTGGGCCTTTCGCAAGGGTCCGTATGGACTGCTCAAGTCCCATTTTGAACTTTTGGTTCTCGCCCTGCTCTTCTCCGGTCACTTAGTCGCATACAGAGGCATGCACCGCAAAGGCCCGGATGAATTGACCCGGAGTGGCCTTAAAGGCATCACTTCCCTGGGTAAGGGGGAAATTATAGGGGAGGAAATTCGCCAGGCCATGAGTAAACATCCCTTGATTCCCCGGAAATATAGAGACATGCCCGTTACTCTGGCCTCCCAGGAAGAATTGTGGGCTGAGATAAAGACCGGAAAGCCTGCCGCCATTGAAGATCTGGAAACACTGAGATCAAAAATCGAATGGGCTGCGCCATTCGAGGCGTTTAAAAACATGCCTTTCAAGGACGTCCTCAAGGACATTGAAGATCTGACCGCCCAGTGGAATGAGGTCAAGGTCAGCCTAACCTCCAGGGAAGGCCTGGAACGCTTCATCAGCGCGGGTTTTAGAGAACCATTCCTTGAGAAGAAGATTAAGGCTGTCGAGGGCTGCAGAGGCTTTTTGGATCGTGCTGAACGTGCGCTTTTTGTCTATCAATATCTGACAGATCAGAAGCTCCATATCCCTGATATTGAACCGTATGCACAAGAAACCCAAGTCCGGGAAAAGGGTGTCAATGAAAATTTCGCCCAAGCGGGCTATGCGGAACTGAGGCAGGATCGAGCTGAGGTTCTCAACTATTTTCAGGTGACATCCGCTTCCCTGACGCCTCAGGCACTGGAAGGACTCTTTGACCATTTTGAGAGCTTCCAACGAATCTACACAAAGATTTATGTGGATGCCCACCAAAGGGCCCGGGGAGGCAGCCAGTTCGAGCCCTACGAACAATTGACCCGTTCCAGACGGTACAGTCTTCTTAAGCGTCTTGATCAGTTGGAAATGATCTCGGTGGAACACGACCGCCGCTCAATAGATCAGGGGATTTCCTCGGTTCTTTTAAAACGATGTTCTCAATCCCCCCAGGATGTTCTGCAAGGCCAGCCGGCCTGCTCCTGCGGGTTTCAACTGGGAGAAAGCACATATATCAGACCATTGAGAGAGATTGAAAGAGCCATGGATCTGGGTATTAAAGAGACAATCGACGCCTTTAAGGCACCTGCCATACAGGAAAAAATTGTGCCTTTCCTGGAGGGTCTGGACCTTGTTGGAAAGAAAAAAGAGGCCGATGCTATCCGCCAATTCTTGGCCCTGTCCGCGCATGAGGAGCCGTTTCTCGATCAATTAGATCAGTGTCTTACACCACAGGTCATCCGGAACATCAATGAAGCATTTCGAGGTAAGGTGGTGGTTGTCAAAAGAGACCTTGACCACCTGTATCAGAAACTCATTCATCGAAAATACACCCTGGCCCAGACCCGCAAGATTATTGAGGACTGGCTCACAGAAGAAGCAATCTCCATGGATACCTTCTTGCATTTCCTGGGAAAGGGAGGAACAGAACCTTCTGATCAGACAAAGGAGGGGTTTAGGGTCTTTTTAAAAGAACAGTTCAATCATCTTTTATTCCTTCACCGGGAAATAGGGCACCATCAGCTGGTGAGGGCTATGATCACTTCCTATTGGTCCAAGCAGTACAACATCCCCACTCAAAAGCTCCTCGAGATATTTCCCTTTCTCGAAAGGGGCGCACAATCTGAAAACGAGCGCTGGGTCGTACATCTTATTGAATTGGCACGGTCTCTTCGTTCCCAAGAGCCTCGGCTTTTTGAATCATTGGTTTCTGAAGTTGAAGAAACTGCGTCTTTTATGAAGGAACTATGGTCTGCCCTCCCCTCTTTTTCTCCAGCCGAGGTCTTTGAAAAGGAATTTGTTTTTCCGCTCGTTTTAAAGGAGGCCTTTGAACGGGTTATGTGTGGAAAGCCTGAGAAAGAGGACCTAACAGGACTTTTGGATTCCGACACCCAAAAGCCGGGAGAGGATTCTCTTTTTCGTGAGCAAAGAGATGAGATGGTAAAAGCACTTAAGAATTATCATCTTTTAAAAGAAAAAAGTTTAGGGCTCAAGTCATTAAAGGATTCGGGACCTAACGCTTACGCTAAGTGGGAAACCTATTTTATCAAGAACGTTTCCTCTATCCCGTCCCTCATCAGCACCCTTTATGGACAGTTAGACAGAATTGGCACCCGGGTACCCCCTTTCTTAAGGAAGGAACATAAAGATGTGATACGTAAGCTCAATGGGATTAAAGGGAATTTCAGTGAATTTTATCAGTCCGCTCTTCCATTGTGGGAAAAGGCTGAAGGCCCACGCCCAATGATGATCCAGGATATTCCTGCCTTACTCTCAAAAAAACGCAGGGTGCCCGACCACAAACAGGTCTTTTATGTCCTAATGGACGGCATGCGCTGGGATCTCTGGGAGTGTATTAAATCTGATTTCTTTGGTAAATGGCCCAATTTTTTTCGTATTGTGCGTGAAGGGGCCTTCTGGGCAAACCAGCCCAGTAATACGCCGTCGCAGCTTTCCAGGTTTGAACAGGCCTTCCGCTTAACTTACCCGGATGTGGATCCAAAAGAGCTTCTGTTAAAGGTAAGTGGCATTGATGAGAAGATACACACAGAAAAAGGCCCCCTTACCCACCTTTTTGCCAGTGTGATAAGCTATCTCGAAATAGAACTGCTCTTTAGACTTAAGAAGCTTCCTTCACGATCCCTCTTAATCCTTTTCTCAGACCACGGTTTTGTGGAAAACCCCGCCTTCAATCCTGCCGATAAATACGAGAGCCCGCGATACCTCCATGGTAAAGATTCACCTTTTGAGGTCATCATTCCCTGGGCATGGGTAATGAGGCTTTAGTGTCTTAAAACAAGACGCCTTTTTTATAGCACTATAAATATTTTGTTGAAATTTTAGTTACAGAACATTAGAAAGATACCGTCATAAGTTTAAACAAACACATGCCGCCCCCTTCTCTGCGCTATTAGGGAAAAAGTTTTACAAAACTAGGGGTTATAACCATGATCAATTTAAAAGATAAACTATCCCATCTCACCTATAGACAGGCGTGTAAGCTGTTAGGACCTCAAGGCGAAAAACTGATCAGACAGGGTGGAAGATACGACATTAACCTCGACGAAGAGGTGGTTTTGCAAAGAGACCTTTTTCAGGTCAAATTAGGTGAGGCTGTTGTTAAAATTTGTCTTGATCCAGCGAAAAAACAGAAATTGAATTTTCAGTGCAGTGAATGCAAAACCGCATGCCATCACCTTGGGGCAGCGTTTTCTTTGATACTCGAAGAGAAATTGGCCCTTGGGCTTGCTGCTCCGCCACCTGAGAGAACCCCTATTGAAAGCCTTAGTGATGAGGAACTCGTCAAACAGGCCATTTCTGAGAGGGCTGAGAGGGCAAAGACCCAAAAAATGCGCTTAAAGTCTTTTAATCCAAAAGAATTATGGACCGACTATACGGTGACCAATAGCGCCTCAGGCAAGACATACCGCGTCGCATTGCGGGGGTGGGAAAGGGGAGAATCGTACTGCACGTGTCCTGATTTCCGGAAAAACACTCTGGGTACCTGCAAGCATATCTTGCATGTTCTGGACAAGGTAAAAGGTAGATTCAATAAAACCATGCGCGATACCCCCTGTCAGATCAAAGACATGGCTCTTTACCTCCGCTACGGCAGGGAATTGGAATTGCGGCTTCTCATCCCAGAATATGTTGACGTAAAGGCCATGGCAGTGATTCGCCCTTTAAGGGGAAAATCGATTAAGGATGTCAGAGGTCTTTTGAATCGCATCAGAAAACTTGATAAACTTGGCTATGAAGTGACCATTTATCCCGATGCAGAAGAATATATCAATAAAGAGCTATACCTTCAACGGGTGAAGAAAAAGGTCAGGGAAATACGGAAAAACCCAGGGAATCATGCTTTGCGGAAGACGCTCTTAGAGGCTGAATTGCTTCCTTATCAGCTTGATGGTATTGCATTTGCCGTGGGCGTCGGAAGGGCTGTGATTGCCGACGACATGGGGTTGGGCAAAACCATCCAGGGTATTGGGGTAGCTGAGTTACTTTCGCAAGATGTTAATATTTCTAAAGTTCTTATTATCTGCCCGGCATCTCTCAAGTCCCAGTGGCGATTGGAGATCAAACGCTTTACTGATCGCACCTGTCAGATTGTCCTGGGAAGCGCACAGGAGAGATCTGCGCAATATGACAGCCAATGTTTTTTTACTGTTTGTAACTATGAACAAGTTCTTCGAGACATCCTATCCATTGAGAAGGTCAAATGGGACCTCATCATCCTGGATGAGGGACAAAGGATCAAAAACTGGCAGGCCAAAACCAGTCAGACGGTTAAGTCACTTAGATCCCCTTTTGCATTAGTCCTTTCAGGAACACCCCTTGAGAATCGCTTAGAAGAACTCTTTTCAATACTGGAGTTTATTGATGATAGACGCTTAGGCCCAGCCTTTCGTTTTTATAATAAATACAGAGTGACGGATGAAAAAGGGAAATTGCTTGGATACAAGAACCTTGATGTCCTACGAAATAAACTAAAGCCCGTCCTGCTTCGGCGAACAAGACAAAAGGTTATTAAAGAATTGCCCCCACGAACCACTGAAATAAGAAGGATCCCTCCCACAGATCAACAGTTTAAGCTTCACAATGGTCATAAGAGGATTATCAGCAGTATTATTTCAAAGAAATACATTTCGGAAATGGATCTCCTACGGCTCCAGAAGGCCCTGCTCATGTGCAGAATGGCTGCCAATAGCACCTTTTTAGTGGATAAGAATCCACCCGGATACTCCAGTAAATTAGAAGAGCTTGACGTTCTTATTGAGCAATTGATGGGTGAGGAAGACAGGAAAATTGTTCTATTCTCTGAATGGACCACAATGTTAAATCTGATCGAACCCTTATTGAATAAACGGGAGATTGATTATGTCAGACTAGATGGCTCCGTCCCCCAGAAAAAAAGACAAGGTCTAATGCATCAGTTTCAAAATGATCCTCACTGTAAACTGTTTGTCAGTACCAATGCCGGCTCTACAGGACTGAACCTCCAGGCCGCAAACACCGTTATAAATGTGGACCTGCCCTGGAATCCGGCAGTACTCGAACAGCGGATAGGCAGGGCCCATCGAATGGGGCAAAAAAGACCTGTGCAGGTATTCCTTTTAGTCACTGAGGATACCTTAGAGGAAAGTCTCCTGGGAACACTCGCAGCAAAGCAGGCTTTGTTTCTGGCGGCTCTTGACCCAGAGGCTGAAGCCTCGGTCATTGATCTTTCGAGCGGTATAGAGGAATTAAAAAATCGTTTGGAGATTCTTCTAGGCGCAAAACCAGACGCGCCTCCTGATGAAAGCCTGAAAGAACAGGTTGAAAAAGAGGCGGAACAGCTTGCAAGGAGAGAAAAAATCGCAAAGGCAGGCGGAAAGCTGTTAGGGGCAGCCTTTGCCTTCCTTGGTGAAATGTTCCCTAAGAAAGAGGAGACAGAAGAAACTACGCAATTGGCCGATACCTTTAAAAAAAGACTTTCAGAATGCCTGGATGAGGGTGAAAACGGGGAGCTGAAAATGACCGTTACCTTGCCGGATAAGGCCGTCCTTGACACCCTGGCAAAATCTCTGGCACGGATGATCAATGTGGGTTAGTAATTCACAGTACTACGATTCAATTTAAATTTTACGTGTGGTTCAATAAAAGAGTGTTTTTCTGTCACATATCTTATCAGAGGAGTAAATTTCATGATTAACCAAAAACAAAGTAATGTTTCAATGTGCATGCAATGTGGGGTATGTACAGCGAGCTGCCCTGAAGCAGGGATAACCGATTTGAATATACGGATGCTGGTGAGAAGAAATCAGTTAAATCGCGGGATAGAGAAATTAACTCCCTGGTTTTGCACGTCATGCGGCGAATGTACGCTCAGGTGCCCGAGAAGTGTGAATCCATCGGAAATGATTTTTGATTTGAGATCCGCCTTTGTAGAAGAAGGTCAGATACCCTTAGCGATTCAAAAGGCTCTCGAGGGAACATTTGTTCAAAAGAACCCATGGGGCCGACCACGATCCAAAAGGGGTGAGTGGTTAAAGGAACTTGATATTGAGATTCCCCATATAAGTGAAACAAAATCAAAAAAGCTCCTTTTTAGCTGCTGTATCCAGGCCTATGATCCCCGGTGTATGGTTATACCCATGAATGTGGCTAGAATACTTAACAAAGGTGGCGTAGAATTCGGTGTCTTAGGGACGGAGGAAGCTTGCTGCGGCAATGAGATACGAAGGATGGGGGAATTTGGCCTTTATGAGGAACTTCAGGAAGAAAACATAGCCACTTTCCAGAAGTATGAAATCCAGGAGATTATCGCTCTGTCTCCCCACTGCATGAATGCATTGAAAAATGAATATGGTGATCTGGGCATCAAAGTATCCCACTATACAGAAGTATTGGCGGCTATGATTGAAGAGGGATCCCTTACCTTCAATTCGCCCTATAAGGCAAAGGTGATATACCATGACCCCTGTTTTCTGGGGAAACAAAATAAAATATTTGAAGCACCGAGAGAGATCCTCAGGGCCATTGATGGTCTTGAACTCCTTGAATTTTCAGGGTCAAGGGAAAATTCCCTCTGCTGTGAAGGCGGAGGGGGGAGGATGTTTTATGAGCCCGAGATTTCGTATCAAAGGAATAGTGAAAAAAAGGTGCTGGAAGCAATCCAAAAAGGGGCCCAGGTGCTCACAACGAGCTGTCCTTTCTGTGTGATGAATTTTGAAGATCCGGCGACGGACAAAGAACTGCCGGTAAAGGAGCTATCCGAAATCGTCATGGAGGTTTTGTAGGAATTATGACTCACTTGTCCCCTGTTTCCTATAGAAATCAAATGTAAAACATTCTGAAAAGTAAAAGTGATATGGATGACTTGATCAGAACGGGGTCGCAGATCATAAAGGAAGCCAGAAAAATATTGGTTTTCAGCGGTGCGGGCATGAGCACAGAATCCGGGATTCCAGACTTCAGGAGCCCAGGGGGTGTCTGGAGTAAATACAACCCGTCAGATTTCTATTTTGATAAGATTATTTCCAGTGAAAAGACCAGGGAAAAATACTGGGAGATGAGTACCGAGTTCTACGATACCATGAAATATGCTGCCCCAAACCGGGCCCATCTGGCAATCAAGACCCTTGAAAATAGCGGAAAACTTTTGGCTATTGTTACACAGAACATAGACAACCTGCACCAGAAGGCAGGGAATTCACCTGAGAAAATTATTGAAATTCACGGCACGGCATTTTCAGTTTCCTGCCTGAGCTGTGGGAAAAAATATGACCGGGCAGACATACAGGACCGTTTGAATTCAGGGGTGAAAGTCCCCTATTGCGATGACTGCTCAGGAATCCTGAAACCGGACACCATCTCATTTGGTCAGGCTATGCCACAGGACAAAATGGCAGATGCTCTGAGGTATGCCAGCGAATGTGACCTCTGTATTGTTCTGGGTTCTTCACTAGTGGTCTATCCAGCGGCGTCTGTGCCCGCCCAGGCCGTTCAAAACGGTGCCAAACTCATTATTATCAACCGGGATGAAACGCCACTTGATGCAGAGGCCGATCTGGTCTGTCATGAATCTGTTTCCGACGCTCTGGAACAGATGGTGGAAAATTTAAATTCTTGACAGGAATATCAGGATCTTCTGAATATCAGGCCTGTAATCCTGTCAAAAAAAATCGTTACGGGAGAAATTATGTTACGAGTCGGTTTTGTTGGGTGGCGGGGGATGGTTGGCTCGGTCCTTATGGGACGGATGAGACAAGAACAGGGCTTTAAGGGCTTTGATCCCTCTTTTTTTACAACCTCAAATATCGGTGGAAAAGGTCCTGATATCGGTTTCGAAATTCCGCCCTTAAAAGATGCATATGACGTTGACCGCCTCTCTTCACTGGATATTATTTTGACCTGTCAGGGCGGTGACTATACCAAAAAAGTCTACCCTGAAATCCGCAAAAACGGCTGGAGCGGGTATTGGATTGACTCGGCTTCTGCCCTCAGATTGGATGATGAAAGCGTTATCGTCCTGGACCCGGTAAACCGATCTGTTATCAACCACGGATTATCTTCAGGCGTTAAAGCCTATGTGGGCGGAAACTGCACCGTCAGTTTAATGCTCATGGCGCTTTCGGGTCTTTTTTCTGCCGGCCATATCGAATGGATCTCTTCCATGACCTATCAGGCCGCCTCTGGCGCAGGAGCCAAACATATGAGAGAGCTGATTGCCCAGATGGCGGTCATCGGTAATGCCTCAAGCGCTTTGCTGAGTGATCCCGCCTCGACGGCCATCGCCATTGATGACAGGGTGACCGAAGAATTAAGGAGCAGTACATTACCCACTGATAACTTTGGAGCACCCCTTGCCGGGAGTCTCATCCCATGGATCGACTCTCAAATGGAATCCGGTCAAACCCGGGAGGAGTGGAAGGGTCAGGTAGAAACCAATAAGATTCTCGCCAGCGTTAAGCCCATCCCCGTCGACGGTCTGTGTGTTCGCGTGGGTGCCATGCGATGTCACAGCCAGGCGATTATGATTAAACTGGATAAAGACATCCCCCTTGAGGAGCTAAAGGAGATATTAAAAGGGGGAAATGAATGGGTCAGACTGGTCCCGAATGATAAAAAATCGACGCTTCAATCCCTAACACCTGCCGCCGTAAACGGTACCTTGACCATTGCGGTCGGTAGACTCAGGAAAATGATTATGGGTCCGGAATACGTAGCCGCCTTCACGGTGGGCGATCAACTCTTGTGGGGCGCGGCAGAACCGCTTCGCAGGGTTTTGCGGATCATTATTGACTATCTTTCATAGTTACCTGCCGCCCCTAAAAAAGGGTGGTTTGAATTTTTACCCTAAAAGGATCCTTTTCAAAATATTGTTGTTCACCGCTGAGACACGAAGAACGCTGAGTTTACCCCAACGTTGCATAAAATTTGAGTTCAAAACGGTATAGATTGGGTCAGCAAGGGGCGATTGAGTATTTTCAAGGGCGAAAGCGTATTAAACATACGGTGAGGTCTTGAAAATGGGCAATCGTTTCTTGATGGCCTTATATAGAGCGAGCGAAGCGCTTTTGGACCAAACATTTATGCAACGTTGGGGTTTACTTTCTTGTTTTCCTTTGAGAGGAAGGAAAACAAGAACAGAAAAGAAAACATATTCTTCCCCTGCGAACCCTGCGTCTCGAGCGAAGCGGGCGGTGATGTTTTACTCACGCATCCGTGAACCTGTAAGCGCCCAAACATAGGACTATTGACAAAACGCATTACATGACTAAAATACTGTCACAATACTAAGTGGATTTGGAAGTGGAAAGCTCACTGGTGGGGCTCCCGGACTTCAAATCCGGTGTGACGGGCTAAAACCTCGTCAGGTGGGTTCGATTCCCATGCACTTCCGCCATAACTTATCGAAAAAACAATTTATATTATCTAAGTGCCCTACCCCGAATTCTGTTGGGTCATTTTTTCCATTAATTCACACCATAATCCTCATTTAATCTTTTCAAGATTGAGCCTGCACCACTGATCTATCAGTATTCAGTTCAAGATGCTTTGAGGAA
>Ga0180435_10005786_pt1 | contig 11967 bp, 10 predicted proteins | sample SS_ome_3_FD_132467 | JGI IMG/M metagenome (GOLD analysis project Ga0180435, IMG submission 132467) | Hypersaline lake sediment archaeal communities from the Salton Sea, California, USA - SS_3_S_1 metaG | ecosystem: Environmental > Aquatic > Non-marine Saline and Alkaline > Hypersaline >...
ATGCTCTTTTTTGGTCATTATGAGCCTTTTCCGCTACATCCAAAGCACGTTGAAGTAGCTCTTTATCTACTGCTGAATATTTTTCCGAAAGGTTTTCAATATATTTTGAAATCTTCATTAGCTGTTTATCGAAATTTTTCTACATAAAGACCATTATCTTATTTTTATCTGATTTCCCAATTATACCCCCAAGCAATTTCTTCACCATGTTCTAGAGTTCGGTTGACTTGAAAGTATCCATAAGCTAAACTATTAACTCAGGAATTCCATTTATCCTTCTGCGTTTTCACTGATTTATTAATTCCTGCAAAATTTATTTCTATGCGCAATTCAATTCGTTTTCTAATTCCACAGAGACTTTTGTTGATTTTCAATGCAAATCGTCCATAAAACTTCTTCAGTTTTAAGAAAATTGCGGTTAGGGATTCTGCTGGCATCCCTTTTATTTTTATTTGCCTCTTCCTCTTGTTCCGGGCAAGTAGAAACTTATACACCTGCGTTACCAACAGAAGAAATTCCCTTGCCTACACCTGAGCCTACGCTTACACAGACCTTCACGAATGAACAGATATCTCCACCCTATTTTGCTTGGATTGATCCAGCTCTACCAGTGGTCGCACAGAACATGATTTCTCAATTTCCAGATATAGACATCACAACCAATAGAGATCTTGCTCTACTGACATTTTCGTCTGCAATGTCTGATCAGGTAGGATCCTGGACCTATCTTCTTGTTGCACCTTTTTATTCCAGCCTCGAAAATATCCGTTCCAGTGACATTTCTGCTATTTGGGATTCAGGATCAATTGATATTCCCGGCTATGATCGTCTCATTGCTAGTGATGAAACAGTACACCATTTATCCCAATTCTGGGGAAATCCTTCAGAAAATGCGATATCAATTATGTCTCCCGAGGATATTCTTGAAGATCTTTGGTATGATTCTACAGCACTTGCAATCATCCCATTCGATCAACTTGAACCCTCCTACAAAGTGATTTCTATCGATTCGCAGAATCCATTAATACCTTCTGAGGAACAAGAGTATTTCTTGAACTTTCCGATATATCTATCAGCCACTGATTCCGATTTATTTCAATCCTTGAAGGTTTCCAATATCAGCAATTACGACAGCTCAAAATTAAGTTCCGTTGCGATTACTGGCGTAACAGCTCTAGTTAGGAACACTGCATCAATAATAGAAGAGCGCGGCATACATTATCCCGCAGAAGATATCAGGGACTTGTTAATATCGGCCGATATCACACATATCAACAATGAAGTTCCTTTTAAATCTGATTGTCCAATACCAGACCCACAACAGGATAATCTTCTTTTCTGTTCTAGTGATTCCTACATTGAACTTTTAAAATGGATAGGCACAGATATCGTTGAGCTAAGTGGTGACCACTTCGCAGATTTCGGCGCCGAGGCCATGATCCATTCTTTGGAACTTTATCGCGAACATAACTTCATTACCTATGGAGGCGGATCCAATCTACAAGCAGGACTCGATCCAGTAATAACTATCCACAATGGAAACAAATTTGCTTTTATTGGCTGCAATGCTAAAGGTTACGAGGGTTATGCAACAGCTTCTGAAACTGCGCCAGGCGCATCAAGATGCGATTTCGATTGGATGCTTCCAAAAATCACACAGCTCGCAGCTGACGGATATATAGTGATTGCCACCTTGCAGCATGAAGAAGTAGATGATTTTTTCCCTGTCTATCTTCAAAATTATGATTTTCGGCGCATCTCCGAAGCGGGCGCTTCGATAGTCAGCGGGAGCCAGGCCCATCACCCACAGGGAGTAGAGATATCTGGATCGAAGTTTATTCATTACGGTTTAGGAAATTTATTCTTCGATCAGTGGTACCTGGCACAGTACAATCCTGATATTCACGTAAACAAGGACAAAGCCTTTATCGATTTCCATTATTTTTATAATGGAGAATATATTAATACGAGGTTGATCCCATTACAATTTGTTGATAATGCCAAACCCCGTCTTATGACAGAAGAAGAAAAAGAACCTTTCCTGTTTGAAGTTTACAGAGCTTCAAAATGGAATAACAAGTGGATATATCTTTATCCAACCGAATATTACAAATTTTTGGAAAATCAATGAGAAAACAATCTCCTCGCAAATCCCTCATCCTGTTGTCGTTGCTTTTCATTACGATAGTTTTGCTTTTTGTCAGCTTTGATTTTTCAATTGCTTCTGCCTCAAACGCAATCTCACCAAGTTCTTCCTATTTAAGTCAACCTGAAGCAGAGGAGGAATCAAACATCATTCTCATTATCGAAGTGGTGATCGGTTTGCTTTTGATCTCATCACTTGTGGGTATTGTCACTGAAAGACTGAGGGTACCATACACTGCCGGCTTGGTTGTAATTGGCCTTGTATTGGCTTTGATTGGACAAAGAGAAATCAATGTCAGCCCTGAATTATTTTTAGGTTTATTGGTTCCTCCACTCATATTTGAAGCCGCCTTTCAAGTTAAAGCCCGTGACCTACTTAAAGATATTGCGCCAATTCTCAGCCTGGCTATACCAGGTGTTCTTCTGACTACTTTTTTAGTAGGCGGAGTACTCTACTGGGGCACTGATTTTTCTCTAACGACTGCTCTGCTTTTTGGTTCTTTGATTGCCGCTACAGACCCTGTTGCCGTAGTAGCCCTTTTCCGATCGCTTGGTGTTCCCCATCGATTGCAATTACTACTGGAAGGTGAGAGTCTATTTAATGACGGCACAGCTATCGTTCTTTTTAACATGATGGTTACTATCGCTGTAACCGGCTACTTCAATCTTGGTGAAAGCGTATTGAACTTCGTCGTAGTCTCCGGAGGTGGGTTGATCATCGGATTGCTCCTTGGTCTTTTGATCTCATTAGCGATCAGTATTATCGACAACTCATTGATCGAAACCACCCTCACTACTGTTCTAGCCTTCGGTTCATACGTCATCGCTGAACAATTCCATGTCAGTGGTGTATTGGCAGTCGTCGCCGCTGGAATTGTCAGCGGGAACCTTGGACCGCGCAGGATGACTCCAACAACTCGCATCCTGGTCTATAATTTTTGGGAATATGCAGCATTTTTAGCTAATTCATTCGTATTTCTTTTAATCGGTTTACAAATAGATTTGAATATCTTAATCACTGACTGGAGAGCAGTCCTGTGGGCAATCCTCGCCGTTCTGGTAGCTAGAGCAGCATCAATCTACGGCCTTTCTTGGATAGGACCCGGTATACCAAGAAGATATAAACACGTATTATACTGGGGTGGTTTACGCGGCGCCATTTCCCTCGCCTTAGCGCTCAGCCTTCCAGCAAGCCTGGGAGAACAAGGAACCGTCATCAAGTCGATGGCCTTTGGAGTAGTTCTCTTTACCCTCCTTGTTCAGGGCCTCTCTATGAAGCCATTCATTCATCGCATGGGATTGATCAAAAAGGATCCCGCCCAGGAAGAATACGAAAAACTCAATGCGCGGTTGGTCATGGCCAGAACAGCACAAAAAGAGCTTGAGACGATGTACAGGGACGGATTGCTTTCAAGACATGTTTGGAATATCCTCTCGAAACCGATTTCCGCGCGGGCCGACACCCTCGCAGATAATGCCGCTAGAACAATGCACGCTCATCCCGATGTCGAATCAAAAGAGCTTGAATCCGCAATAAATGCAGTGCTATCCAGCGAAAGAGCAACCCTTCGGTCCCTGCTCCGGGAAGGAAGGATATCAGAAGAAATATTTACAGATCTAGTTCACGAAGTTGACAGCGCACTAACAGAAAATCAAACGGATTTGGTTCACGCACTCAGAACCCACAGGGTTAAGGACATTGAAGTTTTGATGACAATCGTTGTCCAGGACAAGGACCTTCAAAAGATCTCCGCATTATTACAACCATATGGGTATCCCATGACTCATATCGCCAGCACTGGCGGCTTCCTGGGTCGCAGGAATGCTACAGTACTGATAGGGTTGCCTAAGGGCAAACGGCGCGAGATCAAAAAAGTCCTCGAGACGGCCAGCAACGCCAAGATAAAGATCGAAACAGATGAGTTGCCCTTACCATCCGATAAATCCCACGACGGCGCTACTATCTTCAGCATTCCCATCGAGCGTTACGAGGAACTATAACCATGAAAATGATTTTGGCGATAATGCCAACTAATACAAGCGAGATCGTCTCTACCGCCCTATTGGAAGCTGAATACAGGGTAACAAAATTCGCATCTACTGCTGGTTTCTTATCAGGTGGCACAACTACGATTATGGCTGTTGCTAATGACGACAAAGTAGATAATGCACTGGACATCATCAGAAATTTAATCCCGGAATCTGAGCCAGCAGATTCTGCCCGTGGCCGCGTCACTATATATGTTCTTCCAGTCAAGGATTTTGAGAGAGTGTAATATGGACAAAAAAATGATATTCGCCATCCTTGAGGACGCAGAATCCGAATCCGTTATGCGAGCTATGCATGACGCAGGCTATCCACTCACGTTGATCGACTCGACAGGTGGTCTTTTACGACGTGGTAACAGCACTTTAATTGCAGGTGTCGATTCTTCCGAAGTAGACAAATTCATCGAATTGATCAACCAGGAATGCAGCCCCGGTATAAATCCATTTAAAAAGAGGGCAACGATCATGGTGTTCGATGTTGAACATTTTGAGCAGATTTCATAAAACCTACAATTCCGTATATTTATCATCAGAGATCAGAACCTGGGTTATAATTCTTTTTTAACAACAATAATTTTTTAGAGGATAATTTCTATGTGGTTGTTAACAATCCGTGTGCCAGGCAAAGAACCTCAGAAATACACTCTGAAACCGGGTGGTAATACTATAGGAAGGCATCCCAATAACGATATCGTGATAGCTGAACCATCTGCATCAAGGCAGCATGCCAGGATTGATTACAATCGAAGTACTGACACAGCCCTGCTTCAAGATCTAACCAGCACTAATGGTACATATATCAACCGCCGCAGGCTTTCATATACTTACAGGCTTCAACACCTGGATATGATCCGCATTGGTAGTTCAACCATTAATGTAGTCATCCGCGGCACAGATGAACCACTAGACACAGTCCGCGGTCCCCAAAAGTTCACACGCGAGCGTCTTCTTGAAGCTCTTGATCACCACACAGTTCTCATGTACCAAATATCTGAGCGCCTGAACACGGTTATGAACCTGGCAGATTGCCTGGAAGAGATCGCATTCCTTATGAAACAGGCGATGGGCGCAGATAAATGCAAGGTTATCCTCAAAGAGCAGTTTGAGGAAATGGAAGATTTCGGTTTTCCCTCAACCTTGGCCCAATCAGCTATTGCGGAGAAATCAGCTGTAGTTATTCCCGATATGGCCCACAGCGATGCTGCCCAAGATAGCGAAAGCGCTACTCTGCTCAAGATCAAAAGCGCACTCTGCGTGCCTATCATGGCTGAAAACGAGATCATTGGGCTGATCTATATGTATAAATCCAGATCGGATTCACGGCCCTTTACAAATACAGATCTGCAGGTCGCGATAGCCATCAGTCACCAGGCCGCTCTCACTATTCAACGAGTTAATTTGCTCAATAAAGTCCAGCAAGAACAAAGCCTTCGCCAAATGTTTCAGCGCTTTGTTTCTCCCCAGGAAGTTGATTATGTGCTCCGTGACTATGACCTTCACGGAACCCTTCCCGGACTGAAAGAAAGAAAGGTCTCAGTCCTTTTTGCTGATATCGCAGACTCCACGGGACTAGCAGAAGCTATGGGTGCCCGGGATTTCGGTAAAATGCTCAATAATTATTACCTGGGTGTAACCGATATTATTTTCGGCAATAATGGCGTAGTCAGATATCAAGGTGACGGCGTTCTGGCTGTATTTGGAATGTCCGATGAGAAACAAAACCATAAACTGATGGCAGTAGAATCTGGCGTAGCGATCCTGAACAGGATGAAATCTCTTTCAAGTGAATTTGATCAGCCGATTAATCTCCGATTGAGCGTAAAAGCAGGCAGGGCTGTTGTTGGTTATGTCGGCACAAGCGAACGAGTTGAATTCACTGTTCTCGGTGACCTCGTTAATGTCGCCAAAGGCATGAATCCTTTTGGTGGAACAGACAGGATCGTTCTCGGTGACGAGGTCTATAAAGCAGTTACTGATGACTTCAACATGACGAAACTAGATTCAATAATCATTAAAGGACGCAAAGGCCATGTAAAGATCTATGAACTGAATCTTGACAATCAGTAATCCCAAAGCTCTCTTGACTTATTCTAGAGCACCCTGTTGGGTGCTCTGTATTTTTGTAAAACCTTAGCAATCGAGATATCCATGAGCACGAACGACCACACAAAAGAATTGACTGGTAAGCAGGTTTATTCAATCTCAAGCGGCCATCTTTTCCATGATTTGTATACATCTTTCTTGGCCCCTCTTCTGCCTACGTTAATGGACAATTTATCAATCAATCTGACTGGCGCCGGAATTCTTACCAGCATATCCAGACTACCATCCATCCTTAACCCGATTATCGGTTATCTGGCTGACAGAACAGGTGCCCGATATTTTGTTATTTTTGCTCCAGCTTTCACTGCAACATTGATGAGCTTGATAGGCAGTATGGATTCACCCGTTTCCCTGGGCATTGTCCTATTCCTTTCAGGTTTTAGCTCCACCATCTTCCACGCCTCTTCGCCAGGACTTGTCGCAAAAGCTTCCAAATCCAGGAAGGGTTTTGGCCTGAGTGTCTATATGGCTGGGGGCGGGATTGGAAGAAGCCTTGGCCCCTTACTTGCTGTCTGGGCCGTGTCCATGTGGGGACTGTCCGGTTTGTGGCGGTTGATGTTCCTCGGATGGGGAGTCAGCATCATCCTCTATTTCCAATTTCGAGATTATGAATTCAAACCCAAGAAAAGATATTCACTCCGGAAAGAGCTTCCCTATTTTAGGCGCTTTTTCATCCCTCTCGCATTTGTATTAATCTTACGCTCCGCGATGACTGCCAGTTTAAATACTTATTTGCCAGTGTTCATGGTTCAATCTGGCACACCACTTTGGTTAGCTGGCGCGGCCCTCTCCATCCTGGAGATCTCTGGGGTGATAGGCGCACTTATTTTAGGTCCTATCAGTGACAAAATCGGACGAAAGAAGATCATCGTCATGTCGATCATCATTTCATCGATCCTGGTTCCTGTTTTTTTACAGCTAACAGGTTGGGCTGTTTTTCCCCTTTTACTATTAATCGGTTTTTTCAGCCTCTCAACAGGCACAATCTTTCTCGCTCTTGTTCAAGATAATTTCCAACACCATCGCGCTACAGGAAATAGCGTTTACATTCTTATAAGCTTTCTTTCTAATGCTTTTATGCTGATCGTTGTAGGCATGATCGGTGATAATTTTGGCCTCAGTATCGCTTATTGGATAAGTTCAATAGCAGCTTTATTATCTATCCCGGTAATGCAGCTTCTGCCAACTCTCAACCCCGACCAAGCACCAAATGAATAATAATCAAAATCTATCGCTCAAGGGAATTCTCAAAACCTGGTGGCCGCTTGCTTTGAGCTGGTTTTTAATGGCTCTAGAACTTCCTGCATTAAGCGCTATTATTGCCAGACTCGCCGATCCCAAAATCAATTTAGCTGCATACGGTGGAATTGTTTTTCCCCTGGCATTGATAATTGAAGCTCCGGTCATCATGCTCCTGGCCGCTTCTACCGCTTTAAGTAAAGATTGGGATTCCTATCGGAAAATTCGCAGGTTCATGAATACCACAGCAGGGGCCCTTACTGCCCTCCATCTTATTGTTGTCAGTACTCCCCTATATTTCTTTATCACCAGACAAATTATTGGTTCTCCAGAAGAGATCATCCAGCCAGCACGATTCGGCTTGGCGATCATGCTGCCCTGGACATGGTCAATTGCTTACCGTCGTTTTAACCAGGGAGTATTAATCCGTTTCGGCCACTCAATAGCCGTCGGACAGGGTACATTTATCAGATTAGCCGCTGATGTGATCGTACTCCTGGTTGGTTATATTATCGGCTCCATTCCCGGGATTGTGGTTGCCACATCTGCTGTCGCCGCCGGTGTAATCAGTGAAGCGATCTTTATCGGCATTAAAGTCAAACCAGTTATCACAAACCAGCTCCGCCAGGAACCGAAAGCAGAACCACCTTTATCTAAGGTGTCTTTTCTGCGATATTATATACCTCTTGCCTTGACGTCTCTCATCACTCTTATCTCTCAGCCACTGATCAGTACAGCGTTAAGTAGAATGCCGATGGCGTTGGATTCCCTTGCTATCTGGCCAATCCTTTCTGGTTTGCTTTTCATATTTCGCGCTCCCGGGATAGCATATAATGAAGTCGTTGTCACTCTGCTTCGGAATTCTCAATCTTATCGAATGTTGAAGAAATTTGCCTTTCTGATCTCGTCTGTCACCTCCATTCTTTTGCTCACTCTTGCTATAACGCCTATATCTACATTCTGGTATTCTAAGATATCTGCCCTCCCAGACCAACTGATCACCTTGGGAAATACTGCCCTCTGGTTCAGCCTCCTTATACCTGGCGCAAATGCCCTGCAAAGTTGGTATCAGGGAATCCTCCTCGATTCAGGAGATACCAAAGGCATACCAGAAGCGGTCGGTATTTTCTTGTTGATAACCATATTGGTCTATGGACTTGGTATTTGGCAGGGGAAGTTTCCGGGTATATATATTGGAGCCCTTGGTTTTTCTCTTGGCATGGCCTGCCAGGCAGGCTGGCTAAAATATAAAAGCAAAGCTGCTGCGCAAAAATATTCATCATCGACTTAAAATAAAAAACACTTTCACGTTGAAAGTGTTTTTTCTGCTCCCCGGGCGGGATTCGAACCTGCAACCTATCGGTTAACAGCCGACCGCTCTACCATTGAGCTACCGGGGAATTTTTACTGCGGCAAGATTATAAACAACGATGATAGGTGTGTCAAGCCAATCCATTATTTCTATGGAAGAATCCCTGTTGCATATTTTATATATCTTCTTTTAGATACATAATTTAATTTGATTTTGCAGTAATGTAAACAGCTTATATTTGACGGATATCTTGCTTAAATGTATAATCCCTTAGGTATTCAAAACCAATTGGGGTGTTAATGGCATTAAAAGGGAACCTGAGAGATTTTTCTTTTTCTCAGCTGCTAAATTTAATCAGTCTAGCCAAAAAGACTGGAACCCTTCAGGTTCACGGTCCTGAAAAAGCCGCATCGATCTCTTTTGATGCAGGCAAATTAAGCTATGCGCAAAATAGCAAAAAAGATCACGGGCTTGCTGCTGTCCTCCTTCGCAGCGAAAAACTTACCGATAAGCAATACCAGGTAATTAAAGAAAAAGCGAATAATATTGGAGATAAAGAATTGGGATTAATGCTGATTAATTCCAATTATGTCACCCAAGACGAAATCCTCTCCAGCCTCAAGAATGAATTTGTTTCAACGGCCAATGACCTTTTCTCCTGGGAGGAAGGCATTTTCCATTTCGAAAATAATCTCAAGCCGGCAGCTGACAAGATTTCACTGTTGATCAGCCTTGAAAATATAATTATTGAAGGCTCTCGCCAACTGCAGGAAATGGAACGGCTGCAAGATGAACTCCCCAGCCTTGATATGGCTTTGAAATTCACTGACAATCCCGGTACCAATATCCGGAATGTCAATCTCAGCGTTAAGGAGTGGCGAGTTGTCTCATTCATCAACCCGAAAAATTCAATGAAACAAATAGCAAAAACTACCAAATTGGATGATTACGAGTTCAGGAGAATCGTTTATAGTCTTATCCAGGCCGGACTGGTAGAGATCATTCGCCCAGAAGGCGTAGCTCCTCCCACGCCAAAAGTACCAACCCTTCCTGTAGAAGGAGCGGATGAACAAAAATCCCTCGTCAACAGGCTTATTACCCGTATTCGCTCATTATAAGTTGTAGAATTGTAATTATCGCTCCAAAGGGAAGCACCCTATGCAAACCGTCAAAATGGTAGTTACCGGTCCATTCAGCTCAGGCAAAACTCAATTCATTCAAACAGTGAGTGAAATTGATGTTGTTGCCACAGAACGTAAGATCTCTTCCGAATCAGAAAGGATCAAAGAGACCACAACGGTTGCTATGGATTTTGGCAGGATCACAGTTGACGACGATCTTGTTCTGTATCTATTTGGAACTCCCGGCCAAAAACGTTTTGATTTCATGTGGGAAATTCTTTCCGAAGGCATGCTGGGCTTTGTTGTTATGGTAGATAGCTCCAGACCAGAAACGTTCAGAGAAGCCCGACGGATTCTTGAAACCTTCCGGGCATACGCCCCAACTCCTTATGTCGTAACAGCCAACAAACAAGACCTTGAAGATGCCTGGGAACCCGAGGATATGCGCATCGCGCTCCGCCTGGCCCCAGAAGTCAAACTACTTCCATGCACAGCTACAGATAAAGAGTCTGTCAAAAATGCTCTTCTAGAACTTTTGTACAGCATACTCGAAAGAATGGAATCAGAATAGATTTTGACGAACTCATTGAATCAAAAAACAGGCCATTGATATCCGGGCCTGTTTTTTCTTACTATCTGAGATCCCTATATTCGTACAAAATCGACCAAACACGTTTTGCCGCTTCTATTTGAATATTGAGGGACATTTTTGAATCCCCCCTTGTCCTTTCCGCAAAATATATTGGGATTTCACGTATTGAAAAACCAGATAAATGTGTAACATAAGCCATTTCTACTTGAAATGCGTAACCTTGTGATTTTATCCTGTCGAGCGGAATACCCAGTAAAGTTTTCCTGCGCCATGCACGGAATCCACCCGTTACATCCAAAATAGGCATTCGTAAAATAGCACGGGAATACAAATTCCCAAAAGATGATAGACTTTTACGCCAGGCAGCCCATTTTTCATCTAACTTTCCCCCTTGAACATATCTGGAACCTAAAACCATGTCGCTTTCCTTAAGGCCGGCCAGAAGATTTACTACTTTTTTAGGATTATGCGAAAAATCAGCATCCATCTGTACAATCTGATCTGCTCCCTGAGCTAAGCAATATTTGAACCCTTCCAAATATGCTGTGCCCAATCCTTTCTTTCCTTCTCTGTGCATGACAGAGAAGTCTCCCGGAAATTCCTTCGCCAGTATGTCAGCAACATCCCCGGTTCCATCCGGGCTGTTATCATCAACAACCAGGATGGTTAAATCTGTGATCCTCAAATTAAATAAGGCATCAACTATTAGTGGGAGATTCTCTTTTTCGTTGTAGGTAGGGATCACAATAGATGTTTTCATAGGGCGGCTCTCGTCTTATTCAATTGGGAATTTTTGAATTTCAAACTCACACACTTCATCACCCAGAGATTTACACTTTGTTTCTGTTATATTAAATTCCTTTCCACCCGAGACCCAATGCAGGCCTTCTTTCAGCAGGCCAACCATATAATAGCAGATAGCATGATTTTCGCTGGTTCTGCCCCAGCATATTGGACATCGTTCAATTATATATAAGAAATGGTCGTCTGTTTCTTCTACTGAATGAACTTGGTCACTTTTTTCCGAAAAGACTCTAGCCATTGCATTTAATCCAAACTTAATTTTATTTTGCATGGGCAATATTCGGAAATTCATTTCTCCCACTCCGGCAAATGCGCCAAAATCTTTTAGGACATCATCAAATGTAGTCCTTCCAACTCTTAATGATAATCCTCTACCTCCCCTCTCTCCATAGATTTCTACTAAAGCCTGATTTATCATTGAGAAATTTGAAAATTCAAATTCTCTCTCTAAATTATCAGGCGGCAGTTCTTCCCTGTATTCTGGTAAATGAGCATAATTCAAAATAGACAACAGACCATTTTTGCCAATGATCTCTCGAACCGATTCAAGGAAAATCCTGGCGAATTTGTTGGTATTATAATATCCGCTTTCTGGAATTTTA
>Ga0180435_10005788_pt1 | contig 11965 bp, 10 predicted proteins | sample SS_ome_3_FD_132467 | JGI IMG/M metagenome (GOLD analysis project Ga0180435, IMG submission 132467) | Hypersaline lake sediment archaeal communities from the Salton Sea, California, USA - SS_3_S_1 metaG | ecosystem: Environmental > Aquatic > Non-marine Saline and Alkaline > Hypersaline >...
CCAACGCCACCATGATCGGTGCTGACAGCCTCGGCGCCCCGATGGGAACCGGCGAGATTCAGGCACTGGGTAGCAAGAGTGACAACGGTGTTTCGTTCCGCGAAGGCAGCAACTACAGCGTGTACAACGTTCTCGTCGTTGGTTTTGGCAAATCGGGTTTCTGCATCGAGGATGGCGAGACCGCTACCGAGGCAGAGAATGACCGGCTCGCGCTAATGAACAGCATCTTCTTCAACAACGTTACCACCGGCACAGCCAGCTCCAACTACGGTGGATCGGGTTGCGACGATGCCTGGACCACGGCGCAGCACGAGACGTTCTTCAACGCGGGCAACAACATCGTGGCCGACCCGCAGCTTCCGGATGCAGCATTCAGCGTCGGCACCATGAGCAGCCCGCCAAACTTCATTCCTACCATGCCGGCCGGTTATACAGCGTTTGACGTCTCCACGTTGAACAACACCGCCGGTATCGTGATGCCGGTCGACGGCCGTACGCTCGTAGCCACGACCTATGCGGGTGCAGTTGACCCAGCGGTTGCGCTGGCCGATCAGTGGTACTATGGCTGGACTGTTTGGGCCACCGACGGTTCGGACTCGCGTCCCAACCAGGATGGCAACTGATAAGCAGTTTCCGACTCTGCCGAGTCGGAATTAGCACTTGTGGGCCCTCTTCGGGGGGCCCACATTCTTTTCGACAGTAGGCAGAGGTAGTTGACGCTCAATACCGCGGGTCAGTAAACCAGCATGAAAACACAAAACGGTAAAATCGTAATCGCTTTTCCCCGGGTCTTCGCAGTACTTGCATTCGTCGGCCTTTCGCAATTCCTGACCTCATGCAACCCATCTCTTCTGAGCAACTCGTTTGGCAGCCCGGAGGCTCTGGCACGAGCCGTTATCACCGCGCTCGAACAAGAGGACCGCGACGCCTTGTGGGCCTTGATGGTGACTAGCGAGGAACATCAGAACCTGCTGTGGGAGCAGCTTCCTGAGAGCAATCACCTGCCCTTTGACTACGCACGTTTGATAAACGAACGCAATAGCACCAAGGGAATAGGTCTAGCCATCAGCGAGTACGGAGGCAACGAGCTCGAATTCGTCTCGATCGAATTCACTGACGAGCCCGAAGAGTACGAGGGGTTCACGTTGCATTTCGGCACGGTCCTGGTTGTACGGCGTGTAAGTGACGGAGAAGAAGGTGCGCTGCCGATACTCGACGTGGTGCTGGAGTACAACGGGCGCTGGAAGTTGATGAACTACAAGGAGTAGATAGGCTCTTTGTCAATCAGCAGTCCGGACGATCTGAACACCGCTGGAGGTACCGATTCGAGTAGCTCCAGCCGCAACCATCCTCAATGCCGACTCCCTATCACGGATACCACCGGCAGCCTTCACACCGAGACGGTCCCCAACTGCGGCGTTCATTAGAGAGACTGCTTCTTCGCTTGCACCGCCAGCAGGATGTAAACCGGTGGAGGTTTTCACAAACTGGGCACCCGCCTCCATGGCGATAGCCGAGGCTTTCACGATTCGCGTGGGGCAGAGCACGGCGGTCTCGAGTATGACCTTCACACACCTGCCGCCGGCAGCATTCACAACTGCGGCGATATCGTCCTCGACAAAATACCAATCGTCATCCAGAATCCGGCCGATTGGTGCAACCATGTCAACTTCATCGGCGCCAATCTCCACCAGTTCAGCTGCCTGTTTGGCCTTCATGGTGGAGGTGTCACTGCCAAGCGGAAAACCTGCGACTGAAACAATCCGCACATCGGTACCATTCAGCCGATCTCTACAGAACTCCACCCAACTCCCGCCCACGCAAACCGAGAAGAATCCGTATTCGACGGCCTCGCCACAAAGTCGGTAAATATCGGACCGAGTCGCCTCGGGTTTGAGATTGGTGTGGTCTATTATCGAGGCAAGATCCTTTTCGGGGAGCAGAGAGCCGGGAGCCGGGAGTGGGGTACCGCCGTTCCGCCGTTCCGCCGTTCCGCCGGGCAGTTGGGAGGGGAGCGGGGAGCAGTGAGCCGGGAGCGGACCGCCGCCCTCCACCCTCTCGAGGATCTGCTCGGCGATTCGGTCTAGATCTCGATCATCCATGCCAGATTCACGCTAATACAAACCCGGCCGCCGAGTATGGATTTCGACCCGCGTACGGGCACGATGTGCCTCGAGCAGCTCGGGCTTTGCGAATAGTTTTATGGTCAGGAGACCTGCAAAGAAACCACCGAGGTGCGCCAGGAAAGCGACTCCACCACCGGTCGCCGTTCCCGCCAGAGTGGGAAGCCCACCCAGAATCTGCAGCACCATCCAATAGATCAGCATCACCCAGGCCGGGAGTGTGATCCGGGTTATGAACACGAACAACACTATCAGGTTGTGCACGCGCACTTTGGGATAGAGCACCAGGTATGCACCCATTATCCCACTGATGGCTCCCGATGCGCCGACCATCGGAATCGGTGAGCCCGGTTGGACGGCGATCTGCGCGGCCGCGGCCAAAACACCACAGAACAGGTAGAAGCCCACGAAACGAAACGGACCCATCGCGTCTTCGATGTTGTTTCCGAACACCCACAGAAACCACATGTTGCCGATGAGGTGGAACCAGCCGCCGTGCATGAATACCGATGTCAACACGGTGTGCCAGGCATATGCGGGAGCATCCGGGCAAAGCTGCATCGGCCCTCGTGGAGTCATTATCGCACCATGGTCACCGCCGAACAGTCGAGTGGGTATGACTCCGAAATCACATACCGATTTCGACAACCCCGGGTCGGCACCCGCACCCTGCACAAAGATCCAGACCAGACTCGTGAGGACAATGGTGGCCACCGTAACGTACGGTGTCAGAATGGTGGGGTTTTCGTCTTTGTACGGGAACATACTGGCCGCAAGCTACGGCGACTCTAAGTCCTTGTCAAACAGCGCAATACGTCACCAAATGCAATCTTGCCACATGCAAAAACACTGCCATTTTGGCAGTTTTTTTGGTACGTCCCTTGCGCTGCGACCAGGTGGTATTCATATGCATCTAATTCAAATGAAAAGGAGTGGGGCATGGCGGACAAGGTAATCGGGATTGATCTAGGCACTACGAACTCCGTGGTCGCAGTCATGGAGGGCGGTGACCCAGTCGTCATCCCCAATGCTGAGGGTGGACGGACCACACCATCCGTCGTCGCATTCACGAAAGACGGCGACCGTCTCGTAGGACAAGTGGCCAAGAGACAGGCCGTCACGAACCCGACAAACACGGTCTTCTCCATCAAGCGGTTCATGGGCCGTCGCGTGAACGAGGTGGAGCACGAGCAAAACCTGGTTCCTTATAAGGTGGCCGCCGGAAAGAGCGACCTGGCATCCGTGGAGATACAGGGCAAGACATACACGCCTCCGGAGATCTCCGCGATGGTGCTGCAAAAAATGCGGCAGACCGCGGAGGACTATCTCGGTCATTCGGTTCAGAAGGCAGTTGTAACGGTTCCCGCTTATTTCAATGACTCTCAGCGGCAAGCGACCAAAGACGCCGGAAAAATTGCCGGCCTCGAGGTGCTTCGCATCATCAACGAGCCGACGGCGGCATCGTTGGCATACGGGTTGGAGAGGAAGGAAGAGGAAAAGATTGCTGTATTCGACCTCGGTGGCGGTACCTACGACATCTCGATTCTCGAGTTGGCCGAGGGCGTATTCGAAGTCAAATCCACGAACGGTGACACTCACCTCGGTGGTGACGACCTGGATCAAAAGCTGATCGAATGGCTGGCATCAGAGTTCAAGAAGGATCAGGGTATCGACCTTTCGCAGGACCCGATGGCGGTTCAGCGCCTGAAAGAGGCCGCGGAAAAAGCTAAGATGGAACTTTCCACCGTGGCTCAGACCGAGATCAACCTGCCTTTCATCACTGCAGACCAGTCCGGTCCCAAGCATCTGAACCTCTCGCTCTCCAGATCGAAGTTCGAGCAGCTGGTGGATGAGCTGCTTCAGCGGCTCCTTCCGCCAATGGAACAGGCGTTGAAGGATGCGGGCGTTGCCAAGTCGGAGATCGACGAGGTGATCTTGGTCGGCGGATCAACCAGGATCCCGAAGGTGCAGGACATCGTCAAGGAATTCTTCGGCAAAGAGCCTCACAAGGGCGTGAACCCGGACGAGGTAGTGGCGATTGGCGCCGCGATTCAGGGTGGCGTACTCGCTGGTGAGGTAAAGGATGTCCTCCTCCTGGACGTGACTCCTTTGTCCCTCGGCATCGAGACACTGGGCGGAGTGACGACGGTCCTCATCGCTCGCAACACTACCATCCCCACGAAGAAGACTGAAGTGTTCTCAACTGCCGAGGACAATCAGACCACAGTGGAAATCCACGTGCTGCAGGGTGAGCGCGAAATGGCCGTCGGTAACCGGACTATTGGCAGGTTCCAGTTGACCGGAATCCCGCCGGCGCCGCGTGGCATGCCGCAGATCGAAGTGACTTTCGACATCGATGCGAACGGCATACTCCATGTGTCCGCGAAAGACAAGGCGACCGGCAAGGAGCAGAAGATCCGGATCGAGGCATCGAGCGGACTCTCTGATTCCGAGATCGACAAGATGGTGCAGGATGCGGAGCAACACTCCGCCGAAGACAAGGCCAAGAGAGAGGAAGTCGAGTCTCGCAATCGCCTCGATCAGCTCGTTTGGCAGGTTGAAAAAGACAGCAAGGAATGGGTCGACAGGCTCGAGGAAGAACCGAAGCAGCGTCTCGACGAGGCCGTAGAGGCAGCGAAGAATGCACTCAAGTCAGGCGAGACTGGGCAGATAACCGAAGCATTGGAAAACCTGAGTCAGGCGTACTCCGCCGCTGGCGCTTCGCTGTATGAAGATGCTCAGGCACAAGCCGCCGATGGTGCTACAGAAGAAGCTACGGATTCCGCTGACGGCCAAGAAGGCGAGAGCGACGAAGACGTGGTTGAGGCGGACTACGAGATCGTTGACGAATCGAAGGATGAATCGAAGTAATAGACGGGCCATGAAGGGCACTAAACAGGTGGTCGGATGAAACTCCGGCCACCTGTCCGGGGGTAGTAAGAGGTGTGGGATAGATGGCATATGGGAATCACTTTGAGTGGGTGAATGAATCATGAAGAGAACAGCTGCATGGATCAAATTCGGAGGATTGGTAGTCTTCACTGCGGTAGTCGCCGTGGGCTTCACGTCTGTTGTTGACATCCCGACCACATCGGTCGCACAGCAGAGGCCGGCATCATTTCTGAGCGCACCGGCGATCCAGCAGCGTGTCATTCCTGCCGCAGAGCCGCTCGAGGAATTGGGTTCGGCGTTTACCGCCGTGGCAGAAACGGTTCGCCCGGCCGTCGTCTACATTGACGGATCGGCTCGACGCCAGGCCACGCAATCAAACGACCCGTTCCAGATGTTCCGCAATCCGCAGCGCGAGCAGACCATGTGCGGGGACGGAAGCGGTTTCCTCATCTCCGACGACGGCTACATACTCACGAACAACCATGTGATTCAGGATTGCGACAGAGTCGACATCCGTCTGTTCGACCAGCGCATCATTCAGCGCGCCACCGTGGTTGGTAGAGACAGGCTGACTGATGTGGCGGTCCTGAAAGTTGACGAGACAGATCTTCCGTATATCAGCCTCGGCAACTCCGATTCCGTCTCCGTCGGCCAATGGGTCGTTGCAGTCGGCAATCCTCTGGGGGACGCATTCTCCTTCACCGTCACCGCCGGGATCGTCAGTGGACGAGGGAGGAGGCTCGAAGGGTTACGAGACCAGAACGACCCTGCAGCCGGCCTATCGATCCATGACTTCATACAGACCGATGCGGCAATCAATCGTGGCAACTCAGGCGGCCCATTGGTCAACATCCGAGGCGAGGTTGTGGGGATCAACTCCGCGATAGCGAGCACTACCGGTTTCTACGCCGGATACGGATTCGCGATTCCAATCAACCTGGCGCGCAACGTGGCCGATCAACTGATAGCGAACGGACGGGTTACCAGAGCACAACTGGGAGTGAGCATCAGGGATGCAGATCAGGACGTGGCCGACTACGTTGGCCTCGACGAGATCAGAGGCGTCCTGGTGGCGGGCTACAATGGCGATGGTTCACCAGCCGAACAGGCAGGCATCCGCCCCAACGACGTGATCGTCGAATTGGACGGTGAAGAGGTTCAATACACCGCGCAACTGCAGCAGAAAGTGGGCTTCAAGAGGCCTGGCGACGTCGTGGAGGTAACGGTTCTGAGAAAAGGCGGCGAGAGGTCTGTGCACAGAGTGCGCTTGACCGAGGCGGACACCGAGCCTGCACGTGCGCTCGCAAGCGCGGAACCCGATAGCCGTGACGGATCCGGCTCAGCCGTGGACCGTTTGGGCATATCAGTCGAGGAGCTCGACCGGCGCTCGGCTTCACAGATGGGCTTGCCGCGCAGCTTGGAGGTTGGCCTGGCCGTAACCAACGTCGACAGAGATGGGCCGGCCGACGGCAAGCTTCTTCCGAGTTCCATGCGGCAAGGCAGGCTGCAGATCATCACGCACGTGAACGAACGCAGAGTGGAAACCGTGGCTGACCTCAATGATGCACTCCGAGGAGTGCGTTCCGGAGATGTGGTTCTGGTTCAGGCAGTTCTGGTGCAAGCGGACGGCGTAAACGAGTTTCCGGCGTTCATCCGTGCCCGCTGATTGAAAAGCAAGAGCAGTAGCTAGATCTCGAAGGGCGGTGGGGTATCCTACCGCCCTTTCGCCTTACCGCCCTTCCGCCCTATCTAGTACTTTTCCATCGGCACCAGTTCTTTGACCGTTCCTGCAAACGAGGACCATGCGAGAGTCTCGTCTTCCGTCGGATGTTCGCGTCCGCTTAGTGCGATTCGCAGTATTGCTACCTGCAATCACAGTCGTGGGTACCGGCGGATACATGGTTCTCGAGGGTTGGGACGTTTTCGACTCGCTCTACATGACCGTGATCACTCTGTCCACGGTTGGGTTCAGCGAGGTGAGTCCGCTTTCGTCTGAAGGCAAGATCTTTACGACGTTGCTGATCGTTGCCGGTGTAGCGGCAGTGGCATACCTGTTCAGCGCGATCAGTCAACACATCGTCAGCGGCGAGCTTCATGGGACACTGCGGAGGAGGTACATGCAACGCAAGATCGAATCGTTCAGCGAACATTTTATCGTGTGTGGATACGGACAGGTGGGTAGCGAGGTGGTGGCGAGCCTACGCAAACGTGGCAAGACCTGCGTGGTCATCGAGTCCAACGAGTCCACCCTGGACGAAGCCGATGTTCCACACATCCTTGGCAACGCGGAGGACGATGAAGTTCTGAAAGTTGCGGGAATCGAGCGTGCCGCTGGGCTCGTTGCCGCCACGGGAGACGATGCGTCGAATCTCTTCATAACCGTGTCGGCGCACACGCTGAACAAGGATATGACGATCGTCGCGCGCGCGAACAAGGTCGCATCAGAGGCAAAACTCAGGTACGGGGGAGCAACGCATGTGATATCACCTCACATGCTTGGCGGGCAAAGGATCGCAACTCAGCTGTTGTACCCCTCGGTCACTGATTTTCTGGACGTCGTAATGCACTCCGGCGATCTGGAGTTGTGGCTCGAGGAGTTTACACTTGCGCCAAAGTGCCATCTCGAAGGCAAGACAGTCGCAGAGGGCCAAGTCAGGGCAATGACCGGTACCAACATTCTGGCTATCCGCCGCCACGATGGTGGCAACGTTGTCACCAATCCCCCTTCCGAACTCAGGTTCGAATCAGGGGACGAGCTAATCGCACTAGGTACGCGCCAGCAGCTGGAGGACCTGGAGAACCTGACTACCAGGTGATGCGGGACGGCGGGACGGCGGGACGGCGGGACGGCGGGACGAATCCACGGACTAACAAGCACTGAATAGGATTGCAAACGATATGTCGATGACTGCAATCAACCCCGCGAATGGGGAGAAGATTCGCGACTACGATGAAATGACTCCTTCGGAGGTCGCGGAGGCGGTAGCGGAAAGCGAACGGGCATTCTCCTCATGGCGCAGGACGTCGTTCGAAGACCGTGCAGAGCTGATGAGATCGGCAGCTCAGGTGCTGCGGGATCACACCGAAGAATACGCCATACTCATGGCAGAAGAGATGGGAAAACCTGTCGCGCAGGGTCGGGCAGAAGTCGAAAAATGCGCGTGGGTCTGCGACTACTACGCGGATAATGCAGCGGCCTTCCTGGCATCGGAACCGGTCGATACAGATGCATCCAAGAGTTTCGTGACCTTTCAACCGATTGGCGTCGTGCTGGCGGTGATGCCCTGGAATTTTCCGTTGTGGCAGGTGTTCAGGTTTGCGGCTCCCGCGCTCATGGCAGGGAATGTAGGAGTGTTGAAACATGCTTCCAACGTTCCCGGCTGCGCACTGGCAATCGAAGACGTATTTGTCAAAGCCGGATTCCCCGCAAACGTATTTCGCACTCTTCTCGTTGGTAGCAAACAGGTCGACGCAATAATAGAGAATCCACTCGTGAGAGCCGTGACTCTCACCGGAAGTACCCCCGCAGGCAAGGCTGTGGCAAGAAAATCGGGAGAGATGCTCAAGAAAACAGTCCTGGAGTTGGGCGGTAGTGACCCCTACCTGATTCTCGAGGATGCGGACCTCGAAGCGGCTGTCTCGACCTGCGTGACCAGCAGGCTGATCAACTCCGGGCAGAGTTGCATCAATGCGAAGCGCTTCATTGTCGTTGATTCGTTGCGGGAACGGTTTGAGGAGTTGTTCGTCGAGGAAATGAGAGCCGCAACGATGGGCGATCCGATGCTGGAGACCACGTCGGTCGGGCCACAGGCGCGTGCCGATCTCAGGGAAGAGCTTCATGAGCAGGTCGCACAGAGCATCGCGAAGGGCGCAGTTTGCCTCCTGGGAGGCGAGGTGCCGGACGGAAACGGTGCATACTACCCTCCGACGGTTTTGAGCAATGTCGGGAAGGGAATGCCGGCATACGATGAAGAACTCTTTGGTCCGGTCGCTGCGATAATTCCCGCCGCGAACGAAACGGAGGCAATAGCGATAGCAAACGACTCGATATTCGGGTTGGGAGCGGCGGTGTTCACGTCAGACGTTGCAAGGGGAGAACGTATTGCCGCTGAAGAATTGGACGCCGGCGCATGTTTCGTAAACGCGTTTGTCAGGTCGGACCCGCGACTCCCGTTCGGAGGCGTGAAGGAAAGTGGATACGGCAGGGAGCTGTCGCACTACGGAATCAAGGAGTTCGTCAACATAAAGACCGTCTACATGGCCTGATGTCCAGGCCTGCTCAATCGGTACCGCGGTTACACTCTCTCGAGATCTTGGGGGGCATTATGAAGACCAGAAAATTGGGGCCGGGCGCACCCCAGGTGTCGGCCATAGGACTCGGTGGCATGCCGATGTCGTTGAACGATCGTCCGGACGAAGCCACTTCGATAAGGGTGATTCACTCAGCGCTCGAAGCTGGTATGAACCTGATAGACACGGCAGACGTATACTGCATCGACGACAATGACATTGGGCACAACGAGAGGCTGATCTCCAAGGCGCTCGATCAGTGGAACGGGCCGTTGGATTCGGTGATCGTGGCAACAAAGGGCGGGCTGGTCCGACCCGAAGGAAGCTGGGAAAGGAACGGGCACCCGGATCATCTGAGAGCGGCGTGCGACCGTTCCCTGAATGCCCTCGGTGTTGAGCGAATCGACCTGTATCAACTGCACGCGCCCGACCCGGTGGTGCCGTTTTCGGAGAGCGTCGGCGCCCTCGCCGAGCTGCAAAGCGCCGGCAAGATCCGATGGGTCGGGCTATCGAACGTTTCAGTTGAGCAGATAGTTGAAGCAGAAAAGCAGGTTACGGTCGTGACCGTGCAGAACCGACTCAGCCCCTACTTCACCGAGGCGATCCATGACGGCGTGGTCGAGTACTGCGGGGCGCACGAGATTGGATTCCTCGCCTACAGCCCGGTCGGCGGCGGCAAACTCAACAAGAGGTTACCCGAGAACCGGAGCGTAGTAGAAATCGCCGACAAACACGGCGCAACTCCGCATGCTGTAGTGATCGCGTGGGTGCTGGCTAGAGGCTCATCGGTGATACCGATTCCAGGAGCCCGGTCAATCGCCCACGCAGTCGATTCGGCGGGTGCGGCTGCGCTGCAATTGAGCAGCGACGACATGGAGATGATCAGCGCGGCTCATTTCCCAATCGGGTAGCTGAGCCGGCCGGCCAGGCGACTCTACGATTCCAGGTATTCGACCAGCATACCGCTAGTTTGTCTGAGCCGGTGGCTCATGAGCTCGGCCAGCTTGAACAGGAGAATGCTGCCGAGTTTTGGATCTTCCTCCGAAAGAGCCCGGAATTCATCCTGCGTGAGCGTGAGCACCTTGCTATCGACCTTGGCAACAGCAGTGGCGGAGCGAGGTTCACCGTCGATCAAAGACATTTCACCAAACGGCTTGCCTGTTTCGATTGCAGAAAGGTTCTTCTTCGTACCCGATGAATCGGTCATCGAAACATCCACCTCACCCTCAACAAGGATGCACAAGCAGTGCCCCTGACCATCCTGCTCGAAGATTTTCGCACCAGCCGGCGCAAAGTAGGCATCCACATGTTGCGCCAATACTGACACCTGGTCCCAATCGAGGTCTTCGGACCATTCGGTCTTGTAGATCAGATCCATCCTTTGACTGATGGAGCATGGGAGTCGCGGGAGAGAAACTGGAGGAGTGCCGCCTGTCGGGTCAGTCATCGTCTTCTGCCCTTCGAGAAACAAGAATCCACGGCCTGGCCAATCAACACTCAGATCACCATAGCATAGGGTATTGATCTGCTATCCGTCAATGTGGGAGTATGGCGAACACTTGGTCACAATGAAACCGGCAACACCATCAGAATATGGTCCGTTGCCGGCACTTGGTTGCCTGCCAAATAGCGGAGCGGCTAGGCAGGTGCAGAGCCCCATCCTGATAGGAGGGGTTCCGCAATTGCACCAATTCCAGAAACTGCTTGGCGGTGGCAGACCCGACGTCCTGCTACTTGCCTTTTGGCTCCTCTACGTCTTCGGATTCGTCGGGAGCGTCGCTCTCCGATTCGTCCGCCACATCATCATCCACAATCTCCTCTACTACTTCCGCGTCTTCCACATCGTCCTCGTCGTCATCATCATCGTCTTCTGACTTGCGGAACATCTCGAGGAATTGCACCAGCCCCTTTTCGAATCTCTCTGCCAGGTCGTCGGCGAAATCCAGCAAGGTCTCCGCATGGCCGCGAGCCTCCTCGACGAACCACCACCAGTCGGGGTGGTGGCACTCATCGTCGTCGTCGAAATGATCGTCGAAGTCTTCGTCGACTCTCTCTTCGGCTTCGGGCTCGGAGTCTGCGTCGGCTAGACCAAGCAACCGTTCCAGTTCCTCATCGGCCTCGCGCCTCGTCTTGGCGTCGTTGTCACCGATAGTGCGAGATCGACGTTTCCCTTCTTCGAACCACTCGATCTTCACCTTACCGTTCTCGACATACCGACGACCCAAATCGGGCTTCTCGCCGATGGTACGTGTGTAGCGCGGATCGCGCTTTCGTTGTGATTCAGTCATGTCCAACAATACGATCATTGACGGCTTTGAGTTCCATTTCGGGCGGTACCCTGCCCTACCCCCTGCCCTTCCCGGCGGTACCCAACCCTCTTCCGCCACCCCCGGCGGTACCCCTCAACCTCCCACCGCCTCCCGGCGGTACCCCGCTCCGCACCACTCCGCACCGGCGGTAGGGCGGTCCTGGATGCCTTAACGAGCGCAAAATGCAACCCATGCCGCTCCCTCCCCTCCCTCTGCTCCCACTCTTCTTCCTGCACCCCTGCCAAAGCTACCGCCGTCCCGCCGTGCGGGGATGGCTTTCTATTACCCACAAGTCTATGTGATACTAGCTTCGCGATTCGATTTTGAACATTTCGATGTTTGTGTCGACGA
>Ga0180435_10005792_pt1 | contig 11961 bp, 7 predicted proteins | sample SS_ome_3_FD_132467 | JGI IMG/M metagenome (GOLD analysis project Ga0180435, IMG submission 132467) | Hypersaline lake sediment archaeal communities from the Salton Sea, California, USA - SS_3_S_1 metaG | ecosystem: Environmental > Aquatic > Non-marine Saline and Alkaline > Hypersaline > Sediment...
ACATTGTCGGCAATGGACTGAATGACATTGGCATATCCAAAAGAGAGCATGGCCTGGTGGTACATGGCAGCGCCCGCCTGCTTGCCCAGCCCGATGGCCATCATCTTCATCAGGCCGCTTTCGAACTTGTGCTCGAATTCGGTGTGCTTCTTGATGCGGTTGACCAGCACAATATGGTCTGCCTCGGATGCCAGGCGATCAACGTATACCGGTATGCCTTGCTTTGTCTCTCCCAGTTGGACCACATCCAGAGACGATCGAACCGGAGCCCCGACAGTTTGTTCACTGATGCCCAGATGTTCCAACACACGCTGCTGCCCTTCAGCCGTTGCCGACCCATGACTGCCCATGGCTGGAAAAATGAACACATCAAGCTGCAGGGCTTTGAGAGATGATACAACGGCTTTAACGATAGCGGCGTAATTCGTTATGCCCCGGCTGCTGCAGGCAACAGCAACCGTTTGACCCGGCTTAACCTTGGAGGACACATCCAAAGCCGTCATGCCGGCCTGCACTTCGGCGGCAATGTCATCCACCTCCCGGCTGTCAAAGGTCTGCCGGACACGCATCATTTTCGGAAAATTCATATCGCCCTCCCAGATTAGTGGTGTAGGGGCACCCCTTGTGGGTGCCCTCCGAACAACCAGCGAATTGTCGTGACGGGCAGGTACAAGACCTGCCCCGACAAGGTATCATCAATCATTCTGAATTCCATATTTCCAATCAGACGCTATGGTAACATGGACGCCCCTTTTTGGGTGTTGCCGGCATTGCGGGTAAACAGTCCCAAAACGCCTTTGCGCTCGGATGTGATTCCTTGCCATTGGAGCGCACGCTCCAGGATAATGTCTTTGATTTCATCGGGAGTTTTCCGTTCCCCGGCAATACCCACTAGATCCAGGGTTTGTTCCTGGGTAGCAATGGATATGAGATCGCCGTTTTTGACCAGGGCCAGGGGGCCACCTGCCGCGGCTTCGGGTGTGACATGGCCGATGGCCGGACCCCTTGTGGCCCCTGAAAAGCGGCCATCTGTTACCAAGGCCACCTTGCTGCCCAGGGTCGGATGGTGGTGCAGGACTTCGGTAGTCCGAAACATTTCCGGCATACCCGATCCCCGGGGGCCTTCGTAGCGAATCACGATCACGTCGCCCGGGAGAATGGCGCCCTTTTGAATGGCGGCAATGGCATCCGCTTCCGAATCAAAGGGCCGGGCCGGACCCATGTGGCGTTGCATGTCCTCGGCTACGGCGGCATGCTTGATGACCGCTCCTTCGGGCGCCAGATTCCCGTACAACACCCGTAGACCGCCATTGGCATTGTAGGGGTTGTCCAGGGGGCGAATGATATCCTGCGGTTCAAGCTGATAATTTTTCAGATAAAGGGCAGCCCCTTCGAAATAGCCGCTCCTTTCCATTTCTTCAAGGTTGTCTCCGAGGGTTCTGCCCGTCACTGTCATTACGTCAAGATGCAAACGGTCCCTGATCACACGCATGACTGCCGGAACCCCACCCGCATGCCACAACACCTGGGTAGGCCAAGGGCCGCTCATCTGCAGCCCTGTCAGTACCGGAATCTGCTTGTGTATGGTATCGAAATCTGCGGGTTCAAGCGTCACGCCCGCCATATTGGCAATGGCTGGAAGGTGCAGGAGGGCATTGGTGGACCCTGACACGGCAGCGTGCAGCATAACAGCGTTCTCAAACGCCTTTCTGGACAGAATATCGCCGGGTCTGATGCCATTCTCCAACAGGCGCATGATATTTTGCCCTGCCTGATCTGCATACTGGGCAGCGAGACCGGATGCTGCCGGTACCAGAGCGTTGCCCGGCAACGCCAATCCCAACGCCTCGGCCATCACCTGCATAGTGCTGGCCGTGCCCATGTACTGGCAGGCACCGCAGGTAGGACAGGCATTGAGCGTGTAAAACTGATCCGCTTGTTCAATCTGTTGGCCGGCTTCCCCTGGGGAGGCAGTGCCGTAGCGGGTCACGGCAGTTGCATAGCCGGGACCGGGTGCCATGGATCCGCCGCAAACATGCATGCAAGGTATATTCAGGCCGGCCATGGCCATCAGATGGGCAGGCACGGCTTTGTCACAGGACGAAAACAAGACCATGGCATCAAACGGCAGGGAACGGGCATGGACTTCGATCATCCCGGCCATGAGGTCCCGGGAAACCAGGGAGTAGTTCATCCCGCCGTGCCCTGTAGCCAGGCCGTCGCAGATATCGGTGACCGTATAGGCAGCCGGCTTTCCGCCGGCCTTGTAAACGCCCCTGCCGCCGGCTTCCACCAGGCTATTCAGGTGCCGGCTGCCGGGATGGCTGTCGCCGGCCGTGCTCTCCAGAAGAATCTGGGGTTTTTCCAGGTCTTCCTGCGCCCAACCGGTGCCGATCAGCAGGGGGTCCGCTTCAGGATTGTCGCGGCGATTTTGTTGAAAATTCTTCACAGGGGATATCTTCCGTGTTTTCTGACAGCGGCGGTCATGGCCAGCACATTTTCCAGTTTGCAGAAATTGGCAATACTGTTGGCTGTGGCACAGATGTACCCGCCCCCTTTACCCGCATCTTCGATCCGCTGTTTTACTTCGGCTTCGACCTCTTCCAAAGTGCCGTAGGGCAGGGTGTTGACCAGATCGATATTGCCCCAGAGACAGAGGCGGTCGCCCCACTTTTCTTTGGCTTCCTTCAGGTTCATGCAGGGCGGTTCAAAGGGGTTCATGGCGTTCATCCCCAGGCTCAACAGGTCTTCCATGACAATGGTCAGATCGCCATCGCTGTGAAAGGCCCAGGGCAGCTCAATGGCGTCTGCAACGATTTTCATTTTCGGCAGGAAGACCTCCCTGAACACCTGGGGCGACACCAGGGGGCCTTCCTTCCAGGCCATGTCATTATAGCCGGCAATGAAATCAAATCCCAGGGTTTGAATTTTTTCAATGACCGTAAGGTTCCATTCGATGAACATGTCCATCATGGTGTCGATCAGCTTGCGGTTGTCCCTGAGAGCCACGGCAAAATCCATCATGGGCATGGAGTAGATGGTATTGAACATGCCAAAAGGCCGCAAGCCGGCATACAGTGCCAGATCACTGCCATGGTAGCGCTCCAGAAAACGCTTGGCCGGGTCGTAGAAGCTCTCTTCTTTAGGATCCGGCAGGACAATCTTGGGAAGGTCCGCTTCGGTACGAATCAAACCTTCACCGATGAACTCGGTTTCTCCGGACACCCCGCCGCTAACCGAACTTTCCGACGGTATGGACGGATTCTCGCAAAAAGCAGGCAACGCATAATCCATAAAATAGATAGCATCCATGCCTATTTTGCGGGCCAGTTCTGCCATGTCCGCTTCTCCGGGACCCATTATCTTATGGATAATGGCATTATCCACAAAATCCATGAACGGCACCCTGTCCGGCTCCTTCAAGGCCAGGGCGGTCATCACGCGCTCTCTAGAATTCATATATTGCTCCTTACTAAAAAAGCCCTGCTGTAGAACTATGTATAGAAATTCAGCAGAGCTTTTTTATTTATCTTGATTACCCATTATCGGGATCGGGCTTTTTTACTTGAACCACCACCGCTCAGCATTGCGCTGGCCGTCCGCCTCCATATGTCCGGAAATGGTTTTGTGGCCGACTTTTTCGGATATCCCCTCGACAATCTGGGCAAACATGGGTATCACGGTGCCGCCCTCGTTGCTGCAGATTTCCTGCATGTCGTAGTACTGCTGGCGGCGCTTGGTGGTGTCCAGTTCCGCCCTGGATTGCACCAGCAGCTGGTTGAACTTTTCATGATCCCAGTGGGCGTCGTTCCAGGGAGCACCGGCGGCGTAAGCCACGGAAAACATCAGGTCTTCCGTGGGGCGCCCGCTCCAATAGCACATGCACCACTCTTTCTTGGTCCACACATTGCTCCAGTACCCGTCGCTGGGCTCGCGCACCACCTTGATGTTGAGGCCCGCCTTCTTGGCATGCTCCTGATACAGGATGGCAGCATCGTCCGCTCCCTGAAAGGCAGCCTCGGCCGTATGCAGCTTGAACTCGTGGTTCTCCATGCCGGCCTTTTTCAGGTAGAACTTGGCCTTGTCCGGATCGTACATCCGCTGGGGCAGGCCCTTGGCATGGTAGCGGTTGACCGGCGCAATGGGATGGTCGTTGCCGGCTTCACCATAGCCGTTGAGGATGCGCTTGACCAGTTCGTCCCGGTCGACGGCATATTTCAATCCCAGGCGTACGTTGTTTTCGTCATAGGGGTTCATCTTGGTGTGCATTGGCATGGTGTAGTGGAAGGTGGCGGTCACGGCATTGACCTCGATGCCCTTGGAACGCTTGAGCAGATGCACGGTTTTGCGCTCGCAGCGGTCCATGAAATGGATCTGGCCGGTCTTGAGGGCATTGGTGCGGGCGTTGACATCATTGATGCTCAAGGTTTCGACCTTTTCAAAATAGATGCGGTCCGCTTTCCATGAGTTGGGGTTTCTCCTGGTGATGGCAGTGACCCCGGGTTCCCATTCCTCGAGAATGAACCCCGCCGTGCCGATGCCCTTTTCAAACTCCTTGCCTTTGGTGCCTGCTTTGAATATGGCCAGGTGGTAATCGGCCATGTAAAAGGGAAAGTCGGCGATGCCGTTTTCCAGTTCAAAAACAACGCGATGCTTGCCGTCAGCCTTGAGGCTGGTGACCGGTTTGAGATAGGGTTTGGCGGCCGATTTGGAGTCTTCACCCCGATGATGGTTCATGCTGTAAATCACGTCCTCGGCATCCAGGGATTTGCCGTCGCTGAAATCCACCCCTTTGCGCAGGTTGAAAATCCATTTCTTGGCATCCGGGGACGATTCCCAGGATTCAGCTAATGCCGGTATGGGCTCCAGCTTGTGATTGATCTCGGTCAGGGTATCCCGCAGCTGCAGTTCCACGTTGATGTTCCAGCTGGAGGTATGGGTGGCCGGATCCAGAGTGTCGGTGGTGGACCCCCCGCTCTGGGCCTGGACAAAATGCCCCCCTTTTTTAGGTGTTGCTGCTGCGGCTTTTCTGGGCAGCAGGGCCGATGATGCCGCCATGGTCAAACCCAGGGCAGTGGCCTGGGCCAGGAACTGCCGCCTGGTGATCTTGCCTTCATTAAACAGGTTTTGCAAATGATCCAATGCACTCATGGGGTCCTCCTCTGCTTTTGGTTAACAATAGATGTGAAGACTGTTTTTTTAGATGTCTGCAGATTGTCAGCTGCCGGGGCGCCGACATGAAGCCTCAGTTTTTTATAATATATTGATCAGATGGGTACAATTGACTGATGTACTTCCATTTTTTACTCCTCTCCACGGGGGTTGTCAATTCAATAATCTTACACATTCGAAACACGGAATACCCCAGGAGGCGCTTAATTTCATAGAATTTCGGGCAGATAGAACTTCATTTAACACAACAGACTGTGATTCTGATGAATTACATGGCTACGGCACCGTGCTCCACGGTCAGGGCCACGACATCCCTGGCGTCAATCTCTCGCGAAGGAATCCCCCTGTGAACCGCCAGGGCCGCTGCCGCCCCCATGGCCTGCCCCATGGCCATACAGGTGCACTGGGCGCGAATGCCGGCCAGTGCCATGCGTTCCGCGGATACAATCCGGCCGGCCACCGTTATGCGGGCGCTTTTCTTAGGGATCAGCGACCGGAAGGGCACGGTCGGGACAAGGCGACGGGATTCGTGAAAAATCTCCTCGCACCCCTTTTCACGGCTGTGCATGTCAACGTAGTTAAAGGCATTGCAAACCTTGTCTTCAAATTCCGTGGCCTGCATGAAATCCGCTTTGGTGATTATGTACTCCCCTGCGATCCTGTAGGACTCTCTGGAAAGGGCATGGTTGTACATGGTTTTGAGCACGGCACGCTCACATCCGGGAATGGATGATCTCAGAAAGCGGAACATGCGCAGCATCCGGGCCCGTCCTTCCAGGTTGGCCCGGGTCTGTCCGTCGGCATCGCTCGTATCGGCATCGTAGACATGGGTAGCGTTGTGTCCGCCATGGGCCAGGTAGTAGCTGAAAGGCCTGGTCCTGGCATAGGCGAAATCGCCCTTCTTCAGCTCCCCCGAAGCCACGGCCTCGTCGAAAATCTGCTGTACTTCTTTTTTCCAAACCTGTTCGTGTTCGATGCCTTCGATCTTGTACTGGTATGCACCGGGCTGGCGCGTTTTGCTCTTTTGGACGTCTAACCCCATTATTCTGACAACATCGGCATCACCCGTGCAGTCGATTATCTCCCTGGCTTTGGTGAGCCGCCGGATGCCTCGACCAAGTGATATCACTTCCCAGGTGTTGCCCACAGCCTTCACCTCGGCTGCGAATTCGTGGTAGTGAATAGCAACGCCCGCTTCCAGGGCTTCCTTTTCCGCCAGGGCGGCATAAATGGGCACATTGATATAGCTGTAATACCCTGGCGTGTCCAGAGGTCTCCGTTTGCGATAGTCAGGCACGGGTAGTCCCTCAATCGCTTTTGATTTGGTGTACAACTCCCAGGCGATGCCCTGCACCACGGGCCTTTCAATGCTGAAGAAATGGTTGGGCATGTACACGCCGCCGGCGGTCATGGTGCCGCCCAGCATGCTGCCCGCCTCGATGACAGCGGTTTTCGCTCCGGCCCGGGCGGACTGGATGGCAGCCACATGCCCGGCCGTACCCCCGCCGGCGACGATCACATCCACTGTCTCCTGAACGGATTTCATACCTGATCCTTGCATAAAATTTGATGACCTATATGATGGTATTCAACGCCTTTTCCAGCGTGGCCACCGTTCGGTCGACATTCAAGAGCTTGTCCAAGCCAAATAGCCCCAGACGGAAGGTTTGGAAATCCTCCGGTTCGTTGCACTGCAGGGGAACGCCGGCGGCAATCTGGATGCCCAGTTCGGAAAATTTTTTTCCGTTCTGAATGTTCCCATCCTCGGTGTAGGCAACCACAACTCCCGGGGCTTCATAGCCTTTGGCAGCCACACTCTTGATCCCTTTGCCTGCCAGCAGGTCACGGACTCGTCCTCCGAGTTCCAGCTGTGCGGCCTTTAATTTGTCAAAACCATACTGCTCAGTCTCTTTCATCACATCACGAAAAGCCTTGAGGGCGTCTGTGGGCATGGTGGCGTGATAAGCGAAACCACCGCTTTCATATGCTTCCATGATCTGGAGCCACTTGAGCAGGTCGCAGGCAAAACTGGTGCTGCTTGTGGATTCTATTCTCTCCCTGGCCGACGCGCTCAGCATCACCAGGCCGCTGCAGGGTGAACCGCTCCACCCCTTCTGGGGCGCCGTGATCAGCACATCCACATTGCAGGCTTCCATATCCACCCAGACGGTACCGGAGGCAACGCAGTCCAGGACAAACAGGCCGCCGGCTGCATGGGTGGCGTCTGCCGCCGCCCGAATGTAATCATCCGGCAGCATCATACCGGATGAGGTTTCCACATGCGGCGCAATGACCAATTCCGGTTTCTGTGCTTCGATGGCGGCAACCACCTCTTCTACCGGGGCAGGGATAAATGAAGACTGCCTATTGTCATCGATCGGGCGGGCCATCAACACGGTGGATTCTGCCGGAATCTTCCCGGCATCGAAAATCTGGGTCCAGCGGAAGCTGAACCAGCCGTTGCGGATCACGATGCATTTTTTGTCGGTGGCAAACTGCCGGGCCACCGCCTCCATGGCATAGGTGCCGCCCCCGGGAACAATAATCGCAGCGTGGGCATTGTAGACCTGTTTGAGCATGGTGGATATGTCGTTCATCACCTGCTGGAATGATTTCGACATGTGGTTGAGTGACCGGTCGGTGAAAACCACCGAGTACTCCAGAAGTCCATCAGGATCAATATTGGGAAGTAAGCCTGGCATATGCGCCTCCTTTCATTAGAAATACGCAGTTGGGATCAAGAACAGTATTCCCTCAAAATTATTTTGATGATTAAATACCTTCTGCACTGATGCACGTTTCTAATGGTTATGGTTAATAATAAAGACAGCTGTAAATTTTAGTAATTATCTGAATATAAATGATATTTATCCAATAATATCTCTGCAAAAAGCCTATCTGCAGCCTATATGTAATATGCCTCTTCATGTCAACCAGCAAATTTTCAATAAAACCCTTATCTATTTAAATTTTTCAGTTGTTTAAGTACAGCAACTGTGGCAACTGAAATTGTCGATTCATTGGACGTTAAGATGTAAGATAAAAAAATTTAAATAGGAGACATTATGAAAATCGGATTTATCGGATTGGGAAATTTGGGACATCCTCTGGCCATGAGCCTCGTCAAATCAGGACATGACGTGACCGTCAGTGACCTGCGTCCGGAATGCGGTGAAGCATTTCTTGAAGTCGGCGCCAAATGTTCGGATAATATTGCCGACGTGTGCAGCGGGGCCGAGGCAGTCATCACGGCGTTGCCCTCCCCCGAGGCCAGCCGTGCTGTGGTGGAAAAAGCGGGCGGTGTTTTCGACCATCTTCAAAAGGGAAGCTGCTGGATCGAAATGAGCACCACCGACTTCGAGGACATTCAGCGCCTGGCCGGCATTGCCGGGAAAAAAGGTTTCCAAGTGCTGGAGTGCCCGGTGACCGGCGGCGTTCATCTGGCCCACACCGGCGAAATCACCGTACTTGTAGGCGGGGACGCGGGCGTATTCGAGCATTATAGACCAATCCTGGAAATCATGGGCAAGGAAGTGATCCATCTGGGCGCCATCGGCCATGCTTCCGTGGTAAAGGTTGTCACCAACATGCTGGCTTTCATTCACCTGGTGGCTGCTGGGGAAGGCATGATGCTGGCCGCCAAGCAAGGGGTGGACCTGGAAGCGGCCTATCGTGCAATCCGGGCCAGCTCGGGCAACAGCTTTGTCCATGAGACCGAGAGTCAGGTGATCCTCAACGGTTCCTACAACATTAACTTCACCATGGACCTGGCCTGCAAAGACCTTGGGTTTGCCGACCAGATTTCCGACAAACTCGGCGTGCCCCTGGAGTTGGGCAGCGTGACACGTCAGATTTTTAAAAGGGCCCGCAACCTGTATGGCGGCAATGCCTGGTCGCCGCAGGTGGTTAAAATGCTGGAGGACGCCTGCGATCAGCCCCTCCGCGCCCCGGGATTCCCTGCAACGCTGGTGACCGGAGAACAATCCTGAGAGCCAGAAGGCGGAGGACGGAAGACGAAGATCTTGAACCACAAAGGCACAAAGAACACAAAGGCAATACAATAATATAATGAGCTTCTAAACCCCAAGCGAAGGACAGAAGTCATGTAGGAGCTGGCCTTGTGCCTGCCCGTAATGCCGGAAACTGAAGATGGAGGACGACGCAGAAGGGACGGGAAGATAAAACCGTGAGAAGACAAGGGGGTGGTCGGTAGTCTGTAGTCAGTCGTCCGTTACCGCACAACCCGCAACTCGCAACCCAACATTCCAGCACTCCAGAGCATTATACCCGGGCGACTTTTAACGTATGCCTAAAAAACGCAGTATGACGGTTAGGGGATAAAACAGGAACCGGTCCAGGACATTGAAATACATTAAGGCGATCACGATGAGGAATCCATACGGCTCGATGCGGCTCAAGGCAGCTGCCTGAGCCGGCGGCAGCAGGCCAACCAGCACCCGTCCGCCGTCCAGGGGCGGTATGGGGATGAGGTTGAATACCGCCAGAAAGACATTCAGCTGGATGGCGATAATCAGAAAAATCAACAGGGGCTTGATGGTAATCCCGGCAAAGAGCATGCCTTTGAACGCCACGGCCAGCAGGCCGGCCAGCAGGAGGTTGATCATCGGCCCGCCCAGGGCCGACCACATCATCCCCTTGCGTGGGTTGCGGAAATTATACGGGTTGATGGGAACCGGTTTGGCCCATCCAAAGACCACCGGAGAATGCATGAGGATGAGCATGGCCGGAACCATGATCGTTCCAAAGGGATCAATGTGATCCTTGGGGTTGAGCGTCAACCGTCCCTGGGATTCAGCAGTTCTGTCACCCAGCCGGCGGGCCACCCATCCATGGGCAAATTCATGGAAGGTCAGCGCCATAAACAAGGCGACAATCTGAATGGCAATCAGTCCAATGTTCATTTATCAAGGCTCCTTGTCTTTCGATTGCCATTGATCGTAGCAGGAGAACGGCAAAATAAAAACTACAAATTCATTAGAAACATGCCTCGTCTTGTAAGGCGCTTATACCAAATAATTATGAATAGAACGAAAAACGATTTGCACATTGACGTCGTTTCTAATGATTAAATTGACTTTTCAATGGTATACATCATCATTTTCAATTGAATTAGAATGTAAAACTCTTTAGTCTTCGCTCTTTGAGCTGCGCTGAATAAGAGTGAAAAATATCTTCCGTGTAATTACAGTCACCACGACAATCGCTCAATTTGGATATAAGAAGAAAAACAGTTATTCAGTACGGCATCTAAATGGAAAAGCTATGAACACGCTGATTAAAGATGGATTGATCATAGATGGAAGTGGGAGACCTGGATTCAAGGGAAGCATCCTTTTCCAGGACCGAAAAATAGCAGCCGTGATGCGAAAAGGGGAACAACTGCCGTCAGCCGATAGCGTCATCGAGGCCCCAGGCCTGGCTGTGGCGCCCGGCTTCATCGATATGCATTCCCATGCCGACTGGGTGCTGCCGTCAGAACAGCACCCGGAAATCCTCAAATGCCTGGTGGAGCAGGGCGTCACATCCATTGTCGGGGGAAATTGCGGCATTTCCCCCGCTCCCAAGGTAAAGCCGTCCAACGAACACGTTGAGAAGCTTGCGGCTATCGCCATTGCCAGCCCCTTTGACTACCAATGGAAATCCATGGGCGAATACCTGGCCTGCATGGCAGAACATGAACCCATCGTCAACCTGGCCGAGTTGGTTGGCCATGCCGCCATCCACTACAGCGCTGCCGAGACCCTGCGCGGAGAACTTGCACCTGAAGAAAAGAAAAATTGCCTTGCTGCCACGGAGAAAGCCCTGTCCGAGGGTGCCTGCGGCCTGAGTTTCGGCCTTGGCTATGACCCTGGGATGTACACCCCCATGGAAGAAATGGAGGCGTATTGCTCGGTTGCGGCTCAACTGGATAAACCGGTCACCGTGCACCTCAAGGCACTTTCCCGGCTGTCGCCCTGCTACCCCATGACAACACCCAAAGCCCACAATGTGCTGGCATTGGAGGAAATGCTGAACATTGCCCGCCAAACAGGCATCAAACTTCAATTGTCCCACTTTATTTTTGTAGGCCGGAGAAGTTGGCCCACGGTGGATGCCTGTCTTGAGCTTGTGGAAGAAGCGCGCAGAGACGGCGTGGACGTGATGATCGATGCCTTCCCCTACACCTGCGGCAACACCACCATCCTGGCGCCGTTTCCCTACTGGTTCCTGGCCGGCATGCCGGATGCATACAACAGCTTCTGGGCACGCGCCCGACTCCGGGCGGAACTGGGCGTGGGGTTAAGGCTGGTCGGCTTTATTTACAAGGATTTCCAGATCATGGATGCTGCTGTTGACGGCTGGGAAGACCTGAACGGTCTCAGGATGAACCAGGTTGCGGAAAAGTGGGGCTGTTCACCGTTCAATGCCATGCTGCGCCTGGCACAGGAATCCAAAGGCGCGGCATTAATGCTTTTTCACACCTACAGCGGCGGAGACGGCAATGAAAAACCGTTGCAACAGGTCTTGTCCCATGACCTTTGCTTGTTCGAAACCGACGTGGCCATCAAGGCTTCAGGTTTTCCCAACCCCGCCGCCCTGGGGACCTTCCCAAGAATTCTGGGAACCTATGCCAGGGATAAGGGGATTTTCAGTGTTGAAAACGCTGTCATGCGGATGACCTCCGCCAGCGCCGACCGCTTTGACTTAAAACATATCGGCCGCCTCCAACCGGGCAAGGCTGCCGATCTCGTTCTTTTTGATCCTGACAAAATAGCTGATTCACCGCCC
>Ga0180435_10005793_pt1 | contig 11959 bp, 10 predicted proteins | sample SS_ome_3_FD_132467 | JGI IMG/M metagenome (GOLD analysis project Ga0180435, IMG submission 132467) | Hypersaline lake sediment archaeal communities from the Salton Sea, California, USA - SS_3_S_1 metaG | ecosystem: Environmental > Aquatic > Non-marine Saline and Alkaline > Hypersaline >...
TACGGGACATAAAATCGTCAAAGTAAACCGGTTGAAACTTATCCCACAGCCCTCCCTGACTACGGTAATCGGGTATACCACTTTCGGTTGAAATACCGGCACCGGTGAAAATCACGCGATTGCCATTTTTTAGGATCATCTCTGCGGTTTTGGCGATTTTTTCACTCATGGGCTAAAATACCCTCACACGTGTAAAATTGTGGATTTTATAAATTTTCCTGAATGATGGTATCTGTGTTATAACAGCAAAAAGCAACAGAAAACATAACACGACACGGTATTTCCTGAATCGGGAGAATTTCTGATGACCAAGAAACCAAGCTACAGCAAATTAAAAAACAAAGTCAAGAAATTGAAGGCTCGCTTGGATGAGCTCAAGAAAATTGAAAAGAACCTGAGGAAACGTGAAGTAGAGCACCAAACACTTACTCAGAACATACCCGGTATGGTGTATCGGGCCTACCCTGACTGGTCGGCAGAGGTTGTCAGTGGTTGCAAGCGTCTTTGTGGGTATTCGGAAGCCGAAGTGAATGCCAAAGATAAAAACTGGCTCAGTATTGTGCATCCGGACGATGTAAAAAAAGTCAAAAAAATGGGCACAAAGGTGCTAAAACAAGCGAAAACGATGGTCCAGTCCTACAGAATTATATCAAAAAACGGCGGTATCCGCTGGGTGGAAGATCATAAAACTTCGATATTTTCCAGAACGGGTCAATACGTTGGTTTGGAGGGCATCGTATTTGATATCACTGAACGCAAACAGGCTGAACAATATCTACAAAATGCCCATGAAGAAATGGAGAAACGTGTCAGGGAACGAACCCTCGAATTGTCAGTTGCCAATGCGCAGTTGAATGCCGAAATCGAAGAACGAAAACGGATTGAGGCATTTTTGCGTGAGAGTGAGAATCATTTGCGATCTTTAATGGAGAGTGCCGGCGATTTTGCAATCTATCGGCTCAGAGTAGATGTCAGTCAACCCTATCAAGCCAAGGTGATTTTCGTGAGTCCATCCATAAAGGAGATGGTCGGTGTCGCAGATCCCATGCAATTTGAAACCTGGTTTGAGAATATCCATCCGGATGACACAGAGCGGGTTGTGTCTGCAAACCTAAAAGGCCAGAAGAGCCTAAAATTTGATCAAACGTTTAGGATGTATCACCCTGCAAAGAAAACCTGGAAGTATGTACATGCCATATCAACCGGAGTTCAAGCCAGTGATAATAGAAGCCTGTACGTCAATGGCATTATTGTCGATGTTACCGAACGCGAAATCGCAAAAAAGCAGCTACATGAAAAAACGAGAAATCTTGAAGAAAGTAATACGGCCCTGGAAGTGTTGCTGAAAAAGCGAGCTGAAGATAAATCCGAAATTGAAGAAAAGGTGCTGCATAATATTAAAGAGCTGGTGGAGCCTTATTTGAACAAACTAAATAAAAGCGGACTGGATTCCAAACAAAAAGTTTTGACCGGGGTGATCGAATCCAATCTAAAAGAGATCATATCATCATTTTCACATCGTCTTTCCTCACGCTATTTTAACCTATCCCATTTGGAGTTACAGGTGGCCAATTTCGTAAAGCAGGGCAAATCCACAAAAGAAATCGCAGAATTAATGCACCTTTCCATCAAAACCATTGAAAGCCATCGGAAAAACATCCGTCGAAAGCTCAATCTTACCAATACGAAAACCAATCTCAGAACCTATCTGTTATCACGGCCCAAATAGGTAGTTATTATACCCATTATTACCCTAAAAATTTATGGTTGACCTTTAAGTGTTTGTAAGAAATACTTGATTACAAATCGGCTACAAGTCGATTGGTTGCATGAATATTGTTTCAGAATGAATACGATAATCCTCTCTGTTCTGCGAGCTTTCGTTCAAGCTGGCTGGATTTATAGGACTTTGAAGATCGTGGAGAAAAGAAAAAATATACGCAGAGCCTTAAAGCCAGGTACAGTTGTACAATTTAAAAAATCGTCCTTTTTGGGTTTGCTGAAGCCGCGAACGGTTCAACATGCAGCGATTGTTGATCTAAGTTTGGGGGGGATTCGTACTGAGTACCAAACGAGATCCAAATGGTCTGCGGAGTTTGACCAAATTACCATAGGCACGGCAGATAAAACCATCGATATAGATTTAAGAGATTACCGCATTATTTCTGATTCCGTTGTGGGGCGCCCCATCGAGGGAACCTATACGCGCAGATGCGGTATCAAATTCATACAGCTTTCTGATAGCGCTAAAAATGAACTATCCCGATTGATTGAAACCTACAACATGCCTCTAAGATCCCAGCCTTGGCGCAAAGAATTGTCCTGATTTGAAATAAAATAAAAGACCGTTCAATTGATAGGCTTACTTTTTAAGTAATCGACTTATCATTTTTAAGGCTGTCAAGATAATTGGCCCATGCTTGCATCATTTTGTGTCTTTGGGGAAGATACTGGGCATAGGTTCTTGGGACTTGGCGGTCATTTTTCCCGCCCCGCGCAAGTTGGCGTTCAATGATAAATGCGGACCATTCCTGTTCATAAAGCAAGCGTTCCGCCATGATTCGAAAACCATGGCCGGACATTTCATCTTTGGCATAACCCATCCGGCGCAGCGCCGCCAGAATGGTGTTGTTGCTCATGGGACGCTCTATGGTCCGGAGTGAAGGGAATACATATCTGCCATGGCCGCTGATGGGTTCGATTTTTCTTAGAATGGTGAGGGCTTGTCGTGCCAGTGGGACAATATGCGGGATTCGGGATTTCATTTTTTCAGCGGGAATTTTCCATTGAGCGCCTTTGATATCGATTTCAGCCCATTCTGCGTGCCGAAGTTCGCCCGGGCGCACGAAAACAAGCGGTGCGAATTTCAGCGCCCATCTGGTCAGAGCGTGCCCCTGGTAGGCATCAATGGCGCGCAGCAAGGCTCCGATCTGGACAGGGTCTGTTATGGCAGCCATCTGTTTGGATTGGGTTGACATTAGAGAACCGCGTAGATCTGCGCAAGGATCACGTTCCGCCCGACCGGTGGCGATGGCATATCGAAATATCTGACTACAAATTTGCTTGACGCGATGGGCTGTCTCGATGGTGCCGCGTAATTCGATCCGGCGAAGGGTGGTCAGAAGTTCTGACGCTGTTATGGACTCAATGGCCTGGGATCCATGCCAGGAAAAAATATTTCGTTCCAGCCGTCGCATGATGGTGGTGGCATGACCGGGCGTCCAGGTTTGCAAATTACACGAAAACCATTCCCGTGCTATGGTCTCAAAACTATTGGCGGTCTGCCCCGGTTGATGCTGCCTGATACGTCCGCGGAATTGGGCCGGATCAAGTTCGCTTTCAAGGTATTGGCGGGCCGCAGCATGCATCTTTCTGGCTTCCACCAGGCTTACCTGGGGATAAACACCCAGGGCCAAGGTCTTGCGCTTGCCGGCAAATCGATAGTCAAAGCGAAAATATTTCCCGGTTTTATTGACTAAAAGATAAAGAGACTTGCCATCGGACAGTTTATAAGGCTTTGCTTTGGGTCTGGCACTCCGAATAAGGGTATCGGTTAAAGGCATGACGGTACTTCATTGGATTGTCTGATTAAATACCGTTTAAATACCGTCATTTCTACGTGGTGTCAATTTAAATTTTCCGCAGGTAAAATAATATTAAAACACTAATATTATGTAAATAAAATTTTTTTAATGTTTTTTGTCATAATCTATTTGATGGAGTAAGAAAAAATCAAACCCAATGTACGGTCTACTACCCCGTAAATTTTCATGAAATGTTCGGCCTAAAGGTAGATACCCTTGGGGTGCCTTGACGTGTAATTATCTCCGAAGGTCCGGTTGCCGCACTGGACGGTGCGCTGCCACTCATAGAATGTGCCTTCAATGCTGGATATGATGACGCCGGGATTGCGCATGCACTTGATGCCCCGTACCTGACAGGGTTTGTGGCTTTTGACTTCAATATCATACACATCGCCCATTTGGGTGATGAAAGCCAATTGTCGATCATGTAAACAAGGTTGGATTTAGAATTAGGACTTGATTCCTTGGGTCTAAGAGAGCATGCCTGGTCTAGGTAGTATAATTATTTTAGAATTATATATATACGAAATAATAAATTACTTACAATTTTCGTAATATTTTTATTGACCGTAAGTATTATTTTGGCTAGATTAATTACGCTTTCATTCTACTTATAAAATATTCGTATACTTTTAACTTTTGGAGCGCCTATGTTTTCTAAACCCAATCAGCGAAAGTCGAAAAAAAGGGAGCAGATCATCAAAACCGGCCAAGAGCTTTTACTGCGCCACGGCATCAAACGGATCACGGTGGAGGAAATCTGCCAAAAGGCCGGCGCCAGCAAAATGACATTTTACAAGTATTTTGCAAGCAAGTTGGAGCTGGTGAAACATATCTGGAGCCAGATGATGGCCGAAGGTTACAGCAAACTGGATGAAATCAACGCCATGGACATCGCCTTGCCGGAAAAAATTCAACGCATGTTTGCCTGGAAGGAGCAGTACATCGCCAATATGAGCGAGTTTTTCATTGAGGAGATTATGTCCCTCGATTTCGATATCAATGCGCAATACAATCAAAAGTTTATGCAATTTATTACCGAGGCTCAGAAAAAGGGTGAAGTGCGGCCCGAAATTCGGCCGGAATTTTTTATGGCCGTACTGGAGAAGCTGCGCGAACTGGCTTTTGATGAGGAACTCATCAACAAGTATCCTAGTTTTATAGAATTCAATCGCGAAATCAAAGATTTCTTCTGGTACGGCATCTATGCCCGGCCGGATATGGAGAAATAGCCTTGGGCTTTCCATCAAAACAATGGGCAATTCTGTCCCGGATCCTGGTTCTGGTGGCCGGCATCGTTTCAGTATCAGATGCGCTGGAGATGGATACCGATTTCAGGGGGCAGGTATCCGCTTGGTTTGTGGTGTCCCAGCAGAATGATGATGTCGATGACAATGTTGGTTTGCGTTATATTCCCGAATTGGGTCTGAATTTTCCTCTGAATGAGGATTTGGCAATCGATGCCGAGGTTGCCGCCAATGGGTATTGGAGCAGCCAGGAGGATGAGAACGGCGATCAGGCCGATGTCGACCTCTACCGCCTGTGGTTGCGGGTGGCGGCGTCTCAATATGAAATCCGGGGCGGTCTGCAAAAAATCGATTTTGGTTCGGCTGTTTTGCTGCGGCCCCTCATGTGGTTCGACCGTGTGGACCCCCGTGATCCGTTAGGCTTGACCGAGGGCGTCTATGGACTGCTGGGACGTTATTATTTCCTCAACAATGCCAATATATGGATCTGGGGTCTGTGGGGTAACGATGAACCCAAGGGGTGGGAAACATTGGCGGCCCACGAGGACCGGCCGGAATATGGCGGCCGGATCCAGTCGCCATTTTTAGACGGTGAGATCGCTTTGGGTGTTCACCATCGCGAAGTGGACACCGACGATTTGAATCTGCTTGACGACGATGATGGCAGTTTTCCTGAAAATCGTCTGGGGCTTGACGGCAAGTGGGATGCGGGCATCGGGTTCTGGTTTGAATCGGTTGTTGTTCATCAGCAAAGCGACGCAATACCGATACAAAACCAAAAATTTTTGACTATCGGTCTGGATTATACGTTTGATATCGGCAACGGGTTGAATGCCATTGGCGAGAATTTATGGGTTTCAGCATCCGAAGAATTGGACACATTCGATGAGACGGCCTCCTTTTCAGCTATGTCGATAAATTATCCCGTGGGGCTGCTGGATAGTGCTTCGGCTATTTTTTATTATGACTGGGATAATAAGGAAGTCTATCGCTTTGGCAGTTGGGAACGCAGGTATGACAACTGGCAGTTCCACCTGATGGGTTTCTGGAACCCGGATGTGCTGCAGATTTACACAAGTGATCGCGCCGATACGCTGTTTGCCGGCAAAGGGGTGCAGCTACTAATAGTATTTAATCACTAAAAAAAGCAGTTCGATTTTATTAGCATTAATGGAGGAATACATAATGAATAACGGGCATGTCATCACCATCAAAGGGCTGGTCAAACGCTTTCCCATTGGCGGGCGTCATTTTACGGCCCTGGATGGTATCGACCTTGACTTTGAAAGGGGAGAGTTTGCCGGTCTGGTGGGTCCCAGCGGGTCGGGCAAGACCACGTTGTTAAACATCATCGGTTCCCTGGATACCCCATCGGAAGGTACTGCCAAGGTCCTGGGACAGGCCATCGACAATTTGTCCCATAAAAAAGCCGCGGCCCTGCGCAACAAGCATTTCGGTTTTATTTTTCAGACTTACAATCTGCTGCCGGTTTATACGGTTTTTGAAAATGTGGAGTTTCCCTTGCTGTTGCTCAAGGTGCCGCCGGCCGAGCGCCGCCAGGCCGTGCTGGAGGCACTGGATTGGGTGGGACTGGCGGATAAAGAGAAATCCCGGCCGGCCCAGCTATCCGGCGGCGAATGCCAACGGGTGGCCATTGCTCGGGCCATGGTCAAAAAACCGCGCATTGTTTTGGCGGACGAACCCACGGCCAATCTGGATGCCAAGAATTCGCACAACATCCTGCAGACCATGCAAAATTTGAATACCAAGCTGAAAACCACCTTTATTTTTGCCACCCACGACGACAAGGTCATCCAGTACCTGAAGCGCAGGATTTCACTGGATGACGGTCAGGTGGTGGGGGATGAATTTCTAAACTGAGGGCTCCAAGGGTTCGAGGATCCAAGTTTCCAAGGGGCAAAGCGGGTTACGGGCTCCGAGTTGCGAGTTAAGGCGTCATCCCCGGCGCACGTGTCATCCCCTTGAAAAAGGGGATCCAGGAAGAGCCTTTAGCTGATTGCCGATTGCCCCTACTGGATTCCCTCTTCCGAGGGAATGACGTAAAGGCAGCAGGCAGAATGGCTTTGTAATAGATGACGGTTCTAGTGAGGTGGTATTACGCTTTAAAGGTGACAACTTTTAATCAGGACTTGACCTACAACCTACAGCCTAAATCTTAAAATGGGGTAAACAATGGTCATCATAAAGTTAGCTTTTCGCAACCTGGTGGGCGCCGGATTGAGAACCTGGCTCAACGTGGGGGTGCTCTCTTTTACCTATGTGCTGATTATCTGGCATCAGGGTCTCTTCAGCGGTATGTACCAGCAGGCCAGTCGGGATGTGATCAAAGATGAGGCCGGTGGCGGGCAGTATTGGGTTGAGGGCTATGATCCCTTCGATCCCTTAACCCTGGAAGAAAGCCATGCGACCATTCCCGCTGCCTTATCCGATCTGGTCACAAACCAGAGAGCCACACCCATTCTCATCCGGCAGGGCACCATCTATCCCCAAGGCAGGGTACAGCCGGCCCTGATCAAGGGTATTGATCCGCAACAAACCATCTTGGATATCCCCACGGCAGCATTGAATCAAAAAGTTGTGGAGCTGCCGGCCATGGTGGGCAAAATAATGGCCGCCAGAAACGGGTTGAAAGTGGGGGACACGCTGACCCTGCGCTGGCGCGATGTGCATGGCACCTTTGATGCGGCCGACGCTGAAATCGTAGCCATCATGCAGACCAATGTGCCTACCATGGATCTGGGGCAATTGTGGGTCCCTTTGGAACGCCTGCGGGACATGTCCCATCTGGAAAACCAGGCTACCCTGGTGGTGGTGGATCAAAAACAGTTTGCCCATGCAGATCTGGCAGGGTGGTATTTTAAGGATCATGATTATCTGCTCAAAGACATCCAGGCCATGATCAAATCCAAACGGGCCGGCAGCGCGATTATGTACGCTATTCTCCTGTTTTTATCCATGCTGGCGATTTTTGACACCCAGGTATTGTCCATTTTCAGGCGCCGCAAAGAAATCGGTACCCTCATGGCATTGGGCATGATTCGCACCAAAGTCATCACCCTGTTTACCCTGGAAGGCATGCTGCACGGCATGCTGGGCATTGCCGCTGCTTCGCTGTATGGCATACCGGTACTGATATTCACTGCCAGTAAAGGCATCCCCATGCCTAGTACGGCCGAAGAATACGGCTATGCATTGACCACGCGGCTCTTTCCAATCTATTCAATCGGGCTGGTTGGCTTAACCATTGCCATTGTGATGCTAACCGTCACTATCGTTAGCTATCTGCCCAGCCGTAAAATTTCGGGTTTGCAACCTACCGAGGCCTTGAAAGGAAAATTGGCATGATTCGTTTTATAATCCGCGGTCTGCTCCGCGACCGATCACGGAGTCTATTTCCGATCCTCATGGTGGCTGCCGGAGCTTTGCTGACTGTCTGGCTCTACAGTTATGTCAAAGGGGCTATGGGCGATATGGTCGATTCCAATGCCCGTTTCGATGCCGGTCACGTTAAAATCATGACCCGCGCCTACCACGAACTGGCCGATCAGACGCCCAATGATTTGGCTTTGCTGGATAATCAGGACATGCTGAATACGCTGTCCCGCGACTATCCGGATATGATCTGGACACCGCGTATTAAATTCGGGGGTCTCATGGACATTCCCGATGCCCAGGGTCAGACCCGGTCCCAAGGTCCGGTATTTGGTATGGGAATCGATTTGCACAGCCCGGATTCACCCGAGCTTGAGCTCCTCAAGCTGAAACAATCCATCGTGCGCGGCAGGATACCCCACCAACCAGGGGAGATGCTGATCAGCGAGATCTTTGCCCAAAAATTAGGGCTAAACATCGGTGAAACCGCCACATTGATCAGTTCCACTATGAATGGCAGCATGAGTATCCATAACTTCACGGTGGCCGGCACGGTTCGATTCGGCATGGTGGCCCTGGACCGCAGCTTCATGATTGCCGACATTGAGGATGTGCGCCTGGCCTTGGACATGGCGGACGCCACCGGCGAGATCGTTGGCTTTACCCACGATTTGATGTACGTAGACGATCACATGGTCCGACTTGCCCGGGGATTCAATCAGTCTTATAACGAATCGACGGATGAATTTGCCCCGGTGATGGTGAGCCTCAGCGATCAGACCACCATGATTCGCGACATTCTGAAAATGGCCGATTCCATCGGTGGGATTGCCGTGGGTATGTTTGTTTTTGTCATGTCCATTGTACTGTGGAACGCCGGCTTGATGAACGGTATTCGCCGCTATGGTGAGATCGGCGTGCGACTGGCCATGGGCGAACCCAAAGGCGCCATTTATCGATCGATGATGTTTGAGTCTGTCTGCATTGGATTGGTGGGTTCGGCCCTGGGCACGGCGTTGGGTCTTGGCGTGTCATATTGGATGCAGTACTACGGCCTGGATTTCAGCAGTATGCTGCAGAAATCGACCATCCTGATATCCAGCGTTATCCACGCACGGGTGACGCCTACCAGCTATTACATCGGCTTCTTTCCGGGTGTGTTCGCCTCTGTTCTGGGCACCATGTTTGCGGGCATCGCCATTTATAAACGCCAAACCTCGATGTTGTTCAAGGAGCTGGAAGTATGAGAATTATAAATGCAGCATTGATCGTCATCCTTGTTTTTTTCCTGAGTTGTCCGCCCATTGGAGCGCAGCAGCCCTCAGCCGAAACCATTCTGGAGAATGTGGATCGCAATCTGTCGTCCCAAAACCGCATATTCTCATCCAAAATGGTGATCCACGGGCGCCGCGGCAGCCGGACCGTGGCATCGCGGTCCTGGGCCGAGGGTGATGAAAAGGCCTTTACCGAGTACCTGGCCCCGGCCCGGGAAAAAGGGACCAAGATGCTCAAATTGAAAGATAAACTGTGGATGTATGCACCGTCCACCGATCGCACCATTCATATATCCGGGCATATGCTGCGGCAGTCGGTGATGGGATCGGATCTGTCCTATGCAGACATGATGGAGGATAAGAAAATGGCCGATCATTATGCGGCCGTAGTCGTCAGGGCCGAGCAATTTGACGAACGGGCCTGTTGGGTATTGGAACTCAGCGCCACCACCAGAGATGTGGCCTATGCCCGGCGCCTGATGTGGGTGGATCAGGAACGGATCATACCCCTCAAAGAGGAGCTCTTTGCCAAAAGCGGAAAGCTACTCAAAAAACTGGAGCTCACGGATGTGGTTCGTCTGGATGGACGCTGGTTTCCCAAACGGATGATATTCAAAGATGTCCTCAAAAAGGGCAAGGGCACCGAATTTATCATCGACGAGATCCAATTCGATCAGCCAATACCCAAGCATATTTTTTCCAAGGCTGTACTGCGTAAATAGACGAGTTTCATAATTCTTTTCCCAGAAATAGGGATTGTCACAATACATTTCCGATATCGAAAGAAGGCGTGTCCCCCGACCATTTCAGCCGAGCTGTTTGGCCAGTTCGGCCACCCGGCGGCCGAGTTTGCGTCCGTTCTCCAAGGTGTCGGCATCCGGGGCTCCCACGCAGGCTGTTCCGTAATGGCCTGTGGCCGAGAAGGGGTCGCCGACGATGACCATGCCGTAAATCAATAAAGCCTGGATAATTGACATCATGGTGGTTTCCTTGCCGCCGCTGGCATCACCGGCGGTGGAAAAGGCGGCTCCGATTTTGTTTTCCATTTTTTTGCGGACGCCGACAAATTCGTCCAAGACCTGTTTCAACTGGGCGGCCATGGTGCCAAAGTAAACCGGCGAACCCACAATGAGTCCGCTGGCGGATACGAAGTCGTCTTTGGTGACATCCCGGGTGTGGCGCAGAACGGCTTCGATGCCATCGACCTGAGCAGCGCCTTCGGCAATCGCATCGGCCAGCTTACGGGTATTGCCGCCCTTTGAATAATACAGAATTAAAACTTTCATGAGACCTCCTTTGTAGTAGTTGTAATGGCCGGTTTTTGCGAGCTGAGCTGATCAAATCTCAATCACAAACCAACTGAGAGAGCCCGGCTTCTACCGCACGCAAAAAATGTGGTTTTCAGCGAACGTGAACAATCCACGTGAATAAGAAAGTCACATTAGGACACGGTCCGAAAAAGATCAAGAAAAACCGATTCGGTCTGCCGTCGTCCACGGAAAATTGGCTTGTACGTCCGTGTTTGGATCCCAAACTGGAACGGGTTTTTTAAACGCAAGCTGACCCTCGTCTCGGCCCCGGCCTGATTTGCATCAAAGAGCGAGTCAGTGGTGCACTGCTAATGGTTTCAAATACGATGCGGTGGTGCGGTGCCACCATTGCGGTACGCATGGGCGATACTCTGAATATCATAACAAATGCGAAGCAGGCCTTGGAACTGCCACCCCCAAATAAATTGATGTGGCGCAGCGTGGCCGCCACAAACCGGGGTTTTGAACTGGAAACCGTCAACGGCCGCATCGAGCTGAGTATTCGCACAAGCACCTCTGCGATTTTTTCGAATAGAGTGGATAATGCGGGAACAGTATCTAAGCACAACCTGGTCTTTTAAGACTCGAACAGCACAACCACGTCCTATACAGGTACCCTCGGCAATGGTGACAACTCGATATCGCTGCCCACAGACAACGGTGATATCGATGTATTTGATTTTGGGCTGTAAGTTTGAACTCCCTCCTATGCCTTGAACCAGAATTTCGACTGGGATTTAACCGGAGTCTTCAACGTTGTATTCCGTATATTCGATATCGTACTCATCCATTAATTCTTTGGCCATGTCGCATAATTCACAGTTGTTGAGCGTGAATATCATGTTTTCATCAGGTAGAGCATTAAAGATGTTTTGGTAAGCCAAGAAACCCGCGGCGACGATTGCAATCACAACTATGATGTTTTTCATGTCAGCCGATCTCCATGTTAGGGATTAAGGCCAAGCTTCAGTCATTAAAGAGAATTTTTTTTAATGAAATCATTTTGTTATTTATTGTTTTCAGCATATATATAAATAAATTAAAATTGAAAGTACTATTTTATTAAAAAAGGGAAAAGTTATGTGTTGGTCGTGGAGTTGAATTGACTTTTAAATAAAAAGTGAGTAAATACGAAAAAGCATTATCTTGAA
>Ga0180435_10005795_pt1 | contig 11955 bp, 11 predicted proteins | sample SS_ome_3_FD_132467 | JGI IMG/M metagenome (GOLD analysis project Ga0180435, IMG submission 132467) | Hypersaline lake sediment archaeal communities from the Salton Sea, California, USA - SS_3_S_1 metaG | ecosystem: Environmental > Aquatic > Non-marine Saline and Alkaline > Hypersaline >...
TCATCTCCCAATTAGTTGGTGCTATCATTTGAAAAATAACTGATTATTGTTCTATATACCGAGTGACGATATCGTGTCCAGGATTCGAGAATTCCAGGAGTCAAGGGGCCAAGTGGTGCTTTTAGCGGTTCGCTAATTGTTAATACTGGATCCCCAAATGGACCAGGATAGGAAGAATCCAGGGGCCAAGCTACTTTAAGTTACGGGGGTGCACGTCACGTGGAGCGGGTTGACTTATGCTTTCAGCAACTCACAACGCGAAACCCGCAACTCGTATCCCGCTCTTTCTTGAATCCTGGACCCCTTGGATCCTTGAATCCTTATGTTATCTCTTCGTTGTTTTATAAATCCATTCTCCTGTTCTGTTCGGATGCGCTTAGGATAAAACGGCTTGCCAAAATCCTGGATATAGAAGAAACAGAGAGCCAAAAATTATTGCGTCGCATAGACAAGGAACAACGGGAATATTTCAAAAAGGCCTTCGGGAAAAAGGATGCCTCGCCATACGAATTCGATCTGATCATTAACTGTGATCATCTTACGGAACCGCAAGGGGCAGCTAGAATTGTGGCCCACGCTTTTGAAGCAAAATTTGCCCTGGAAGCTGTAAAAAAATAATCCAAACGATATCTCATTTTTAAAGCTGAACCCGTTGAGTATAACAGAATGAATGACTTCAGTCTAGGCGATAACAGCGTAATAGTAGGATATTCAGGATTCTTTGTGGTCATACTCGGAGTTTCGTTCACCCTGATGATTAGTTATATCAAGTATCGAATCGGACCGCAATGGGCATTATCGGCTTTTTATTTATTCCCGATTATTGTGACTACCTGGCATGTAGGAATAAGAGCCGGAATTATTATCTCGTTTACAAGTGCTATATCATGGCTTATGGCAGATTTATTGAAAGTGAATTATTTTTCAAATGCCATCGTGCCCTATGTGAATGAGACCTTTAGGCTGATTGTATTTTTGATTATGGCCTATATTGTATTCAATTTAAAGACTGTCCTGGAGAAACAAAGAGATCTTGCTGGAACTGATCCGTTGACCTCGGCCTTAAATCGACGTTCTTTTATTGAGTTAGCTGATTGGGAAATAAATAAAGCGCGTCGATATCATTCCCCTATTTCTTTTGTATACTTGGATGTAGACAATTTCAAAAAGATCAATGATTCTTTGGGTCATCATATTGGTGATAAGCTTTTGCGCTCAGTCGCTATGAGCATAAAGAATAACATCCGTGCAATTGATGTAACCGTACGGTTCGGCGGGGATGAATTTGGGATTTTACTGGCTGAAACCGGCGCGAAATCGTCTGTTCAAGTCGTTGGGAAAATAAAGAAAATGCTTTTAGACCTCGTGCAGTACAATGGATGGCCGGTCACGTTTAGTATCGGTTTGGTTACATTCATGCGCCCCCCTCACAGTATCGATGAAATGATTAATGCAGCCGACGCCCAAATGTATTTGGCAAAGCAGAACGGCAAAAATCACACGCGACATCGTATCATTGGCGGGGAGAGAGAAACAATTTAAAGCGCACTTGAAGATTCGGTCCGTAATGGTCGAATTGATAAATACAGGGAACAATTTCAAGGAAAATAACATCATCCATCCTTGGCATGATTCAGGTTAAACCAAATATGGTTGGAATGAGAATTAAAACATCGAATATAGAGTAAGCAACTAAGGTGGAAAATAAGGAGGAACGGACATGTATCAAATAGTGGAAGGTCCCACCAATGCACCATCAATTTCGGGTAAGCAAATGTTTATTCAGACTACCTTATATGATCTGATCAAGACGGTAGATGAGATTGTAGCAGCAGATGACGATCAATTGGTTACCGAGGTTGTACTGAATTTATTAAACTCTCGTCAGACAAAGATTAAGAGTGCATAAGATTGATATAGATTTCTCAGTATTCTGATTATGGAAATAATTTCAGTTTGCTATTTTTCTTTGGAATTATTTTTGCTTGGATTGCGGATTACCTTTCTCTCAATATCATTTACGGACTGGGAGTCGCTCTGATTTTTTTTGCTGCCGGAATATGATTGGGAATTAGAAGATTTAATTATGAACTATTCAAATAAAATTAGGTGGACATATTTTAGAATATTTCGAATTGTTTTTCTGAATTTTGAAATTAATGGTTTTTCATAAAAGTATCTTAATGCATGTATGAATGCTATAAATAGCTAATATAATATGAAAAAGATAATTTGACAACCCTGGCACGCCTTATGCTTAATGAGAATGTTAACACTCTGTGCATTTCGGAGAGAATATCAAATTAAAGGTCTATAATGAATCTATTCGGCACTATTAAACATATGAATATCCTATTGGTTGATGATGATAAGTGGATCAGAGATTCAATGACCTTGCTATTTGAATCAGAGGGGTGCGTATTGAAAGCATTGGAAACGGCGGAAGAAGGGCTCGAGAGCATCAAGAAACAAAAATTTGATATCGCCATAGTGGATTATCGGTTGCCGAATATGGATGGGCTGGAATTTCTTGAACGCCTTGGCGCCCTTGATCCGAACATGATGAGAATTCTTATTACAGCATATAACGAAAAAAAAATAGTTTCCGAAGCGAAGCGAATCGGTGTTGAGGAGTATATCCCCAAACCGTTTACTTCAGAAACACTCGAGGAGTCCCTGACCCGACTGGTCAGAACTCGGTATGAAGAATCAACCAACCAATTAAAAGAAAGGCGGTGTAAAGATGTATAATGTTATTGTTGATGAAAATAAGTGCATAGGCTGTGGCGATTGTGTGGATATATGCCCGACTGAAGTTTATGAACTGCGGGACGAAAAATCAATCCCGGTAAATGCGGAAGAATGTGTCGGCTGCGAAAGCTGCATTGAAGTCTGCGAGCAGGAAGCCATTACAATTAAAGAAGTTGGTGAAAACGCGGCTTAAGAATCAGAAAAGACGGGTTTGAGAAGGAACGTTTTCAAACTGAGGGGCTTGAAACACATCTTATTATTGTAGGCTACAGAACCCATTGTTCCGGGGAGGATTAGAAATGCTAGTAAAAGATTGGATGCGTCAGCATGTGATAACCATTGATGCGAACGATTCGATGCACCATGCTACCAAGTTAATGAAGGAATATAATATCCGGATGTTACCGGTGGTCAAGAAAGGCAAACTCGTTGGGATTGTTACCGACCGTGATTTAAAGCGGGCTTCGGCTTCAGATGCAACTTCCTTAGAAATTCATGAGCTGCTGTATTTACTGATGAATATCAAGATTAAAAAAATTATGACCAAGAATCTAATCACGATACCTTTCAATTATACCATAGAGGAAACGGCCCAAATTTTAATGGAAAACAAAATTTCGGGAGCACCCGTTGTCAACAAGAAAGGTCGTCTGGTCGGTGTCATTACCCAGACTGATATATTCAGAGTAATGATATCATTAACCGGAATCGGGAAAAAGGGGATTCAGTTTGCTTTTATGATTGAAGACAAGCCCGGAACCATAAAGGAACTGACTGATATTGTCCGGGCTTACGGCGGTCGACTGGTCAGCATCCTCGGCTCTTACGATGGTGTCAAATCAGGATATCGAAAGGTTTACCTTCGTGCGCATAGTATCGAACGATCCGACCTTACGAAGCTTAAGGGAGAACTACAGAAAAAGGGCGAGCTTTTGTACATGGTAGATCATCGCGATAATAAAAGAGAAATTTACTAGGGCCCAATCAATGGAAACCGGGAACCGGCAGGTAAATTTAAAATGAGCATCGAAAATTTAGACAAAATTTTTCATCCAAAATCAATCGCCGTGATTGGCGCCAGCAACAGAAACGGCAGTATTGGATCTGCTTTGATGAAAAATTTAATTGGGAGCCGCTTTGCAGGAGAAATTTACCCCATAAACCCTAAGGGTCAAATAATTTGTGGGAAAACGGCGAGTCCAACGATTACGGAACTGGGCGACACCGTCGACCTCGCCGTTATTGCCACGCCAATCAATACGGTTCCACAAATTATTAAAGATTGTGCCAAAGCCGGAATCGGTGGCGCTGTTATTATTTCGGCAGGAGGCAAAGAGATTGGTGCCGAAGGCAAGAAAATAGAAATAGCCATTAAACAAGAGGCAGATTCCTGTGGTATGCGTATTATCGGGCCCAATTGCGTCGGCGTCCTATGCAGCGCTTCAAAATTGAATGCCAGCTTTGCCGGTCAAATGGCGCTTCCAGGAAAAATGGCTTTTCTTTCGCAGAGTGGCGCCATCTGCACGGCCGTAATGGATCTTTCTATTAAAGAGAACATCGGCTTTAGCCATTTTGTTAGCTTGGGAGATATGCTGGATGTAGATTTTGGTGATATGATCGACTTCCTAAGTACTGAGCGTGATGTTAGTAGTATTGTCATGTATGTGGAGAGCCTGACCCACTTCAGAAAATTTATGAGTGCCGCTCGGTCCGTGTCAAGGGTGAAGCCTATTATCGTACTAAAGGCGGGACGAACAGAAGCGGGCGCATTAGCTGCCGCCTCACACACAGGCGCCCTGGCCGGCGAAGACTCTGTTTATGACGCTGCCTTTCAGCGAGCTGGGATCCTTCGTGTTAAAACGTTTGAAGAGCTTTTTGACTGCGCCGAGCTATTGGCCAAGCAACCCAAGCCAAAGGGCCCGGGCTTGGCTATAATTACAAATGCCGGTGGCTTGGGTGTAATGGCAACTGATGCCTTATCGGATTATGGTTATGAACCGGTGTCGCTGAGTGAGGGCACCATCGAAAAGCTGAATGCAATTCTTCCGCCCTTTTGGAGCAAAAGAAATCCCATCGACATGCTGGGTGATTCCACACCCGATCAGTACCGCAAGGTCGTGGAGATATGCATACATGCAAAGGAAGTTGACGGGATCTTAATTATGTCGGCGCCCCAAGCACTTACGGATACATCCATGGTGGCTGCCTCGCTGATTGATCTCCTGGAAAACAAAACACTTCCTGTTTTTACATCCTGGGTGGGCGGTTCCGATATGCAGAAGGGCTGTGATATTCTTAATCAAGCTGGTATTCCGACGTTCGGCACACCCGAGAGGGCAGTTCGCGCATTCATCAACATTTACCGCAACACCCAAGCTACGCAAATGCTTCAGCAGGTCCCGCCGCGATTGAACACGCAACTGTCTTTTGATCGCGAAACAGCTAAAAATCTGATTCGCAAAAACCTTGCTGATGGCAATCAATTGCTGACAGAGCATGAAACCAAAATCTTGCTATCATCGTATGGAATTCCGATCAATCATATCGAAAATGCTACCAAGCAGTTGGATGCAGTTCAAATGGCCAAGGATATCGGGTTTCCGGTTGTCATGAAAATCAATTCTCGAGATATCTCACATAAATCTGATGCCAATTGTGTCTGCCTTGATCTTAAGAATGAAGAAGAAGTCGTTAGAGCTTATGGAAATATACTAGATAACGCAAAAGCGTACAAACCAGACGCGCGGATTGAGGGGGTCAGTATACAGAAAATGTATATCCGGCCAGATTATGAACTCATATTGGGCGTTAAAAAGGACCGCGATTTTGGACCCGTCATTCTTTTCGGGATGGGTGGTATATTTACTGAGGTGTTACAAGACCGTGCCATTGCGTTTCCGCCCCTGAATCGTCTTCTGGCGAGAAGGCTTATGCAGAATACCAAGGTTTTTCGATTGCTTAGGGGTTACCGCAATTCTCCACCGGTAAACCTGCAATTGCTTGAAGAGATAATAATTCGTTTGGCACAGCTTGTCACGGATTTTTCCGAAATTGAGGAGCTGGATATCAATCCGTTATTCGTCGGAGAGGATTGCGCCTACGCGATTGATGCAAGGGCCCTATTGAAATCTGCACCCGTACCGGGTCCCAATCACTTGGTAATCAGCCCTTATCCTGAACAGCATGAAAAGAAGGTGCGCACGACGATGGGGGTTGAAATATTTGTGAGGCCGATTCGACCTGAAGACGCACCACTGCTGGTGGGGCTTTTCGAATCCTTATCCCAGCGAAGTGTATATCTGCGATTCTTTACTCCCCTCAAACACCTTCCTCATCATATGCTCGCGCGTTTCACCCAAATTGACTATGATCGTGAGATCGCTCTCGTGGCACTATCGGATTCTGATAGCGATGAAAAAATGTTGGGTGTCGCGCGGGTTATTACTGAACCCAATCAAAAACAGGCTGAGTTCTCAGTTGTCGTCAGCGATCCATGGCAGGGAAAAGGTATCGGCGCTGAGTTACTGAAACGGTGTTTAGATATTGCCAAAGAGCACAACGTTGACAGCGTGTACGGTACTGTATTGGCGGAAAACACCCAAATGCTGGCCTTAGGGAGAAAATTGGGCTTCAGGCTTAATAAAGTTCATGGGGCCGGTGAATATGAGTTGCGTATGGATTTTCGTCGTCCTTGATTGTGAATAGCAACTTGACTTTCTGCCAATGCCACCCCGATCCCGATAGCGATTTCGATAAAATGTAGCCCGGGCTCTATTTGACACGATCCGAATTGTTGCGCCCTTTCCTTCAACCAAATTGGAGAAGAACCAGGGGGAATAAAATGAAAACAGAGGTGATTATAATTGGTGGCGGGCCCGCCGGTATCATAGCGGCCCTGACAGCAAAAAGCGTATATGCTCAAAAATCAGTTTGCCTGGTAAAGGAGATCGGCGATGGTGTCATTCCTTGTGCGATTCCATATATGATGCACACGATTTCAGATCCGAAGCAAAATGCAATGGGTAACCTGCCATTGGAAAATGCAGGGGTGGACATTGTTGTGGGAAAAGTCATTTCCTTCAATCCCCTCGCCCATTCGGTTACACTGGAAACCGGACAGGTTCTATACTACGAGCGTCTGATTTTGGCGACCGGAACGGAACCGGTTCTGCCGCCCATCTCCGGGATTGAAAAAGAAGGGGTATTTACCATCCGCAAGAGCATGGCGACAGCGGTCGCCTTGCGGGACCAAATTCACAAAGCTAAAAGAATCGCGATTGTCGGTGGCGGGTTTATCGGTGCCGAATTTGCCGATGAACTATGCCAGCGCGCGGAGGCGGAAATTCATATCATCGAAATTATGCCCAAACTTTTGCAATCGGCATTCGATGACGAGTTTTGTGACCGGATTTATGAAGCCTTAAATAAGGCCGGTACCAAGGTTCATACCGGAAGCCGCGTTGTATCCATTGAGGGAAATAAACAGGTTGAGTCCGTTATCTTGGATAACGGGGAAAAGATTTCAGCCGATATGGTGTTGGTTAGCATCGGTGCAAAACCGGCCAGCAAATTGGCTCAGGAAGCCGGACTTCGACTCGTTGAGAATGGTTCTATTTGGGTTGATGAATATATGCGAACCGACACAGAGGATGTTTTTGCTATCGGTGATTGTGCTGTAAAGAGAGATTTTTTTACGAGAAAAGCCGCTCCGATTTGGTTGGCATCAACAGCAACTGCCGAGGCCAGGAATGCCGGAACCAATATTTATGGGATCAGAGTTCTCCATCAAATCCAAGGAACCATTGCAGCCTTTTCCACAAAAATTGGCGGCATTTCTTTTGCCAGCGCTGGGATGACATGCCGTAGCTGTGCAAAAGAAGGGTTTCGATATGTTACCGCTACTGCCGTTGCTCCGGATCGTCATCCGGGCGTCCTTCCAGGTGCTAAGCAGTTGAAAGTCAAATTGGTTTTTGCCGATCGATCCGGCATCATTCTCGGCGGTCAGATATCCGGAGGTCCTTCTGTGGGTGAGCTCATCAACATGATTGCCCTGGCGATTCAAACGCAAGTCAGTGTGCGCGAGTTGGATATGATGCAAATTGCAACACATCCGATGCTTACGCCCGCGCCGACTGTGCATCCCATGGTAAACGCAGCTCATCAAGCCCTGGCAAAATTTCGGGCTGAAGTTGTTGCGCCGGGAAGTTCTAAAAAAGTAGCATGAACAAGGGCTATCAGAAATCTTGATGGCATACTTCTCCGTATCATATTTGTGATGGATGCCAGTCTCACATAGTGTATAAATATTTCTAAATCAGTACTCCCTTTTCTAAATTTTAATAAGCGGGCAGAGAAATATTACCGACCTGTAATGTCAACACACTGTGATTTAACGAAAATTTAAAACTTAATAATTGGCACGATTGATGCTGTTGTTAATGTGGGTAGGTAAGAAAAAGAAGGTAACCCTGTTTTGGGTGTAAAGGCATAATTGAAAGCCAAAAGGCCTTTTTTCTTTCAACCAGTTGGGTTGGTTGATCTGGAGGTTGTTCAGAAGGGCGACAGTGGTGATATGAGTCTATTGGAATATACGTATCTTCCCATAATGCAGGCTGTTCATCAAATGGTTGATAAAATCGTCACGGTTATCCACGGGGAGGCAGACCATGGTCAAAATCCTGTCGGTACCCATGCAAGCGTTAGATAAAATCGTGGAACACGATTTTATTACAAAATCAAACTGAAAAGAGGTGTATGATGAAAATCGCAGTTTCGTCCAATGGTAAAACACTCGACAGCAACTTGGATCCGCGTTTTGGAAGATGTCAAAATTTTATAATTGTCAACCCGGCCACTTTGGAATTTGAGGCGATAGCAAATCCCAACATCGAGTTAGCTGGTGGAGCCGGGATTCAATCGGCGCAATTCGTCTCAGAAAAAGGTGTGTCGGTGGTGTTAACCGGCAGGTGCGGGCCCAACGCTTTAAGGGTTCTGGAAAATGCCGGAATTCAAGTTGTAACCGGGGTCAATGGAACGGTGTCGGAAGTGGTACAGCAATTCACTTCCGGTTCATTGAAACCGGCTCCGGCAGAACAGGCTGCCCCCAATTTCTCAGCCGGAACGGGTGCTGGCATGGGTGGTGGTCGCGGTATGGGTGGTGGCCGCGGCATGGGCGGTGGCCGCGGCATGGGTGGAGGTCGGCGCTTTTGATAACAAGGACCTGGCCGTCTGTTTAGAACGCTATAACCGCTATTTCATGGTTGAGAAAATGCCAAAAATTAAATTTCTGCCCCACAACAAGGAAATATCTGTAGCCGATGATGAAATTCTTATACGCGCCGCTCTGGAGGCCGGTGTGCACATCAATGCCTCTTGCGGTGGTGAGGGTATTTGCGGGAAGTGCCGAGTACGCATCGAAAAAGGACGTGTTGAAGGTGGAATTAGCGAAAAATTAAGTCAAGAGGATCGCGAAAAAGGGTATCGGCTGGCATGCCAAAGTCGTGTGCAAAGTGATATTGTCGTGCGGGTTCCGATTGAATCAGAGATTGATACATCGGTTTTGAACATCAAGAGTACGCCCAGATTCACGGCGCTTGTTCAAGAAATGGAGCTGGAAGAACTAAAGGAAAAAGGTCTTTTCAGACCTCCAATTGAAAAAAAATATTTGGAATTGCCACCACCCACTGTCCAGGACAATCTAGCCGATGCCACCCGTCTGGTCAGTTTTTTAAAACTCAAACACGATGAGCATCGACTCGTTGTGGATTTGCCGGTCATTCGCAAACTTCCCTTTGAACTACGACAGCGTGATTTTTGTATTACGGTAACGTTGGCACGTCCGGTTCATGCCGATCGTAAAACATCGATTGTCAATGTGGAATCTGGCGATACCACCAAGCGCAACTTCGCCATTGCCGTTGATGTCGGTACAACAACAGTTTATGGCCAATTGGTTAATCTACATAGTGGCAAGGTCCTCGCCCAGGACGGTGAATTCAATGCTCAGATCAGTTATGGCGAGGATGTTATCAGTCGGATCATATTTGCTGAAAAGCCGGAAGGACTCGATAAGCTCCACAATGTAATCATTGAGACAATCAATAAGATTATTAGAAAAATCATAAAAAGGGCCACGGTTAAAAAGGATGAAATATCGACGATTACATTAGCCGGTAATACGACCATGACACAGCTCATGCTTAAAATCGAACCACGCTATATCCGCAGATCGCCTTACGTACCGTCCTCAACCTTATATCGACCGATTCCGGCCGTTGATCTGGGCTTAGCGTTGGGCGATCACGCAATGGCGCTGGTTTACCCGGCCGTGTCCAGCTATGTGGGCGGTGATATCGTAGCGGGTGTGATGGGGTCTGGTATGTATCGCACCGAGGAAATGACTCTTTTTATGGATATCGGCACGAATGCAGAAATCGTTATCGGCAACAGGGATTGGTTGGCATGCGCGGCATGCTCGGCCGGGCCGGCTTTTGAAGGCGGCGGCATAAAATTCGGCATGCGTGCGGCTAAAGGCGCCATCGAAGAATTCTCCGTTAATCCGTTAACAAACGAGCCCATGCTGATCACAATCGGTAATGTCCGGCCAAAAGGGATCTGCGGTTCGGGGTTGATTAACATGGTGGCAGTCATGTTCGAGATGGGTATCATCAACAGCCAGGGTAAATTCAACCAGGATTTGAATACAGCGCGTATCCGCGAATCAGAAGGTATTCTGGAATATGTTCTGGCCTGGCGGGATGAAACCCAGATCGATAGAGATGTGGCCCTGACCGAAGTCGATATTGAAAATCTCATCAGGGCCAAGGGTGCTATATACAGCGGATGCATGACGCTTCTCGCTGAAGTCGGCATGCACATCCGGGATATCGAACGCATTATTGTATCAGGGGGATTCGGTAGTTATGTTAATCTTGAAAATGCGATGACCATTGGCCTGCTGCCTGAAATTGAACCCAGCAAAGTCACCTATGTCGGGAATGGATCCCTATTGGGGGCAAAAATGAGTTCGCTATCAAACCACATCCGTAGGGATGTCGTGGACGTCACCCGCAAGATGACTAACTTTGAATTATCCGAAACTGCCTCTTATATGGATAATTATATCGCCGCACTATTCTTACCACATACAGACATTGATCAATTCCCGAAACTCAAAGCGCGTCTTGAAATGCGTAAAAATATGGCAGGGGATACCCATGAGAAAAATATAGTTGCTCGCGTTTCATAAAATCATTGCGACAAACCGGGTTTTGGCATCGTTTATAGGCAGGTTCTTGAATGTAAATAGAAAAATTTCTAAAATTTCTAAAAGATATCTCGCAACTTTTCTAAATCTCAGATTAAGAACGACAAGATAGAGCTCAGTAAAGATAATTCGTGCGAGCAACCCAGGCCGGTCGGGGTAGGATAACTTCGATAATGATCAGGAATGCCCGCCATGCGCATGTGTTTGTCGTCAAATGATGCGCTTTTGCATCGAACTGGAAAAAAAACCTGTTAAACAGTGAGCATGCCTGTGTAATCCGATCCATTCGGAGAGTCTTTTGGATCGGTTTTTTATTGGCACCTATATTGCTTATTTGGATTGCATAAACGTGATTGTAAGCTTTTCGAATTGGCGATGAAATCAGCGCGATACGTCACAGGCGCTAATATCGGTGGAGATTGAATAAACGGCACAGGAGGACCCATGAAATTTTCAGATACGTTCGAAAAAGTGGAACTGGATGGATTGACCCTAGCAAATCGATATGTTTTCCCACCCATCAAAACAGCTTTGGGTACACCGGCTGGAAACGTAACCGAGGCTCATTTGGCCTACTACCGGCAAATTGCAAAATCAGGACCGGGGATGATAATTTTAGAACCGGTTGCGGTAAGCGCCGATGGTAAGGAGCATCCCAAACAGCTTTGCATCCATTTGCCCGAAAGCGTGGAAGCGTTAAAAAAAATTGTGCAGGTTATTCACCAAGAAGATCGCCGGGCTTGTATTCATTTAAATCATGGGGGTGCGGCCGCAAATCCAAAAGCATCTGGCTGTCAACCAAAAGCCCCATCCCCAGTCACCTGTCCGAAATCCGGACAACTTGCCGAGCCCTTGAATCAATTGGAGATTCAGGAAATCATCAATGGCTACCGATCGGCAGCGCAAAAAGCGATATCCGCGGGATTTGACATAATCGA
>Ga0180435_10005796_pt1 | contig 11953 bp, 13 predicted proteins | sample SS_ome_3_FD_132467 | JGI IMG/M metagenome (GOLD analysis project Ga0180435, IMG submission 132467) | Hypersaline lake sediment archaeal communities from the Salton Sea, California, USA - SS_3_S_1 metaG | ecosystem: Environmental > Aquatic > Non-marine Saline and Alkaline > Hypersaline >...
CCCCGCTAGATCCCGAGCTTGTCCCCCAACTCCTTAAGGTCCTCCGAGATCTCCATTTCGAGCCCACTCGCCGCCGCATCTTCCCGCGTACTAACCCCACTTAGGATGAAATGTCCGGGGATCCCGGCGTCCGCCGCCATCTGGATATCTGTTTCGATACGGTCGCCGACCATGACCATGTCTTTACGGTCGATCCCGGTTTCGGTTTCGACCTGCTCTAAAAGGTGGAGAGAGGGCTTGCCGAGGTAGGTCACCGGCTCGACTCCGCAGACACCGCTGACCACACCGACGATGCTGCCGTTGCCCGGCAGGTTGACCGCGCCAACGAATGGGAAGGAGAAATCCGGGTTGGCGGCGACAAGGTCCGCCCCACGCTGGACGGCGACGCAAGCCAGGGCCAGCTTGAGGTAGTTCACATTGACGTCGATGCCGATCAGCACTGCGTCGAACTCCGCCTCGTTGACGAGCTTGAGGTCGTCCGGAGTGTTGCTGCGTCCCCCGGCATCGCGCTCGTTGAGCCAGGCATCGGCATGGATCGCCGGCAGGTGGCCGTTGATTGATCCGGTGAGCATCTCGCTGCCGATTACGAGGATGCGCTTGCCATTGTAGTTTTGCTTGAGATACGGCCCGGCGAGATGGTTCACGCTGAAGATGTCCGCTTCGCCGAGTTCGAGGCCAAGGCGTTTGCATTTCGCACTGTAGGCCTCGCGGTTCGGACCGGCGTTGTTGCTGACCAGGATGCAGCGCAGGCCTGCCCGGTGGGCGCGCCGGATGAACTGCGGGGCGCCGGGAATCGCTTCACCGCCGCGCCACAGGGTGCCGTCGGCATCGAGGAGGATCGCTTTGAGTGACATGGCGTGTATGCTAGCAGATACCGGAGGGGTAGAGGCGACGCTTCGTCGCCGATAGTGCGGCGTCAGCCGACTGGCAGGTGAACTGGGGCACGATGTGTCGGAGCGCCGACTTCAGTCGGCAGCACGTCTCCGACGTGCATCCCGGACCGAAACGGTCCGGCCACCGGGGATGCCGGATTAATCCGGCGCTCCGGATCAGCGAGCCTCATCAACCGTTTCCTGGCAAGCCTTGTGATATTCACACCGAATCGCCACCGCCGCGACATAGTGTCGCGGCTACCGGGAATGCGGGTCGTCGATCTGTGCTACTTCAACCCCTTGACCGCTTCGAGGCTCTGCGTGATGTGCTCCATCACGTCGGCCCGGCCCTTAAACCACACCACGTGCCTGACCTTGCCCTTGGCATCGATCACATAGGTGATCCGCTTGACGAGCTTTTCATGAGGCTCGGGGTGACCCAGGGCATTGCGGTACTCCCACTTGGCGTCGGTTAGCAACCCAAAGGGAAGCTCTTCTTTCGCCGCCATCCGCTGCTGGGTCTTTTCCGGGTCCGCTGAGACGCCGAAGACCTCGGCGCCGGCTGCCTGAAACTCCGCGTAAGTATCGCGGAAGGCAGCGGCTTCCCGGATTCAACCACTGGTGTTGGCCTTCGGGTAGTAGAAGAGCACCACGGCGCTGCTGCCTTTGAACTGCTTGAGGCTGACCTCACCCCCGGTGTGCACAGGCATGGTGAAGGCGGGCATTTTGTCACCCGTCTTGATGTTGAGCACTTCGCTTGTCTGATCGGACATCAGGCCACCTTGCACGCCGGCGGACCGATTTCCTGAAGATCCGCCGCAGATGCTATACATACCATTATGTCAGGCGTTAACATTTAGCCGTGACTGATTCCAAATCCCCGCAGCGTCCGAGCTGGATCCGCGTGCGCCGCCTCGATACGGCGACCCGCGAGCTGATGCAGCGCAGCCTCGCCGGGCTGCCCACGGTCTGCGTTGCAGCCAACTGCCCGAATATCACCGAGTGCTGGTCCCGGGGCACGGCGACCTTCATGATCATGGGCGACATCTGCACGCGGCACTGCAAGTTTTGCGGCGTCACCACCGGACGCCCCGATGCACTCGACCCGGAGGAACCCCAGCGCCTGGCTGAGAGCATCGGAAACCTCGACCTTAAGTACGCCGTGCTGACCTGCGTTGACCGCGATGACCTGCCCGACGGCGGTGCCGCGCACTGGGCTGCGTGCATCACCGCGATCCGCGAAACCTGCCCGGAGGTGAAGGTCGAAGCCCTGACCGGTGACTTCAGCGGTGACGAAGCAGCAATCCGTACCGTGATCCAGGCCCAACCCGACGTATTCGCCCATAACGTCGAGGTTGTCCCGCGGCTGCAGAAAGCTGTCCGCCCGGCGGCAACCTGGGAACGCTCGCTGGGCGTCCTGCGCACGGCGCGGACCATCGCCGACGCGGAAGGCATTCCGCTGCTCACAAAAACGGGGATGATGCTCGGGATCGGCGAGAACGACGACGAAGTCCGCGAGGCGATGCGCCTGATCCGCGAGTATGACGTGCAGCTCCTGACCCTGGGGCAATACCTGAAACCACTGAACCGCGACGGCCTAGTCGACGTCCAGCGCTACGTGTCACCCGAAGACTTCAACAGCTTGGCCGAGTATGCGAAGGAGATCGGCTTCAGCGGAGTAGCCGCGACGCCCCTGACACGCTCCAGCCACCTCGCCGAGACGATGTACCAAGGAGCGACGGAGGCCGGCGGGTAGCTATGGCAGTCCAGCGCTACCGCATCGTCCAGGGCCTGGCCGTACTGATCGGCCTGGCGGTATTCGCCGCCCATGTCGTGACGATCCACGTCCCGGACAACCTGCCCGAGGCGCTCCAATTCACGCACAACGACTGGGTCGCGCATTTCGGGATGCTGTTCCTGTTCACAATGGTCTACCGCCTGAGCTATGCCGGGACCCCGGCCGGGACGCACCGTGCGACACTGTTCATCTGCAGCGGCTGGGGAGCGTTTTGCGAGTTTACGCAGATCTTCCTGCCGCATCGCGACTTTCAGCTTCTGGAGCTCGGGATCAACACCCTGACCCCGGCCGTGGTGGTCGCGCTCTCGGCGATGTTTAGCCGGCGGTAGTATGGGCGCTGGGGATCTCCCCTACTGCGTCAGCGGTGCCCCCGCGGTCAGCATCAACGCTACTTCATCCCAGTCAATCTCCCCGAACACCGACTGCCGGTTTTCGGCGAACTGGGTGATCTCGCCGCCTGGTCCCGGACCATAGAAGATCAGAAAATACTGGTCGACCTCGGTGGGGGGCGTGTCGAGGCCTGCCCTTGATTCAGCCGTTGCCTCAGCGTCAGTTCCGGTTTCCGCCGACGCACCCTGGGCCCCCGGCGGTACGTCTTCCACGGGGCTTAGAAAGATCACCGGGCCAAACCCCAGGTAGACGAAGTCGCCGTGGCTGGCCGGGCTCCCCGCCGGGATCGGCAGCATCGGTTCATCACTGTGGGCGTACGGGTTCTTCGGCCATTGCACCAGGTACTTCTCATCGATCAGTGCCTGCATCTTCTGCGGGTAGCTCCCATCGTGATCCAGGGCGTAGCGCTCCAGCGCCAGCTGGATCTGCCCGGCATTGTCCCGGAGTGCGTCACTTTTCAGTTTCGCAAGCAACCAGTTGCCGGAGTAATAGCCGCCGAACCCCGCAGCCAGCCCGACTACGAGGAAGATCACCACCAGTTTGCGCCAGTCCAATTTCATCTGTTATTCCAGACCTGCGGTTCAATAAACATGTTGCACCCTGCTCCCGTCATGTGCAAGTGGTGGTTATGATGCAAAAAACCCGGCCTCTGTTCGGCTATAATCAGGATATGCAGTTTCGCTGGCTGGTAGTTTGTGCCGTTGCCCTGGCCCTGGCCTCCCCCGCCTGGGCACAGTCAAGCCCCGAGGACACGCTCCACGGGCATTTCGCGGCGATATTGGCTGGTGAGTACACCGACGCTGACCAGTATTTCTCCTCGGCATTCAAGCGCGCCTTCAAGAACCAGCAGCGTGCCCAGGTCGATACCTACTACCGTTCCCGGGTCGAGCAGCTCAAGTTCGGCTACGAGATCCTCGAGGTCATGGAGCTCGCTGACGAAGATCACGAGACTGTCCGGATCACCGTCGACTTCGGTGACCCCCTGCCCGACGAGCCGATCGGGATCACGATCCGGCTCTACTACTACCTGATCAACCAGAAGGTCGACCCGGACTCACCCCTGGCCGGCCCGGACAAACGGGCCTGGCGGATCGATATCTTCGACGCCCTGAGCTATGACACCCTGGCCGAAGCCCGGCGCCGTCCCTACCTGTATACAAAGGAGTCCTGGGACGACGACGAAAGCCGTGAGCTGAAAAGCCGCCAGGGCCTGTTCCGGATCCAACTCGCCCTGAGCCGCTATTATGAGGACAAGGGCCAGTTCCCCTTCCGCCTGCGGGGCAGCAATAACCGCCGCGACGAGTTGATCAGCGGCGGCTATATCATGGAGCGCTACCCGAGTAACGGGTTCAACGGCGAGCCGATGGAGGCCGTCGAATTCGGCAAAAAGAGCAGCGGCGACTTCGCCTACTACAGCATCGACGCCGACGGCGACGGCCACCGCGAGGGTTACTGGCTGCTGCTCCACGGTAAAAGCAAGGCATCGTTCTACTACAGCGACCATGACTCCGTTTACATTCTGGGCAGTGCCAGCGGAACCCAGACCGACCTCGCCGAGCAGTTCACCCAGTTCTGGGTCGACCGCGGCAGCGAGTATCTGGTAATCAACCCGGTGATGCTGCTGCTGGAAACCCCGGAGCCCACCGGTTCCTGGATCGACCCTTTGCATGCCTCGGTCACGGCAGATGACCAAGTCCCCGCCGCACCGGACACTGCCGAAACCGCCTCCCTCAAGCCCGTGGGCGGTGATGGCGCCCCAGCCGTGATCGACACCCCCGTCGACCAGCCGGGGATCGCCGTCGAGGACGTCCTGCTCGATACGCCAGAGCCGCAGATTCCCAGCGTGATGGAGATCCTGACCAAGGCCTTCGCGCTGAAGACGGCCCAGGCTGTCATGCTCAACGCGGAGGTGCTGACCGGTGGGATTGCATCTACAGACGGTGCGACTGACCCACCACTCATCCTGCCGGTTGGCAAACGCGAAAAGCTAAAGGTTTTCCACTACGGTTGGTAGCCCTGCCTGGCGTATAATCCCCGGGTGCGCCTCGAGCGTATAAAACTGCACGATTTCCGTAACTACGAGCGTCTGGAGCTAAGCTTTCCGCCGGGCATTATCGTGCTGACCGGGGCGAACGGGGCGGGCAAGAGCAATCTGCTGGAGGCGATCCACTACCTGAGCTACCTTAAAAGCTTCCGCACAGCCCGGGACCGCGAAACGATCCGCTTCGGCCAGCCATTCGCCGTCGTCGACGCCCACCTGCGCGATGACCACGACCGGCCGTTCAACGCGCGACTCGTGCTCAAGGGCGGCAAGCGCCACGTCCGCCTCGACGGCAACGACATCACCAGGTTCCAGGACTTCATCGGCCGGCTCCACAGCCAGTTCTTCTTCCCCGGCGACATGTCGCTGCTGACGGGTGATCCATCGCTTAGGCGCGAGGTCCTCGACCTGGAACTTTTACGCCTCAAGCCCCCATTGACCCCTGTCTACCAGCGCTTCAATAACGCCCTTAAGCAGCGCAACCAAACCCTCAAGCTTGTGTATCCACGGCCCAATGTCCAATCCCGGGACGCAGAGAACATGAAAAAAACCCTGGCAGTCTACACTGACCAGCTTGTCGCCGCAGGCACCCAGGTCATGCGTGAGCGCCGCGGCCTGGTGAATGTGCTCAACGAGCAGTTCAAGCCGCTATACTCACGCCTCGCCCCGCCCCAGGGGGAGTCCGTCAGCCTGCGCTATTACTCCTCCGTCGAATTGGAACCCGACGACGGTGTACAGGAAGCCTTCCGCCAGAAGCTCGCCGAAGCCCAGACCACCGAGGCCAGCCTGCGCTACACCACGGCCGGGCCCCACCGCGACGACCTGGGGTTTCTCCTCGATGAGGAACGCGATCTGCGCCGGTTCGGTAGCCAGGGCCAAAAACGCAGCGCAGCCCTGGCCTTCCGCCTGGCACTGTCGGCACTGTCCGCCAAGCGCCTGAGTGATAACCCGCTGCTGCTCCTCGATGATGCCCTAAGCGAGATGGATGACGAACGTAAACAACGCTTGCTCAAGCTCTGCCGCCAGCAGACCCAAGTTTTCATAACTTCGGCATCCAGCCGCGAGGTTGAGCTGATCGGCCCATTGGCCAACGCCGTCTACCGGGTTGAGAACGGCCAGGTTACCCGGGAGTAACCTCACACCACGGGCTGGCACGCACAATTAGGGATAATAAACTAAACAGATAGTTCATCATTGGTAAAACCCCTGTTTTCAGGCCATGTATTGGATATAATAATGGCGCATGGCATTCGCGGACGAGATGATCAACCTCAAGGCTATCTTCACCAGTTTGATCGAGGCTTTGGAGTTGTCTGACCCCTACACCAGAGGACACAGTGAGCGCGTTGGCTCACTCGCCGTTGCGCTCGGTATCGAACTCGGCCTAAGTGTTCGTGAACTGGAGATCCTCAAGGACTCAGGCGCCCTGCACGACATCGGCAAGCTCGGGATCAGCAAGGAGATCCTCAATAAGCCGGGCAAGCTGACTTCCGAGGAGTTTGACCAGATCAAAAGCCACGTCCTGTTCGGCTACAACATCCTCAAACCCCTCGACCAGCCCGAGCTGCTAGAGATCACCCTGCTCCACCACGAGCGCATCGATGGCCAGGGCTATCCCTATGGGCGCAAGGACTACCCGCTCCTGGTCCGGATCGTGCAGATCGCCGATGTCTGGGACGCACTGACCAGCAGCCGCCCCTACCGTGACGCGATGTCCTATTCCAAAGCCCGTGAGCTGATGGGCGATGGAGACAACCCCTTCGGATTCGATACAGAGCTGATTGAAACGTTTTTACGCCTGACACGGTTCACTTTCCCCGACGACGACTGTGATCCCAACGAAATGGACCGGCTTTTCAAAGAGATCAAGCAGGTCAGCCCTGACGAGCAGTTGGGAAGAAAAACAACCAGCGCCTGACGCAAGCCACGGCATTAACTGAGATTCAATTCAGGTTAAAATACCAGTTGCATCACACCTACTCCCAAGGTAGACTTATTTACTATGAAAGCAATCCCCGGAACCATTGCAGTTCTGGTCGCATGCGTGCTGCTGGGTTGTACCAGCGGCGGCAGCATGGTGACCCAGGTAGTTGAGACACAGCAGCCCTCCACGGGCCAGCCCCAGCAGCAGGCACCGGCTGTTGACCCGGGACTGTTCAGCATCCCGGCTCCCTCCGAGATCAAGGGTATTTCCTACACCGAGGAAGACTTGTTTCGGATTGGCAGCGACTATGTCGAGGAGCTGACACCGCAGCTTTTCACGGTAAGTGGAGACAACATGCTCTTCACGCCGGACTGGGACCGAGCAACCCCGGTAAACGCCAATTTGTCCTTCGTGAACTATGCCTTCATGATGGACGGCTACGACCGTGACTCGACCCTCAGGTTTTCCTGGGCCCAGACCGGCACAAACTTCCGAGACGGCTGGGTAGGTATCGCGAACTGGAACCTCGACCGTTGGGACTGGTACAAGCTCCCCGAAGGTGATGTCATGGCGGCCGATTTCGACGGCTGTTTCCGTGCAACGGACTCGAACATGGTAATCACCGTCCTGTTTATCGGACATGATATCTGGGAGCTCGAGGACTGCCGCGTCGGCGCTCCTCCGGGTGCCCCGGTTCCCCCGACGAACCTGACGGCCAGCCAGTCTGACTACCTAAATCAGATCACTATCACCTGGGACCAGCCCTTCGGCGCCACCGATTACATCATCTACCGGGACAACCAGGAAGACCCGATCGCCACGGTCGGTGACGTCGACACCTACGACGACACTACCCTGACCGACCTCGCCCCCCACACCTACTGGGTGATTGCTTCAAACGAGTTCGGTCCGAGCGGGTTCAGTGACAGCGTAATCGGTTGGTGTGCCTCCTGCATTCCGCCAACGGATGTCGAGGCCAGTGACGGCCTGTATGTCGACCATGTTGAAGTGACCTGGACTGCTGAGGAATCGGCCGACGGCTACGAGATCTTCCGAGATGAGGAGCCCTCTGCCGTGGCAGTTGTCGGCGACGTTGAGTCCTGGTCGGATTTCGGTGTTGTCGACACCGGCAACCACTGGTACAAGATCCGTTCCTTCAACACTGTGGGCTTCAGCAAGTTCAGCGGCAGCGATGCAGGATTCCTCGGCTCGCCGATCCCACCACTGGCCCCGACCAACCTCCAGGCCACCGACGGCACGCACATTGACCGGGTCGAATTGACCTGGACCAAGGCTGATGACACCATTGGCTACGAGATCTACCGTGACCTCCAGGCCTTGCCGATCGAAACCGTCGGCGACGTCGATACTTGGAACGACACGACCCTGATCGACAACCTTGAACATACCTACTGGCTGAAGTCGATCAATGCCTCTGGCACCAGTGACTTCAGCATGCCGGATATCGGCCACCTGGCCGCCTGCGACCCGCCGACCAACGTCCAGGCCACCGACGGCGAGTACACCACGAAGATCGTCATCACTTGGACCAAGTCCGCGGACGCCGAGGGCTACAAGGTGTTCCGTGACAGCCAGTTGTCACCCCCGGTCGCCACCCTCGGTGATGTCGATACGTATGACGACCTGACGATCGTTGATACTGGCAACCATACCTACTGGGTCAAGGGTTACATCTCCACAGGAGACAGTGCCTTCAGCGAACCCGACGTTGGCTTCATGCGCGAGATCGCGATCCCGACCATTCCGCAGAACCTAGTGGCCAGTGATGGAACACACACCGACAAGGTCGAAGTAACCTGGGATGTGGTTGAGGATGCCGCGGAGTACGAGGTATTCCGCGACCTCCAGGTCGCGCCGATCGCCACTGTCTACACGAACAGCTTCGACGACACGACCCTGACAAACTACGATCCCCATGAATACTGGGTCCGGGCGAAGAACTCCATGGGAACCAGTGATTTCAGCGACAGCGACACGGGCTACATGGGCACGCCGACCGACCCACCGGAGGCCCCGACCAACCTCCAGGCGAGCGACGGCACGCACAACGACAAGGTCGTGCTGACCTGGAACGCCTCCGCCTCGGCGACGGGCTACAAGATCTATCGTGACAGCCAGACCACGCCGATCGACACCGTGGGCAATGTGACTAGTTTCGATGACACGACCCTGACCGACAACGTCCCGCACACTTACTGGGTCAAGGCGACCAACGTCGCCGGCGACAGCGATTTCAGTAACAGCGACACAGGGTACATGTCCGCCGCGGGCACCGCGCCGTTCGCGCCGACGAACCTCCAGGCCAGCGACGGTACCTACGTTGACAAGATCGTCCTGACCTGGGACAAGTCGACGGGTGCGACCAGTTACTACATCTACCGTGACCTGCAGGTTGCCCATATCGCAGCCGTGGGTGACGTCGCTACCTGGGAGGACCTGGGTGTTTCAGACCTTGATCCACACACGTATTGGGTCAGGGCCAAGAACGATGACGGGACCAGTGACTTCAGCGACCCGGACACCGGTTACCTGCAAGCACCGTAACCATTAGCTAGATTGATTAAGATATAGTCTCGCCATGACGTAATCCGCGTCATGTGCGAGACTATTTTTATGCCACAAACTACCACGGTGCTCCTCGCACTCAATGCCCCGGACGACCTGCGCTCGCATCTGGGCGGTCTGTCAAAAGATATCCCGGGAGTGCAGCTGCTGTTTCCAGGGGATCCCGGCGATGCCGACGAGATGCAAAGGCTGGCGGAAACCGCTGACATCATCGTCGGCTGGCGGGTTGCGGTCGAAGTGCTACTGGCCGCCAAGGGTCTTAAGCAATTCATTTTCGGCGGGGTCGGGGCCCAGAGCATGCTGGAGCCTTTGCTCGAAGTCAACAAACAGCAGCCGGTTACATTGCTTAAATGCGTAGCCAACACATATGCCACCGCCCAGCATGCCGTAGCCCTGCTGCTCGCCTTGGCAAACCGCATCATCCCGCACCACACCTGGATGAAGGAGGGCCACTGGCGACGCGGGGACGACTACGCCAGTTCCTACACGCTGCGCGACCGGCGCATTGGCCTACTCGGCTATGGCGACGTCAACCAGAAGGTCCACCGGTTCCTGGCGCCCTTCGATGTCGAGTTCTCGGTCCTGCGGCGGTCAGAACCTGCTGACCGGGAATGGCTGCCCCCGTTGGCGAACCATTACACCCTGGACAAGCTTGAGAAATTCCTTAAAGAGACGGATGTGCTTGTCGTCGGGATCCCGTTAACTACTGCCAGCAAAGGCCTGATCGGCGCTGAGGAACTCCAGTTCCTCGGAAGTGAAGGGCTGCTGATAAACGTCGCCCGTGGCCCGGTGATCGACGAGCAGGCGCTCTACGAAGCCCTGCGCGAAAAGGTGATCGGCGGTGCGGCGATCGACGTCTGGTACAACTACCGGCCCGAGCCGGACGTGGAGGGGTTCAAGCACCCCAGCGCCTACCCGTTCCATGAACTGGATAACGTCGTGCTCAGCCCGCACCGCGCGGCGTCACCGGTCTTCGACCTGCGCCGCTGGGAAGAGGTGATGGAGCACATCCGGCGCTTCGCCAATGACGAAGCGCCTGTTAATGTTGTCGATCTGGAACGGGAATACTAGCAAACCGCCCCCGGCAGGATTCGATCCACCCGAATTGATCCCAAATGAAAACGGTGCCGGGTTGCCCCGGCACCGCCGCGGTTAGACCGCACTGCCGCCGATGGACTGCTGAGCCGTCAGGCGTCAGGCGGTGATGTCGACGACACCACCGACACCATCGGGGTTGACACTCGGGATTGAGGCGAGGAGCTGGGCAACAGCACTGGCCTGGACCTCCTGGACCGACTTGAGGGCCCGGATGTTGGTCTCCAGCTTCGTCTGCTCCAGCCGCTGCGCCTGCAGAGTGTTGGCCATGTTCAGTGCACTACTGATATCCATGACTCGCCTCCTTGCGGTGTCTTGACCCAACAGCAGTGGGTTGGCGTAAACGCCATAATTATTCATCGGCGAGGGAGGGACGGTTCTGAAGCAAGGTTGACGTCTGGCGCGGCGATGGCTATAACCTCCGTGGCACAATGACTTCTGGGGAATCAGGCGGATCTATGGAAGACGGCAGGAACCTGAGCCGGAGGCAATCGCGGCGCAAATCCTTCGAGCTGTTGTTCGAACTCGCGCACAGGCCGGACCTGGATATCGACAAGATCCTCAGCCGGACTTTCGACGATGAAGAGGTCATCGAGCAATACCTCGAGGACCGCGACGAAGAAGGGTATGTCATCGGCCGCCCCGACGACAACGCCTGCCGCTATATCTCCGAGCTGGTTCACGCCGTCGTCGACCACGAAGCACACCTCGACGAAGAACTCTCACGCTACCCCCATGACTGGAGTTACGACCGGATTGGCATCCTTGAGCGCGTCTTATTGAAACTTGCCCTCGCCGAGATGGTCTATATAGGTACATCGTACAAGGTCGTGATCAACGAAACCCTGGACATCGCCAAGCTGTACGCCCAGGAAGAGGCGCGGCGGTTCATTAACGGCATCCTCGGGGCGGTGGTCAAAAACCTTGACGACCTGAAAAACCGCGCCGCGGAGGATGGAGAATGACAAGGCGTCAGATCGTGCTGATAGTCCTGGCACTGGTGTTGGTGGCAGCTGTACTTTCCCTGGCTGCCAACGCCCTGCGTAGGGGCGTAATCTCGACGACCGGCGGCGAGCATCAGACCGTGCAATCGACCAACCTGGCGCTGGACGTCCGGTACGACTACGCCCTGGGTGGCCTGGAACCCGCTCCCTTCGACGACCGGGCGGAGTACCCCCTGCGCCTCGATGCCGCGGAGTGGAGCTTTTACGGCAAGCGGATCCAGGGGCTTCAGCCGATGCTCGCCA
>Ga0180435_10005798_pt1 | contig 11950 bp, 10 predicted proteins | sample SS_ome_3_FD_132467 | JGI IMG/M metagenome (GOLD analysis project Ga0180435, IMG submission 132467) | Hypersaline lake sediment archaeal communities from the Salton Sea, California, USA - SS_3_S_1 metaG | ecosystem: Environmental > Aquatic > Non-marine Saline and Alkaline > Hypersaline >...
ATCCGGTCCTGGCCCGGAGTCGGCGGGGACACCGTCGCCGGCGTCAGGCGGATTTCACCGGCTCAGCGGACCGTCAGCGGTGACCGATGCGCCGATCACCTTCTTGAACCCGTAACGCAGGCTCTCGATCAGCTCCTCGCGGTCGCCGACCGCCGCATCGTCGCTGCTGACTCCCAGACTCGCGGTATCGGTGTAGGTCAGCATCGTGACGTTGATCGCCGCGCCGACCGTGCCGACCAGCGGATACATTCGTTCCACTCTCGCCCCGGCCAACCACACCGGCACTGGCAGACCGGGGACGTTGGATGCGGTCAGATCGGAGGTCTGCGCGGCCGCCGACACCAACTCGGGGGGCAGGAAGCGGCTGAGTTCGGCGAGGTAGTCAGCCAGTTTCAACGCCGGTTCGGCACGCCAGGCCCGCACGGTGCTGGCCGCCACCTCGAGAACATCGTCGATGGCGTTACTCACCGGAATCTCGAAACGGGCGATGGTCACCGCATTGCTCTCATCGGCGGAGGTGCGCAGCGAGATCGGCATGTTCATCCGCAACTCGTCGACAGGGTGCCCCATCCGCTCGTGGTAACGGCACATGCCGACACTGATCGCCGCCAGGAAGAGGTCGTTGACGGTGCGGTTACGTTTCTTCGCGGCGTCGCGAAACGCGCCGAAGTCCATATCGATGGTGTTGAAGTGGTAGTTGATACTCCGGCCCGTCAGGATCGGCGAAAGTGGTTCGACCGAGACCTTGGTGAACCTCGCGACTGACTCGGCCGTGCCCATCACCTTTCCGAGCAGCGTCCGGGGGTGGCGGATGGCCTGCAGTGCCAGCGGGCCGATGCCCCTGATCGCCTCCTCGGCGGTCTTGGCCGCCCACCCGACGTTATTGCGAATCACCGCCTGCACAAAGCCCTTGGTGTCCAGCACCACCGGTTCAGGGGCCGGCGGCATCGGCCCCAGGTCCGCTCCCTCTGGAGTGAAGTCGAATAACGCCAGACCGAGTTGGACCGCACCCTGCCCGTCGGCAATGGCGTGGTGCAGCTTTTGCACCAGCACCGACTTACCGTCCGGCAGTCCCTCGAGCAGGGTCACCCGCCACAGCGGCCGGTCCTTGTCGAAATCGGCCATGCTCTGCCGGCGCGCTTCCTCGAGCACGTCCTCCCATGTCGACGACTCAGGCATCCGGAACCGTCGCATGTGGAAAGACAGGTCGAAGTTGGGATCGACCACAACCCGCGGGGTCTCCAGACCAGTCGGGCCCTCCACCACGACCGACCGCAGCACCGGGGCCAGGCGGGTGGCCCGTTCGTAGCGCTCGCACATCGTCGCCCAGTCCGGATCCGACTCCAGTACCAGCATGCCCAGGATGGTGGAACGCATCACCGGGTCGTCAGTGGCCATCCTCCAGGTCGCGAAATCCCAACCACCCATCCGCTTGGCCTGAGTGACGGTCTCACCGCCGCGCAACGTCTTCGCGGGTGGCCTCTTCGCAGCAGGTGACCTGGCCGGTTTCGTCGCGTCCGCCTTACCGGCGGGAGCTTTTTTGGCCGGCGCTTTTCTGACAGGCACTTTTTTGGCAGGCGCTTTTTTGACGGACGCTTTCGGGGCCGACGCTTTAGGGGCCGCCGCTTTCGGGGCCCGAGCCTTCCTGGCGGGAGCCTTTTTGACCGGCTCTCGAGCCGCCTTCTTCTTCGGCGCCGTGTCCTCCGGGCTTTCCGCCATGGCGTCCTCCTTGGTTCGCAGTCGGTAAACGCTAACTCCGGTCAAACGTTGCAACGGGCGCAAACGGGATATTCCGTCACTCTCTTAGTTGTAGTAACTTCGGGACGGTGCTGGACGACGTCTGGATTCTCGGGGGCTACCAAAGTGATTTCGCGCGCAACCTCAACCGCGAGAGCCGTGATTTCGCCGACCTGACCCGCGAGGTGGTCGATCAGACCCTAGCCACGTCGATGATCGACGCCGCCGATATCGAAGTCGTGCACGTGGCCAATGCCTTCGGGGAGATGTTCGCCGCGCAGGGCCACCTCGGGGCGATGCCGGCCACCGTGCACGAGGGATTGTGGGATACCCCGGCAACCCGGCACGAGGCGGCCTGCGCATCGGGCAGTGTGGCGGCACTGGCCGCGATGGCCGATCTGCGCGCCGGCAACTACCGAACCGCGCTCGTCGTGGGCCTGGAACTGGAGAAGACCGTCGCCGGCGACACCGCGGCTCAGTACCTCGGTGCGGCGGCGTGGACCGGGCACGAGGGTCACGATGCCAGATATCTGTGGCCATCGATGTTCGACCGGGTCGCCGATGAGTACGACCGCCGCTACGGTATCGACGACGCGCACCTGCACGCCATCGCCGAGGTGAACCTGGCCAACGCCAAGCGCAACCCCAACGCCCAAACCCGGGACTGGCAGGTACCCGACCTCGCCGTTGACGGTGACGACGACGCGGTGAATCCACCCGTCGAGGGCCGAATCCGTCGTTATGACTGCAGTCAGATGACCGACGGCGGGGCGGGGGTGGTTTTGGTCAGCGACGAGTTCCTACGCGCACACCCAGGGGTGCGCCCGATCGGCCGTATCGAGGGATGGGGCCATCGGACCGTTGGTCTGGGTCTGCAACAGAAACTCGACCGCGCCGCCGGTAACCCCTACGTTCTGCCGCACGTGCGGGCCGCCGTCCACGACGCGTTCGACCGCGCCCGCGCCGATCTCGGCGATATCGACGGCTTCGAGGTGCACGACTGCTTCACCCCCAGCGAATATCTCGCCATCGACCACATCGGACTGACCGGACCGGGTGAGTCGTGGAAGGCGGTGGAGTCCGGCGACATCACGATCGGCGGGCGGCTGCCAATCAACCCCAGCGGTGGCCTGATCGGCGGCGGCCACCCGGTTGGAGCCTCCGGAATCCGGATGATGCTCGATGCCGCCAAGCAGGTCAGCGGACTCGCCGGTGACTACCAGGTGGAAGCGGCTCGGCGCTTCGGCACCCTCAACATCGGTGGCAGTACCGCCACCACAGTCAGTTTCGTCATCGGACCCGCGACGCAGATCGCCGAATAGGAGCCCGCAGTGGACGTCGAGATCGTTGGCAAGTTCCTATCGACCCTGCCCGAGGACGATGACCACCCGTACCGGACCGGTCCGTGGCGACCGCAAACCACCGAGTGGCAAGCCGACGACCTCATCGCGACAAGCGGCGAGATTCCCGCCGATCTCGACGGAATCTATCTGCGTAACACCGAGAACCCGCTGCACCCGGCGCTGAAGTCCTATCATCCGTTCGATGGGGACAGCATGCTCCATATCGTCGGCTTCCGAGACGGGAAAGCGTTCTACCGCAACCGGTTCGTCCGAACAGACGCTTTCGAGGCCGAACAGGAGGCGGGCGGACCACTGTGGCCCGGCCTGGCCGAACCGCTGTCGGTGGCCCGGACCGATCACGGCTGGGGGGCTCGGACGATGCTCAAGGACGCCTCGAGCACCGATGTCGTCGTGCATCGTGGCACTGCGCTGACAAGTTTTTACCAGTGCGGTGACCTCTATCGGGTCAACCCGCTCACCGGGGAGACTCAGGGTAAGGACACCTGGAACGGGGCTTTCCCATTCGACTGGGGCGTGTCCGCGCACCCCAAGATCGACGACCGCACCGATGAGATGCTGTTCTTCAACTACAGCAAGCAGGCGCCGTATCTGCACTACGGAATCGTCGATGCGAACAACGATCTGGCGCACTATGTCGATGTGCCACTGCCCGGGCCACGGTTGCCGCACGATATGGCATTCACCAGAAACCATGTCATTCTCAACGACTTTCCCCTGTTCTGGGATCCCACCCTGCTCGAACGCGATCTGCACGTCCCACGTTTCCACCGGGATATGCCGTCCAGGTTCGCAGTCCTGCCCCGCCGGGGCGACCCCGGGGAGATCCGGTGGTTCGAAGCCGACCCGACGTTCGTCCTGCACTTCACCAACGCCTACGAGGACGGGGATGACATCGTGCTCGACGGCTTTTATCAGGGCGACCCGGAACCGGCCGACAGCGGCACCGGCACGAAGTGGGAGCGGACATTCCGGTTCCTCGCACTGGACCGCATGCAGACCCGACTGCACCGCTGGCGGCTGAACCTGCGCACCGGTTCGGCGACCGAGGAATCGCTGAGCGACACCATTTCCGAGTTCGGCATGATCAACGCCGGCCGCGGCGGTGAGCCCTATCGCTATGTCTATGCCGCCACCGCCAAGCCGGGCTGGTTCCTGTTCGACGGACTTGTCCGCCACGATGTGGTGACCGGGGCCGAACATCGGATCAGCTTCGGCGAGGGGGTGTACGGCAGCGAGACGTCCATGGCACCGCGCCTCGGCAGTAGCGCCGAAGATGACGGATACCTGGTGACGCTGACCACCGATATGAACGCCGACGCATCGTTTTGTCTGGTTTTCGACGCGGCCCGCATCGAGGACGGACCGGTCTGCACACTGCAACTGCCGGAGCGCATTTCCAGCGGCACACATTCGACCTGGGTCGCTGGTTCGGCATTGCGGCGATGGCGCGACACCGACTCCGCCGCCGCTGCCGTCGGACTCTAGTGACCTGTTCCGAACCCACCGAACTCCTTCCCGGCGGCCCGAACGCCATCGGCCGGATGCTGGGACTGCTCGGCGACGAATGGAATCTGCTGATCATCCAGCAGGCACTGATGGGCGCCACCCGTTACGGTCATTTCATCGACCGGCTACCGATTTCGAACTCGGTCCTGACCACGAGACTACGGATGCTGGCCGGCGAGGGGGTGCTGTCGCGGTGCGGCAGCGAATACCTGACCACCGTGCGCAGCCGGTCACTGTGGCCGGTACTGGTGTCGATCTGGGACTGGGAACGCTCCTGGGTGGCCGAACATCGACAGCGTCTTCCGGCGATGCGCCACCAAACCTGCGGGAAGCTGTTCGCACCGCAACTGTGCTGCGCGGCCTGTGGTGCGGCGATGAACCGGGAGGATGTCGACCTCGATCCAGGGCCCAGTGGCCAGTGGTCGCGGTTCGCACCCGCCACCGCAACCCGTCGCCGCTCCGAGCCCGCGGCGACCACCCGGCAGGCCGGGCTGTTCCCCGAGTCGATGACGGTTCTCGGAAACCGCTGGGCGGCGGCGATTCTGTTCGCGGCTTTTCTCCGGACGAGGCGGTTCACCGACTTCCAGAACCAGCTCCGAGCGCCGCCGAGTGTGCTCACCGAGCGGTTGCAGAAGTTCTGCGCCATCGGTGTATTCAGTACGGCGCCCGTCCGGAACGGCGGATCGGAGCGGGCCGCCTATCTGTTGACCGATAAGGGCCGCGCGTTCGGCAGCGTCCTGATAACCGCGCTGCAGTGGGCGCAGCGCTGGTTCGTCGCACCGGAGGGCCCGGCCATTGTGCTGCACCACCGGACCTGCGGTACTGCGCTGACCGCCGAACTGGGCTGCGACCGGTGCCGTGGGCGGCTGAGCGGGGCGGACGTCAGCCTGGCGGCAGCAGCTGGAACCCCCGCAGGATTTCTTCCGAGTCCTTGATATAGGTCTGGTCATCAGGCTTGACCGTCTGGACCGTCAGGGTGGCCACCCAGTTCGCGTCGCCGGACCGGTAGACGGTGCCCAGTGACGTCGCACTCCGCGGCGGAATGGTGGGCAACTCCGGTGTTTTCTTGCCCCGCACCCTCGGTGGAAGCTTCTTCCCCAGGTTGACCTCGGGCGCAGTGTAGGTGGTCGACAGCGCGGGCGCGCCACAGATATCGGCCGGCGCGGAGGACAGATCGGTGAGACTGAGTTTCTTCGTGAGTTGTTCGTTCTGCGCCTTGAGGATCTGCTCAGGCTTGCCCAGGTCGATACCGACCTTCTGCAGGGTCACCACCGCATTCGGGGTGAAGCCGTCAGCGGCAAGCCCTGGATTGCGGATGGCGAACCGGATCTGCTCGGAGTCCATCTTGGCGCTGCGTTCCCAACCCTGCGGCACCGGAATGCGCATCTTGGGCTCCTGGTCGGTGCGGGTGGGAATATCGGTCAGCGGAGCCGAGACCGACTGGCACTGATCCGCATTCGGCTCATTTCCCGAACAGCCCGCCGTCATCAGGGCCAGCGCTACCGCCAACCCGGCTGCCGCCACCATCCGGGTTGAACCGATTCGGTTGCGCATCTGGTTCCCTTCGCGTGCCCTACCCGTCCACAAGCAGGCCATAGCCTACCGGCGCGCCAGTCGGCGGGGCGCGGTCCCGCCCTGGCTCAGTCGTGCAGCAGTACGGTCGCCAACGCCCACACCGCGCAGGCCAGCACACCGAACGCGCACACCGCACCGATGTAGAGCCCGTATCCCGCAGCTACCGGCGGTGTGACATTGGTGTGGACATACCACCACGTCAGGACCGCGACCAGTACCGAGATCACCACCGCCGCCGAAGCCACCAACCGGGTTGAGAGCCCGCGGGCCGCCATCGCCCCGAGGACGATCAGCACCGAGGACAGCAAGACGATCAACTGGCCGGCACCGAAGCGGGGCGGGACGGCAATACTGCCCACAGTCCCGCCGATGGCACTGGCCCGCCCGCCTCCGTGCGCAGAAGTGGTCAGCCAGGGCAGCCAGGTACTGATCGTCAGCCCGGCCGCGAACAACGCGACAAGCCACCCGGGACGCAGGCCAGCCATCAACCGACCATAGCCGCTACGGTCGGGGACATGACGAGGCGTCCACTGCGGGCTCGGCGACCGCGGTCCGGGCTTGCCCTCCGCCTGACACCCGACGCGGCCACCGGCACCCGGGTCGTCGATGAGTGTGCCGAGTCATCGATGAGAAGGAAGTAGCGTTTGCCCATACATGGTCACATCATCGTGTGCGGTGACGATGCGCTTGCGATGCGGATAATCGAGGAGTTGGGCGACACCGAGTTGTCGGTGTCGCACCTGAAGTCACCCGCCGATTTGGAAGCGGCCGGGGTGTCCCACGCCCGTGCGGTGATCGCGGCCGCGGCCGATGACGCCATCAACCTCGAGGTTGCCCTGTTGGCCCGGCAATCCAATCCTGATGTCAGAGTGGTGGCACGGCTGTCCAACACCGTTCTGCACCAGGCCATGAACGATCGCATCGGACCCGGCGTGGTGCTGGACGTCGCCGAACTCGCGGCACCGTCGGTGGTGGAGGCACTGCTAGGGCGGACCGCGCACACCATTACGGCCGGCGGGGTGGAGTTCGTCGTCTCCAGCGACACCGCGCCGCGCGACGGAACCCTGCGGGACGTGTACGGCCCGCTGGCCCCGGTCGCCGTCGTCCGCGGCGACAACGCCCCCGACCCGGGCGAGATCATCTCCTGCCCCCGACTGGACGAACGGGTCTACCGGGGCGACCGGACGACGATGATGGGCCACGCCGCCGAACTCAGCGCGCGCGGCGTGCGGGTAGGCGCTCAGGCCGACGGCATCATGGCGCACCGATCGCCACCGGTTCGGGCCTTCGACAGCGTCCGGGCGTTCCAGGAGGATATGAATCCGCTGTTCTATGGTGCGCTGGCCATCGCGTCGACGCTGCTGATCGGCTCGACCATTCTGCTGCGTTTCAATGTCAGGCCGGAGATCGGGTGGGTTGATGCGTTGTCCTTCGCCACCGAGACGCTGACCACCGTCGGCTACGGCAACTTCAACTTCATCGGTCAGGACATCTGGCTACGGCTGTGGGGCGTGGTGATGATGCTCAGCGGTATCGCCATGATCTCCGTCATGGTGGCGTTCGTCGCCGATGTGTTGCTATCCCGGCGGCTGCCTCAGGCCGCCAGCCGCCAGCAGGTCAGCCACCTCAGTCGCCATATCGTCATCGTGGGTCTGGGCTCCTTCGGCATCCGGGTGGCCGGGATGCTCAAGGACGCAGGTCACGCGGTGGCAGTGATCGAAAGGGATGAGGACAATCGGTACCGGTCCGCGGCCGCCGAGCTGGACATCCCGGTGATTATCGGTGACGCCACCTTGCGCACCACCCTCACCGCGGCGCGGACCCACTGCGCGAGGGCGGTCGCGGTGCTGACCGAACACGACATGGTCAACATCGAGACCGGCCTCGTCTTGCAGGAGTTGACCGACGATGCCAGCCCGACCGGCGCCACCCGAGTGCCCATCGTGCTGCGGATCTACGATCGTGCCCTCGGCGCCGCCGTCGGAGACCGGTTGGACTTCGATCACGTCCGCTCAACTGTCGACCTGGCCACCCCGTGGTTCATCGGCGCGGCCATGGGTCTGGACGTCCTCGGCACCTTCTCGGTGGACCAGCACTCCTTCATGGTGGGTGGGGTGCTGGTCCAACCCGGCAGTGAACTCGACGGTGTGCCGATCCGCTACCTGCCCACCACCACCCGGGTGATAGCCGTCGACCACAACACCGGTGCGGCGGAACTGCATCCGTCGCGTAGCGCCCGGCTCGTGGCCGGTGACACCGTCTACCTTGTCGGCCCCTACCGCGAACTGCTCGCCACCCTGGGCAGGGGTCAGCGCCGGAGCCGTTCCCACGCGGCGGGGTCAGGCACGCTCAATCCGGGACGAACGTGGTCTTGAACCGGTCAAGGGACTCCTTGACATCCCCGCGCAGCGCAGCCGCGACAAGCATGCCGATCGGCCCGAAGAGGGCAGGTCCGCCGAGGTGGACATCCATGGTGACCACCGAGGCAGCCCCGCCCTGATCACTGGGGCGAACTTTGCCGATCAATTTGACCTTCACCCCGCCGACACCGACACCGTTGAGCGTCATGGCCTCTGGCGGGCGGAAGTTCACGATGGTCCACTTCACCCGGTTGGGCATGCCCTTGACCTCGACGATGGACTCCACGACGGTGCCCTTGTCAAGGTTCTCCGGAAGCTTCGAACGCCACACGCGGTGAATGGTGAGCCATTCGGAGTACCGGGACAGGTCCGAGGCGTGCTGCCAGGCTTCCTCAGGTGATAGTGGAACGTCGACGGAGACCGAGACCTTCGCCATCGGGACTTACTGGCCGTCGACCTTGTCGGTGGCCTTCTCCGCCGCACCCTTGGCGGTGTCGGTGGCCTTCTCCGCCGCGCCCTTGGCACTGTCGGCGGCCTTCTCCGCCGCACCCTTGGCACTGTCGGCGGCCTTCTCCGCCGCACCCTTGGCACTGTCGGACGCCTCGACGACCTTGTCAACCGCGGTGTGTGCCGCACCCTGGACCTTGTCGATGGTCTCGGCAAACTTGCCGCCGGTCTTCTCGTCGATCACATCGCCGGCTTTGTCGATGGCGGCCTCGACCTTGTCGACGTTATCGGCGACGGCATCCTTGACCTTGTCGAGGTTGTCGCCGATAGCTCCTTTGGCCTTGTCAATGAAAGACATGTCTGAACCCTTTCGCGGTGTCATCTGAGGCTGGGCGTCATCCCGTTGCCGGGTGGTGTCCCGGCGTAAATCTACGCACCGGAGTCGGCCCGCCGCCACAGTAGCCGTGGTTCGCCCAGAACCCGGCCCTGGATCCACCAGGAAACCTCGATCAGCGTGGCCGCCAGCAATCCGATCAGCACCGCGGGGGCCGTCACCTGCGGATCGGACGGGTCGAGCAGGAAAGTCTCCCGCGCCAGGGGTACTGCGAAGATCACCACGTAGCTCAGCACGGCGACCACCACCAGCGCCACACGCCACCACTGATAGGGCCGGGCGACCACGGCCAGCACCCACAGCGCTCCGATGAGCAGGGTGATCAGCGCCCCCGTGGAGGCTTGCATCTGCTCGGACGCGGTCCCGTCTCGACCCGGGTAAGCCAGCAGATAGGAGACGAAGGTCGACAGTCCGACCACAATTCCGGCAGGCAGCGCCGACGCCATCACCCGACGCACAAAACCCGTCTTGGCCCGCTCGTTATTCGGTGCCAGCGAAAGAATGAAGGCCGGGATGCCGATGGTGAACCACGCCGCGATCGTCACATGGATCGGCTGGAACGGGTAGAGCAGCGGATCGGTGTCCGCAATCTGTGATAGCAACCCGGCCGCGCCGACCAGTAACGCCAGCAGAACGGAATAGACGGTCTTGGTCAGGAACAGGTTCGAGACCCGTTCGATGTTGCCGATGACCCGACGACCCTCCCCGACAACATAGGGCAGCGTCGCGAACTTGTTGTCCAGCAATACGATCTGAGCCACCGCACGCGATGCGGGGCTGCCCGAACCCATCGCGACGCCGATATCGGAGTCCTTCAGGGCCAGTACGTCGTTGACGCCGTCGCCGGTCATGGCCACGGTGTGATTCCGCGCCTGTAGAGCGTGCACCATGGCCCGTTTCTGGTCCGGGCGCACCCGGCCGAAGGTGGTGTGTGTGGCCATGGCGTCGGCAAGGGCGTCGGGTTGATCCGGAAGCTCTCGGGCATCCATGGTCTCTCCGTGCAGACCCAGCGACCCGGCAACCGCGCCAACCGACACCGCGTTGTCGCCGGAGATCACCTTGACCTCGACATGCTGTTCGGCGAAGTAGTCCAGGGTTTCGCGGGCGTCGGACCGAACCCGCTGCTCGAGAACAACCAGAGCTACCGGGGTCACCTGCCCCGGCGCACCGGGGCTTTCGACAGAGCAGTCTGAGGAGCCCAGGAGCAGAACCCGCAGCCCGTGAGCACCGATCTCCTCGGCCCGTGCGGCGGCTGGCGAGGCGGGCTCGAGGAGGACGTCGGGAGCGCCGATCACCCAGTTTCCATGCTCACCGTAGGAGGCGCCGCTCCACTTTGTGGCCGATTTGAACGGCGCCGTCGCGGTGGGCGTCCACCCGGGAGCATTCGGGTAGGCCTCGGCGATGGCCTGCATACTGGCGTTGGGGCGCCCATCGTCGACGGCCATCGACGCCAGCACCGCACCGATCTGCTCCGAACTCACCTCAGCCAGACCCTGCGTCTCCGAAAGTCGCATACCGTTCTCGGTGAGCGTCCCGGTCTTATCGGCGCAGACCACGTCGACCCGAGCAAGGCCCTCGATCGCGGGGAGTTCCTGCACCAGGCACTGCCGACTGCCGAGCCGGACCACGCCGACCGCGAAGGCTATCGACGTCATCAAGACCAGACCCTCGGGCACCATCGGGACCAGCGCCCCGACCATCCGCAGTACCGCCTCCCGCCAGCCGACGTGGGTGAGGAACAACTGTGTGTAAATGGTCAGCAGACCGGCCGGTACCAGCAGGTAGGTAATGAACTGCAGGATCTTGTTGATACCGCTGCGCAGTTCGGATTTCACCAGGGTGAACTTGCTGGCCTCCTCAGCCAGCCGGGCCGCATAGGCCTCCCGGCCCACCTTGGTGGCGCGGTAGCAGCCAGTCCCGGCCACCACGAAGCTGCCCGACATCACCGGGTCACCCACCTCTGTGGCGACCGGGTCGGCCTCGCCGGTCAGCAACGACTCATCGATCTCGAGGCTGGCGGCCTCCAGCAGTTCGCCGTCGACGACAATCTGGTCACCGGGCCCCAGTTCGATGACATCGTCGAGCACCACTTCGTTCGGAGGGCGTTCCGCAGTGCCGGACTGACGGCGCACGGTGGGCCTGGCCTGGCCGACGATGGCGAGGTTGTCCAGTGTTTTCTTGGCCCGCAACTCCTGGATGATGCCGATTGCGCTATTCGCGATGATGAGAAGTCCGAAAAGCCCGTTGATCAGCGAACCGGTCGCCACCACGATGGCCAGCAGCACCCCGAGAATGGCGTTGATGCGGGTGAGGACGTTGGCCCTGACGATCTCGGCAACGCTGCGCGAGGCGCGGTTCGGGACGTCGTTGGTCTTTCCGTCAGCGATCCGGGCGGCGACCTCCGCATCGGTCAGGCCGCTGGCGACACTCAGCGTCATGACTTCCGCTCTTCGCGCAAGCGGCTCATCGGGTCACTCGCTCTTCGCGCAAGCGGCTCATCGGGTCACTCGCTCTTCGCGCAAGCGGCTCATCGGGTCACTCGCTCTTCGCGCAAGCGGCTCATCGGG
>Ga0180435_10005800_pt1 | contig 11949 bp, 14 predicted proteins | sample SS_ome_3_FD_132467 | JGI IMG/M metagenome (GOLD analysis project Ga0180435, IMG submission 132467) | Hypersaline lake sediment archaeal communities from the Salton Sea, California, USA - SS_3_S_1 metaG | ecosystem: Environmental > Aquatic > Non-marine Saline and Alkaline > Hypersaline >...
AAACGGGTTCCCATCTGGATGCCGGCCGCACCCATCATGAGCAGGTGCGCCATCATGCGTCCGGTGGCGATACCACCGGCTGTGAAAATAGGGACTGAATCGATTTCAAAAAGAACTTGCTGGAGCAGAACAGATAGGGATACCGGGCCAATGTGGCCACCAGCCTCGGATCCTTCCAGCATCAGGGCATCGGTACCCATCTTGATGAGCCGCATGGCAAGGGGGGCTGTGGGGGCAAAACAGATGATTTTAGCACCGGCATCCTGGGCTTTACGAATCTCTGGCTGGCGGGGAATTGATCCCGCAAACATGATGATATCGCAACCCTGATCACAAACCATCGCCAGTTGTTCTTTAAAAATGGGCGAAACCGTAATCAGGTTGATACCAAAAGGTTTGTTGGTATAGTCTCGTACCGCTTTGATTTCGTTTGCAAGCATATCTACGGGGGTGTTACCACCAGCCAATAAACCAAAAGCGCCGGCATTGCTCACAACACCCACCAGTTTGTAGTCGCTAATCCAGGTCATGGCACCGCACATAATGGGATAACGGCATCCGAGAAAGTCGCGGCCCTTGGTTAGGAAATTGTTTAAAAGCAAATCTTGCCCCCTTCCTTTAGCATCAAAAGGTTATCCTGTATTCATAGCTAAAACTGATGTTAAAGAGGATCCAAGGATCCGAGTGATAGTCTTCAGCCTAATCGCCTTATTTGAACCCTCGACTCCTGGGACCCATGAATCCCAATGATCATCCCTACCAATATGATTCGGGAGGTGATCTGGCAAAGTTATAAATGTGACGATTCTATTCTAAAATCTTTATGGTGTCGTCAGTTGATATTGTCCCGCCGGTAATGACGCGGGCAAAAATACCCCGTCTAGGCATGACACAATCGCCGGCTTGATAGTAAATGGCGCATTTGGTATGACATTCTTTGCCAATTTGAGTGATCTCTACAACAGCGCTGTCGCCAAGTTTGAGACGACTTCCAATTGGCTGGCTAGGCAAATCGATCCCGCTAGTGGCAATGTTTTCGGCAAAATCTCCAAAATCGACATCAAGGCCTTTGGCCTGCATGCTGTGTATGTCTTCCATGGCCAAGAGGCTGACCTGGCGATGCCAAGGGCCGGCATGGGCATCACCTGCTACGCCGTAGTTTTCAATTAACTGAGCGCTGGGAACTGGTTTTTTACGCGTTCCTTTTTTGGTGCTAATAGCGATTGAGACAAGTTTCATGAGATTGGTCTGCAAAGCTAGGCTTTAATCCCCTATTGCATCACTCTTTGACCGCATTTAGGATGGGTTGAAGAACTTCACACGCCCGGCACAGTTGCATTTTATCACGCCAGTTTTCCTGAACCTCATTTTGGCAATGGGTTCCACAGGTGAACCAGCACATATGGCCGGATTGAAATTCCCAGGCAGGGCAGGTTTTACGTTTGCTTGGTGGGCATTTTTTGATGGTCCAACAATTTTTAGGCTTGGGTAATAAATCTCGCTTGTGTAGCAGAAGATAAAACAACTGGCGTTCCACATGGGGTGGGATCGTTCGCCAGGCCTGCTCGTAACTATGGATGGCTTTGAGCGAGGTGCCCAGTAGTTGAGCCATTTCTTTTTGGGTTTTTTGCAGTTTTTTTCGAAAAAGTGAGAATTCAACAGCATCCATGGTCATCACCATCATGATAGGATCAGATGTTAAAGCGTCTGGTTATGTTTTTTCCAGAATGGCCGCCGCTTATCTGAATTAAGTATAAACCATTTTATAGTGGTGTTACTGCCAGCCCTCGGGATTCAGTTTTTTCTCAATCCATAAGCCACCGCCCTGGTCGGTGGTAGGGTGTGCAAACCCCTCCGCATTGGCCAAGCAAGGCCGCATTAAAATGACATTTAACCTAAAGCATGCCACCGACAAAGTTGGTGGGCAGTCACTACCTTATATTAGAGGCAGTATGTTACAGAGTGGTAGGTACTGTCAAGAAGAATATAAAATTGCGGAATACAATTTCATTATAAGATCCGGTTTTTGCCGCAGAAGACGGTTACCAAACCGTTACGTCTGCGGACCACCAGGGTCATTTTGAGTTGGGCTGCCAGGTCGACGGCCAATGAGGTGGGTCGTGAGAGGGCCACGATCATTTCAAGTCGTGCGCGAGCAGCCTTTTGAACCAACTCATAGCTAATCCGTGATGATAAAACAGCCAGACGTGATTGTTGCAGTTGGCTATGCATGAAGGCCTGACCGATGGCCTTATCAAGTGCGTTATGGCGTCCCACGTCTTCGGCAAAAGCCAGGGGCATGAGTTGGGAGTCGAGGATCAAGGCCGCATGCGCGCCGTGGGTGGAATGGTAGAGTGACTGCTGGTCTGTTAATCTTTTCACACAATCACCCAGATCCTGGTATGAAATGTGTAACGCTTGGGAAACCGGCTGAACGATCTGATGAATATCTTTAATCAGTTCCTTGCCGCAGATGCCGCAGCTGGTTTGGCTAACAAAGCCACGTCTGTCCAGCAGATTCTCGACCTTTTTGCGCCGTTGTGGCTTAAGAGTGGCGGTCACCACATTGACCCCGTCTTCGGTACAATATCCGATGGTCGTAAAATCATCAGGATGGCTTACCAGACCTTCAGAAAGGAAAAAACCAGCCGCATGATTGATTTCATCTCCCGGTGTACGCATGACAACGGCATATGCGTTGCCTTCAATGCGCATGGAAAGGGGCTCTTCTAAAATCAACTGCTCGTCTTTATCCTGTAAAAAACTGTCTTTGATCGTTGTAGCCTTATAAGATAGCGAGTCTGCCATTTTTTACTCCGCCTTGTCATCCGGATCAGCATAAAAAATGTACCCAATCGATCGTATGCTAACAAAATAAGACGGATTTTTGGGATTGTCTTCAAAATATTTTCGGAACCGGACGATAAAGTTATCAACCGTACGCGTGGTGGTGCCTTTGGTATAGCCCCACCCGATCTGCAGCAGTTTTTCACGCGAAAGCGGTTGTCCAGGATTTAACAGGAATAATTTCAGTAGCTTGGCTTCCTGTTCTGTTAACCGAACTTGACCGGATTTGCAGTCAGCTGTCATGGTTTTGAAATCGACCTGATTGTTTCCAAATGAAAAACGCTCGGTCTCTTCAGCGTTAATTCCCTGGGCTAAATCGCTTTCCGAATTGCTCCAGGATGCTCGTTTGACCAAACGATCCACCCGTAGCAAGAATTCCTCCAGACTAAAGGGCTTGGTTAAATAATCATCGACGCCATAGGAAAGCCCTTTGACCTTATAATCGGTTGTCGCCTTGGCGGATAATATCAATATGGGTATTTTCTCATCCTCAAGGCGAATGTTACGCAGAATGGACAGCCCATCAATGCCGGGCAACATGATGTCTAACACAATCAAATCCGGCCGCCATTCGCGCCACATTTGAATACCAGCAGGGCCGTTCTGAGCGATTTTAACGTCATACCCCTGCAAGGCTAGGTTCAATTTTAGACCTTCGGCGATATGAAGATCGTCTTCGATGACGAGGATACGTGGTTTTAGGTCTGAATTCATGGGGATCAATGCCTCCAAGGAAGGATCAAGCAAAAAACAGCGCCCTGACCAATGCCGTCACTCTGGGCGATTATTTTACCCTTATGAATTTTGGCGATGTGGTCAACGAGGTAAAGTCCCAGACCACTACCTTTGGCCGACATATCATCCGACCGTCCAACTTGATAGAATTTTTTGAAAATTTTTTTCAATTCGGCCTTGGCAATGCCAATACCGTTGTCTTTGAATCGGATAACCATTTTTTTGCGTTTTTCATGAAAGCTGATCTCAATTCTGGGAACGGCAGCGTCGTTGTATTTGAGTGCATTGGTAAACAAATTCATCAACAGCATTTCGAACATGGATGGAATTATACGGTAGAAATAGGCGCGGTTATGGGGCAGATGGATTTTTATATCACAGTCTCGGAAAAGGTGGGAGTTGCTGTGATAAAATTGCTCGATGGCTTCAGGTAGATTCTGAAGGTTAAACGCTTCCGCATAGCTTTTACTTTCAATCTGGGCCAGGTTCAAAATGCGGTTAATGTCATTGGAAAGCCGAGCCGTATCGGCAAGCATGTAATGGGTATATTTCAGTTGGTCATCCCGGGAGAGTTCATACTTTAGAAAGGTTTCCAGGTATAGTTTCAATGAAGTTACCGGCGTCTTTAATTCGTGAGTGAAATTGTTGATGAAATTGTGTTGCAAGCGGTATAACCGCAGGGTTTTTAAGTTATAAACAAAAATGATGAAGATCCCCATGATAATGACTCCCACGAGTACCGTGAGAACCAGAATAACGACCCAGGTTTGTGAGGTAAGAAATTGCCCCGTGTCGAGATTAAACCGATCGATAATGGATCTAAGACCACTGCTGATTTCGATATACCAATATATGTAGAGAAACAGAGACAGCACCAATGCCAGAATTGAGGATACCAGAATGAATACGGGGTGGATTAACCAGTTGGGTCGATTCATACAATCTCTGTGAATTAGAAAGTAAAAACATTATACGATCTGTAGATCGCAGTTTTAAGTTTTAGGTTTTAAGACTGCTTAAAGCTAGCCGCCGTGGTCAAGTCCTGAGTAAACTTTGTCACTATTTTGGCTTAAAGCAGCCTTTCTTATTTGCCTCAAAATGGACGTTCATCTGTTTTCGACCTCTGAGGATTTGCTTACCTAAAACCTAAAACTGATTATAGCCTCCAGCCATAATATCTTATAACTAACTATATCTGATTGTAAAAAATTTGTAAAACCCAAAGCCCGGCTGTACTTTCCATCTCTGCTTATTTAAGTTGAAAGCGATCCAGACCGGAACTGCCTCAACTGGGGATAATCGTTTCCAATATCATGCTAACCGAACTGATTTAGAAATTGAGGAGAACGTATGTCTCGTGATGCATGGGTATATGGGCTGCTGCGATCTGTTAAGTTGTTGAGCCGATGTTTTTACCGGTATGATATAGCTTGGATCGGTGAATCACCGCAACGACCCTGGCCAAAGATTAAATTGGTGGCTTTTCTAAATCATACCAGTTTTTATGAGCCAATTTTTGTGGGCTGGTTTCCGAATGAATTTATACGACGCATCGCTACGAACGGTATGATTCCGGTGGCAGCAGAAGCGTTACAACGACCGATAATGGGGATTTTTTTCAATCTGGTTGCACGTCATGTGGTTCCGATTACGCGCCATAAGGATAAAACCTGGTTGAATGTCCTCAAACAGGTCCATTCCAGTTCGATGGTGATCATTATGCCCGAAGGTCGTATGATGCGCAGAAATGGTCTAGATAAAAACGGCAAACCCATGACGGTCCGGGGTGGCGTCGCAGATTTGATTGAAAAAATACCCAATGGCAAAATTCTGATGGCCTATAGCGGCGGCCTTCATCATGTCCAGACACCGGGCGAGTTAATTCCGCGCATATTCAAGACGGTCAAGATGCGCTTGGAATGCATTGACATTCAAAAATACCGCGATAAAATAATGCTTCATAGCGGTGACGATGGTTTCAAAAGCGCCGTGATCAGAGATCTTGAACGCCGCCGTGACCTATTTTGTCCTCTCAGGCCCGCCATCCAGCCCGAACGCCTGTCGGCCCACAGTGTTTAAATTCCAATTCCTCAATGAAGCCTATTAGAACTTCCCAGTTTGGTCGTCAAACACTTCTTCAACGCTGGTGGTATCGGATGAATCTTAATTGGACTTTCCTGATTGACCGCACCTTTGAGTTATAATAGAAATAATTGGTTCTGTCCCAAGGTAATTGCCAAATAGGACCAGAAGCGGGCAATCTGCTGATCGTTGGCTGTTTGCCCTTGGCGCCTAATGGTCTTAAGACTAAACTGCAAACCACCAAAGGTGGCTTGGGAGCGAAATGGGCCAGCCCATTTCGCGTTTCAAAAACCGCGGGGGGCAAGCTTCCTGCACCCCCATAAAAACCTGGGCGCCATTCACCCCCGTCCTTACGGGCGGGATCCTCTGGCGTTGTTTTTATAGACCGGCTCATGATTAGCGTAGAGAATCTTCAAAAAAGTTTCGGTGGTCAGCAACTCTTTGACGGTGTCAGTTTCAAGATTGGCCCTAAGGAAAGAATTGGTCTGGTGGGGCGCAATGGCCATGGTAAAACGACCCTATTACGAATGATACTGGGAGAGATTCCCAGTGATGAAGGTGCTATCATCATCCCCAAGAACTATCGAATCGGAATGGTTCGACAGACACTCAATTTTACCGAAGATACGGTTTTAAAAGAAGGCATGCAATACCTACCGGCGGATAAAAAGCACCACCACTGGGAAGTTGAAAAGGTGTTGGCGGGACTGGGATATGCACCTGAAGATATGCAGCGGCATCCCCAGGAATTCTCGGGTGGTTTTCAGATTCGTTTAAATTTGGCAAAAGCCATTGTGGCGGAACCCGATCTATTGCTGCTGGATGAACCCACAAATTATTTGGATATTACATCCATTCGCTGGGTATAGAAATTTTTGGTTAAATGGCCGCATGAGGTCATGTTGATAACCCATGACCGATCGTTTATGGACACGGTTGTTACCCATGTAATCGGTATTCATCGAAGAAAAGTACGTAAAATCCCTGGTGATACACTGAAGTATTATTCACAAATTGCACAGGATGAAGAAATCTATGAAAAAACCCGCCAAAATGATGAACGCCGGCAAAAAGAGATCCAACAATTTATAGCCCGTTTCCGCGCCAAGGCGCGGTTGGCAAATCTGGTTCAGTCACGCATTAAATCAATCCAGAAAATGGGAAAGAAAGATAAACTAGAGGAGTTGAAAACACTCTCTTTTTCATTTCGCTATAAGCCGTTCCGGGGTAAATACGCTCTTAGGGCTGAAAACCTTTCGTTTGCATATGATCCCCAGGCGCCCTTAATTGGAAATTTGTCTTTTGCGGTAAATGCTGGGGATCGTATCTGTATCGTCGGTAAAAATGGAAAAGGCAAAACAACACTGCTAAAAATCTTAGCCGGGCAATTGCAAGCCGATGAGGGTAAACTGACCTACAATCCAAACATCGATTTCGGTCTTTTTGAACAAACCAATATCCAGACGCTAAACGCCGCAAGCACCGTAGCTGAGGAAATAAGCTATGCATCCGCTGATATCAGCACTCAAAGGGCTCGTGATATTTGTGGCGCTATGATGTTTGAAGGGGACGCGGCCTTTAAAAAAATTGCCGTATTATCAGGTGGCGAGAAAAGCCGGGTGCTTTTGGGCAAAATCTTAGCAGTTCCGGTCAATTTGCTCATGTTGGATGAGCCCACAAATCATTTGGACATGGATTCTTGTGACGCCCTCTTGACGGCTTTAAATAGTTTCAGTGGTACGATTATCATCGTTACCCATAATGAAATGTTTTTGCACGCATTGGCGGATCGACTCATTGTGTTTCAAAGCGGTGGCGTCAAATTGTTTGAAGGTGGCTATCAACAATTTCTCGATAAGGACGGTTGGCGTGAAGAGCAGAAAGAAAAAGCCAGGATGCATGCGGCCAATCCAGAGCCTCAAACCAACAAGTTATCCAAAAAAGATAACCGCAAGATGCGATCCGATATTATAATCCAAAAAAGCCAAAAGCTAAAACCGATAGAAGTTCGTATTAGCAAGACCGAAGCCGGTATTGAAACTTATGAGGAAAAACTTGATCGATGCAACCATGAATTAATACAAGCATCTAAATCAAAAGATGCAGATCGAATTGCAAGGCTATCAAAGGATATCTATCAATATCAGCTAAAAGTGGACAAACTATATGCGCAATTAGAAAAATTATATGATGACAAAGACCAAACCGAGTCCTATTATGAGACTAGGTTAAAGGATTTACTAACATCAGTTTAGGAGTCGAAAAAATGAATGGTCTCATGCTAAGGTGGCTGATCCTTACAGTTGCGATCCTGGTAACTTCATATTTGGTTGACGGTATTGTCGTTAGTGGCTTTTTTACGGCCATATTTGCAGCTGCTGTTTTAGGAATATTAAATGCCTTTTTCAGACCGATAGCTCTCATCTTAACATTACCAATCAATATATTAAGCCTGGGTTTGTTTACCTTTGTTATCAACGCCATCATGATCAAAATGGCCTCTAGTATTATTCCAGGATTTTCAGTGCATGGGTTTTGGGCGGCGGTTTTGGGCGCGTTTCTGGTTAGCATCATCAGTTGGGTTTTGAATTCATTTGTCAACGAGAAGGGCGGTGTCGAGTATATCGAATTAAAACACAAGGGCGGAAACCGTTGGGAATAGTGCGCCATATTTTTTTCTTGCATCCTACATTTTTATGGGATAGCCTAAAAGACGTTCCGATTTTGACTGATTTCCTCTTCTCCAATGGCCATGGTCAAGCGCATATTAATCGGCCCGGCCGAGTTAATACCTAAGATATAATTCTCACCCAAATTATTCATGGGTGGGTGAGACTCTTAAATTTGAAATGCTCGATCGAGTAAACGATCCAAGCGTGAGCACATCCAGCGGCAAAGGAATATTCATATTTATGATTATGTGCCATCACGCTAGCGCACCATCGTAAAAGATTTGATGCTTTTACTCAAATCATAAGTCACCGACTAAGTTGGTGAGCGTTGACATGATTAAAAAAAGGAGGAAGACAAGCATGAAAAAACTCGCTGCCGATCTAAAAGCCGTCAACAAGGAAGTCAAAGCACTAGCCAGGAAACTAGAGCGCTTATCCCTTAAGGCTGACAAGCTTATGAAAGCCGAGGCTAGCAAGAAGGCCAAGAAAAAACCGGCACCTCAAAAACGCACTGTAAAGCGCACCAAGGCTGCTCCGGCCAAAGCGCCAGCGAGAAAAACGGCACCCAAAGCTGTCAAAAAGCCCGCCGCTAAGAAAGTATCGCGGGCGGCAACACCTACGCGTGAAGTTCTCAACCTTATGAAACGGTATAAAAAGGGTGTTACCATCGCCAAACTCAAAGAACGTTCAGGTCTCAGTGATAAACAAATCAGCAACATTCTTCACCGAGCGAGTAAAAGCGGAAAAATCACCCGGGTTTCCAGGGGTGTCTATACCCTGGCCTAGCAACCACGGTGGCTCAAAGCCGAAAGTATGAAACTTGTTCTATCGCTCCTGGCGCTGCTGTATTTTCTACTACCCCACGATCTATTCCCCGACGTGGTGTTGGGGTGGGGCTGGTTAGACGATCTCATTGTCGCTTATTTTTTATGGCGATTTTATCGGGGTCGGGGCCTGCCATTTAATTTTTTTCAAAACAGGGCTGGACCGGATTCATCGCAGGAAGATCAAGAATCCAAGCAATATTGGCGTGACAGCGAAAATTATTCTGAAGGCGTTCAGGAATCTAAGGACCCTTACAAGATCCTTCAGATCTCGCGGGATGCGTCCCAGGAAGAAATCAGAGCGGCTTATAAGGACCTTGCAGGGAAATACCACCCTGACAAGGTCCTTCATCTTGGCCAAGAGTTTCAAGCGATGGCAGAGGAGCGTTTTAAGGAGATCCAAGAAGCGTATCAGAAACTCAGCAATCAGCAATAGGCCGCCTGGTGCTATTTGCATGTGGATCCGTATAAGCAAAGTAAATAATAATCGTTTCATATCAAAATGGATTTATAGCTTCAGATCGCGCCCAAGAGCCAGGCGTGAGCCGACGTAAAAGCGCAGCATACACGCAAGTATGTGAGCATTTTAAGGAGGTACACAACACAGCTATTGGGTGTTAGATGGAGTTATAAATCCATTTTTAGTATATACGTATAATTTCGCCGGTCCCCTTCCCCTCAATACTGCGAACATACGCATTCACGACCTGTTGCATGGGAATTGGATTGTGGCCTGGAAAATAGGCTTCATATTTATCAACGGCGTCTTCCACCAAACCTGAAGATACTACATTGATGCGATATTTTGGCATCAATTCAAGCGCTGCCGCCTTCATAAAGCTATGAATACCGCCATTGACCATGGCGGCACTCGTGGTCATGTCAACCGGATCATCAGCCAATATGCCAGTGGTGAGTGTAAATGAAGCACCTGGTTTGAGAAATTTTGTGCCCAGCCTAACGAGATTGACCTGCCCCATAAGTTTACTTTTAATGCCAATATAGAAATCTTCTTCAGTCATGGTATCAAAAGCAGCCCATTTGGCCTCTCCAGCAATACAGGCCAGGGCATCGATCGTATCAAGAGATGCGTACATGCTTTGAATTGAATTGATATCTTCCATATCCATCTGGACATCGCCGGAATTTCTGCCGGCAATGACGACCTCATGCTTGAGGGACAGATGCCTGCTAACTTTTCTTCCGATGGTGCCGTTACCACCAATGATTAATATTTTCATTTATACCAACCCTTGATCAATCATCGCATCCACAACCTTAACAAAACCGGCAATATTGGCGCCATTGACATAATTACCTGGGGTGCCGTATTCCTCGGCAGTATCTTTGCAGGTTTGGTGTATGTTTTTCATGATCGTCTGGAGACGATCATCCACCTCTTGGCGGCTCCAGGCTATCCGCATACTGTTTTGGGTCATCTCCAGGCCAGAAACAGATACGCCGCCGGCGTTGGCTGCCTTTCCAGGGCCATAGAGTAATTTATTTTCAATAAAAAGCTCTACGCCTTCGGGTACCGTGGGCATGTTGGCCCCTTCGCTGACCAAAAAAACACCGTTATTAATCAAGTTTTGGGCATCTTGGGCATTGATTTCATTCTGGGTGGCACTGGGGAATGCGCAGGCCGCCTCATGATTCCACAGTGGGTTGTAATCCAGGGATGGATCGACCGGCGTGTAAACTGCGGAGGGATATTGTGCCGCGTATTCTTCAACTCGACCCCGCCTAACATTTTTGAGCATCATAAGATAATCTAACTTGTTCCGATCAATTCCCTCTTCATCATATATATAGCCGGATGAATCCGAGCAGGTGACAGCTTTGCCTTTGAGATCCAATATCTTTTCAATGGTATATTGGGCCACATTCCCAGAGCCCGAAACCAGGCAGGTTTTATTTTCCAGGCTGTCTTCACGTGTGGCCAACATTTCAGCAGCAAAATAGACCGATCCATAACCAGTAGCTTCGGGTCGAATCAGGCTGCCACCCCAATTCAAACCTTTGCCAGTCAAAACACCCGTAAATTCGTTGCACAATTTTTTATACATACCATATAAAAATCCGATTTCTCTGGCACCAACACCGATGTCACCAGCGGGTACATCCGTATTGGGACCAATGTGGCGGAACAGTTCGCTCATGAAGCTTTGACAAAATCGCATGATTTCATTATCGGATTTGCCTTTGGGATCAAAATCAGATCCACCTTTACCACCGCCCATGGGCAGCGTGGTCAAAGCATTTTTAAATACCTGTTCAAAGGCCAGAAATTTTAGAATACCCAGATTGACCGAGGGGTGAAACCGGAGTCCGCCCTTGTAGGGCCCAATGGCACTATTCATTTCGACTCGAAAGCCACGATTTACATGCACACCACCGCGGTCGTCCATCCACGGAACGCGAAAAATAATAACCCGCTCAGGCTCAACCAGCCTTTCCAGAATTTTTAAATCGCGGTATTCAGGATTTCTATCAAGTACCGGCTCAATAGATTCCATGACTTCGGTAACTGCCTGGTGAAATTCATTTTGCTCGGGATCTCTCATTTTTACGACTTCGATGATATCAGACATACTGCCCTCCTAGTGTATCGCTTTCCTCTAATAGTTATAATAGCACTTCGGGTCCTAAGCCCTGCAATTGAATAATTAGACTATTAGACTGTTAGGCTTTTAGGCGCTAATGGCCTTCAGCCCAATTCTGTCTAGTGGTTTCCCTTACGGTTTTTAATACCCATTATCCTTGAGCTTTAAGCCCCTAACAGCCTAATA
>Ga0180435_10005803_pt1 | contig 11947 bp, 3 predicted proteins | sample SS_ome_3_FD_132467 | JGI IMG/M metagenome (GOLD analysis project Ga0180435, IMG submission 132467) | Hypersaline lake sediment archaeal communities from the Salton Sea, California, USA - SS_3_S_1 metaG | ecosystem: Environmental > Aquatic > Non-marine Saline and Alkaline > Hypersaline > Sediment...
CGGGAAGCTATCCCGGCGTGACGTTTACGGTAAGCGACAATGGGACGCCGATTCTCACTGACTCCGAGGCCATCACCATCACGATCAATGAAGCCAATCAGGCACCGGTGTTAACCCCCATCGGCGATCAGACCGGTGATGAGGGCCAACTCCTGGAGTTCGCGATTTCCGCAACCGATCCGGATACGGGCGATAGCCTGACACTTTCCGCCACTAACCTCCCTCCAGGGGCAATGCTTACGGATTACGGGGACGGTACCGGCTTGTTCAGCTGGACGCCGGATTATACCCAGTCGGGAAGCTATCCCGGCGTGACGTTTACGGTAAGCGACAACGGAACACCGATTCTCACTGATTCCGAGGCGATTACCATCACGGTGAACAGCACACCGGTCGATACCTGGTACGTCGATGCATCAGTACCGAACTCCGGCTTTGGGATCAGTTGGGCGACTGCGTTCAAAACGATTTCGGAAGCCCTCGCGGCTGCTGATGCTGGTAACACCATTCTTGTCCATGACGGCACCTACAATGAGAATTTGGTCATTTCAACACCTGACTTAATCCTCGAGTCCGTCAACGGTCGAGACTACACGACCCTACAGTTGACCACCGGACCCGGCGTTACCATTGAGGCTACGGCAGATAATCTCACTCTCGGCGGCACGGCGTCGACGGGCTTTACGATTCTTAGCAGCCTATCAGGTGGCACAACTCATAACATTGAGCTTCTCGGTGGACCCTCCAATGTAGAGATTTCCTATAATAGGATTGATACCACCGGGGATGCCACGACCGGAATCTCCATAGATGGTTCCGGTGCAACCGGATTGCGTGCCTTATACAATGACTTCATCGCAGAAGAGGGGGATGGCTCCATTTGGGGTAGCAAATTGCTTAATGTGACCGTGCGAGACAACATATTTACGGGCCCTGGTGGGACACCGGCAACCGGCTATGCCGTTGAGCTGGCCGGAGTGACAGGAACCTCGTTAATCAGTGACAACACCATTTCCGGCTACGCCATGGGAGTGGCCATATTCAATGGGGAGGGAACTTCCGGACTTTCCATTACTGGTAACAACATTTCCGGATGTGGAAATGGGGTTCGTTTGGGCCAGTACTCTCCGTCCATTAACGGAGACATGACGACAGTTTCTATCAGCCAGAATCTGTTCTCAAATAACGACATTGGTCTCGTTGTCGATGACGGTGTCAATGTGTTGGCTGGCTTCTTCACTATTGAAAACAATGAATTCGAGGGCAACACCATAGGTCTCCAAAATGATCACACCTCGGAAATCGTTGATGCTGCCAATAACTGGTGGGGCCACACTTCAGGGCCCTATCATCCCACATCCAACCCCGATGGAACGGGAGATGAGGTTAGTGATAATGTTTCTTACTCCCCGTGGATCTCGTTTAATAACTGGTACGTAGACGCTTCCGTACCCAACTCCGGCGACGGTACCAGTTGGGCGACCGCTTTCAAAACCATCGGTGAAGCCATCGCCGCCGCCGTTTCCGGCCACGTCATTTATGTAAATGACGGCACGTATACGGAAGACCTGGTAATTAACAAGGCTGATCTGGTTCTGCAATCGGTCAATGGCAGCTCTCAGACCACTATTTCCGGTCAAACGGCAGTCACAATCGACATTACCGGCGGTGCAAACAACCTTGTGTTCGGTGGACCAGGTGTAGGTTTCAGCGTAAACGGCGACCCCGCAAGCACCACTTGTCTGCTGCAGATTGCAGGCGGAGAATCAGGCGTGGATATTCAAGGCAACACCTTCGACACAACCGGTAACACCGCACAAGCTGTTCTCGTGGGGTCTTCGGGCGCCGCCGATTTGAATATCCACAATAACACCTTTGACCTCATTGAGGCGACCGATCAAGCCGTTAGCTTGGAGGGTCCGGTAACCAACTTAACCGTTGACACCAACGCGATTACCGGCCCTGCAGACGGGGATGCCGGTTCGATCGTCTTTGTTGACGGTATCGCCGTCAGCGGCACTACCATCCGCAGCAATACGATCACGCTGGCAACATCACAAATACAACTCGGTTCGGGTCTGGTTTCAGACATCACCTATTCGGGCAACACCTTCAGCCAAACGGCGGGAGCAATCCTGGTTCAAGAAACCACTGAGGACCCCGGCCAAGTGCTGTCTAATCTCAACGTAACCGATAACAGCTTTACGGCCAGTACCTTGGATAGTTATGCCTTTGCCGTTTCTTCAAACGTGGAAGGCACGGACATTGATTATACAACCATAAACATCACCGACAACGGTTTCGAAATCGGCGACAGCGGTAGTAACACGTACGAAACGGTGTCCAACGACGCCACGAGTGCGGCAACGCTGGATGCTACCAATAACTGGTGGGGAGCTGTTTCCGGGCCTTATCATCCGACGACGAACCCCGACGGAACCGGAGATACGGTAAGTGATAATGTGGACTACGACCCATGGACAACCGCACTCCGCCCGGAATTTACCGCGACTCCCACATCCGGCGAAGCGCCCCTTACGGTTGAGTTTACGAACCTCTCCGTCGGAAACATCACGGACTATTATTGGGACTTCGGGGACGGAAACACCAGCACTGAAGAAAACCCCTCCCATGTGTATCTGTCGGGGGGAAATTATACGGTTACGCTAACCGTAACGAGTGCCGCCGGTTCCGATCTCAGGGGGAAAATAGATTATATACAAGTGACCACCGCACCACCGGCCGCAGATTTTACGGCCGCCCCCGCCAGTGGTGTTGCCCCGCTGAGTGTTCAGTTTACCGATCTTTCTACGGGAAGCATAACAGACTATTATTGGGATTTTGGGGACGGGAACACCAGTACCGCACAAAATCCGTTACATGAGTATCAAAGCGCCGGCGATTATACCGTCAAACTGACCGCTATGGGTCCAGGCGGATCGTACGAAAAAATAGAAGCCGCCTATATCCATGTGAGCGCTGGTGCCGTAGCAGCCGAGTTTACCGCTGCTCCCTCAACTGGTGCCGCTCCGCTAAGTGTTCAATTTACGGACGAGTCGATAGGTACCGTTACTGATTATCACTGGAATTTTGGGGACGGAGAAACGAGCACAGCGGCAAACCCGTTGCATGAGTACCAAGCCGAGGGCGTTTATAGTGTAGAATTGACCGTAAACGGCTCAGACACGCGGCAACGACAAAACTACATTTACGTTGGGCAAAGTCCGGCTGTTCCTGATTTCACCGCCGCCCCTAAGAGTGGAATAAAACCGTTAAGCGTTCAGTTTACGGATCTCTCTACGGGAAACCCCTCTCAATATCATTGGGACTTTGGCGACGGATACACAAGCTCGGAACAAAATCCCTCCCATGTTTACATCGGTGCAGGTGATTACGCAGTGGGATTGACAGTGAACGGGTCTGAGATGAAACGACGGACGAACTACGTCCACGTAGGTGAAACGCGACCCGTATGCGATTTCACCGCCGACGTCACAACTGGTATCACACCCCTGACGGTCGCGTTCTCAGACCAATCCACGGGATCGATCACGGAGTGGACATGGAACTTTGGTGACGGAAACTCCAGTTATAACCGGAATCCCATCCATACATACGAATATCCCGGAACCTACGACGTACAGCTGACGGTTACCGGACCCGGCGGTGGAGAATCTCGAAAAAAGTTTGATTATATCGTCGCCACCACGTCTGCGCCAATAGCAGCTTTTTCAGCTTCGCCTACAAGTGGACAAGCACCTCTGGAAGTGCAGTTTCTTGATTCCTCGTCAGGGAGCATCAACGAATATCTGTGGGACTTCGGCGACGGACAAACGAGTAACGCTCAATATCCCTTGCATTACTATCAGTCTCCCGGAATCTATACTGTGGTTTTGACGGTCACAGGGCCTGGTGGCACGGATATGAGGGGAAAAGTTGACTACATTCAAGTAACCCCGGGACCACCGGCAGCAGACTTCACGGCCAGCCCTACAATTGGCATAACGCCAACCACTGTCCAGTTCACTGACCTTTCGGAGGGCATCATCGACGACTACTACTGGGAGTTCGGGGACGGTCAGACGAGCACCCAGCAAAGTCCCTCTCATGAATATCAGTCAGCGGGACTCTATACCGTGACACTAACGACTACGGGCCCAGGCGGTTCCGACATTATGGAAAAAACGGATTACGTCTACATCAGTGACGGACCGATCGCCGACTTCAGCGCAAATCCCACCGACGGACTCAAGGCGCTAACAGTCCAGTTCGTAGATGAATCACTGGGGGCAATCAATAGTTATTACTGGGAATTTGGAGACGGCACAACGAGCACCGAACAGGATCCGCTTCACGTGTATCAGTCAACCGGTGACTATACGGTCCGTTTAACGGTTACGGGCCCTGAAGGATCGGATTTGAAGGAAGAAATCAATTACGTCCATGTAGGCAGTGAGCGATTATGGGCAAAAACCTATGGCACGCCCTTGAGTCTGGGTCGTGATAAAGCCTATTCAGTCCAACAAACCTCCGGAGGAGGCTTCATCGTCGCAGGTGGCGCCATCACCACCCCTCAGGTTTGGGTATTGAAGCTTTACGCAGACGGCATTATCGACTGGGAAAAGGCCTACAGGGGCAACAGTGATGATGTGGCACGTTCAATCCAGGAGACATCGGACGGGGGATATATTGTAGCCGGCTATACATATTCCTTTGGCACGAGCGGCAGTGATGTATGGATACTCAAACTCCGGTCAGACGGAACTGCTGCATGGCAAAGAACCTACGGCGGCAGCGGCGACGACGAAGCGTATGATATCCAACAAACTGTGGACGGCGGATACATCGTAGCGGGCACTACAAGCAACAACTTCTGGGTTTTGAAACTGAAGTCGAATGGTTTTATCGAGTGGCAGAACAGCTACAGCACCGGCAGCAGCATAGAGACGGCCCATTCCATCCAGCAAACGGCAGACGGCGGATATATTGTAGCCGGCGAGAGAGATTTTTCCTCTTACTGGGTACTCAAACTAAACGCAAACGGGGCCACCGAATGGCAAAAGCTTTACAATCCTGGTGGCTTTTGGAACTATTTCGGCTCAATCGAACAAACGGCAGACGGCGGATATATCATGTGCGGGACAGGCAATAACAATGCCTGCGCACTGAAGCTTAATTCCGACGGAACTGTTGCGTGGCAAAAAAGGTACGGGGGCGTTTCCATAGACGGCGCCAGGTCCATTCGGCAAACCGATGACCTCGGATATATACTTGTCGGTTTCACCAGGTCTTTTTCAGCATCAGGAACCGGAAATGCCGATATCTGGATCTTGAAGCTCAATGAGGATGGTACGCTCGCGTGGGAAAGGACCTATGGGAACAGACTGGAAGACGAGGCTTTTTCGGTGCAACAAACCATTGATCCCGATGGTAATCCCAGCGGATACATTGTAGCGGGTCTCACAGAGTGTTACGGTGAAGGACGCGACAACTTCCCTGACTACTGGGTACTAAAGCTTGACCTGAACGGTGAAATCCCCGGTTGTATCGCCATGGGCACGAGTACGGCAACGGTATCCAACCTCTCTCTGCAACCGGCCGATACAAGTGTCGTCCCCTATGAAACGGGCATTATTCATTTTGACACCGCCCTCGCACCCATAGACACAAACGCAAGAACCTCGACTGTTTGCAGTGTCGATCTTCAGTCAGACGCGGAGTTCACAGCCAACACGACGAGTGGCTTGAAACCTCTGACCGTCTATTTTACTGACCAGTCGGTGGGGGACATCACCGACTGGCTTTGGGATTTTGGGGACGGCGACACGAGTACCGCCGAAAACCCCATGCATGTCTACCAAGAAGCCGGCAGCTACACGGTGTCGTTAACCATAACGACAAGCAATGAGGGATCAGACACGGAAACAAAGGTGGGCTACATCGATGTTCAAGAAGTAGCGGACTTTGCAGCCTCCCCCACGTCAGGTGATGTCCCGCTGACCGTTTATTTCGTCGACGACTCGGCGGGAACCGTTACCGACTGGTACTGGGATTTCGGAGACGGAACAACAAGCACCCAACAAAACGTGTCGCATACATATTCGGAAACCGGTGACTTCACGGTCTCGTTAACGGTAACGGGTCCCAACGGGTCGGATACGGAAACAAAGCAAGATTTCATCCATGTTTCCGGAGACTCCTTGATGGACGGTATATTAACGCTTAATGTCGCTCTCAATAATGATCAAAGCCTCTTTTTATACAATCCTCCCGTCCCCGGTCAGAACGAGACTGGAGATCCGATTGCGTCCGATACTTCTTTTGAGAGTGCTTCAGGCGATTTCCAAATAATATCGATCGCCGGAATCGACATGGGTGGAGGCGGTGTTGACGAAATCGCTGCCCTGAATCGAATGCTGGACGGCAAACAGCGGCTATTGATATTTGAAGCACCCACGGCAGAAACGAATGAAACCGGAAACCCGATCGCGTATTATACCAATTTCGGTGCCACCTATGATGATTACGAAATGATTTCAATTGCCGGGGTCGACATCCACGGCGACGGCAGCGATGAACTCGCCGCGCTTAATGTTATGCCGGATGGCAAACAGCGGCTCCTGCTTTTTGATGCGCCCACGCAAAAGGGCGGCCAACAGCCTTCACTGATCGCCTATTATAACTATTTCGGCGCTACCTATGACGAATTTGCCATCATTTCAATTGCCGGAGTCGACGTCGACGGTGACGGTATTGACGAAATCGCCGCCCTGAATGTCATGCCCGACAATACACAAAGGCTCTTGATATTTGAGGCACCCACGCAAATGGGTGGCCAATACGCAAATCCCATTGCATACTATAGCGATTTGGGACTTGCCGGCGGAGCCTATGGTATCATATCAATCGCCGGGGTCGATATTGACAACAACGGGACCGATGAAATCGCCGCCCTGAATGTCATGCCCGACAATACACAAAGGCTCCTGGTCTTTGACGCGCCCACACAGCCAAGCGGATCTCCAGCTCTGACCGCTTATGATGCGTCCTTTGGCCATGCCGGCACGGACGAAGCGGTCGTCGATATTGCGGGAATACGCCATTGGGAATAAACCCTAATGTTGATCAGATCGTGGGGAAAGATATGCTATTTACCGCCCCTTACCCTTAGCCCGATTAAGGTTTTTCCGTGCCTCGGAAAAATCAGGGTTCAGCCGAAGGGCCTCTGAAAAATGCTCGATCGCCTGATTGATCTTGCCTTGCTTCGCCAAGGAGATACCCAGATTGTTGTGGGCCTCGGCGTAATCCGGCCGGATGCGAACAGCTTCTGAAAAATGCGCTATGGCTTCGCCTTGCTTGCCCTGCGAAGCCACGATGTTACCCAAATTGTAATGCGCCTCGGCAAATTCCGGCCTGAGACGTAAAGCCTCCGCGAGCTTCCCGGCCGCGGCAGGAAGCTTACCCTCCGCCGCCAGTCCAATTGCCTCCTGGTTGAGTCTCTGTGCCCTATCGCCCGGTCGACCCAAACGTTCCAAGGCGCCCCGGAGGTTTTCACGGGCATCCCTGTAATCGGGATCGATACCGACGGCACGTGAAAAATGATTAACCGCCTCTTTTAACTTGCCTCTTTTCAGCAAGACCGCTCCATAGGCGTTATGAGCGGGAGCGTAGTTGGCATTGATTTCAAGGGCACGCCGGAAATGCAAAACGGCCTCGTCCAACCTCCCCTCCTCGTACAGGATGACACCCAGATTCACATGGGGTCTGGCTTTTCCGGACGCTTTTTTCACGCAATCCTGCCACAGGAGACGGGCATTGCCCCAAGTGCCGGTTCTTTGGTACGTCCACAGCGAAAAAACAAATGCAACGGCCAGGAAGACTGCAACGTAGCCTACCCTCTGGTTCGTATATCGACAAATCAGCAGAACCGGAATCACCGATATAAACATGGACGGCAGGTAGGTACGGTGTTCAAATATGACCTCAAGTCCGATGAATGAGGATTCAATAACGAGATTGCCCAAAAACCACAAGACAGCAAAAGAAACGATGCGATATTTACGGGCACAAGAAAGCGCCAGCACAAGCAGGCCTCCGATAACAAGTATTGAAAACAAGGTAGCGAGAGGATCCAGCAGGCCGCGAGAAAGGGCGAAGTCATAGTCCAAATTGAGTCTCGACGGATGGGGAAAAACAAGAAGGCTGATATATCGTAACACAACCCGAAATTCTGTAAGGACTCTTTCGGGTAGTGTGAAGTCCCGCATATCGTAGCCGGATAAAATCCGGTCAAAGGGACTCGGCCCCAGGTAAAACGCGGCTGCGATGCCAATAAGAGAAATCACAAATGCCAAGGGGACAAGCTTTTTTCGAAGCCACTTTCCGCTCAAGTTCTGAAAAAAATACCATTCATAAAGGAAAACAAAAAGGGGCAGTGTGGCAACTATCTCCTTGCAAGCAAGGCCCATTACGCCCAGGATACCACACCCCAGGAAAAACAGCTTTTGCCGTCGCTTGTTTCCAGCCAGTCGGCCCTTAACATAGAAAAACAGAGACGCTATATAAAACAGGGAGGCCAAAGCGGTCATCCTCTGGACGATATATGCCACTGTAGCCGTTTGAATCGGGTGAACGAACCAGAGCAAAGCAGCAAAGAAGGCAACGAGGACCGGATTAACGGAGTACCGATTTTGGGACTCAGGTATCGGCGGAGTGGACCGCCGAGGGGCGCCGAAACATTGCGCCCCGGAACGCCTGAACGCACGGGATGAATCGGGGCACTCAGACAGCGCAAGCTCAACGGTGATTGTCAGGAGAAGGTATAGAAAAACACCGGCAAAAACGTGAACGACTACGTTTACTACATGATAACCAACGGGGTCGGTGCCATGGACATAGTAATTTAAGGCCAGAGTGATATTGGCCAGGGGGCGGCTTGAACAGGGGCTCTTGAGGGCAGCCTCTAAAATAGCTTTTGGGCTGAGTCCGTTTATCTGAATATGAACATTTTCTTCAATATTGCGAACATCATCCAGGACAAAGGGTCCGGTAAAACTGTTCGAATAGAGCAAAAAGCCCAGTACAAGGAAGGGTATTACCGTTAACCAAGGCAAACGGCCTGGAAGGGACGATCCCGGCATAGAAAATGACCACGGTATGACCTATATTTAAAACATCGGTTCGCCTTGGCAATCCCCAGCCCCCTCCCAGGTGACACCGTGTCCGTGGCACTCATCACAGTTCTCCCAGGTAGGGTGCGTAAGTTCATGGCAAGGCTGACAAGTTGCATTCCAGTTACTCCCGGCGGGATAACAGTTTGCCGGCGAATCCGGATCCACATCCGAGTCAACGACCTGTCCATTTATCCCCCGCCTGACTAGATCCCGCTTTTCCATTGCACCATGCGGTTCATGACAGTCTAAACAGGAAAGCACATAGTTTGAATTGGGACTATCCGTATACGGCGGTTTAAGAGCACCTTCATCGGTGCCGGCCTGGTCACAGGTGTTTGCCGATGCCCCTCCGTGTCTGTCTCCCAGTGAACTCCAATCAATCGCTTTAACCGTCTTTCCCCGTAGAGAGTCATATTGCTGATATTCGTGACAGTCCAGGCAAAAGGTGACATAATCGGGAAGATTGGAACCATCGGAGACCGAATTTCCCGCCGGCTCAAAAGGCCCACTGGCCGGATCCCAGGGGCCGCCACCATAATAAGGGGCCTGATAGTTATATGAGTCCATTCGCTCATCGGGGTCATCACCCCACAGATTGTCGTGGTCGGTCGGCCTGGAAATAGCGCTTCTGATTGTCCCGTCCGGGGGAAATTCCCAGTTTCTTTGTGCAAGATGGGGATTATGGCAAGCCCCACACGGGTCGGGAGTATCCCCAAAATCCCATCTGTTACGAATAAAACGGAAAATATCGTCCAGACTATGATTGGACCCACAGTTGGCATCTTGTGAGGGAGGGTTACAAAACTGATTGTAGATGCTCGAAAAATGTTCAGGCGCCCCGCCGAAATTTACACTGTAGGGAAAGTTTTCCACCGCCTGGCCTTCGCTGTTGGCGGATCGGTGGCACCAGTAACAAAAGAGATTACAGCGACTCAGGACAAAATCATAAAAGAGGGCATATTCATGAGGACCCAGCGGCTCTCCATCGATGCTCCCGTGCTGTTCGTGGCAGTGAGCACAGTTACCGGTCGCATACCCGACGCTTTCCGTCCTGTCCCGAGTCACCCCATAGTTGCTGTTTCCATGGGCAGAGTCAAGATACGGCCCTGAATGAGCGGGAATAACGCCCGCGACAACCAGTCCTGCCGTTGCCAACAAAGTGACGACCGAAACCGGGAAGAATCTACTGACTGCGTTCATATTCAAGCCTTTCTCGACGATACTGTCGTATCTTACCCCTTCCGGTCCGAAAAGGCTACTAAGTTATTAGCACACAGTGTGCCAATGCCCTTCCCATAGACGTTCACACCCGGCGCGTAAGGGCGAAACGGATCAGAAAACCGAGAAGTCTCCTTAAGACACCCAGAGATGCCCTTGTTCTTAAACACCACCCGTCAACGCCGCAAGACAACTCAGTACAAAGGAGACCGCGTGTCCCGGCCGGACGGAAAAAGCCGGTTTAAGCCGCACCGCGGCTTCCTGTCGGTAACGAATTCTTGTCGGTTGCCTGGAAACGAGCACTTTGCATAAGATCTTCTCACTCCCTGCATGGACTTTTTGACCCATGTATAAACGCGTTCGCTAAATCATAAAAACCCGGCCTGACGGCCTCAAACAGTTTATGATTTGCCCACTTGCGTGGGCCGGTCTCTTGTTCAAATGGGTGCCCCAAAAGATCCATAAAAGATTTCTTTCTTTAGCGGCCCCTGCGGCTCTGCGGTGAATTCGTTTTTGGACAAGAATGCGTTATCACAAAGGTTGCCTATTGGGCGTCTGATCGCCACACGCCCAGGCAATGATCCAATAGTGCGGATAGCCGCCCCTGCAAGTCCTCTGAGGACTCTTCTTCGGCAAACCCGATTATGAACGCAAGGTCCACGGCGTAGCGGGCTTTAAGACCGGTCGCTCCGGGTAACTCGTGGGTATGATTCATAACCACGCAGCTTCCGTCCTGGTCCACACTGAAGGCGAAAGCACCGGAACTGCGTTTTCCCTGGTATGAACGAAAGGGGGTGGTTACATAGTGCGCGGCTCTCTGACCGGGAGGCCTTTCACTTTCACCTATCATAAATCCGGGAAAGGGATGTACCCCTCTTTCCTTGTAACGACTGACCCTTTGTTGTCCCCCTTCATCCAGAAAAAAAACCCCCACCACCTCTTCGGCACAAATCCCCATCCAAACCCCGGAAGAACCAAGGGTTTCAGGAAAGGCGACGTCGTTTTCCCCCATGTGAGCGTCAAAAAAACGCTGTACCGTTTGAACCGATTCTTCCGTTATGCTCTGTATAAATTCCTGTTCCATCCCCCCCCCTGAAGCCGGTTGCCGGTTTCCCCTTATCTCATTTAAACCCGTTCTTGTCTTTTCCCGACAGTCGGAAATTGTATTTTACGACTTGATCACTATTTACTGGTACATGAAAAAAAATACTCGCCACAAAGAGTGCGGCATGCTAGAATTTGAAATATTATAACAAATATGGAGGAAAAAATGAAGATACTCTTATATTCCCTTTTCGGTATAGCAGTATTTTTTGTGGCCGTTTTTGCCCTCAAGCCGGATAGTCAGACGTTGGAACCCATCGCTGAGTCGGACCTCAACGCGGATGCCGACGTTGTTCATAAAGAGGTGGCAGCCAAAGACACTGCCCCTCAGCAGAAGGGCATCTCTGAAACGGAACCTCCAGTAAAAGGGACCCGTCCGGAAAGAAAAAGGACACGTGAGCAAGGACCTTCCGGGGAGCAACAACCCAGGACAACCGGAACGGCTACTGTCA
>Ga0180435_10005805_pt1 | contig 11946 bp, 6 predicted proteins | sample SS_ome_3_FD_132467 | JGI IMG/M metagenome (GOLD analysis project Ga0180435, IMG submission 132467) | Hypersaline lake sediment archaeal communities from the Salton Sea, California, USA - SS_3_S_1 metaG | ecosystem: Environmental > Aquatic > Non-marine Saline and Alkaline > Hypersaline > Sediment...
CCTCGGCCCACCAGCCATCGGCCGTGCCGAATTGCGGAATGGCATTGAGGGCGGCCTTCATGCCGCTGGTGCCACATGCCTCCATCGGGACTCGCGGCAGGTTCATCCATAGGTCCACACCTTCAACGAGACGGTGGGCCATGTGCATATCGTAATCCTCGAGGAACGCGATCCTGCCCTCGAACTGCGAATCCCGCGCGAAGGCATGGACCTGCTGTAGCACGCGCTTGCCCTCGTCGTCAGCCGGGTGGGCCTTACCGGCAAAGATGATCTGGACCGGTTGCCAATAGTCCGTGAGGAGCTTCCGAATGCGTTCCGCATCCCGAAACAGGAGGTTCGCGCGTTTGTATGTCGCGAACCGGCGAGCAAAGCCGATTGTGAGCTTTTCCGGATTGAGCAGAGTACCGGCGCTGACCACCTGCGATGCTTCCGTCCAGCTGTCGCGCCAGCGGCGCCGTGCCTCATCGTCGACGAAGTGAAGCAGGCGACGCTTCGAGTCGTTATGCACGTCCCACAAACTCTCGTCGTCCAGTGACAGCACGCGGTCCCACAGCTCCGTCTCGTCGAGACGCGCGCCCCAATCAGCTCCCAGATGAGCGTCCAGCAGATGCATCATCTGGTTGGACATCCACGTGGCCAGATGCACACCGTTGGTTATGTGTCCAATCGGCACGTCGTTCTCATCGAGTTCCGGCCAAAGCGACCGCCACATCGCGCGCGACGTAGCGCCGTGTTTCCGCGCCACACCGTTGACGCGGCTCGACAGTCGAATCGCGGTGGCTGTCATATGGAACCGGCCGTGGTCTGCATCCGGGTGGTGGCCGAGACCGAAAAACTCCTCCTTCTTGGCCTTCATCTCGTTCCAGACGGGCCCGGTACAGTGCTCTATCTGTTCCACCGTAAAGGTGTCGTGGCCCGCGGCGACAGGAGTGTGTGTCGTGAACACACCGGCCGTTCTCACGCTCTCGACCGCTTCCTTGAACGTTGCGCCTTCGGCCGTCTTCTCCCTGACACGTTCCACCGGCATGAAGGCCGCATGGCCCTCGTTCGCATGCCAGACCGATGGATTGATACCGAGCGCCCTGAGGACCCTCACGCCCCCGACTCCCAAAATCCATTCCTGGCGCAACCGCAGCTCCGGGCCGCCCGCGTAGAGCTTGTGGAGCAGATGGCGGTCGTCAGGGTGGTTCTCGTCCAGGTTCGTGTCCAAGAGGTAGATGGCAACGCGGCCCACCATCATTCGGCAAGCGGCAACGTGTATCACACGACCGTCTGCAGTCACCGTTGCCAGATAAGGCTCACCACCGGGCCCGGTAAGTGTTTCTATCGGCGTGATCTTGGTGTCGAACCTGTCGTCGCTGTCCTCTTGCCATCCGTCGGGGCGGAGCTGCTGATCGAAATAACCTCGGCGGTAGAAGGGTCCCACCGCCACGAGTGGCACACCCAGATCAGACGAGGCCTTGCAGTGATCCCCTGCGAGTATCCCCAGGCCGCCCGAATAAATCGGAACGGAGTTGTGAAGGCCGTACTCGGCCGAGAAGTAGGCTACCGGGCCGGCGTCCAGACCCTGGAACGACGCCGCAAACCAGGTTCCCGCCTCGCTGCGCTCGCGCTCCAATTCGACGGTGACGGCGTCATAGATCCGTAGGAACTCGGGATCGCTCGAGCACTGCTCCAACCGTTCCGCTTCCACACGCTGCAGCAAAGCGATAGGGTTGTGCCGCGACATACGCCACACGATTGGATCGATCGTAGCGAACAAGCCGCGAGCACGACGGTTCCAGCTCCAAGACAGGTTGGTTGCGATGTCGGCGAGGCCCGCAATGCCTGCGGGAAGCTCGGGCAGCTTGGCCTGTGCGGCCGTTTTTCGTTCGGTATTTGTCATAAGGTATCAATTAAGCTGTGCTTGGGTCGGTGTGGTAGAGGGGTGGGGCGTATGGTTGTTCAGTCTCAGTGCCTCCTGGGTCCCAGCACAGATATCCTCATCTCAGACCGGACCGAACATTCCTATTCATTGACTGCTTTGCCCCCTCAACACCACCTCGTCCGGCATCAGCACTCCAGCCGAGATGAGCGTCTTCACCGCATCTTCCACATTCCAGTCGAGTTCGATTACATCCGATTTCTTCAGTACGACGACAAATCCGGTAGTGGGGTTGGGTGCGGTGGCGGCAAAGACTGTATAAAATGTCTCGCCCGACTCTTCATCTTGAATCACCTTTGTCACAAAACCGAGCGATCGCATCTCCGCCGTTGGAAATGGTACCAGCACAACCTTCTTGAACGGTCGTGACGTGCCTCCCGCCATCATTGAGACGACCTGTTTGGTCGCCTGATAAACGACCTTCACAATCGGCACCTTGGCAACCACGGTCTCGCCCAATCGAATGAAACGCTCTCCCACAACGTTGGCAGTAAGAACGCCTAGTGCGTAGAGGAGCAGCACCATCACCCCTACGGCGAACAGTCCGATTGCCCACTGGATAGCGAGTGGCAGTCTCTCGAATCCGCCCGATGCAAACGTTTGCGGCTCGATGCTCCACGAAACGAATAGGGAATCCAGAATCCCTGAGCGGGCCATGACAGCCACGAGCCAGAACGAGGCGTCCCGTATGAAGCGGAACACAAAACTCACCACCATATATGTGATCCAGATCGGGATAGCGATCACCAACCCCGCAGCCAGGTGCTTGCGGAGTTGCGCCTTCGACGCGAGCCACGATTTGACTCGCCGCGGTTTCCGTGAACTATCGTTCATTGTCGACCCCACTTGATTTTCAACAGTCAGGTTGCGGCGGTTCCATTCTGTTCGTCACGAGACTCGGGCCTGCGATTCTTCAAAACCTTATGCTCAGCCCGTTCGTGAGTTCCGTATCAAGGCCCGCAACGCCATCTGGCGGCCTACTGTCGTAACGAAGGTTGAACCTCAACACCAGCGAAATCCTGCCACTAACAGCTATTGCCATGCCCGTGTTGTTCAGCACTCTCATGTCTTCGAACTCGTCAAGTCGGGGCTGGAAATATGTCGTGGACGCAAACACCACTCGCGGTCCGGCCGAAAGCTTCGCGACGCCATAAAAGCTGGCCCTGTGAACCTCTGACTTTAGCGGGTGAATTGCGGTGGCAGGTAGATCCAATACCTCGTGCTCATACATGTACGCTGCACCGAGTGAAAACCCCTGCCCCTGGTCGCTCACAAGGTACAGTCTCGGCCCAGCACCCGCGATCCCCCGAAACTTGAGCAACCGCGCCCTGTCGTAGTTGACCTGGGCGAAGCCCTCGAGCGTCACGATGCTCGTCACCACCATCCCGTGTCGAATGTGCAAAAGGCCATCGTTGGAAAAACGTTCACCTCCCACAAACCCTAAGTCTCCCTGAGTCAGCAGCAACCAAGTTGCAGACTCGCCGATGTGTTCCAGCCTCGCATTTGCTTTGAGTTTGATGAGTTCTACATTGCCTGTTCGAAGCGTGAGGTCGGCTCCCATGCTGCCGACGAAGCCGCTATCGGTATGCTCAGTGCGAAGCGCCTCGATGTTGACCTGACCGGCGAGCTGCGTAGTGGCGTGAAACAAGACCAAGCAAACAATAAGGGAACACTTTGCCACCCGTAGCTCGATTCGATTGAGCTCCCGCACCTATCAGCGCCCCCTTTCAACCCTGTAGTTGATATCAGTGCTCGTGCGATCTCCGGTTTCCGCCTGGAGGGTCCATTTCTGCGAAAGCAGGTACCTAATGCGGAACAAACTCGAGGCATCGAACAGACCGATGCCGTACGAGACGTACAATCGGGGCGACAGATACTTGCCCGCATAGAACGAAGCCTGATCCCACGAGCCCTCCGTCTCAATGCGAGCTTCGTCGATGCCGAAGCGGTTGGCGATTCTCTGGGCCAGCATGTTCCCACCTCTTATTCCCAGAGATGCCGCCGCATTGGAGACGTAGCTGCCCTCGGTCTGCGTCAGGGCCGAAATTGGACGGCCCAGAAGCAGGTAGGCAAGCGCTTCGCTCTGCAGCATCGGCGGGTCGGAAAAAACTGTAAGCTCCGGCGTCTTGAGCGTTCCCGCCACCAAGAGCCCGGCGGTTACGCTGTCGCGCGCCTGCCGCACCGCCCTGATATCCAATCCCGGGTTGTCGACCGGCCCGCCCGCAAATATCAAGCGACCGGTTTCGATGTTCAGGTCCTGCCCGTACGCCTTGTACCTGCCGTCGCGAATCGCGAACTGACCCGTTGCCGTCGTCGCCTGCCCCGGTGCGTCGACCGCCAGCAGGTTGCCGCTCGGCCAACCGGTGAGTCCGAACCCCTTGAAGTACACCGAGTCGCTGAGAACGAGACGGACGCTGGTGCGCACATCAAACACCGGAGTTTCTTCTTCGGTGGAGTCACCCACAATGAGAACGTCGCGCGATACGGGCACAGCAACCGCAGGGATATCTCTGAGTTCAATCATTGCTCGCGTGACTTCCAGATCGCCCGTCACGTCCACGTCTTGCCCGGCCGCTGCGACCTGGAAATCTGGCGACACCCAAACCTGCGCTTCGGGCAGGTTGACCGCGAGCACGCGGTCGCCGGTAAAGACCGCCCGCAGACCTGGAACGGTATCAGAGACAGCATCGACGGTCCCACCGATCAGGAGTCTGCCCGACCCGGACGAGAATCCCCCCTCAAACTCGACATCCCCTGTGCTGTCACCGACCACATCGATCTCCAAATCGCGAATCTCGAGGCCAAGTCTTGGGACGTCGGCTCGGGCCAGAATCGTGGCTTCACCCGTAGCCCTCGGATCGGCCACCGTACCGCCGATGGAGAAATCGGAATGCACACTTCCCTCAACGCCGGCCAGGTCGGGATAGAACGCCTCCACCCAGGACAGGTCGGAGATTGTCATCTGCATTTCGGCATCGATTGCCTGTTCGCCGATTGAGTCGATCAGAGGCCGGAAACCCGGGAGTGCGGCATGCGCGTCGAAATCCGCGTAGATCGAGTCAGGCGAGTCCGAATGGCTGGCCCCGACAGACAGCGCAGCAGAAACGCCGGTATCATCTACGACCAGCTCAACCACCGCGTCTTCGTAGTTGACGACTTCCTGCCCCTCCCTGAGGTCGAAAGTGACCGCACCGCCGGTCGCCGTGGCACTCGCAACACCTAGCAACGAGCCCGGAGCGATCGCGCGAAATCTGGCGCTTGCATCGAACTCGCCGTCTACGTTGACCGAACGAGGAAGCAGCGGGCCGAACCGATCGAACGGCACGCCATCCATGTCTGCTTCGATTTCCCACCGCCCGTCGTTGAGCCACCACCCTGCCGCGCAGGCCGAGGCGCCGCCCGAGTTCAAGCAGAAAGGATCGGTCGCTCGGGCACTGTCAGCGGAGATCACCACTCCGGCCGGATTCGCCAACTGCCAAATGCCGGCCACGGAATCAGCAACCGTCGTCTCCAACAGGCGACCAAACCAGGTCCAGATCTCAAAGCCTCCCGCGGCACTTGCCGATACCGAGCCGGTTTTACCAGCGACTGCCAGATCGATTTCGTGTTCTTCGCGTGTACCGAAGATATGGAGCCCAACGGAGTCGACCAAGCGATCAAATAATCCGAGGCTGGAAACATCGAGCCCGAAGTCGAACTGCCCACCTGTTGAGAAGTCGAGTACGCCTCCGCCAGTCAGGTTACCGATTGTGTACTGCTCGTACTGCAGTGCCACTCCAGTCAACTCAGCGTTCACCTTTGGAGAAGTACGTGCACCTTCGAATGTGGCGGCAACCAAAACGGATCCGCTCGCCCCCGGTAAGGCTACTGAAAGGTCTGGGGCATCCAACGACACGCTGCCGTCCAGTTGGTCGCCCAAGGTGCCGCGACCACTCAGGCCAATGCTCCCCCAATCAAAACGAAGCGTGTCGAGAGACATTGTGGAGCCTTCGGAGCGTATGGTTGCACGCCCGCCGACCAATTCGTGGCGCAGGTCGCCAGACACGTTGTCGACTCTGGCAACCCATCTTTGGCCTTCCGCGGCGTTGTAGCCTGAAGCTCTAACCGAGGCTCCCAGCGAGCCGTGCCACTCCGACGAGTCTGCAAACAACGGGGCGGGGTTTACTTCGGCGGCCAGCGCCTCAAAGCTCCATTCGAGACCAGACAGCCAGGCTACCGTTCCTCTTGCCTCGACACGCCCGCCCAGTATCTGGGCGATTGCGCTGTCGACCGTTACGCCATCTGAATCCATTTGAACGACACCGCTCGCCGCGAATGGTGTTTCCCTTAGGAACCCCGAAAGGGAAAGGAGTTCAACCGTTCCGATCGCGCCCGAATCTGTGAGCACACCCTCGGTGCGCCCCCCCAAAGCGACGTCACGGATCCATTGTGTCCCAGTCTGATCCGAAAACGCAGGATTCAATCCGCGCGCATTTACAACAACATCCCAAGCTCTCTCTCCTGACAAGTTCATACTGCCATCCAGAGAAAACTCCCCCTCCAATGCCTCGCCGGTGCCGACGAACGAAACGCGCGACGTGTCACCTTCCGCACTCATTCGGAACCGCGCATCCGGCATTTCCTCCGCAAAAGTTTCCGCAATCACATCGAGACTGTCGATGCGCCAATTCTCGTCCAGGAGGCTGAACTGGATACGAACGTCGGCGGTTCCATAGGATTCGTTCGACAGGTCAATGGAACCATCGCCGCGAAATTCCGTTGGCTCACCGTTGGCCGTGAGTTCGAAACCGACGAGAGCGGCTACGAGGGCGGTATCGATATCGGTCAGAACAAAATCTGGAGCCGACAATGTTGCAGAGAATGTCGGGTGCGTCGTCGCGCTGTCGACTACCAAAGAGAGTTCCGAAGTTATGGGTTCGCTGGTCACATGCAGCAGCTCGAGCCGATTGAGATCGCCTCGCAGCCGGGCGCTGCCTGCGACCGAGTAACCACGAACGGTTGCTCCCCAATCGACCTCGAACTCCAGCGGATACCACTCGCTCAGCCGCAAGGCGCCGCCAATGCTTCCGCTCGCGGTCGGCCCGTGGAGATCCAACTGCCGAACTGAGACACTGTCACCACCGGCAAAAATTCCGGCGACAATGGAATCGAGCTGCAGGGTGGTCGAGTCGTTTTGCGACAGCATCACGATATGCTCGACTGTTGCCCGCGGCACCTCGATGCGAATGGGCAGTTTCACTTCGGGTAGCGATTCACCTCCCGGGCCTTCGCTCGCCGTCGGGGGCTCCGCATCCGTCACACTGTCTGAGGCTCGGACCGTAACACCGACAACTCTCAAGTCCTGAACGTCCAGAGTACGACCGAGCAGCGGAACCAACCGCCAATCCAAGAGAATGGAGTCGATTTTCACGACAACGCCATCCGCTATATGGTCGATGTTTGCTATCGAGAGCGGGCCGGCAAGCCTCCCGCGAACGGAACCGATAGTGGTGTTCGGCCCGAGCCGCGAGCGCACAAAACCAGCGGCTATGCTAGTGCCAAGCCCCGTATACAACAGCAGCATCGCGACGACAGTCAGGCTCGCAAGCAAAATCACCAATGCTAGGGCAGCACGTTTGGCCGTCTTGCCGGTCAGCGGAGGGAATCTCAAAGATCCGGCCCCACTGTCACATGTATCCGTAAAGGGTTACCGGGAAGTGAGAGGGCAAAAGCCACATCGAGTCTCACCGGACCAACCGGAGACAGCCACCTCACACCGGCTCCAACACCGGTGTTCAGGTCCCAATCGACGGTGTCCAGAGCATTTCCGAAGTCGAAGAACGCGGCCAACAGGATGTTCCGAACAATCCTCTGATCGACCTCCAACCCACCCACCGCCAAGACCCTGCCACCGACCACATCGCCGTGAGCGTCGGTCGGCCCCAACGACCTGTAGGCGTATCCACGGACGCTCTGATCTCCCCCTGCAAAGAACCTGATAGATGGAGGAAGGTCGGCAAGCCGGCTCGTGAGATTACCGCCCAGTTCAGCCCGGGCAAGCAGTCGCGTGCCACCGCTCAAGGCTCGTATCACCTTTGAGGAAATCTCTGCGCGGACGAACGAAGCGTTGGAACCGACGCCTTCCAGGGCACCCAACAATTCGAATCGCACTCGCGCCCCTCGAGTGGGAAAAACGCGATCGTTGGCACTGGTGCGCCACCACCCGAGCGTGGGCATTGTGAGGAATGAGGTCCCCGACTGCGTTCCGACCTCGAAATCCTCGAGCTGAAAGGTGAGCCCTACCGTCTCCTGCCAACGTCCTCGAGCAGTCGCCAACGTGGCCGACACAACCGCAGCATCGCTGGTGCTGGTGCTGGGTGTCAGACGCGCAAAACCGGCAGCGACGCTCAGGACGCGGCGCCCGGGTGTCCCGAAAGGAATCACGTAGCGGCCCGCAACCCGCTTTTCAACCAGCGATACCGACAGCTCGCTGAGCGCTCGATGCCCTCGCCTGTTCAGGCGCCTGAATTCGGCCTGCGCATTGGCACGCGGTCCGGTGTTGGTGCCATACCCCACGCCGACTTCGTAGCGCTGCGGCCTGCGCGCCGTGAGGTTGACTTCGATCGGCACCTCCTCGCCCTGAACCGAGTCTCGCCGAGGCACCACCTCCACCCTGCTGAAGTAGGGACTGTCGATCAGCGCCGATTGCAGCTCGAGCAGGGGGGCCACGCTGAACGGATCGCCTCGCCCGTATGACAAGTAGGATTGGAGTATTTCGGGATTCACAACGTCCTGGGTAAACCACGTTTCTCCGAACCTGTACCGCGGCCCGGTATCGAAAACGAGATCGACGTCCGCCGTATATGAGTCCAGGTTCACTCGCAGTTCGTGCTTCAAGAACGTGGCATCGAGATACCCGATCGCCGATGCGGCGTTTAGCAGGTTCGTCTTTCCGAGTTCGTAGTCCGCATGCGACAACGGGGTGCCTCGAACAGCGGGAAAGCCCCCTACCGCTTCCGAAAACGCGGGTTCCTCTGCTCCGGCGCCCGTCAAAACTATCGACGCGGAATCGATCATCACCCTGGGCCCGGGTTTGACGTCGTAACTCGCGATCCAGCGGCGTTCCCCTCTCGTTAGGTCAGAATTAATCTCGGGTCGGTAGTACCCGAACGGCTGCAACGCGAGCGCGATCTCCCTTGGCGCGCGTGCGTGGAGGCGCCGCAGGCGCGGTTCGGCGACCGCGGCATTCTGACCCAGAGTCGCTATGCTCAGTGTGGCCATTGCGTTACGGCGCTCGGGGCCGGCCAAACCCTCCAAGGCGACTCGAACGGGAAGCTCCTGGGCAGAGATGTTCGCCGGTGCGCAAAGAGCGGCCGCTAATATCGCGGGCAGCATCTCCAAGCAGGCTGCGGCACTCAGAGGCAAGTGGAAATTCCTCGAGATCTTGCGCCTCTCGGCCTTCATACGTTATGACTCAGACGAAATCTCAAAATTGGACATCCGATGGATTTCCTCGAATTGGTAGTGCTCGGAAACACCGTCACCCGTTGGTTGGCGGCAATAGGTGTTGTCGTTTTCGTACTGCTGGTCCTCCCCGCAGTCTCCTCAATTTTACGCAGGCGAGCCACGACAGGCACCGGGGCATCGGCGCTAACGTTCCAAGGTGGCGTAGCGGAAACACTTGGCAGCACAAAGGCCCTGTTCTTGGTTGCCTTCGCCCTATTCTTCGGCAGCCTGGCAATCGAGGTCCCCGCAGCAACCAGATCCGCTATCACGACCGCCGCCATGTTGGCGTTCCTCATTCAGAGCGGACTATGGGTGAGCGCCATTTTCAAGCACGGCCTCCGCCTCTATGGGCAACGAGAATTCGGCGATGACGCAGACGCGCTGACAACCATGAACGCGGTCGGGTTCATGGGCCGAATGGCGTTGTGGGTCGTGATCCTGCTCCTGGCACTCGATAACCTGGGCGTCGACATTACGGCCCTCGTCACTGGTCTGGGCATAGGTGGTATCGCCGTCGCCTTGGCTCTTCAGAGCATCCTTGCCGACCTGTTTGCATCGCTCACCATCATCCTAGACAAGCCGTTCGTGTTGAAAGACTTCCTGATAGTAAACGAATTCTTGGGTTCGGTCGAACATATCGGCCTCAAAACCACCCGCCTCCGCAGCCTTTCTGGTGAGCAGCTGGTGTTCTCCAACGCAGACCTGTTGGGCAGCCGAATCCGCAACTACGGCAGGATGTACGAGCGACGCGTGGTATTCTCCATTGGCGTTGTCTACCAGACTCCGCGTGAGAGCCTCGTGAGGATCCCCGAGATCATCCGATCGGCAATAGAAGCACAGGAGAAAACTCGGTTCGACAGGGCGCATTTCAAGGAGTACGGTCCTTACTCCCTCAATTTCGAGGCCGTCTACTACGTCCTAGAGCCCGCTTACAACGTCTACATGGACATACAACAGGCTATCAACCTGGCTATTCACGAGCAGTTCGAGGCGAGTGCGATCGAATTCGCTTACCCCACACAATCCGTTTATTTGCTGGGAAACCAGGAAGAGCAAAAGGGCGTCGGCGTCTCAACTACTTAGAGTCAATTGTGGTCGGATCTTGGTTCGATTACCTGGCTGCGTCGCGTTGCCTCACCAGCAACCCACTCGTCGAGACAAGCACATCGTATTCGGCATCGTCTTCGCTGGCGATGAACGTGCCTGAGCCGTACTCGGCGTCCACCAACCAACCCAGAAGCGGATGCCGCCTTCGAAGTTCGAACAGGTCCATCGGTTTGTCCGACGACAGCCCGAACACAGTGCGCGGATTCGATTGCTCGGCGTCGAGGTCCAGATACCTCCCAGAGATTCGGTCCAATTCGTATTCGGTGTGCAGGCCCAACACGTTGGCGATCGGCTTCCATTTGAGGATCTTGGCGTCAACGTAGAACTCGTCGCCGGCGAGTAAATAGAAGGTGTCGCGACCGTCGGGAAACCGAACCAGAGCCTCGTACCTCTGCTCATCGAGCTTTCTCGTCGTTACCGAGACAACCAGTTCCTCGCGCGTGAGTGCTCGATATCCCTGTGTGGATACCGATAGCGTTCCGGCCAACGCCGCCAGCGATAGCATCAGCAACATCAGCAGTGTGTTGGTGACACTGCCCGCGATCCGCCGCTTCTTGATTGCCCAGCCGGTCAACAACAAAAAGCACACACTCAGGACCGCGAACGCTATTCCGAGAATCATCAACGGGTCGGTCATTGAGCCTCAACCTGAAACGGATAAGTGTTTCTATCTGGCATCCCATCCCTCCGAGACGGCCCCTACCCTATCTCAGTATCGCTGGCCTATCGTCGGGTGTCTACCGACGTCGCGGTGAGAGCCGGATTGGGAGCAGACGGCGGCACCGATTCTGTTACCGTCACGTACTAGCTGCATAGGCCCGACGTATACATCTTCCTTTCATAGACACATGCACGGCATCAAATCGAAAACCGAAGGAGACGTACTCCAATGGACATGGACGAATCATTGGACATGGACGATCTGGGCACAAAGAAACCAAAGAAAAGCAAGGCATTTCTGAACACCCTGCTGCTGGGGTTCATTCTGGGAGTTTTGGCAGCCGTGTTTTTGCCGCGGCTGCTCCGGCCGTACATCCCGCAGATGTTCGTCGGCGGCGGAACAACGTTCGAGGGAATAGTCACGGCAAAACAGTCCGAGGCCGACAAGGTGCTGCTCACGGTTCCAACCGCGGAAGGCACCTTGCTCGCCACCTTTACCGTGAACGTTCCGGAAATGAACCTCATGATTCAAGAAGGCGATTCGGTGGCTTTCGAGCTCGAGGAGTACGCACCGTTTCCCATGAATCCTGCGATCGTAAGGGTGAGGACGATGCCACGGACCGAGTCGCCGCCTCCGGTACGTGAGCCGGCAACTACCGACTCGGCGACCGCTCAAACAGCCGTGCAGGTCGATTCGGCAGTTGCCGAAACCGTGCCGGCAACGGACTCAATGCTCGAAGACACGACCGCGGCCCTGCCGGACAGCATTC